>ENA-OURJ01000254-OURJ01000254.1-human-gut-metagenome-genome-assembly--contig:-NODE-254-length-41984-cov-10.0617_pt1 | contig 41984 bp, 41 predicted proteins | sample MGYA00242096_ERZ508981 | MGnify/ENA primary metagenome ERZ508981 (study PRJEB26280, sample SAMEA2531404) | human gut metagenome | biome: human gut; feature: human-associated habitat; material: faeces... | reverse complement strand
TTGCGACAGCTTGTTTATTCTATCAAAATGTTTTTCATTTGTCAAGAACTTTTTTAAATTATTTTATGTAGCAGATAAAGCGGAGAAGGAGGGATTTGAACCCTCGCGCCAGTTTCCCGACCTATACCCTTAGCAGGGGCACCTCTTCGGCCACTTGAGTACTTCTCCAAAGTCTTTACATAAATTATTTAAATTTTTTACGCACTTACGTGACGCATTGTTTATTCTATAAAATTTTCTTTGTTTTGTCAATAGTATTTTTATATTTTTTTAAATTCTTTTATTGAAGTCTCGTACAGATTGTTTCCTTCACTGTCTATTACCACAATTACCGGGAAATCTTCTACGTATATCTTTCTTATTGCCTCTGCACCGAGATCATCATAGCAGATTACTTCTGATGATTTTATGCATTTTGAAAGGAGAGCGCCTGCTCCACCGACTGCGGCAAAATACACTGCTTTATTGCGAATAACTGCATCTATTACTTCTTTTGATCTTTTTCCTTTGCCAATCATTGCTTTTTCACCTAAATCAAGCAGTCTTGGGGCATACTTGTCCATTCTTGTTGCTGTTGTCGGTCCGGCTGAGCCAATTGGACGACCATCTCTGGCCGGTGATGGTCCCATATAGTAGATTGTCGAATTCTTTATATCTATTGGCAGTTCTTCTTTACGGTCCAGCGCCTCTATCATTCTTTTGTGTGCAGCATCTCTTGCCACATACATTTCACCTGTTATGTATACATAGTCTCCTGATTTCAGGTCTTTTGTTATTTTCTGTGTGATTGGAGTTGTTATATGTTTTTCCATTTTTTTCTCCTGATTCTTTTATTTTTACTGTATTTTTATTTTTCCAGCATAATATAACCTGTAACTATTATAGCTTTTTAATTACGGTTCACATTTCACTGTAGCTGTAACAATTAAAATTGCCATTTTCTTTCTTCTACGCAGTAATTCTTTACAATTCCTTCACTACATGGCGATTTACGTGACAGCAAATATTTACCGCAACCGGCAATCCTGCAATGTGGGTTGGATATGTGTTTATGTTTACTGCGAGGGCAGTAGTGCTTCCGCCGAGTCCTCCAGGCCCTATACCCAGATTATTAATTTTTTCAAGCATCTCTTTTTCAAGCTCTGCCACATACTCTATGTCTGAATGTGTGCCTGCTTCTCTTGTCAGCGCTTTTTTTGCCATTATTGCGCATTTTTCAAAGGTTCCACCGACTCCGACTCCGACAACCATAGGAGGACATGCGTTTGGCCCTGCATCTGAAACTGCTGTCAGAATCGCATTTTTTACTCCCTCTATACCATCTGCCGGCTTTAACATAAATACACGACTCATGTTTTCGCTTCCAAAGCCCTTTGGTGCAAAGGTTATTTTGACCTTGTCGCCGGAAACTATTGAGTAATGGATGACTGCAGGTGTGTTGTCCTTTGTATTTTCCCTAATGAGCGGATCCTTTACCACTGATTTTCTCAGATAGCCGTCTGTGTAGCCCTGTCTGACTCCTTCATTTATGGCATCCTCCAATACGCCTCCCGTAAAATGGACATCCTGGCCTATTTCAATGAAAAAAACTGCCATTCCGGTATCCTGACATATCGGTATCATATCCTCGCCTGCTATTTTTAAGTTTTCCTGTAGCTGGTTTAATATTTTTTTACCTAAAGGTGATTCTTCATTTGCTGTTGCAGCTTTAAGTGCCTTGTCCATGTCCGGCGAAAGAAAATGATTTGCCTGTATGCACATTTCCTTTACTGCAGCTGTTATTTCTGAAACGTTTATTTCCCTGATCATTTCTTTTCCTCTCTTTTTATTCTCTGTATTAATTATTTTAATAATTATGTTGTATCCCTAACTATTCATAAGCATCCCACTCATATTCGCAAAATTGCACGATACCCGTGCTTTGTCTACACTTTGTTTAGCTCCACTTCTATGCAGCTAATTTTTCAGTGCTTATGAATAAATACTTGTTCTTTACCACTCTATACACCTGATTTTAAATTCCGGCACCTTTTATCCACAATTCAATATTATTTTTTATGTTTTTGTGGATAAACATATTTATTTTTCCGTATCATGTTTATTTATTACTATTCAAAGCCTCTGAAAACGCAAATATGATGCATAGTGCTTGCATGTAAACATTTTTTCTCAATATTGCTCGAATAGTATCACCACATTCGCAAAAAGCAGGATCTTATGACCCTGCTTTTATGAATTTAGTTATGCTTCTGTGTTATTTTCGATAGCTTCGGCATGTGAATTATTATTCTCTGCTGAGTCTTCGTCACTATTTTCTGATTCGTCAGTCTCTTCCTTAGCTTCCTCAGGTGGCATGAGAGTCTTATCCTCTACTACCTTTGCGATGCTGGCTACGCTCACACCTTCCTTTAGGTTGATAAGCTTGACACCTGTTGTGATTCGTCCAAGCACTGTTACGTCACTTACCTGGATTCTGATGATAATTCCCTCTGTTGTGATGAGCATGAGCTCGTCATCGTTTTCAACTGATTTGACTCCTACGAGATTGCCTGATTTTTCTGTAATCTTGTAACATTTTACTCCCTTACCGCCACGGTTTTGTGTGGTAAATTCGTCAATTCGTGTACGTTTTCCAAGTCCGTTTGATGATACCAAAAGCACTGCCTCGCCCATTGATGCGGTCTGCATTGCGATTATTACATCATTTGGTGCAAGATTCATTCCGATAACGCCCATGGTTGTACGGCCTGTTGAGCGCACATCTGTTTCCTTGAATCTGATACACTGTCCGAATTTGGTGAAGAGCAAAATATCCTCTGAATTGTCTGTGACCTTGACCTCTATGAGTTTGTCATCCTCGCGCAGATTTATTGCTGCAAGTCCGTTCTTTCGGATATTCTCATAATCCTTTATCGGCGTTTTCTTGACTATTCCGTTTCTTGTAGCCATGAACAGATACTTGTCATCCTCGTATTCTTTGATTGGAATCATGGCTGTTATTTTCTCATCAGGCTGAAGCGGTATGAGATTGATGATGGCTGTGCCTCTTGATGTACGGCTTGCCTCAGGTATCTCATATGCCTTGATTCTGTATACTCTTCCTGTATTTGTGAAAAACATCAGGTAGTGGTGTGATGTGGTCATGAGCATCTCGACGATATAATCATCCTCGATTGTCTCCATTCCCTTTATTCCCTTGCCACCGCGGTGCTGAGCCTTGAAATTGTCAGTGCTCATGCGCTTTATGTAGCCTACCTTTGTCATTGTTATGACTGTATTTGTCTCAGGAATTAAATCCTCCATCGACATATCATACTCGTCATAGCCTATTTCTGTCTTTCTGTCGTCGCCGTATTTATCTGCAATTGCGATGATTTCCTCCCTGATTACTCCAAGAAGCTTTTTCTCATCGGCAAGAATTGCCTTTAACTGCGCAATCTGAGCCATGAGCTCCTTATATTCAGCCTCGAGCTTTTCCCTTTCCAGACCTGTAAGAGCCTTAAGACGCATATCGACAATTGCCTGTGACTGTTCATCAGTCAAGCCAAATCTCTCCATCAATCTGGTCTTTGCCTGCTGCGTGGTCTGGCTTGAGCGGATAATGCTTATTACCTCGTCTATGTTGTCCTGGGCAATAATGAGACCCTCTACAATATGTGCCCTGGCCTCTGCCTTGTCGAGATCAAACTTTGTACGTCTGGTCACTACATCCTTCTGGTGGATGAGATAGTAGTTGAGCAGATCGTATAGATTTAATACCTTTGGCTCTCCGTTTACGAGTGCAAGGTTTATCACTCCAAACGTATCCTGGAGCTGTGTATGCTTGAAAAGCAGATTTAAAACTACACTCGGGTTCACATCTCGGCGAAGCTCTACCACGATTCTCATTCCCTCACGGCTTGTCTCGTCGCGGAGGTCTGTTATTCCATCTATCTTTTTGTCCTTATGAAGCTCGGCTATTTTCTCAATAAGACGAGCTTTGTTTACGTTGTATGGCAGCTCTGTCACTACAATTCTGTTTTTGCCGTTTTCCATCGGCTCGATATTGGTGACAGCACGGACTCTTATTTTGCCGCGGCCTGTTCTGTAAGCCTCTTTGATGCCACTTGTTCCGAGAATTATGCCGCCTGTAGCGAAATCCGGTCCCTTTACCACATCGATAAGCTCATCAAGTGTGGTTTCTTTTTCCTCGATATCGTTGTCGATAAGGCGCACTACGGCATTTACCACTTCACGCAGATTGTGAGGTGGGATATTGGTTGCCATACCTACCGCGATTCCTGTGGTTCCGTTTACTAAAAGGTTCGGATATCTTGATGGGAGCACTGTAGGCTCTTTTTCTGTCTCATCAAAGTTTGGCTCAAAATCTACTGTATTTTTGCCGATATCCTTGATTAATTCAAGAGAAATCTTTGAGAGTCTTGCCTCTGTGTATCGCATGGCGGCGGCTCCGTCTCCATCGACTGAACCAAAGTTTCCATGACCGTCCACGAGTGTGTATCTCATAGACCAGTCCTGTGCCATATTTACGAGTGCTCCATAGATTGAGCTGTCTCCGTGTGGATGGTATTTACCCATTGTATCACCGACAATACGCGCACATTTTCTGTGTGGCTTGTCAGGTGTATTTCCGAGCTCGACCATAGAGTAGAGTACTCGCCTCTGAACAGGCTTTAGTCCGTCCCTGACATCAGGGAGGGCACGGCTTGCAATAACGCTCATCGCGTAATCTATGTAGGAGCTCTCCATTGTTTTTTTCAAATCGACCTGCTGTATCTGGTCAAAAATTTTGTCGTCCACTTAAATTACTCCTCCCTGCTAGATGTCAAGATTTGTTACATACTTGGCATTAGCTTCAATAAATTCTTTTCTTGGCTCTACTTTATCACCCATCAGTGTGGTAAATGTCACATCAAGCTCAGATGAATTTTCTCCGTCTATCATGACCTGTTTCAAAATTCTGTGGTCAGGATCCATTGTTGTCTCCCAAAGCTGATCAGCATCCATCTCGCCAAGTCCCTTGTATCGCTGGATCTTGTTATTATTGTCACGGCCTATGTCATTTAAAATCTGCTTGAGCTCGTCATCATCGTAGGCATACCATACACCCTTGTTTTTCTCCACCTTGTAAAGTGGCGGGGTAGCCAGGTATACATGTCCCTCCTTGATCAGATCAGGCATGAATCTGTAGAGGAAGGTGAGCATGAGAGTAGCGATATGGGCACCATCTACATCGGCATCTGTCATGATGATTATCTTGTCATAACGCAGCTTTGTTATATCAAAATCCTCATGGATTCCTGTTCCGAATGCTGTAATCATGGCTCTGATTTCTGCATTGTCATATATACGGTCAAGTCTTGCCTTTTCAACATTCAGTATCTTGCCTCGCAGAGGTAAAATTGCCTGTGTAGCACGGCTTCTTGCTGTCTTTGCAGAACCGCCGGCTGAATCTCCCTCGACTATGAAAATTTCACAGTTTTTAGGATCCTTGTCTGAACAGTCAGCCAGCTTGCCCGGCAGAGTACCTCCATCGAGAGAGGTCTTTCTTCTGGTCAGGTCTCTTGCTTTTCTTGCGGCCTCTCTGGCTCTTTGTGCTAAAAGTGATTTCTCACAGATATTTTTGGCTACATCAGGATTCTGCTCGAGGAAATATGTGAGCTTTTCCGATACAACTGCATCTACGGCTCCTCTGGCCTCACTGTTTCCAAGCTTCTGCTTTGTCTGTCCCTCGAACTGAGGCTCCTCAATCTTGATACTGATGATTGCGGTAAGTCCCTCACGGATATCATCACCTGTCAGGGCCGGATCTGAATCCTTAAGTATCTTTTTCTCACGCGCATAGGCGTTGAAGGTCTTTGTCAGGGCATTTCTAAAGCCTGCGAGATGAGTACCTCCCTCAGGTGTGATTACATTGTTTACAAAGCTGAAGGTTGAATCATTAAACGAATCATTGTGCTGTAATGCAACCTCTACATAAACACCGTTTTGTGTTCCCTCACAGTAGATTACCTCATCATATAGAGCCTCCTTGCCACGGTTAAGATACTCTACAAATTCCTTGATTCCTCCCTCATAGTGGAATACATGATTGTGATGGCTGTTCTCACGCACATCCTTTAAAGTAATCTTAAGTCCTTTTGTGAGGAAGGCTGTCTCTCTGAGACGCTGCTTTAAGGTATCGTAGTCATACACTGTCTCCTCAAAAATCTCCGGATCCGGCAGAAAATGCACCTTTGTACCATGAAGCGACTCGTCACACTGTCCAACAATCTTTACAGTATCGTCGGTTTTGCCACGCTTGTAGCTTTGTCTGTAAATATTTCCGTCCTTGTAGACCTCAACTGTCAGCCATGTGGAAAGAGCATTTACTACAGATGCACCAACTCCGTGCAGACCGCCTGATACCTTATAGCCTCCACCGCCGAATTTACCACCTGCGTGAAGCACTGTAAAAACGACTTCAAGTGCTGATTTTTTTGCTTTATGATTGGTTCCAACCGGGATTCCTCGTCCATCATCCTGTACTGTTATGGAATTGTCTTCCTCGATTGTAACCTCAATGTTTTTACAATAACCGGCTAAGGCCTCATCAACTGCATTGTCCACTATCTCATAAACCAGATGATGAAGTCCTCTCGAAGACGTACTGCCGATATACATACCCGGTCTTTTTCTGACCGCCTCAAGACCCTCAAGTATCTGAATCTGGTCAGCTCCGTATTCCTGATTGTTCTGCTGTATTTCTTTACTCATCAATAACCTCCACCTGGCCCTTCACGACATGAAAGACCTTGTCCACCTGAAATCTATTTTTTACAAATTCATCAAGTCCCGTACAAGTGATAATGGTCTGTGTATCACTTAAGCTGTTGAGCAGATAGTTCTGCCTGTTGCCATCCAGCTCTGAAAGCACATCATCCAGTAAAAGCACGGGAGTGCTGTTTATATTTTTCTTTACAAGACTAATCTCAGAAAGCTTGAGTGAGAGAGCAGATGTCCTCTGCTGACCCTGCGAGCCGTATTTTCTGATATCCACACCGTCCACTGAAAAAAGCATATCGTCCCTGTGCGGTCCAACGGTTGTCTGGCACAGCTTCAAATCCCTGCTTCTTGCCTTAAGCAGCTCGTCCTCGAAAAAAATATCATCAATGCTTGGCTCATATTTGAGTATAAGCTTCTCCCTGCCTCCCGAAATATTGCTGTGAATATCCTGTATTATCTCATTTAGCTCATTAACAAACTCGCGCCGCTTTTTTATAACATGCCTGCCATACTCAAGAAGCTGCATATCCCACACCTGAAGTGTATCAATCAAATCAGGTCTGTAAGCTATATCCTTTAACAGTCTGTTCCTCTGAACTAATGTCTTATTATACTTACTCAGGTTAGACAGATAAATTTTGTCAAGCTGGCAAAGCTCCAAATCTATAAATCTGCGTCTCTCGGCAGGACCGTTTTTGATAATATTGAGATCCTCAGGAGAGAAAAACACAATATTCAAAATACCAAACAGCTCACTCGCTTTTTTGATTGGCATTTTATTGATGGCCACACCCTTTGCACCGTTTTTTCGCAGATGCATGTCAATCCGGTATTCCTTGTCATTTTTTTCGACAATTGTCCTGATATGTGCCTCATCCTCGCCAAACCGGATCATTTCCTTGTCCTTGCTGCCCTTATGGGACTTTGTAGTGCCGCTTAAATATGCAGCCTCAAGTATATTTGTCTTGCCCTGGGCATTATCGCCGTAGATTATGTTGGTTTCACTGTCAAAGCTGATATCCAGTTTTTCGTAATTTCTGAAATTACTCAGTTGGATTGACTTAATAATCATTATTTAACAACCTTAACTGTTTCGCCGTCATATGAGAAAACATCTCCGTCGTGAAGCTTTTTTCCTCTCTGAAGCTCAGTCTCACCGTTTACAGTCACCTGACCGTCCTGAATAACAATTTTTGCCTCAACTCCCGAGCTCACAAGGTCGGCCTTTTTAAGAGCCTGTCCCAGCTTAATGAACTCATCCTGTTCTCTTATAGAAATCTGTTTCATAAAATCTCCTAGTTTGCTGCTGTATTAAAATTTACCGGAAGAATGAGGTAAATAAACTTGCCCTCATCATCCTTAATGAAGCATGGTGCCTTTGGATTGACCATGTATAAATTAACCTCCTCCTCATCGATAACACGAAGTGCATCTATGAAGAACTTAGGATTAAAGCCTATCATAATATCTTTTCCGTCTTTGTCGATATCGATGTCCTCATTCATGGAACCGATAAATGAATTGATGCGAAGCTCCATATTGCCATCTGTGATATTCATGATAATAGGCTTCTTATCTCCCTCCTTGACAAGAAGAGTAGCACGGTCGATACAGTCAAGAAGCTCACGCTTATTGATGCGAACCTTAGTGTCGTAGTCAGATGAAAGCATCTGGTCAATCTTGAAATACTCACCCTCAATAAGACGTGAAACAACAGTAGTATTTTCAAATTCAAAAACAATATGATTGTTAGTGATATAGATAACCACATCCTCATCCGCTGAACCCGGAATAATCTTGCTTATTTCCTGCAGAGTCTTGCCGGGAACAACAACCTTCTTGCTGTCATAGTGATTTTTCATCTCGATATATCTGATAGATATTCTGTGTCCGTCAAGAGAAACAACTCGAAGCTTATTCTCCTCAATCTCAAAAAGCTCACCTGTCATCAGTTTATTGTTGTCATTGTCGGCAATTGAAAAAATTGTCTGTCTGATAACCTCTTTAAGGGTAAATTGTGAGAGGACAATAGACTCATTTCTCTCAACATATGGTATGTAAGAAAAATCATCACCTGATTTTCCGATGATATTAAACTTGGCCTTTTCACATGATATGACGGTCTTGAAGGAAGCATCTGTCTCAATTGTTACATCATTGTCAGGAAGCTTTCTCACTATTTCTGAAAAAATCTTGGCATCAAGAGCGATAATTCCTCTCTCTTCGATGGTTCCGTCTATGATGGTTTCTATTCCAAGTTCCATATCGTTGGCCATAAGCTTAATCTCGTTTGCGGACGCATCAATTAGTATACACTCGAGAATTGCCATTGTAGTACGTGTAGGTACTGCCTTCGATACGATATTAACACCTTTCAGTAAATTTGCTTTTGAACAAATAAGTTTCATTTAGAAAAACTCCTTCCTGCGCGTATATATAAATATTTAAAAGATATTCGTAATATTCTTCTTAGGGGCTGTTAAAAAGTTTAAAACCCCTTCAAAGCCTTTAAAGACAAGCTTTAAGAGGCTTGATAACTTGATTAAAAGCCTGTTGAAGTAAAAATGATAAAAATTGATAACTTTTTATTCACTTTCCTTCAACCTGTCATTAACATGCTCATGTGGAAATAAAAGCAAGGTTATAACCAAATTATTAACATGCAAATGAGCACATATATAAATAGGTAGAAACTAATTTGGATTAATCTTTTTCTTGATAGTTTCTATGAGAGTACGTGTACTGTCATTCTCCTCGTAATCCTTGGTGACCTTCTTGATGCCGTGGATGATAGTAGAGTGGTCTCTGCCGCCCAAAAGCTGGCCGATTACATCAAGTGAATCAGAGGTCATGGTCTTGCAGAGGTACATGGCAATCTGCCTTGGACGTGCAATCTCGCTGCTTCTGGTCTTTGAAATCATCTGGTCAACAGAGATGTGGAAATGCTCTGAAACGACCTCGATGATGAGCTGTGCAGTGATTTCCCTTGGCTTGTCCGGCGTGATGATATTGGAAAGCTCCCTCTCAGCGATATCCATAGTGATGTGAGTATGCTCGAGATTGTGGAAGGCTAAAAGCTTGTTTAATGCTCCCTCAAGCTCACGGATGTTGGAGCTGATGTTTGAAGCAATGTAGTTTAAGATATCATCATCTATATCAAAATTGTCAGTCTCAGCTTTCTTACGGAGGATAGCCATCCTCGTCTCATAGTCAGGAGTACCTATATCAGCCATCAGTCCCCACTCGAAACGGGAACGGATGCGCTCCTCGAGAGTCTCCATCTCCTTAGGCGGCTTATCAGAGGTAAGGATAATCTGCTTGCCCTGTGTCTGCAGTGTGTTGAAGGTGTGGAAAAACTCCTCCTGAGTACTTTCCTTTCCTATGATGAACTGGATATCATCAATCATGAGCACATCTACAGTCCTGTATTTGTCACGGAACTTTGTCATGGCAGAAGAATTACCGTTACGGATAGATTCGATAACCTCGTTGGTAAACTCTTCAGAAGTAACATAAAGCACCTTGGTATCAGGATTCTGGTCAATGATGAAATGACCTATTGAATGCATAAGATGAGTCTTGCCAAGTCCCGGACCACCATATATATATAGCGGATTGTATGCTTCACCCGGGCTTTCTGCCACTGCAAGAGAAGCAGAATGGGCAAACCTGTTATTATTACCTACGACAAAGGTGTCAAATGTATAGTTAGGGTTTAAGTTTGAGTGATCCCCCTTTACAGGAGTCTGTGGCTCAAGCTGAGGGGTATCGTTGTTTTTAAACTTAAGGCTCTGAGCCTGATCCGGTAAAATAAACTGGATATCATACTCGATACCTGTCACCTCACCTATAGCTACCTTAAGAGGAAGATAATATTTTTTGTTGATATAGCTGAGCCCCATCTGCTCAGACGGAACGAGAATATACAGTGTATTGCCGTCTATGGCGAACACCTCAAGCGGTTTTATCCACGTATTAAAGGAAACGTCTGTCAGACCATGCTCTTCCTTGACCATCTGTAGTATTTCATTCCACTTTTCCATTACTTTATCCATCAAAGTTCTCCATTATTTAACATATAAAGAGTATATTATGGGAATGTTCTCCACAATCCCATACATACTATATAGTACACTATTTTTGGCATTTAGGCAATGTAAAAAGATTTACAAAAATACTTTATTCACATTTTTTAACCATAATTATACAAAGTTACCAACATGTTATTCACATATTGTGGATAACTTTTTGATATCTTGATAACTTTCCACAATATGTTGGTCACAATAGGTGGTTTATATCAAAATATAGACGGTTATCAAGAATTATTATATATATAGAAGAAACTCGTTTTCCACATTTTTATTGTGGAATGTAAACCGATAAAAAAATATATGTAGAAAATTAAAGAAAATTGAGAAAATCCTTGACACAACAGGAATTTTTGTTATAATTATACCGATGTTTTTTAACGTAAAGGAGGTGGATATATATGAAGATGACATTCCAACCTAAGAAGAGACAGAGAGCAAAAGTTCATGGATTCAGACAGAGAATGAAAACTGCTGGCGGAAGAAAAGTAATCGCAGCCAGAAGATTAAAAGGAAGAAAAAAATTATCAGCATAGGCCACAATTTTTGTGGTCTTTTCTTCATTTTTGATTGTTTTTAGAAGGACAGCGTCAAATGAAATTTTCAGATTCGTTGAAAAAAAACAAGGATTTTCAGAATGTATATAATAACGGTGTATCGTTTGCTAACAGATACCTCGTTATGTATGTTCTGAAAAATAACACAGAAAATAATCGTATAGGTATATCAGTTAGCAAAAAAGTTGGAAATAGTGTTATTAGACATCATATTACTCGTCTCGTGAGAGAGAGCTACAGACTACATGAGGACATGTTCGATAGTGGTTTGGACATCGTAGTCATCGCAAGAGTTGCAGCGCGGCATGTTGGTTATAAGGAAATAGAAAGTGCTGTTTTACATCTTGGAGGTCTTCACAGGATTATTAAGAAACAAAATATTTGAATAATGAAAAAGAAGATGGAATCGTTTTGAAAAGTATCTTAATATTTTTGATTAAATTTTATAGGAAGTATATTTCCCCGATGAAATCAACGAAATGCCCATATTGTCCGACCTGTTCGGAGTATGGTTTGCAGGCTGTGCAAAAGTACGGTGCCATAAAGGGTGGTCTGCTTGCGGCATGGAGGATATTGAGATGTAATCCTTTTTCAAAGGGTGGGTATGATCCGGTTCCATAGCAGCAATGGAGGTTTTTATGTCGGACATTTTATTAACCGCATATCCAGGCTCTATTCTTGGACCAATTGCCAAGCTTCTCGGTATCCTGATGGATTGGATATACAGTGGTATATCTAATATTACAGGTGGAAGAGTTGAGAGCGTTGTACTAAGTATTGTAATTATTACGATTATAATCTACATGTGTCTGTTGCCACTGACTATTAAGCAGCAGAAGTTTTCTAAGCTATCACAGAAAATGCAGCCCGAGATGCAGGCTATACAGGCTAAATATAAAAATAAAAAGGATCAGGCTTCAATGATGGCCATGCAGGAGGAGACACAGCTTTTATACCAGAAGTACGGTATTTCTCCGATGGGAAGCTGTGTGCAGATGCTTATACAGATGCCTATTCTGTTTGCACTGTACCGTGTGTTCTACAATATTCCTGCTTATCTGAGCGGAGTTAAGGGCTCTTTTACAGGGCTTGTTGATTCAATTCAGCAGACAAGCGGATATCAGAATACACTTGTCAGTCTGATGGAAAAGTATAATGTTGTTACATCAAGCGGTCTTAACGCTTCAAATGCGGCTTCAAAGCTTGCCGATGCAAGTGGTGATACTTTAAGCAATTATATCATTGATATCCTTTATAAGCTTCCTTCAAAGGGCTGGGATGCTCTTATGGACGGTAAGTTTTTTGATGGTATCCAGAGCGCAGTTGAGAAGACGCACGATGCGTTACTTCATTTCAACTACTTTTTGGGACTGAATATCTCAGATACACCTTGGTATATCATAAAAAGCAACTTTACGGACAAGCCTGATAAGTGGTTACTTTTTGTAATACTTGCACTGCTTATTCCTGTACTGTCATATCTGACACAGATGATCAATATCAAGCTCATGCCACAGGCTACAAACGGCAATGACCAGATGGCAAGCCAGATGAAGATGATGAATCTCATGATGCCATTTATGTCATTTGTTATCTGCTTTACAGTTCCTGTAGGTCTTGGTATTTACTGGATCTGCTCTGCACTTGTAAGAGGTATCCAGCAGTTCTTCGTCAACAGACATATCGAGAATCTTGATCTTGAGGCTGTTATGGCAAAGAACGAGGAAAAGGCAAAGAAGAAGAGAGAAAAAATGGGACTGTCTGAGGATTATATAAAGAAGGCAGCTCAGATTAAGACAAAGTCAATTGACAATAAGGCAAACGTATCTGTATCAGCAGGCACAGAGGAGAAGCTTGCAAAGGCCGCTGAGTACAAGGCTAATGCAAAGGCAGGCTCACTTGCTTCAAAGGCTAATATGGTTAAAGAGTTTAATGAACGCAATTCACGCAAATAGGGGGAGAAAATAGTGGAATACATTGAAGTATCTGCAAAAACAATTGACGATGCTTTGACAGAGGCATCTATTAAACTTGGAACAACAAGCGATAAGCTCGAGTATGAGGTAATTGATAAGGGAAGCAATGGTTTCCTTGGAATTGGCAGCCGTGATGCTGTCATCAAGGTTAAAAAGGCCGAGGCAAGTGTTGAGGATGAGATTCGTGAATTCCTTGACAGTGTGTTTAAGGCAATGAAGCTTGAGGTTACTATTGATATCAAAGTGGATGAGGACAACAGAAATGTTGATGTTGAGCTTAACGGACCTGAGATGGGCGTTTTAATCGGCAAGAGAGGTCAGACTCTCGATTCACTCCAGTACCTTACAAATCTTGCTATCAATAAGCAGTCTGAGAATTACTACAGAGTAAAGATTGATACTGAGGATTACAGAAAGAGAAGAAGAGAGACACTTGAGAATCTTGCCAAGAATATTTCATTTAAGGTTAAGCGTACAAAGAGACCTGTTTCTCTTGAGCCGATGAATCCTTTTGAGAGAAGAGTGATTCATTCTGCACTTCAGAATGATAGATTTGTTGAAACACACAGCGAGGGGGATGAGCCTTACAGACACGTTGTTGTGACACTTAAGAAATAATAGATATAAATCATTAAAAGGGTATCTGGTTTCAGGTATCCTTTTTGAATATATATTATCTTAGAATTTTTGAGGAATTTCATATGCAAAATGATACAATAGCGGCTATTGCCACAGCTATGTCTCCGTCAGGAATCGGAATTATCAGGATAAGCGGAGATGATGCACTTTCGGTAATAGATAGGATTTATAAAAGCAAGAATAATAAAAAGAAAATAAGCGCCTGTCAGTCACATACCATTCATTATGGTTTTATATATGACGGCGATGAGAAAATAGATGAGGTTATGGTGCTTTTGATGAAGGCTCCCAATACATACACGAGGGAGGACACTGTGGAGATAGACTGCCACGGTGGTGTGTATGTGATGAAGAGAGTGCTTGAAGCAGTAATCAAAAACGGAGCAAGACCGGCAGAGCCCGGAGAGTTTACTAAAAGGGCATTTTTAAACGGCAGGATTGATTTATCCCAGGCAGAATCTGTCATAGATGTAATAAATTCAAAAAATGATTTTGCGCTCAAAAGCTCTTTAAGCCAGCTAGGCGGAGCCGTGCTTGGAAGCATCAGGCAGATAAGAGAGCAGCTTTTGCATGAGATTGCATTTATTGAGTCGGCACTTGACGACCCTGAACATATTTCTCTGGATGGTTATCCACAAAAACTACGTGCAATTGTGGATAACGAGTATGTGGAGATAGATAGTCTGTTAAAAACCTCAGATAATGGAAGGATTCTGAAGGAAGGAATAAACACAGTAATCATTGGAAAGCCAAATGCCGGAAAGTCATCTCTTTTAAATGTGCTTGTAGGAAGTGACAGGGCAATTGTCACGGATATAGCCGGAACCACGAGAGATGTGCTTGAGGAACAGATTAATATTGGTGGAATCACCTTAAATCTCGTTGATACTGCAGGCATCAGAAGCACAGAGGATGTTGTTGAAAAAATTGGTGTGAAAAAGGCAATGGAGCATGCCGATGAAGCTGATTTAATCATATATGTAGTTGATTCGTCCGTTGCACTTGATGATAATGATTATGATATTATCAATTTTATTAAAGATAAAAAGGCTGTCATTTTACTAAATAAGTCGGATCTGGCTTCAAAGGTGTCGGCAGATGATATAAAAAAGCTTGTGGATAAAACGGTTATTTCGGTTTCTGCAAAGGAAAGCTCGGGAATAGATGAGCTTTCTGATACAATAAAGGAAATGTTTTTTGATGGACAGGTCTCATTCAATGATGAGATTTATATCACAAATATCAGGCACAAAAAACTATTGTCAGATGCTAAGGAAAGTCTTAAGCTTGTTATGAACAGTATTGATGATGATATGCCGGAGGATTTTTATTCGATTGATTTGATGAGTGCGTATGAGTCGCTTGGACTCATAATAGGAGAATCGGTTGAGGATGATCTGATGGATGAGATATTCAGTAAATTTTGTATGGGAAAGTAGGCAGTTATGTGCAGTAAGTTTGTTGAAGAAAATTATGATGTTGTTGTAGTTGGTGCAGGACATGCGGGATGTGAGGCAGCACTTGCGTGTGCCAGGCTTGGACTTGAGACTATTGTTTTCACGGTAAGCGTGGACAGTATAGCGCTCATGCCATGTAATCCGAATATCGGTGGTAGCTCGAAGGGGCATCTCGTCAGAGAGATTGATGCACTTGGCGGCGAGATGGGAAAAAACATTGACAAGACTTTTATCCAGTCAAAGATGCTAAATAAATCGAAGGGGCCTGCTGTTCATTCTCTCCGCGCGCAGGCAGATAAAGCGGAATATAGTATGGAAATGAGAAAAACCCTTCAAAATACAGACCATCTGACCATCAGACAGGGTGAGGTTTCTGAGATTGTTACCGATGAGAATAATAATATAGTCGGTGCAAAAACTATTTCGGGAGCTTTATATCATTGTAAGGCGATTGTGCTGTGCACCGGTACATATTTAAGAGCCAGATGCTTAACCGGCGAGATGATCACTCATACAGGTCCGAATGGACTTTTGGCAGCCAACCATCTGACTCAGTCGCTCATAGATCACGGAATTGAGATGCGCAGATTCAAAACAGGAACTCCAGCGCGTGTAGATAAGAGAAGTCTTGATTTTTCCAAGATGGAGGAACAGTTCGGTGACGAGAGGGTAGTGCCGTTTTCATTTACAACTGATCCTGAAAGTGTGCAGATTGATCAGGTTTCATGCTGGCTTACATATACGAATAGTAAGACCCATGAGATTATCAGAAACAATCTCGACCGTTCACCGATTTATGCAGGCATCATAGAGGGAACAGGTCCTAGGTATTGTCCTTCAATAGAGGATAAGGTGGTTAAGTTTGCTGAAAAGGAAAGACATCAGATATTTATTGAGCCTGAGGGTTTAAACACAAACGAGATGTATGTCGGAGGTATGTCTTCGTCTATGCCTGAGGATGTGCAGTATGAGATGTACCGCACCCTTCCGGGACTTGAAAATGTGAAGATAGTAAGAGATGCTTATGCCATAGAGTACGACTGTATCAATGCAAACCAGCTATATGCATCGCTCGAGTTTAAGAAAATACATGGTCTGTTCAGTGGTGGACAGTTCAACGGTTCGTCCGGATATGAGGAGGCTGCATGTCAGGGACTTATCGCCGGCATCAATGCAGCCATGAAGATACTTGGCAAAAAGCCATTGATACTTGACAGGTCAGAAGCGTACATAGGTGTATTGATAGATGATCTTGTCACTAAGAAAAATAGAGAACCTTACCGCATGATGACTTCTAGAGCGGAATATCGTCTCCTTTTAAGACAGGACAATGCAGATTTGCGTCTCACCGAGAAGGGATACGAGGTTGGTCTGATTTCAAAGGAAAGATATGACTATGTATGTAAAAAGAAAGAGCTTATTGATAAAGAAATAGAGAGAGTGTCGCATGTAAATATCGGTGCAAGGGCTGATGTACAGGAGATTCTGAAGAAATACAACAGTATAGAGCTGAGCAACGGAACCACACTTGAGGAGCTTATCAGAAGACCTGAGCTGGATTATGACAAGCTCGCTCCGATAGATCCCGACAGACCTAAGCTATCTGATGACACAAGAGAACAGATTAATATTCTTATTAAGTACGCAGGGTATATTTCAAGACAGATCAAGCAGGTCTCTCATTTTAAGAAGCTTGAGAAAAAACTGTTACCTACTGATTTTGATTATAATACTATTTCGGGTCTGAGAATTGAAGCACAGCAGAAGCTGAATGAATTTCAGCCGCTTAGTATAGGTCAGGCATCCAGAATTTCAGGTGTCACACCGGCTGATATATCGGTTTTACTTGTATTTCTGGAACAATTAAAATACTCAAATCCTGATTTATTTTCTAGATTAAACCCAGATAATACAAGCGTTGAACAATAATAATGGAGAATAAAATATGAAATATGATTTCACACACTTCACTGATGAATTATCAAAAATTAAATGTACATTAAATAATTCACAATTAGAGCAATTTGAGCTATATTATGACATGCTTATCGAAAAAAACAAGGTTATGAACCTTACTGCCATCACAGATTTCGACGAGGTAATAGAGAAACACTTCCTTGATAGCTTGTTTTTATGCCACACGTTAGATTTAAACGCGGAAAAAAGTATCATTGATGTCGGAACAGGAGCTGGTTTTCCCGGTATTCCTCTTAAGATAGCTTTTCCTCAGCTTAAGATTACTTTATTAGATTCACTTAATAAGAGAGTTGGATTTTTAAATGAAGTTATTGAAGCGCTTGAGCTTAAGGATATTGAAGCAGTTCATGGCAGGGCAGAGGATTTTTCCAGGGATAAGGAACACAGGGCAGCTTATGATATTTGTGTATCGAGAGCAGTTGCAAATCTGTCTACTCTTTCAGAATACTGTCTGCCGTTTGTGAAAATGGGAGGCTGCTTTGTGTCATATAAATCAGGTGAGTGCGAGAGCGAGGTGGCAGATGCAAAGTCGGCCATTTATCTGTTGGGAGGAAAGCTGAATAAAATAGAGCAGTTTGGCTACTCGGATAATCATCGCTCTTTTGTCATAATTGATAAGGTTATGAATACGAGCAACAAGTATCCGAGAAAAGCCGGACTGCCTTCAAAGAAACCATTGTAAAAAACCGTTATAATTGTTGAAGAATAGTTATAGGCGGTGCTTTATTTTGGATTAAAGTATAGAATTAGTTAGTAACAATTTTTTTAATAATTGAAGCTGTCTTCTCCGGTAACTCTAACTGAGGATAAAGCTTTGCATTTGCAATATGGATGATGTCGCATTTACTGTTTAGCTTATGGTAATTGTTGATAACATCCATATTATTTTTTATTCCTGTTGATGCTATAATTGATACATCCTTGTCCAGGTTCTTGAGAGCGGGCGCAATATTAGTATTGATGTAGTTTGATAAAATGCTTGAGTAAAGATATTTGCCGCGGCTTTGCCCTTTATGTGCGGACTCATAGTATGCATCCTTCATATTATCTGATATGAGCTGGCCTCTTGAAATAAATTTATTTCTGAAGAGTAAATCTACCTTGATAGGGCTCATAAGCTTATTGTATATAAATGTACCTATGATTGGCAGATTAATTATGTTCTGCTTAAATTTGGTGCTCTTGTCAGGTATGCATTTAAGCTGTTGCAATGATACAGGGTTTATAAGTATTATTTTATTAAATAAATCCTTTGACAGAGCATTTGCCATGATTACAGGAGCTGTTGAAAGATTGGTTGCAGCTACGTTAACAGGCTTTCCGATTACGTCATTTACAAAAGCTGTGATAATCTGTACATACATGTAGCTTGTATATTGGATGGAAGGCTTGTCCGAGCGGCCACATCCAAGCAAATCAATAGTGTATACGGTATTGTTCTTTGCAAGCTTTTTAGCTACCTTTGCCCATTCTTCACCGGATGCTCCGGAGTCGGTGTCGTGTATTAAAAGTATTGGCTTACCGGTGCCGGTTTTTGTATAAAAGATATTTCCTTCTTTCCATTTGTAGTAGTGGCCATTGTCTACTTTGAGTGCATTTTTCCTTTCGGCATTAGAGTCTACAACTCTGTTGTATATATGCATTCCGGCAATCACTGCAGATGTGAGAAAAAGTAGATTTTTTGTACTTTTTTTCATGTTATAACCTCCTTGTTTTTATCTGAAAAATTTGATATATTGATTTTGTATTCTTATAACTATATTATAACAAAAAAGAAGTTTTATACAATTATTTTTTATAATTGCTTTTAAATATAGTAAAAATGATATATAATTATATCGTAGATAAATTAATTATACAAACAAATGTTCGGTGATTATGGTTAAAAAATATTTAGAGAAAACAAGAGATGAATTTTATGACAGCAAGTATGCGCTTATAGAAAAACTTACTGCCGCTGAGAATCATTTTAAAGAAAATATCAAGATTATCCAGATGCTTGAAGGAAAATCCGATGAAAGCTTTGAGGCTTTTACTCCACGTGAAATCAATTCATATAATAAGAGTAAAGTTAAGGAACTTAAGGAAGAGCAGAAGCTGATTGAGCCTCAGATAAAGTCTTTACACAAACAGATTTCTGATGTTGATTGCAAGATTGATGAAATCAACAGTGTTATCAGAGTGTATAATTCTGATGAGACAACTAATGAAGTAGAAATTTCAGAGGCCATATCTGATGTTATCAACGAAGAGGATAGTGATGCTTTTAAGAGGGTGATTTTACAGACTGTGGAGAGTGAGAGACAGCGTATCGCTCGTGATTTGCATGATTCTACTGTACAGAGTCTGACATCACTTACTCACAAGACAGAGCTTTGTCTTAAACTTATGGATGTTGACCCTATCAGGTGCCGGCTTGAGCTCACGTCTCAGGGAAAGATACTGAAGGATATTATCAATGAGCTTCGAAATATGATTTATAATTTAAGACCTATGTCATTTGATGATATTGGATTTAATATTACTGTTGAGCGTGCGCTTGATAAGCTTCGCAATTCAAATAATATAAGATGCAATTTCAAGACATCCGGTGATGAGTACATGGTAGACAGTCTTGTGTCACTAACCTTACTCAGGGTCATTCAGGAGGCTTGCAGTAATTCTATCAAGCATGGTCATGCCAAAGAAATTAATGTTTCATTAAAGTATGAACCAAAATCACTTACTTTGACGATAAAGGATGACGGAGATGGTTTTGACACATCTGCTATTCCTGAGTTTACAAGAGAAGATAATTCAGGCTTTGGATTATCTATGATGAAGGAAAGAATTTATCTTCTTTCCGGTAAAATATCTATTTCATCAAAACCCGGTGAGGGGTGTATAGTTAGGGTAATTATACCTGTAAATAAGGAGGACTAAATTATGGCTATTAACATTATGATTACAGATGATCATTCTATGATCAGAGAGGGACTTAAAAATCTGCTGGAACTCGACGGTGATATCAAGGTTATTGCTGAGGCAGAGAATGGTGAGGATTGTCTTGATAAATTAAAGACCTTTAGACCTGATGTATTACTTTTGGATATCAATATGCCAAAGATGAATGGTCTTGAGGTATTAAAAGCATTAAAGGACAGAAAATCTAAGGTAAAGGTACTTGTTCTTACTGTTCACAATGAGACAGAATATCTTATGAAAGCTGTAGATATCGGAATCAATGGATATGTACTGAAAGATTCTGAGTCTGCTGAGCTTAAAAAGGCTATTTTCACTATTGCTGATGGTGAGACTTATATACAGCCAAGTCTTATTCCGGCTCTTAATTCTAAGATGATTCAGAAGAATGAGGATGAGCTTAAGATAGATGCTCTTACTAAGAGAGAGATGGAAGTACTTAAAGAAATGGCTGTTGGTAAGTTTAACAGAGATATTGCTAAGGAAATGAAGATTAGTGAGAGAACTGTTAAGAATCATATTTCAAGTATTTTCAAGAAGCTTGAGGTTACTGATCGTACTCAGGCCGCGGTATTTGCAATCCGTAACAACATTATTCAGATTATGTAATATACGTTTTATATTTTATTTGAATTTTATTAGAGGAATGTTTCACGTGAAACATTCCTTTTTGATTATTTAATATAGTATATTGACAGTAGTACGGAATCCGTCATGCATATTCATTCCGTACTCGTTTTACTCCGTAACTAAGAGTATGTAAGAAATCACATATAGGTTGAGACAGTAGTACGCAACCGTCCATATTCGCCATCGTGGCTCAGTATGGACTCGCTCGTACATCCGTGTACGAGCGTTGCTATGCATAGAAGTGATTTCAAACATACTCTAAGTCACTACGTAGACTCGTTTGGAATGTATATGTATGCCGGATTCCTTACGCTGTGGATGTACTATAAAAATTCTATGGTATAATACTCTAGAATTAAATAATAAAATATAGTGTTTCACGTGAAACATTCCTCTTCTAATATATGATTTAGTTTATTGGCAATAGTACGGAATCCAGCATACATATACATTCCACACTTGTTTTACTCCGCAACTAAGAGTATGTAAGAAATCACATATGGGTTGAGACAGTAGTACGCAACCGTCCATATTCGCCATCGTGGCTCAGTATGGACTCGCTCGTACATCCGTGTACGAGCGTTGCTAAGTGTTGAAGTGATTTCAAACATACTCTAAGTTACTGCGTAGACTCGTTTGGAATGCATATGTATACCGGATTCCTTGAATTGTGGATTTACTATACATATATAATAAATTATACAAAATGTTTCACGTGAAACATTCCTTTTTGATTATTTAATATAGTTTATTGACAGTAGTACGGAATCCGTCATACATATACATTCCGCACTCATTTTACTCCGTAACCAAGAGTATGTAAGAAATCACATATAGGTTGAGACAATAGTATGCAATCGTCCATATTCGCCATCGTGGCTCAGTATGGACTCGCTCGTACATCCGTGTACGAGCGTTGCTAAGTGTTGAAGTGATTTCAAACATACTCTAAGTTACTGCGTAGACTCGTTTGGAATGCATATGTATACCGGATTCCTTGAATTGTGGATTTACTATACATATATAATAAATTATACAAAATGTTTCACGTGAAACATTCCTTTTTGATTATTTAATATAGTTTATTGACAGTAGTACGGAATCCGTCATACATATACATTCCACACTCACTTTACTCTGCAACTAAGAGTATGTAAGAAATCACATATAGGTTGAGATAGTAGTACGCAACCGTCCATATTCGCCATCGTGGCTCAGTATTGACTCACTCGTACATCCGTGTACGAGCGTTGCTATGTATAGAAGTGATTTCAAACATACTCTAAGTTGCTGCGTAGATTCATTTGGAATGCATATGTATGCTGGATTCCTTAAATTATGGATGTACTATACATATATATTGCATTATAGCAAAATGTTTCACGTGAAACATTCCTTTATTTATATAATATATGATTTAATTTATAGGGATATTTTAGGATATTGACAGTAGTACAGAATCCGCCATACTTATACATTCCGCACTCATTTTACTCTGCAACTAAGAGTATGTAAGAAATCACATATATGCTGAAAAAGCAGTACGCCACCGTCCATAATTGCCTTAATGGCTCATTATGGACTCACTCGTACATCCGTGTACGAGCGCTGCTACGTATAGAAGTGATTTCAAACATACTCTAAGTTTACTGCGTAGATTCGTTTGAAATGTATATGTATGTCGGATTCCTTACGTGTTGGATGTATAATAAATGTCATATAGTATATTATTTTAAAAATGAATAATGTATGATTTTATATTGTATAGGTTAATATTTTGTGTTTTAAATTATATGATGGGGTATGATCTCAATTATTATGTAATTCGGAAATATATGATAGTATATATCAAATACAATATTTAGTGACAAATATAAAGTATTAAATGATATAATAGGAATGTTTCACGTGAAACATTTAAATGATATAATGAGTGAATACGAGAAAGCTAAGTTTTAATAATTAGACTGATTAAAAATTTAAATAAAGGATGTAGAAGGTGACATAATTTATATGAATAAAAATGTTTTAATAATTAAAGGAAGTCCAAGAGCAGAAGGTAATACTGCAACAATGGCTGATATATTTGCCAAAGGCGCAATTGAAAAACAATAATACTGTGACAGAACTTTTTTAATTGAAGATAGTATATTTCATGCTTCGGAAAAAATGAAAGTGAAGATGGCAGTATTATTTTGCGTATGACACAAGAAAACAGAGAATGTAAAAAAATAATGTGCATACATAGTGAAATTTTATAGCATTATACAGTTAAGAGTGATATAATAATTTGAGTGTGTAAGATTTCAATTTACAATTTAAAAATATGATGATTCGGCAGAAATTTTAAGTTAATTGCGAAAGGATTTATAATGGGAAGAATTATAGCAGTTGCAAATCAAAAGGGTGGGGTTGGAAAGACCACTACTTCTATCAATTTGGCAGCGTGTCTGGCAGAAAAAAAGAAAAAGGTGCTGGCAATTGATTTAGACCCGCAGGGTAATATGACAAGCGGCCTTGGTGTAAATAAGGACGAAGTGGAGAATACGGTATACAATCTCATGCTTGATGAGTGTTCAATTGCAGAGAGTATTGAAAATACGGTGGTGGACAATTTATATGTTATTCCATCTAATGTAAATCTGGCCGGAGCAGAGATTGAGCTTTTAGGCATAAATGATAAGGAATATATATTAAAGAGTGCAGTTGATTACATAAAAGAGGACTATGATTTTATTATTATAGATTGTCCTCCTTCACTTAACATGCTGACAGTCAATGCAATGACTACTGCAGATACAGTTCTTGTTCCTATTCAGTGTGAATATTATGCCTTGGAGGGACTTAGTCAGCTGATTCATACAATTAATCTGGTGCAGGAGAGACTTAATCCGGAGCTGCAGATTGAGGGAGTTGTTTTCACTATGTATGATGTTAGGACAAATCTGTCAAATCAGGTTGTAGAGACAGTAAAAGAAAATCTGGATACAAAGATTTACAATACAATGATTCCAAGAAATATCAGATTAGCTGAGGCACCATCATATGGTATTCCGATAAATATGTATGACAGTAAATCGGCCGGAGCAGAAAGCTACAGAAATCTGGCAAAGGAAATAATAGCAAGAAAGGATATTTAAGATAGTATGGCGGCAAAAAAAGGATTGGGTAAGGGACTTGATTCATTAATTACAGACAAGGTATCAAAGCCGGTAAAACCAAAGAGCAATCATGCAGCGGATGCTGTAATGATAGATATTAATAAGGTAGAGCCTAACAGAGAACAGCCTAGAAAGAAATTTGATGAGGATGCACTTATAGAGTTGTCAGAATCGATAAAACAGTTTGGCATTTTACAGCCTTTACTTTGCCAGGAAAGGGATGATTACTATGAAATCGTCGCAGGTGAGCGAAGATGGAGAGCAGCAAAGCTGGCAGGTCTAAAGGAAGTCCCTGTCATAATCAAAAAATTGACCAATCAGCAGATTATGGAAATCTCCCTTATAGAAAATATTCAGAGAGAGGATTTGAATCCAATTGAGGAGGCTTTGGCATACAAGCGTCTGCTTGAGGAATTTAAACTGAAGCAGGATGATGTGGCAGAGAGAGTATCAAAGAGCAGAACAGCAGTTACCAATTCAATGCGTTTACTCAAGCTCAATGAAAAGGTACAGCAGATGGTGATAGATGAAATGCTCACTACAGGCCATGCAAGAGCATTACTTGGTATAGAAGATCAGAATCAGCAGTATGTGGTAGCACAACAGATTTTCGACCAAAAGCTAAGTGTCAGGGATACAGAGAAGCTTGTTAAATCATTACAGAAGAACAAGAAAAAGACAAAGTCTGAAAAACCGGTTAATCCTCAGATGGAAGCAATCTACAAGGATCTTGAGGAAAAGCTTAAAAAGAATATGGGAACAAAGGTTCTAATCAACAGGAAAAATGAAAATTCCGGAAAGATAGAAATAGAATATTATTCTCATGATGAACTGGATAGAATAGTAAACATGCTCAATTCAGTCCAAAATCAATAGAAATAATTAGATAGTATTTAGATTTTGTATATTTAATGAAAAAAATAATAAAATCATACAGAAAATGAGACAAAGAGACTATTTAAATTTTATGCAAAATATACGACAATATAGATAGGAGTAAAAAATGATTTCTGAATATTTAGGATTCGATTCCGACTACATTATATTAGGATTGGCGGGAGTGGTAATTATTCTGCTCATCCTCATAATCACAAATATGGTGCAGATCGGTAAGCTCAAAAAAAGATACAAAGTGTTTATGAGTGGAAAAACTGCAAAGTCATTGGAGGACACAATTATCAAGAGACTTGACGAGGTAGATGAACTTGTTGCAGCAAACTCATCAATCAAAAAGAATATAGAAGAATTATTTGCTAACATGAAGTGTTCATACCAGAAGGTAGGACTTGTGAAGTATGATGCATTCAATGAGATGGGCGGAAAGCTAAGCTTTTCACTTGCCATGTTAAATGGAAAGGATGATGGCTTTGTACTCAATGCCGTTCACAGTCGTGAGGGCTGCTATACATACATCAAGGAGATTGTTGGCGGAAATTCCATTATTGTTTTAGCAGATGAAGAGCAGGAAGCGTTGAATATGGCCAAGGAGGCAAATATGCCTGCAGAAAAATAACAATGGGGTGTTTTAGTTTATGAGGATAAAAGCAGTCAGCAGCTTAGTTGGCGGTGAAGTACTTGCGGAACCAATACTAACAGAAAAAAATGATATTTTAATACCAAATGGCACAAGGATTAAGCCTGATTATGTGCCACTTATAGAGTCACTTGGAATAGAATCAGTGATGGTAGAGGATCCGTATGAGAATTACGAAAGTCCGAATTCTATAGTAGACCCGGCTATTTTCGACAAATACGTGAAAAAAGTGCGTAGACTGATGGAAAGCCATATATATCATGATGGCAAATCCTTAAAGGAATTTGAAATAATCGCAAATGATATTGTCCATGATATAAATGATATGCCATATGACGTGATTGTTGATATAAAAGAGCGTAATTCGGACTTATATGAGCACACAGTCATGGTGACACTTTTATCAGTACTTGTTGCAAGAAAGCTAAAGCTTGACGAAAAGCGAAAGTATAACATAGCGGTGGGATGTTTATTACATGACATCGGGCTGCGTTTTATTGTCACACGATATAAAAACAGGGATTTTTCCAATGCAAATCCTGCGGAGCTTTTTGAATATAAAAAGCATACCATTTTAGGATATTCGGCATTGGATGAGGAAAACTGGATAGCGCCAATATCAATGAAGATGGTTTTATCACATCATGAAAATATGGCAGGCACAGGTTTTCCTATGAAGCAAAAGAATAAAGAACTGGAATGTAGAATAATTCAGGCATGTGATGCGTTTGATTCGCTGATAAGCGGTATGGAGTGTAAGCGCATTTGTGTGCAGGAAGCCATAAATCAGATAAAGGAAAATGATGGCGGCAGATATGATAACAAAATTATTAAGTGCCTGCTATCATCAATAGCCAGATATCCTGTCGGTACAACAGTAAAGACCAATGCTGAAGAAGAGGGAGTAGTAGTTTCCCAGACAGTAGATCCGGAGAATCCTATTATCATGATTTTTGGAAATGAAAATAATGGCAAATTGATGCTTCACAACAGACTGAATCTCATGCTTGATAAAAACATTTCAATTCTTCAGGTAATTTAAAGAAAAGAGAAATAAGTAATGCACCAATTCCTCAGAGCAATAGGATTTTCAGATATAACAAAGAAACAGTTAAACGAGGTAATTAACAATATAATTGATAAGCCGGAAAAATTAAAGGTAACAAAGGATTCCGAGGGCAATGAATTTGCCGAGCTGTCATGTGATGTGGCACCCAATATGGGAATTACAGTCAGAGGAATATACAATGACGATGATAGCTTTGACATAGATTATTACTATCCGTATTTCACGGGAAGCGAAAAGACTACAAATGAGATAATAGATATCGAAAAGCACTCAGAGAAGGAATCATATGCAGGCGTATGTGATGACCCTAATCTCGGCGTAACACTTATATTTTATCTGCAGAATGTGTGTGATTATCTGTCAGAGAAGGCATACATAAACAGAGAGGTAAGGGCAAAGGGAGCAGTGCTCTCAGGACTATCAGTTGATGGCTGTATTTTGCTACCAATGAAACAAAAAAAGGCTAAAACATTAAATACAGTTGATTCAGACAAAAAAGATAGAAAGCAGCTTATTGCAGAGGCCAGGGATGGCGATGAGGGCGCTATGGAAAGCCTCACAATGGAAGATATAGATTTATACTCATCCATTACGAGAAGAATCCAAAACGAGGATATTCTTTCAATCGTAACAACATATTTCATGCCATATGGCATCGAAAGTGACCAGTACAGCGTGCTGGGAGATATTATTGAGTTCACAGAAGAAAAAAATATCATTACAAATGAAAAAATATATTGCATAAAAGTGTCATGTAATGATATAATATTTAGCGTGTGTATAAACAAAAATGACCTCATCGGTGAGCCGATGGTTGGCAGACGTTTCAAAGGAAACATTTGGATGCAGGGTAGTATTTGTTTGTAATATACATTTGTTTTCATAGTTAAATGGATATAACAAGCGCCTCCTAAGAGAAAGCCGAGGCATTCCCCAAAGGGAAAAAATAAAAAACAACTTTCAGTTCGAATCTATTCTGAAAAATGCTAATGGTGACAACAAAGCATTCCCCAAATTGGGGAACGTTCTAATGTTACCAAATCAAAAAAATCTGTAGATTGACAACTCGAAAAAGAGTTGATAATCTTATATATGGCCGAAGGGAAAAATCCCAGAAACCCAGTAAAATCAAGGGTTTGCGGCATGTGTCGTCATAGCTCAGCTGGATAGAGCACTCGCCTCCTAAGCGAGGGGTCGGAGGTTCAAATCCTCTTGGCGACGGGCTTCAAAGCGTTCGAAAATGTTAGCTGGATTAGCTGACAACGAACGCTTTTGTTATTTTCAAATCACGTTCGTGACACAAAATTCCATTCAAAATGATCAATTTCCAGCTAACGCAATCCGATTTTTGTTAGCTGACAGCTAATCAAAATTACCGGTTTGCAAACATGGGTTTTAAGAAGTCCAGCTAACATTTGGGTTCCGCTCCGTTGTCACCTCTTATTCGGGGATGCAAATCAGAGAAAAGGCGGGAAAAGAAACAATCTCTCCCAAACTTGCAAACATGAATTAGCTGAAACAGTATTCAATTCTATTAGCTACAGCTAATGGTCAAACAGCAATGTCTGTTTGGAACTTTACTATCTATAAAAGTTCCAGGCAGGCATTTTTTATTTCCTGAATCCTGGAGGAAAGGAGTCAAGATGACTGAGCCAAACAGACAATCAGGAGAAAACGAAGAAAGAATCATAGAAATTGAGATTGAGCGTCTTCGTCCGTTCAAAGAGCACCCGTTTCAGGTAAAAGATGATAAGGAAATGTTTCTTTTGCAGGAAAGCATTGAGAAGTATGGCATTTTAAATCCGCTAATCGTCAGACCAGTACCGGATGGATACTATGAGATCATATCCGGTCACAGAAGAAAACATGCTGCGGAGAAACTGGGATACCGTAAAGTACCGGTAATCATCCGGGTATTAAGTGAAGATGATTCCATCTTGAGCATGGTAGATTCCAATCTTCACAGAGAACGGATTAGCTACAGTGAAAAAGCTTTTGCTTACAAACTGAAGAATGACGTATTAAAAAGAAAAAGTGGTCGAAAAAAGAGCCAAGTTGACCACAAAACACCAAGAAAGCGGGCAATAGAAATCATCAGTGAAGATTGTGGTGATAGCCCAAAACAAGTGCAGCGTTATATCTCACTGACAAAACTGATACCGGAAATGTTGCAGAAACTGGATGATGAGATTATTTCTTTTTGTCCGGCTGTAGAGATAGCTGCATTAAGTGAAAAAGAACAAAGAGAACTGCTTGTAGCAATGGAGTATGCACAGGCAATCCCATCACTCTCACAGGCCCAGAGGATCCGGCAACTGAGTAAAGAAAAACAGTTGTCACTGGAAAAGATGGAAGAGATCATGTGTGAAGTGAAAAAGGGTGAGATCACAAGAGTGGCATTCACAAACGAGCAGTTGCACAAGTATTTTCCAAATTCTTATACACCGGCAATGATGAAACGGGAAATACTGGCACTGTTGAAATTATGGAAAAAAGAATCATGGGAAAGTTAAAGGAGGAAGAAATCATGTGTAAAGTTATATCCGTAGTAAACCAGAAAGGTGGCGTCGGAAAGACCACCACAACCGTAAATGTAGGCATTGGACTGGCAAGAGAAGGTAAGAAAGTGTTGCTGATCGACGCGGATCCACAGGGAAGTTTAACCGCAATCATTATTAGAAAAGTGGATGCAGGAACAGTCCTGTTAAGGAGAGAAAAAGCTAAGAAAACAATGTCAAAGAAGTTTAAAAAAAGGACTTCTTAGCAGAAAATGAAAGGAGGAAATTATGGAGAAAAAAATGACATTTAATTATTTTTATGGTACCGAAGCTGATCAGTTCAGCTTCTACCGCATACCAAAAGCATTATTTACAGACAGCTATTTTAAAGATTTATCAAGCGATGCTAAAATTTTATATGGACTGATGTTGGATCGAATGTCTCTTTCCATCAAGAATCAGTGGTTTGACGACAAAAATAGAGCATATATCTACTTTTCCATCGAAGATATTATGGAATTACTGAACTGTGGCAGAAATAAAGCCATCAAATCCATGAGAGAACTGGATGACGAAACAGGGATTGGCCTGATTGAGAAACGCAGACAGGGATTTGGAAAGGTGAACGTCATCTACGTGAAAACCTTTATGCCTGAGAAAACAGATGAGAAAAAATTTGAAGAGGAATTAAAGAAGTTTAAAAAACAAACTTCTGTGGAAAATGAGGAACCCGCAGAAGTTTACAATTCAAACTTCATGAAGTCCCAAAATCAAACTTCTAGAAGTCCCGAAAACAAACTTCAAGAAGTTTACATTTCAAACCCTAATAATACTAATCTTAGTGATACTGAAATGAATGATAATAAATCTAATCCTATCATATCTGTGGATGAGAAAAGATTTGATAGCGATAATCGCTCTGAGGATTATCAGGCTTATGAAAACCTTGTCAAAGAGACCATTGATTATGAATCACTGGAAGTAACCCATCATGACGATATGCGGCAGGTAGATGAAATCGTGAACCTGATCGTAGAGACTGTGATGTGTAAAAATGACAAGATCTTGATTGCCAGCAACTGGTATCCGGCATCACTGGTGAAGAAAAAATTTCTGATGCTGACCTATTCACATATCGAGTATGTATTACACTGTATGAGTGGTAACACCACAAAGGTGAAGAACATCAAGAAATATTTATTAGCAGCTTTGTTTAATGCACCGTCAACGATGAACGGGTATTATCAGGCAGAGGTGAACCATGATATGCCAGGACTGGTAAGATAGGAGGTGCACATGTTTATTTTAAAACTTGTTGGGAAGATATTATTACTGCCGGTATGGCTGATCCTTTTTGTGATCGGCTTGGCAATAAAAATGACAGTACAGACTTATGCGGTTGTCAGAGGAATCCTTGGGTTTATATTCACTTTATTGATCATAGCGACTGCATACTGTTACCATGATTGGGTACAGGTTGCATTCCTGTTTTCGCTGAGTGTTATTCTGTATCTGATCCTTTTTGCAGGAGTGTTCGTAGATACTGTACTGGACATGACAAGAGAACGTATTATTGATTTTATTATATCGTGAGGAGAATATGAAAATGAGTGAAAACAATGATTATATTCAGTTACCACCACTAAAAAAAGACACACCATCTGATGTGGTAGCATTTATGTGGAAGTACATGAAAGTACCGGAGAATTCAAGAGAAAAAGTTAAGAATCTGCTTAAAGATGCAAATGAAAATGGAGTAAAATTAAGTCATCAGGCACCAACCCTGTATGATGTTGTCCCAAAAATGGAAATAAAATGAAGGAGAAAAGGCGGCAGTTTAGAAAGGCTGTTGCCTTTTAGGAATTGTTGTTTATTTGTTGTTTTTTATAAGCTATACTATAAGGAAAAGATAACATTAGAGCCAGAGGTGAAATTTATGAACTATAAAATTTTAATGGTTGATGATGATAGAGAATTGCTAAAAATGCTGAATCAATACTTTACATTGAAGAATTATACGGTAATGATTGCAGAAAATGGCATAGAAGCAATGGAAAAGATAAGTGCAAATCCTGATATTATTTTATTGGACGTAAATATGCCGGGAATGGACGGAATTGAAGTGTGCAGAAGAATCAGAGATATGGTTTCCTGTCCGATTATTTTTTTGACTGCAAAAGTAGAAGAACAGGATCGAGTAATGGGATTGTTGTCTGGTGGTGATGATTATGTTTTAAAACCATTCAGTTTGAAAGAATTAGATGCTAGAATTATTGCCCATTTGAAACGTGAAGAACGTTTACATAGGAAAAAAGAACAAAGGTTTTATGGAGAATTAGTGATTGACTATGCCAGTAAATGTGTACATATTAAAGGGAATGCTTTAGAGCTTACGAAATTAGAGTATGAGATCATAGAATTTTTGTCTATGAACCCTGAAATGGTATTTGATAAAGAACGAATCTATGAGAAGATTGGCGGATATGATGCAGAAGGGGACAGCCGGGTGGTTACGGAGTTGATTCGCAGAATCCGCAAGAAAATGAAAATGTATTCGGAACACGAATATATTGCAACGGTATGGGGGAGGGGATATAAATGGGCAAAATAAAAAATCTTTCGTTAAGGAAAACCATTGTTTTGTATATGATAATTAGTTTAATAATTAGTTTTTATCTTTCAGCACTAATTATGCGAATAGCAAGCACAGTACAAAACAACATTTGGTGGAATTATGTAGACCAAGAAGAATATTTTGAAATGGCTGAAGGGGATGGTAGAAGGTATTTGCCAGATGTTCCGAGACCACATTCTTATGAAATGAAAGAATTTGATTATCATGTATCGGAAATATGTGATTTTCTTCAGACATTTACAGTGCTTATCGTATCTGTTGCAGGGAGTATTATAGCGGTATTTCTTTTTTATAAGCATAAACTGAAATGCCCTATCGAAGAATTAGAACTGGCTTCCCGACAAGTTGGTCGAAATAATTTAGATTTCCATATCACTTATGAAAATGAAGATGAGATGGGCGGATTGTGCAAAGAGTTTGAACGAATGAGAGGACAGCTGGCAGAGAATAATCAACAGTTATGGAAAATGCTTGAGGAAGAAAAGGCTTTGCGGGCTGCCATTGCACATGATATACGTTCTCCGCTCTCTGTGCTGGAGGGGTATCAGGAAATGCTTTCAGAATATCTTCCGAAGAAAGAGATAAATATGGAGCAAGCCTTAGAAATGGTAAATGAAAGCAAAAAACAGATTGAACGTATGGATATCTTTGTGGAAACTATGCGAAAGATGAGCAGTTTAGATACAAGGGAGTTAGTAGCAGAAGAAATTACCAGTAAACAGGTAGAAATAGACGTACGGGCAGAGATGAACGTGTTTAGGAAAAAATTTGGAAAGCTATATGAATTAGAATGTTCGGAAACAGAAGAAAAATTTTCAGGAGATAAGGAAGTGATTTTAGAGGTTATAGAAAACCTTTTGTCAAATGCCTTTCGTTACGCCAAGACAAAAGTGGAAATGGAAGTGTTTCTTACCTGTTCTGAATTACAGATCAGAATAAAGGATGATGGAGTGGGATTTACAATAGATAAGCAAAAGGCAACAGAGCTTTTTTATCAGCAAAATGTGAAAGACAGTTTGAAACATTCAGGAATGGGCATGTATATCAGCAGATTGTATTGTGAAAAGCATGGTGGTCAGTTACTGATAGAAAATGAAAAACAGAGTGGAGCTGTAATAACAGCAGTATTTCATCGGATTGCATGAGCGGTCCGATTTTTTTATGCTGTTGTCTTTTTGTTGTGATTTATATTTTATGATGTCTATAACGAAGGAAAGGAGGAATACGTATGATTGCTATTTTTAAAAGAGAGATTAGGAATTATCTAAAGCGACCGTTATTTTGGGTAGGTGTTCTGCTTGTGATTTATGGTGTGTTTAATGCGACAAGTCCATATTTAACCACACATTATCTTACAACGGGGGAGGAAATCATCAATGATCAGTCCAACACTTCGGTTGAAGGAGAAGTGTATGAGGGCTATATTCCAGCCACGCCTGAAAAGCACAGAGAGGTATGGCATGAAAAGGTAAAAATAAAATTAACGGATGTGTTTGGATTGACGGATTCAGAAGCACAGAATGTCATTGAAAAGCTGGAAAGCATGAATTTAAAAGAGGCCTATGCGTATTTGGAGCAGGAATATGACTGGTACGGGGCAAGGTATTTATACGAGGACAGTACGTATTATAAGGGAACGGCAGAAGAAATCAACGCATATCTAGATAAAAAATTGGAAGATAAGACATTTTCTTTTTATTACGCAAGAAAATTTGCTGATTTTGCGGGTCTGTATATGGTGTTTTTTGCAATTATTATGTTGGCGGTTTTATTTTTACAAGATACAAAAAAGCATACTTATGAATTGTTGCATACAAAGCCTGTGACTGCCGGGAAGTATGTAATGGGAAAAGTGAGTGCAGGATTTACAATTTGTTTGCTTGTGCTAACTATTTTGAATATACTGTTTTGGGTATTGTGCCGCATCTATACAAAGGATAGTGGATTTGAAGTGCGACTATGGGATTTTGTGGCTTCTACGGTACTTTATATATTGCCTAATATGCTGATGATTGTGAGTATATATACATTGATTTCACTCATATTTAAAAATCCACTTCCGGGTGTACCACTTTTGATTCTTTATATGGTGTATTCCAATTTGGGCGGAACTAATGCAGAGGGAGTTTACGGATATTGGGGCAAACCTTTGGCAATCATGGTACGATTTCCGGGGCAGCTTTTTGATACGACACCGCCCCCGATGGCGCTCTTAAATCAAAGTTTTCTTATTATTGTATCGGTAGTAATTATACTGATTTCGATACAGATTTGGAAGCGGAGGCGAATATAAATGAAGAAGGAAATGAAGATTGTTCTGCCATTTTATAAAATTGCTTATGCAGTATCCTTTGTTGTAATTTTAAGTGTGATTCGTGCAGTTGTTTTCACGTATGAAATAGGACTATCCATAGAGCCGCCTTTTGCGATATTGACTGCTGTTTTTTGTGCAGATACTTATGTGCAGGAAATTACAAGCAACCGTTCCGAAGTTCAGAGACTGTATCAGATAAAAAAGAGAATCTATTCTATTATACAGAGACTGATGATACAGGGAACTTTTTTGCTGCTGCTCGCTGTTCTTGGATATGGATTGTTTTTTGCGTTTCAGAAACCAATTACACATCCAGTAACAGAAAGTGAAATACTTCAGTTTATTACCTGTTTTGGGGCGATTGTAGTAACTATTTTCTTTTGGGGAATATTGGCTAATACATTGTCTATGCTTTTTCGCAATATGTGGATGGGAATTGGAAGCAGTCTTTTGATATGGGTAGCAACAAATTCCACAGGTGGAGATAAACTTTTTGGAGCATGGAATCTGTTTTCTTATTCTTTTAGAGATATAGAAAATACTGCCGATATTACATGGCTGTATGGGAAAGGCTTGTGTATTTGTATCGGACTGATTTTGTTACTGGCATTGCCGAAGATCGTAAGAAAGAGAGGGTAAATTTATGAGTATTCATATTGAGGATTTAACGGTAAGATTTAAGAATAGTGTCACAGCAATCGACCATGCAGATTTAGATATACCAAATGGGATATTTGGACTATTGGGAGAAAATGGAGCGGGAAAGACAACTTTGATGAGAGTTTTGACCACTGTGCTTAAACCTACAAACGGAATGGTTACATTAGACGGAATTTTGTATAGCGAAGGAAACTATGAAAAAATCCAAAGAAAGATAGGGTATTTACCACAGGAAATTGAACTGTATCCTAATTTGACGGTTCAGGAGTGTTTGGAGTATATGGGAGATCTGGCAGGTGTTCCGAAAGCAGAATGTAGAAAGCGGATAGATTATTATTTGAAAAAGACCAGTCTTATAGAACATCGTAAGAAGAAAATGAAGCAGTTATCAGGCGGTATGAAGCGACGGGTAGGATTGGTGCAGGCGCTTTTAAATGAACCGGAATTTTTAATTGTGGATGAGCCAACTACCGGTTTAGATCCGGAGGAACGTATTCGCATCCGCAATTTGTTAGTAGATTTTTCTGAAAACAGAACGGTTTTGTTTTCAACTCATGTGGTAGAAGACTTAGCTGCCACCTGCAATCAGCTTGCAATTATGCATAAAGGTCGATTTCTGTATGCGGGTTCTATGAAGAATTTGACAGAAGAAGCACAGGGGAAAATCTGGATTTGCAAAGTACCTGATGAGAGAAAAGCAAGAGAAGTGGAACAGAAGTATCGTATTACATCTAAACAGTATGTTGAGGGGGGATTGCAGTTAAGAGTGATTTCTGAAATACAGCCAGAATTGGAGTGTATGTCAATTCCTGCAACGTTGGAAGATGCTTATATTTATGTGACGAATCAATACGAGTAGATAAAGCACCATCTGATGCTTTACTACCAGTTGCACGTTGTTCGCTTTGAATATTTGTGGAGAAAAAGTATGTATTATTTTGGCTTTCTATAAAACCTATAAACCAGCCATTTATATCCTGCCCGTTCACTCGTCCGGTTCCGGTTTTTCCATAAATTCTCCATTTTCAGAGGCGGTAAGATGGATGGAATTTTTGACGGCATGAATATTAGCAGGAGTAAAGTTGAAGTTGTTTCGATATAAATTTTTCAAAAGTTCAACTTGTTCTACTGGTGAAATCTTTAAGGATGACTGCATCCAGTAGGAAGAGAAATCTCCGGATATATTTTTATTGCCATATCCTATTTGCTGAAGGTATGAATTTATAGTGGAAGATCCGAGCTGCTTGTCGATTGATTCAAAATACCAGTTTGTATATATCTTTTAAAAGGTATATGATTAAGAAAAACGGCAGGAGGTATCTGAATGAAATCACATAAATATTGGTCTATCGGTGCACTGATTACAATGCTTGGAACTTTTTATACAGGTTATAAGGGATCAAAAGAAGGCCATAAGTACTTTGCAGCAAGTTCTTTGCTTTGCATGATTATGGCTATTTATACAGGACACAAGATGATTTCTGGTAAAAGTAGGAAGAAAAAAGAAGTTTCAGTAGAGAGTGTTGAAGATTAAAAAACAAAATATTTTAATAAATAACGCCGGTGCGGGATTTTTGATATCCAGTACTGGCGTTATTTATTCTACAGGGGCTTGGGGGTGTAGCCACCAAATATACTATTCGTTTTCTGCTTCGGCAAGTTTGTTAAGGATCCACTCCCTATTGATAACTATTTCATCATCATCGCGGAGATCCTTGAAATCATTGCAGTGTGAAGAAGCAAATTCATACATATTGTCAATGTCAACTGCACCAGTAATCTCACCCTTATTAATGATTACAAGAATATTTGTTCCGTCGTCGTCGACAGCAAAGCGCAGTTCATCAAATTCTATATCGGGATCATTTTTGAGAATAGAATCTGTCGCAAGTAATTTAACAAGTTCCATTACCCTGTCATCTTTACCTGCATCAAAGATCTGGATCTTTTCAACGAGCTGATTTGCTGATGTCACAATCCGGTATAAGTACTTTTCGGTACGATAATCAGCCAAAGCATTTTTTTCATAAAATATTTCATATGTCTTCTTTACTTCTGATTCAGGAACCAGATAAATCATGACAAGATCTTCCATCTGGTGATAGAGTGTGGAGTAGTTTAAACGAAAGGTCTCTCCACAGCTCGGGCAGGTATAAAGGAAAATAGATTGATTAAGTACCTTCTCTTTCATTTCAGGATCCAGTGCAGTATTAATACTGTCCCAGAGCTCAAAATCTCCCTCATGATGGCAGGAAGGACAAGTTACCTTTTCTATATGAAAAGATATTTAATATTTACAACACTTTAAAAAGAATGCGGTATAGAAAATGTCATTCCAATTTTAGATTTTGGACATAATTTTAAAAAAATAAAGCATTCTTACTTGATTTTTAAATAATTATATAGGGGATGATTCCAATGGGAACGATAAAAAATGGTATGACAAATAGCTGCTATATATGTTATTTTGTAAATAACTGAGAATTTTATATTATTTAGAAAGAGCAGCAACTTCTAACATGGCAGTTATTTGTGTATGAGTTATTATTCAGTAATAAAAACATGTTTTAGGAGGTGTTCATATGAAAAATATAAAAAGATTTTTAAGTGTTTGCTTATCACTAATTATGTTATTAAGTTCATCTTTTGTAGTTTTGGCGGATTCAAATGAAACAAATGAAGCAAAAGAGGCAAACGAGAGTTTTGTTAGTTTAGATGAGATTGCAAAATATGAAGACAAAATGTATGCTGACAGTGCACCGAATGAAATTGTAATTACTGACCCTGTTGCAATCCAAAAACTGGCAACAGAACAAGGTTTTCCAGATGTAGAAGATATTAAAAAATTAACTTATACGATTGGTAAAGTAGGACAAAGTGCACTGGATGATGAAATACCGCAAAAAGAAGTTCCGGAAATGGACGCTGTTGAAGAGATCATTTCAAAGATATCAGAAGACAGTCCTTACAAACGGCGTCCGACACAAAAGAGAACCTGGATGACCGTGCCGGAAATGGGAAAGCTGCTGGGATTAAAAAAGACAGATCGATACTGGCTGGTGCATAAAAATGTTTTTGAATCTAAAGAGATTGCCGGAAAGATACGAATCAATATTGCCAGCTTTGAAAAATGGTACGCCAATCAGATTAAATACCATAAAGTTACCGGAGAAGAACCGGGGAAAGAATTGAAATCCTGGTCCTATTCCGTTAAGGAAGTTGCGGATCTGTTGGGTGTTGATGAGTATCTTGTTTATGATTTACTCAAGAAAAATCAAATGGAAGCTGTTATTGTCGATTACTGGAAACGAATACCAAAAGAATCTTTTCAGAACTGGTATAAAAGCCAGTCCCGGTATCGAACAAAGGAAGACAGAGAAAAAGACGCTCTTCTGGAAGATGCAACAATTACGATGCCTGAGATGGCACAGCTGCTTGGAACAACCAGAAGCGCAGTATATACAATTCTTGATAATCCAAAGTATAGTCATTTTTTTGAATTCATTGTGATTGCAGAAAAGAAAAGGATCACAAAAGAGAGTTTTCAAAAATTCCTGGAAGGTCAGGATCGGTATAAGCTGGATCCATCGAATGATTATGAAGAACTTGCACAGGAACAGAATATTGCCCTGGCTAATTTCCGGCGGAAGAAATTATCACAGACCGGAATACGAGGAAGCAATGGAAATATAAAGTATCTTACTTTTGATGAAGCTTCCTATCTGGCAAAGGTCAGCAGAAGCATGATCAACAAGTGGGCGGATACAGGAAAGTTCACCGTAATAAAAGTTGGCAGTCGAGTTAGGATCCGTCGGGATGAATTTGAGGACTGGATGGAGCAAAGAGATTTGGAAAGGAGTATGCAATAATATGGCATCAATAAGAGAACGAAACGGAAAATTCAATGTAATCTATTCTTATACGAATGAAAAAGGCGAGAGAAAACAAAAATGGGAATGATTACATTTGTTTGCAGGATGCGGCGGATCTGCTTGGGATTTCACGGGAAAAATTGGCAAAAATCGCAAGGAGCGAAGAAATTGGAAGACTTCTGGATTCCACCATCTGCAATAATAAAAGGTGGATCACAAGAAAGAGTTTTCAGCTATTTCTTAATGCTCAGAATGTATATTACATCATGAATGATGGGGATAAACAGGAAGAGAGTCAGTTGTTACAGGAAAATGAGACATTGTCTTTGGAAATAAAGGAATATATATCCAGACAGGATGCAGCGGAGCTGGCTGGAGTGAGTGTATCGACAGTTACCAAATGGATGCAGTCCGGAGAATTCCAGTGTGTCGGGGCCGGAAAGGTTCTGAGGGTTCACAGGCAGCAGTTCCTGAACTGGTTGAATGAGCACAGGGAAGGAGTGATATAACATGGCATTTATCAGGCACCGGGGAAAGACATACTCTGTGGTATATAAAATTCTGGATGAGAATGGAGAAGAACATACAACATCTGAAACATTTGCTACGCAGAAAGAAGCAGATAAACGGAAAAAAGAAATTGAGTACAAGCAGTCTATCGGAAAATTTGAGGTTCAAAAGTGTGCAACATTAAAAGAACTGATAGAAGAATATGTGCAGATATATGGACATGACAAGTGGGGTGTTTCCACTTACTCTGGTAATGTGGCTCTGATAAATAATTACATTCTTCCCACAATCGGAGATACCAAGCTTGCAGGCATCAATACACATTTTATGGAGAAGTATTATAAGGATCTTCTTAAAATGCCGGCGGTAAAGAGTACAAAGAATCCGGATGGTACAGGAACAATCACGGAAAGTAGTATCATTTTAGGTAGTATGGCACTTAAAAGTGCGTACTTGTAAAAAAGAAATACTGTGATAGCATTATAGCGTACTTGTTGAGCAGGCACAACAAAAATGTATTAAAAATGAAAGTGAGGAATATTTTTATGGAGTTTTTATCTTTAGCAAAACAGAGATGTTCTGTAAGAAAGTATAAAACTGATGAGATTGAAAAGGAAAAATTGGACAAAATTCTGGAGGCTGCCAGAATTGCTCCAACAGCAGCAAATGCTCAGTCGCAGAGACTGTTAGTAATTAGTAGCCAAGAAGCAAAAGAAAAATTGTCTAAAGGAGTAAATTATCATGGCGCCCCGTTGGCTATCATTGTATGTGGGGATCATTCAGATGTTTTTGTGCGTCCGTTTGATAAAAAGGATATGGTAAGTGTTGATGCAACAATAGTTGCGGATCATATAGTATTAGAAGCAGAGGATTTAGGACTTAGTTCTTGTTGGCTTACATATTTTGATCCTGAGATTATCAGAAATGAGTTTAATATTCCAAGTAACCTTGAACCAATAGCAATTATTGCGGTGGGATATGCTGACACAGAAAAGGCATCACCAGACAGACATTCAAAGGATAGAAAAGCGCTTGAAAGCCTTGTTTGTTACGAAACTTTTTAAGCATATTAAGAAATAAAAGAGGTTGTGTTTAAAAATGAAAAACTTGTCTGAGACGCAGCAAAGTAAATAAAATGAGTAGTATAGGAAGTCAGTAGTGTGTGAATAAACTGCTGGCTTCTTTTTTGATAGATACAGTCACTCCAAAAGGTGTGCCGGATAGTAAAGTAATAATATCAACATGACGATATAGAAAATGCAGGGAAGAAAATATTGATATAAAGGAGGTTATAGCTATGCAGATTAGTGGATATTCCAGTGCCGCAATGTTGGCATATCGTTCTTCTGGTATGAAGCAAAAAGCAGGCACAGTGAAAATGCAGGATTTTTCTCAGATGGTACAGAACACAAGCGCACAGGCAACAAGTAAAATGACTTTGGGGTTGTAAACGAGTGTGATGATATGGGGCTGGGAGAACAAGTTATTTTATCCGATAAAAAAAGCAATATAACGATGCAATCAAGGCTTATGAGCATACCGGTAACGGTGTAAGCTGGTCGCAGTTTGAATGGAAAACTTACGATACACAGATGACAGTCACATTTGAGGATTCGGTGAAAGTTGAAAGCATTTCAAAAAATGGAAAGTTTAAGTGTATTATGGAGCCATATCCAGGTAATGAATTAGATTTTTAAAAAGTATTTCATGTAGGAGTCAGAGCATATTACTGACTCCTATGCAGAAAGGAGAACAATTTTATGAGTATAACGAAAGTTGGAAGTTCCTATAATTTCATTTATAACACAAAGACAGGTAAATTATCTACAAAAGATGGCAGCAAAAATGAATTTGTTGATTTTTGCAATGGAGATGTAAAGGGAGAAGATACAGAGACACTGAATCATTTTGATGAGCATACAAGATATCAGTTTACAAGAATGCTGTTTGCATATGGAACCGGAATGACCGGACAGAATCCTTTTGCCAATGATGAGAAAGTCGAGATTACAGCGGATATAGACAGTGCAACCCATACTTCCTTTTATGTGAATGGGCAGAAAGCGTTTACGGCAATTACGGGTATGTCATATCTCCCATCCGAGATTCAAACCTTTGGAACCGTACAGCAGCCATTTAAAACCAGAGGGTACAAACCATATGATCCCAGTACAAACAGTATCACGATTGGGGTTGGAAGCAGATTTAATCTTGGAAATGGATACAGCATGACGGTACAGGAAGATTTTGTCTGGGGCGAGGGCTATGGAAACGGAAGCAAGGCAGATGATGAAAGATGCAATATGATGATAGGTGGTCTGAGCTCCCTGATACATTTTGCGGATCAGCAGTATTTTTCAAGTATGACAGATACATACACCGATTATATTTTAGATTTTCTTGCGTCACAGGGAGTGGATACAAGCAGAGAATTTGTGATAAACGGGACACATTGCGAACTGGTAAATGGGAAAATACGTGAAGTTGGTAACGATTATGTGGTGCCTAGTTCCATTCAGCAGAAAGCAGTGAAAAGATATGAAGAAAGTATGTCACAGCTTTTGAATAGCGGAACTTGGTATAGATGGTCATAAAAGTAATCGAAGATAAAGAAGTCCGGGAACAGGTTCAGAAACTGGTAGAGGAAAAGTACAGTGACCGGATGTATCAGTATTACA
>ENA-OURJ01000252-OURJ01000252.1-human-gut-metagenome-genome-assembly--contig:-NODE-252-length-42488-cov-4.93972_pt1 | contig 42488 bp, 38 predicted proteins | sample MGYA00242096_ERZ508981 | MGnify/ENA primary metagenome ERZ508981 (study PRJEB26280, sample SAMEA2531404) | human gut metagenome | biome: human gut; feature: human-associated habitat; material: faeces... | reverse complement strand
AATTTCGTGAAGCTCTGCTTCACAAAATTTTTGCTCAGAAGCCCAGCGGAATGCCCGGCGAACAGGAACATCATATTTCGTCTGTACCGTTTTTCTTTTCATAAACCTATAAAATCACGACTTGTGAAAGGACGCTTATATCTGCCCTTCACACCCTAAGAAAGCACCACAGAATCTGCGACACTACGTCAATTAAACTCCGGTTAAGCCGCAGCTTCCCTGCCGAAGAGCTTTTTCAGACAACTGAATGCAACCATAACACCAAGTACCATAAGAAGTACGGCAACAACAAATTGAAGTCCGTCTACAAGAAGTGTTGCGTTACCGCTCATGAAGCTGCTGACAAGTGCAATCGTTTTCTGGATCAGGGCAGTGAATGTAACTGCCAGCATAACAAACATTGGGATGTAAAGTGTCCATCCGGTACGTCCAGTTGTTTTTAAGAAAACAGCTAAGGCGATTAATACAAGTGCTGCAAGTAACTGGTTTGCAGAGCCGAACAATGGCCATACGTTGCTGTATCCGCCGAGTGTCAGTAAATATCCAAAAAATAGTGTGATCACAGTTGCAAAATATTTATTTGTCAGTACACGCTGTACCGGTGTCATATCTGCAGGATTGGTGGAATCTCCGTAGAACAATTCCTGAAAAGACATACGTCCGATCCTTGCAACAGAGTCAAGGGATGTCAGTGCAAGTGCAGATACACACATGGTCATAAATACAGTTGCAACGGTAACAGGGACACCAAGTTTTTCAAGGAATCCTGCGACACCGGAGGAGAAGATGGAGAATGGAGTTCCATCCGGTTTTGTTCCGTTTACGGCGACTGCGCCGACAACAACTAAGGAGACGATACCGAGTAAGGATTCTACGACCATGGCACCATAACCGACCATAGGCATATCTTTTTCGCTGCTGATCGTCTTAGAGGATGTTCCGGAAGATACCAGACTGTGGAAACCGGAAACAGCACCGCAGGCGATCGTTACGAATAAAGTAGGGAATAAACTGCTTCCACCTACATTGAATCCGCTGAATGCATTTAACTGCATGGAAGGATGTGCAACAATGACACCGACAACCGCACCAATGATCATACCGAGTAACATGAATGTTGTCATGTAATCTCTAGGCTGCATTAAAAGCCACATTGGCATAACAGATGCTAAGAACAGGTAAGCCATTACGATGTAGATCCATGCAGTTTTGGTCGTGCAGATTGGGAATTTCATACCGATGATGAACATAACGACTAAAAGTACAATTGCAACGATTGCTTTTATCACTTCGTTCATCCTGCTTCCAAGGTGCTTCTGGATTACACCGAAGATAACAGCGACAACGATAAATAACATGGAAATCGAAGCGGCAGCAGAATTGGCATAAGAGGTTGCATCTGGCATGCCTTCAACTCCGGTTCCGACAAATGTTCCGGCAACCATATCTGTAAATGCTGCGATTACTAATAAAGTAAATAACCAGCAGAATAACATGAAAAGTTTCCGGCCTGTTTTACCGATGTACTTCTCAATGATCATACCCATGGATTTACCTTCATTTTTTACGGATGCATATAAAGCACCGAAGTCCTGTACAGCACCGAAGAAAAGTCCGCCGATGATGAGCCAGAGCAATACCGGAACCCATCCAAAAACAGATGCAAGGATCGGACCTGTGACAGGACCTGCACCTGCGATGGAAGAAAACTGATGTGAGAATACGGTAAATTTGGAGGAGGGAACATAATCTTCGCCATCCTCATGTGTGTAAGCAGGGGTTTTGGCATTTGGGTCGATTCCCCATTTCTTTGCAAGCCAGCGTCCGTAGAAGAGGTAGCCTGCACCAAGTGCAACGATACCGATTAAAACAATAACTAAACCATTCATAACTTTTTTCCGCCTTAAGGCGGCTCCTTTCTGAAAATGTATTTTTTCTGGGAACAAAATACATTGTGCAAAGTGGAAACAATGGGATTCACATCCTGCGCACAGTCTGCTGGCATAAAAAAAACCTTCATCTTTAGATATATACATATCTCAAAGACGAAGGCTTAAGCTTCCGCGTTACCACTTTGCTTGCCGTAAAATACGACCTCTCTGTCTTATCTTTGTGGGCAGATGCCTACAACAATAAGCTTCTAAATAACGGTAGAATACCGGTGACACTTACTATGAAAATTCAGTGCACTGCTCGCAGAGGATAGTTCCTGAAGCTGTATACTGCCTTACACCAGCCGGCAGCTCTCTGTGATACAGGTTTCTCAGATAACCTTGTTCTGTTCGTTGCATTTTGTTCTCTGTTTGAATAACAAAATAGCACTTTGATCTGGTAAAGTCAATGGTCGATTTTTAATCTGTTTTATTGATTTATTTTAATCGTTACTGTTCACTCGTACCTCGTTCCAGTAACTTTTATTCCGCATTTAAAGAACTCATATAGTCTGTAACGGAATCAAGGTTTGCATAAATGGTTTCCATAGGCTTGTTTGCCTCATAAGCACTGTATCCGGAGTAACCGGCCCAGCCGATGATACCGGCAGCAACAAGACAGCCAGCGACATAACCGGCGATACGCATTCTCTTTTCCTTTGCCATGATTTTTTTACGATTCTTTTTTTCTTCTTTATAACGGTCTACTTTTGCCTGACTCATAATCAATCTCCTAACTTCTTAAACTTTCTTCACTATACTGCATTTTGCTGGAAAAATCAATGAAAATTGGTAGAAACAGAAATGAACTTTATGACAAAAATATATCGCAGTCATAAAATATTCGAATAACAGTCGGGATGTTATTTCTTGCACTTTATACGAAAATTGGATAGAATAGTACTGTTCGGATCGTACATGGACATTTTACTGCAAAGGTACGAAAGAATGAGATTTTCAAATGTGCAAAATGATAGAAAGATGGGGATAGAAAAAGATGAGTCTTGCGGACAAAATTTTTGTAAATATGTGTAAAGATATTTTAGAGAACGGGACAAGCACGGAGGGCGAGAAAGTCCGCCCACACTGGGAAGATGGAACGAGTGCCTACACGATCAAAAAATTCGGTGTGGTCAACCGTTACGATCTCTCAAAAGAGTTTCCGGCAATTACATTAAGAAAAACTGCCATCAAAACATGTACGGAAGAGATGCTTTGGATCTGGCAGAGAAAATCAAATAACATCCATGATTTGAACAGTACCGTATGGGATGAATGGGCAGACGAAGATGGTTCCATTGGAAAAGCATATGGATACCAGTTAGGAGTAAAACATCAGTATAAAGAAGGCATGATGGATCAGGTTGACCGCGTGATTTATGATCTGAAACATAATCCGTTCAGCCGCCGCATTATGACAAATATTTACGTGCACCAGGATCTTCATGAAATGAATTTATATCCGTGTGCCTACAGTATGACATTTAACGTGACACACAAGGAAGGAGACGAAAAGCTGACTCTGAATGCTATCCTGAATCAGCGTTCCCAGGATGTGTTAGCGGCAAATAACTGGAATGTGTGTCAGTATGCGGTATTAATGCATATGCTTGCACAGGTGTGTGATATGCAGGTCGGCGAGCTGGTACATGTGATTGCGGATGCTCATATTTATGACCGTCATATCCCGATCATTAAGGAACTGATCGGGAGAGAGCAGCACCCGGCACCAAAATTCACATTAAACCCGGAGATCAAAGATTTTTATCAGTTTACAACAAAGGATATTACCATTGAGGATTATGTGACGGGACCACAGATCAAAAATATTCCGATCGCAGTATAAGCCTGACTGGAATATTTTATGAGAGGATAAAAGACAGGATAAAATAACACGGCACTGACAAGTGATACAGAGTGAAAAGTTGGAGGAAATATGAATTTAATCGCAGCTGTAGATAAAAACTGGGCAATCGGATGTAAGAATAAACTGCTGGTGAGTATTCCGGCAGACATGAAGTTTTTCCGTGAGACGACAACCGGGAAAGTGGTCGTCATGGGAAGAAAAACGTTGGAGAGTTTTCCAAACGGACAGCCTCTCAAAAAAAGAGTGAACATCGTGCTGACGCATGATAAAAATTTTAAGGCGGGAGATGCCATTATCGTTCATTCGATGGAAGAATTGCGGGAAGAGTTAAAGAAATATCCAAGTGAGGATATTTATGTAATCGGTGGAGAGACCATTTATAAACAGCTTCTCGATGACTGTGATGTGGCGCATATCACAAAGATCGACTATGCGTTTGAGGCAGATGCCTATTTCCCGAATCTTGATGAGATGCCGGAGTGGAAAATCACGCAGGACAGTGAGGAACAGACGTATTTTGATCTGGAATATTATTTTTATAAATACGAGAGGATTAAATAATATCAATAAAGTTGTTAAAATATATCATACCAAAAAGATGAAAATTGATTTATAATTGCTAAAACCCAGACAGAGAGACTGCTGGGTTTTACCTTTACTTGAACGAGGAGTTTCCGGATAGGAAAAAGAAAAAATGGAAAATTTTATATACAGTATCAATGTGACAATGCCGATTTTTCTGGTCATGGTGATCGGATACATTTTAAAGCAGATCGGAATGCTGAATGATAACTTTGTCACAGTGGCAAATAAGTTCAATTTCAAGGTCACACTTCCGTTTATGCTGTTTAAGGACATTGCGGGCGTTGATATTAAAGCAGTATTTGATATTAAATATGTGCTTTTCTGTGCGATCGTGAGTACCATCTGTTTCTGGGTGGTATGGGGTACAGCAAAGCTTCTGGTGCGGGACAAAACGATCCGCGGGGCATTTGTACAGTCGTCTTTCCGCGGAAGTGCGGCGGTTATGGGGCTGGCTTTTATCCAGAATATCTACGGTTCCTCTGCAATGGGACCGCTGATGATCGTCAGTGCAGTGCCGCTCTATAATATTTTTTCTGTGATCGTGCTGACATTTGAGGCAAATGACAGCACAGGGATTGACAAGAAAGCAAAGATCCGACAGGCGGGAATCAATATATGTAAGAATCCGATCATTTTAAGTATCCTGGCAGGACTGATCGTGGGACTGCTTGAGATCCAGTTCCCGACGCTGGTAAATAAGACGGTCAGCAACGTGGCGCAGATGGCAACCCCTTTGGCACTGATCACCATCGGAGCAGGATTTGAGGGAAGAAAAGCGCTGGCGAAGATCGCACCGACCATGGCGGCGTCCATGATCAAACTGGTGCTTCAGCCACTTGTTTTTCTGCCGGTTGCTGCCTGGATGGGATTTTCAGGGGAAAAGATGATCGCAATTCTGATCATGCTGGCATCCCCGACCACGCCGAGCTGTTATATTATGGCAAAGAGCATGAACAATGATGAAGTGCTGACGGCGAGCGTTATTGTAACAACGACATTGATGGCGGCGTTTACGTTGACCGGATGGATTTTTTTGCTCAAAACATTAGGTTATATCGGTTAGTCAGAGGTAAAAAGATACATATTCAGCAGAAAGTATCATTTTATGAAATCACAGATTATTTTGAAGTATAAATGGAAAGGGTAAGACAGAAAGATGGATATTACAGGTAGAAAATTATTTGTCAAGGCATTACAGGAAGAGGGTGTCGATACGATTTTCGGTTATCCGGGTGGAACGGTGACGGATCTTTTTGATGAATTATATAAACAGGATGAGATTGAAATTGTCTTACCAAGACATGAGCAGGGACTTTTACATGAGGCAGAGGGATATGCAAAATCGACAGGAAAAGTGGGTGTCTGCCTGGTGACCAGCGGTCCCGGTGCAACGAACATCATGACAGGACTTGCAGATGCACATTATGACAATATTCCGCTTGTCTGTTTTACCGGACAGGTGCCGTTAAGCCTGATCGGAAACGATGCTTTTCAGGAAGTTGACATTGTCGGAATGACAAGAAGTATCACAAAGTATGGTGTGACGGTCAGAGACCGCAAGGATTTAGGAAAGATCATTAAGATGGCCTTTCACATTGCAAGCACAGGAAAACCTGGACCGGTCTTAATTGATCTTCCAAAGGATATCCAGACGGCGAGCGGACCGGCGGAATATCCGGACAGCGTGCAGATCCGTGGATATAAACCGAATGAGAGCGTGCATATCGGGCAGTTGAAAAAAGCATACAAACTGTTAAAGTCAGCAAAGAAACCATTGATCCTCGCTGGCGGCGGTGTCAATATTGCAAAAGCAAATGAGCTGTTGAAAGAATTTGCAGAGAAAATGAATGTTCCGGTTGTGACGACCATTATGGGAAAGGGTGCGATTGTCACAACGCATCCGCTTTATATCGGAAATACGGGAATGCATGGAAAATATGCAAGCAATAAAGCAGTCAGCGAGTGTGATGTTTTATTTTCCATCGGAACAAGATTTAACGACCGTATTACCGGAGATCTGAATGAATTTGCACCAAAAGCAAAAATTGTACATATTGACGTGGACACTGCTTCCATTTCCAGAAATGTTGTGGTAGACGTTCCAATCGTATCGGATGCAAAACTTGCCCTGGAAAAATTGCTGGAATGGGCAGAACCAAAGGATACGGCTGCATGGCAGGAGAGAATTAAGGCATGGGATGAAAAGAATCCACTTGAGATGCGCAGAGACCGCGGCATGACACCACAGATGATCATGGAACACATCAACCATACGTTTGACGAGGCGGTTTTTGTCACGGATGTAGGACAGAACCAGATGTGGGCAACGCAGTATCTGGATATTGACGAAAAACGCCAGATGATCACTTCCGGCGGGCTTGGAACAATGGGATTCGGTTTTCCTGCGGCGATCGGTGCAAAGATTGGAAACAGGGATACGGAGGTAGTCTGTGTCACCGGTGATGGCGGTTTCCAGATGAACATTCAGGAGATGGCAACAGCGATCGTGCAGGGGACACCGGTTATCATCTGCCTGCTCAATAACCAGTATCTTGGCATGGTCCGCCAGATGCAGCAGCTTTTTTATGGCAAACGCTATTCCGCAGTATGCTTAAGAAAGAGAAGAAGCTGTCCGGCAAACTGCAAGGGACCAAATGAAGCATGCCCTCCATATACACCGGATTTTGTTGCACTTGCAGAAAGCTATGGTGCGCATGGCATCCGTGTAGAGCGGGAAGAAGACATTCAGGCAGCTTTGGATAAAGCGAGAACTTACAAAGATGCACCGACAGTCATTGAATTTCTGATCTCTTCGGATGAGATCGTGCTTCCGATGGTAAAGGGCGGAAATCCGATGAGCGAGATGATTTTGAAATAGGCGGATACAGATATGGTGAGAGAGGAAAATATCATGAAAGACAGATGGATTGCACTATATGTAGAAAATCAGGTTGGTGTTCTGGCAAAGGTTTCCGGTCTTTTTTCCGGGAAATCATACAATTTGCAGAGTCTGACAGTTGGCACGACAGAGGACGAGACGGTTTCCCGTATGACCATCTGCGTTACCAGTGATGACATAACATTTGAACAGATCAAAAAGCAGCTGAACCGTATGGTTGAAGTAATCAAAGTCATTGATCTGACAGATGTACCGATTCATATGAAAGAGATTCTGTTCGCAAAGGTTCTCCGTGTGAATGCTGCGGAAAAAGAAGAAGTATTCCAGATCGCACAGGTGTTTAATGTGCAGGTGACAGATATCGGAAATGACAGTGTCCTGCTGGAATGCAAACTGACTGCCCATAGAAATAACGAGCTGATCGCACTGTTAAAATCGAAATTTAAGATGATTGAGGTAGTGCGCGGCGGAGCAGTAGCAATTGAATCCATCAGTACAAGCTGTAGATAATAAAATTTTTCGAAAATTATAGCAAAAGTAATGTACAACTTAAATACCCTGTGATATAATAAAAATGTTTTGAAATGTAGTATTAAAAACTACGTTGGAAAACGTATATTTAAGAATAAGAAGTCATAAAGCTATTTTGCAGATGACAGTAGTAAATAAACGAGGTATTTATGATGCAGAAAAAAGTACAGATCATCAGTGATGGTTCCCTGGATCTCTCACAGGAACTCACAAAGGAAAAAGATATTGAGGTTGTTCCATTTTACGTGTCCTTTGACAGTGAAACGTATCAGAAGGAAATGGTAGAAGTCGGTGTCAGGGAATTCTATCAGGAAATGGTGGATCACCCAACCGTTTTTCCTAAGACATCCATGCCATCCGTGCATGACTATTATGAGGTGTTTGAAAAACATGCGAAGGAGAAGATGCCGGTCATCTGTATCTGTATCACAAAAAAATTCAGTGGCTCCCTGCAGTCTGCGACAACTGCAAAAGATATGATATTAGAGGAATACGCGGATGCACAGATCACGGTCATTGACTCTACGGTCAATACTGTGCTGCAGGGGTTATATGTATTAGAGGCATGCAGACTGCGCGATATGGGTTTAGAGTATCAGCAGATTGTAGATGCGTTACTGCCAATCCGTGAGACAGGAAGAATTTTTTTCACGATCGGAAGTATTGACTATTTAAAACATGGCGGAAGGATTGGCAGATTAGCCGGGATTGCAGCCAGCGCATTAAAAATCAAACCTCTGATCACGTTAAAAGAAGGTGAGATCTTTAATTCCGGCATTACAAGGAATCGTCTCAAATCCATGAAAAAAGTCGTGGATATGACAAGGGAATATTTAGACGAAGTCAATGCGAAACCGGGAGAGTACAGTTTCTGCATCGGTTATGGATATGATCATAATGAAGCTCTGGAATTTCGAGAGATGTTAAAGGATCTGATCAAAGAACGTCTTGGAATTGATGAGATCGGTATTTACCAGATCGGTGCAACCATTGGAGTGCACACAGGACCATATCCGATCGGGATCGGAATTATAAAGCATGCATTGATAGAGTAACTGATATGTACCCCTTTTACTGGACATCCAGTGAAAGGGGTACATATCATATCAGGGCGATTTTTAGTTCCTGTTTCCGGAACTAATGATAATATTTTAAGAATAATCCCGTAAGATCTCCTTTTAAGTTTACACCGAGGAAAGTAAGCGTTTCGGAAAGAGCGTACATGGTTGCGGCCATATCTTCAAAGTTTGCGTTATTTCCCATGTGTCCAATGCGGATCACTTTGCCGGAAAGATCATCAAAAGATCCGGCAAGCATGATATTGTGCTCTTTTTTCATGCGGGAAAGAATTGCATCGCAAGTGGTCTCTGCCGGAATGTCAAACACAGTGACGGTATCGGAGAAACCGCTTTCCAAGTGAAGCTTTAAACCGGCTTCTGTCAAAGCGCGTCTGGCTGCTTCGGCGATACGGTGTGTGCGTTCTTCTAACTCTGGATCGGAAGCGATATTGTCAAAAGCAGCGCGTAAGCCGTAAATATCGCTGATCGGCATGGTATAAGGAAACCATTTTTTCTCATAATATCCCTCAAAAGCCAGAAGGCTTGCATAGAAGGAACGGATCGGCGTCTTGCGTACGTGCATGGCATTTTTTACAGCATCGCTTATTGTGACAAAAGTAAGTCCCGGAGGTGCGGAAACAGCTTTCTGGGAACCGCCGCACAGAAGATCGATCTGGAACTTGTCGACATCCATGTGATTTCCAAACATTCCGGAAACGGAATCTACAACGGTCAGAATGCCGTATTCTTTTAAAAGCGGACAGATTTTTTCTACTGGATTGAGCATGCCGCTTGGGGTGTCACAGTGAACAACGGTCGCATATTTATAATCATGATGCTCCTTTAAATAAGAAGAAAGAGCATCCGGGTCGATGGCATTCAGGCGGTCGGCATGATAAAATTCCGGCACACCACCGTACATGGATACAAAGTCCGCAAAGCCTTCGCCGTACACGCCGTTCTCAATGATGAGCACCTTATCTCCCGGCTCCGTGAGGGAGGCGCAGGCAGCTTCCAGACCTAAAATTCCCTCTCCATCCAAAATGAGAGTTTCGTTTTTCGTGCCGAGCAGGGAGCTGATCAGTTCGCAGGTATCTTTATAAAATTCTACGAAATCTTCATCCAGATCAGGATTGGTACATACGAGGCTTCTTGCCATACGCACATTTTCTTTTACCTGGGTTGGCCCAGGAGTCATGACTTTATACATAATTACTTCCTTCTTTATCATAGATTGTTTTGTAAATGAGATTGATGTTACACAGCTTATAACATTTTATTTACGATTTTCTGAAGCTGTCCGACGATCAAAAGAACGATGACAGCAGCAACACCGATCTGGACAAGGTTTCCAGGAATGGAAGTAACCGGTGCGATCCAGTTTCCGTAAATGATACCCTCTGCAATGTAGTAACCAGCGACTTTGATCACGCATGCAACTGCGATCGCAAGTGTGTTCCAGCCAAAACCGTGATGTTTTTCTGTGATGGCACCTACGGCATATCCCATCAGACCGACAATGATCAGTGTGAATGGAGCCCATGCAGTCCAGCCGGAGAGCAGATCGAAGAGTCCCATGCCGACTCCGCCGGCGATCGCACCACTTTTCTTACCAAAAATAATGGCGCAGATAAAAAGAGGTACGTTTCCGAGATGGATCAATCCGCCGTTTGCAGTGATTGGAAGTCTTATATTAATAAATGCAGTGAATACGTAGGTCAGGGCAATAAAAAGAGCCGTGATCGTGATAAAACGGATATTTGATAAAGATTTTGAATCAGCAGTCTGTGCTGTAGAGGTAGTTGATGTTTTCATAAATAAAATTCTCCTTTTTATGGTTTGTATTTGTCTCAATTCCCAGGATTGTTGTTGGGATTACTATATACAAAAACTGTCATGAATTAAAAATCCAGTTTAAAACAAATTGACCATGCCAGTTTTAAATATATAATAATATTGACAAAACAATACTATATGATGTATAGTATTAAATAAGAAATAATATTACAAATAAAATAACAAGGAGTGAGTACATGGTATTTAATACAGGCGCAGCCCTTTTGGATGCGATTGTTCTTGCTGTCGTGTCAAAGGAGGAAGAAGGAACCTACGGATATAAGATCACGCAGGATGTGCGGAAAGCGATTGAGGTTTCAGAATCCACACTGTATCCGGTTTTGCGAAGACTGCAAAAGGATGGATACCTGATCGTGTATGACAGGGAGTGCGGAGGAAGAAACCGGAGATATTACCAGATTACGGAGACCGGCGAAGAAAAGCTGGCAGAATACCGCAGCGAGTGGGAATCGTATTCTTCGAAAATATCAGAACTATTTTCAGGAGAGGAGTCAGAAGAATGAATAAAGAAGAATTTTTAAAACGTCTGGAGCAGCTGCTTTCGGATATTTCAGAGGAAGAGAGAGCGGATGCACTTGCCTTTTACAGAAGTTATTTTGAGGATGCCGGAATTGGAAATGAGGCATCGATCTTAGAGGAACTGGAGTCGCCGGAGAAGGTGGCGGAAGTGATCAAGAAAGATCTTGGGGTGAGTGAAACGGCTGATGCGGAAACACCTGAGGAAGATGTGCGCAGCGAAAAAAATGAGACTCATACAGAAGGAACATCTGGGGATGGTCAAAATGCCAAAACACGAATGGATGATCCATATATGAACAGTTTATATGGAAGCAGTACTTACGGGTCAGGTAATTATGAGCAGAAGAATACTGCTTATACCGGCGGAACTTATGGCAGTCAGAATACGTCCGGCCAGATCGATATAGAGAATCTGAAAAAGGAAAATCAGAAGAATAAAACAGAAAAAACAGTTTTATGGGTGATCCTCGCAGTTTTGACAAGCCCGGTCTGGATCACGGTTGCAGCGGTTCTGGCGGCGATTCTTGTAGCAGTTTTAGCGTGTGTGTTTGCAGTGGCAGTCAGCATTGTTGCAGTGATGGCGGCGTTAGTGATCACTGGATTTGTATTGGCAGGCATTGGTGTCGGATATCTTTTCACAAAAGGCGTGGCAGTAGGTCTTGGACTGTTAGGCGGTGGACTTTTGGTTCTTGCGCTTGGAGTACTTGCAGTGTGGCTTGTGGTATGGTGCTTTGGCTGGTTTGTCCCATGGGCAGTGAAAGGCATTGCAGGGCTTTGCAAAAAGGCATTTGGCAAGACAAAGAGAGGAGTGTGAGATGAAATGAAAAAATTTACAAAGATTATATTGATCATTGCAGGAAGCTTAGCCGCACTCGGAATTGTTTTCAGCGGTATCGCCGCAGTGATGGGAGCCGGATGGTCAACCATCCACCGGAAAGCACTTGCCGGTGAACTTGATTTTGGCAACTGGCATATTGGCAATGGAGTTTATTATGCTTATGATCAGGGACATGGCATCTTGGATCATTTTTGGGATGATGATTATGATGATTGGGATGATGATTATGATGACGATGATGATTGGGACGACGACTGGGATAATGACGACTGGGATGATGAGGATGACGAGCTCATGGATGATAATAGGGCGGTGGAGAGTTTTGGTTCCTGGATCCTGAATCTTACGGATTTGAAGAGTGAACCGGCAGGAACGGAAAGCTGCATTATACCTTATCCGGCATCAGAAGCTGCTTCCCTGAAACTGGAACTGGATGTGGTAAATGAACTTATTTTTGAAGTGTCGGATTCTGCGGATGAGATCAGTATTAAAATGGAAAATGGGTATCAGGATTATCTTTCTACAAAACAGAAGGATTCCGCTCTGAAGGTATCCTATCACAGCGGACACCACCATTTTGAGAAAGGACCGACCTTTACGGTAGTTCTGCCAAGACAGTGCGAAAATCTGACACTGGACATTGTAGTGGGAGCCGGGGATATTTCCATGGAAGGCGAAGCGTTTACGGCAAGAAAAGTAAATGTGTCTGTTGGAGTGGGAGAACTCTCTGTGGATCAGATTTCAGCCAGCGAGAAAGCCGTGTTTGAAGTTGGCACAGGAGATGTGTCGATTCTGAATGGACAGTTCCCGAAAGTGTCTATCGAAGCAGGAGTTGGAGATGCCGTGTTCAGCGGAAGCGTTTCAAACAAACTGGAAGTGGAGGCAGGAACCGGCGATGTCAATGTCTCTCTTACCGGAACAGAGAAAAGCTATGCATTTGATCTGTCTGCCGGACTTGGAGAAATCAGGTTGAACGGGCAATCGAAAGGGGCTTTTGATGCGGAGTATGAGACCGGCAGCAACGGCGGAGCAGAAGTGGAACTGACTGCAGGAGTGGGAGATATTTCTGTTTTGACGGAAAAATAATAAGGATGTTTCATGAACGCCCTTATACATATGGATAAAAATTGAAAAGGCTCAGATCGGTGTATTGTACGTCTGCAAAATCCGGTCTGAGTCTTTCTTTCTTTTGGTATGTCCTGCTTATTTCCATACTTTGTCTTTTTAATCACAATATGATATGATGAACACGAAAGAAAAAACATACAAGAATTCGTATATTTTAATAAGAAGAACAGGAGCAGGGGAATGGGAAAAAGAACACGGATTGTTTTATATGCACTGTCACTTGTGACAATGCTTGCGATGGTGACACTGATTATTTTTTCACGAGGAAGGCAGCAGGAGAAGCCAACAGAAGATGCAATGGCGCAGACAGATGTGGTGAGTACGGAAGAACAGATCCAGACACCGGAAGATCATACAGACACCACAGAAGGGCAGAAGAATCTGAACAATGGTACAGGGCAGGAAGAAACGAATGAGACAGAAACCAGAGCAACAGAGGAAACAGAAAGTGAACCGGGGCAGGCAGATGATACCACGGGAGACGGCAGCACAACACTGATTTTTGCAGGGGATGTACTGTTTGCAAACGCCTTTAAAAGCAACTATGATGCGGGCGGAATTGAAAAAGTGATCGAGCCGCAGCTGCTGCAGGAGCTGCAGGATGCAGATATTTTCATGGTGAATAATGAGTTCCCATTCAGTAACCGTGGAGAGCCGATGGAGGACAAACAGTTTACGTTTTGCTGTGATCCGAAATATGTGAAAGCTTTAAATGAGATGGGCGTGGATATTGTATCACTCGCCAACAATCACACCTTAGATTATGGAAGAGATGCGTTGTCTGATACGTTTACGACACTGGACGGAGCCGGTATTTTGTATGCAGGAGCCGGAGAGACTAAAGAACGCGCATATGAATTGCAGATTATCGAGAAAAATGGAAAAAAATTCGGATTTCTAGCGGCATCCCGCGTGGTGCCGGAATCAAACTGGAAAGTGGAAGAGCGGACACCGGGAATGCTGACCGCTTATGATGATACAAAATTGGTACAGTTGATCAAAGAAGCCCGGAGCGGATGTGATTTTCTGTCGGTCTATATCCACTGGGGCGTGGAATACGATGCGTATCCGCAGGACTATCAGACAAAGATTGCCACAGATTGTTTTAATGCAGGGGCAGATCTGATCCTTGGAGCACATACACACTGTTTACAGGGAATTTCCTATATCAGTGGGAAACCGGTCTTTTACAGCCTTGGAAACTTTGTGTTTGGACAGAACATTGATAAGACGGCTGCAGTGAAAGTACAGGTTTCGTCCGATGGAACCGTATCTTATGGATTACTTCCGGTTTATGCGGCGGGGGGCACAACAAAACTGATGGATACAAACAGTGCATCTGCGCTGTATCAGTATATGACACAGATTTCAGATGGCGTTACGATCGGTGCGGATGGAAAAATCAATTAAAGGGGAGAAGAACATGAAAAAGAAACTTATGAGAATGCCGAAGGTGGTTACGATACTCGTTGCGGTACTGATTGTAGCGATTTTTCTTGGAAGTATGGATGTGGCAGCGTTTTTTCTTGCAGATACAGTTTCGCTTCCGGGTTATGGAAGCAGTATGATCGCAGAGTTTATGGCAGGAGTGGTTGCATTTCTGCTTTTGTGCCTGTTTGGTTATCTTGGAGTGCTGGGAGAAAAAGGAAAGGGATTTATCCATGGCCTTTATATCGGCGGATTCCTGACAGGATACTGTTGTCTGGAACTGGCGGCACAGCTTTATGTACAGATGATGACACCGGATGCAAAAGTCGTATCTGCATTGGAAATCCTGTTTTTTGCTGCAACCATGTTTCTGATCGGATGGACGGAGGAACTTATTTTCCGCGGTGTGATCCTGAATCTGTTTCTGGAACGTTTTTCCAAAACGAAAAGAGGGATTCTCTGGGCGGTCATTCTCAGTGGTGTATTGTTCGGGGCGGTACATTTGACAAATATTTCACAGGGAGTGACGGTGACAAGTGCGATGATCCAGGCGATCAACGCTGCCTTTCTGGGTGTGATCTTTGGCGCTGTTTATGCCCGGTCAGGAAATATCTGGCTTGTAATGACTTTTCATGCACTGGTCGATTTCGCAAGTCTGATGGGCAGCGGAATTTTTGGAACTGGAACAACTGTGGAACAGATCAACCAGATGTCTGCCGCTAATTTGATTGCCGTTCCTGTTTTGCTGATTCCGTGTATTGTGCTGCTTCGCCCGAAAAAACTTCTGGAGATGGAGCAGGAGGCAAATCATATCGTGGTGTTTGAAACATTCGAGGAGGCAGACCGGAATGCTGCTCTGTCGCTCGCACTTGGAATGATATCCATTCTGACAGGCTTTATGGGATATGGTCTTGGTATTGGGATCGCTGGGCTGATCGGTGGCAGACTTTCAAGAAAGGTGCAGCCGGAGAAAAACGGAATGGCACTGGCGGGTATGATTTTATCCGGAATCGGTATGGCGGTATCGATCATTGGAATGATCGTGCTGTGTTTTGTCTATTCAAATCTGAATGGTCTCTCTGCCGTTATGATGATGAATGGTGTGAAGTGATTTTAAGACAAATAAGCTAAAACAAGTTTACATTTACTAAAAATAAGGTTATTATTTCAATAACCTTTTGAGAGAGCGGTAAAATCTTTCAAAAATAGCAGGAAGAAGATAGGAGAATTGCGATGAGTTACATGGAAACCTACAGAGAATGGTGTTCAAACCCATATTTTTCAGAGGAAACAAGAGCAGAATTAGAAGCAATCAGGGACAATGAGGCAGAGATCGAGGACCGTTTCTACCGTCAGCTTGAGTTTGGAACCGGGGGACTCCGCGGAGTGATCGGGGCAGGAACAAACCGTATGAACATCTACACCGTAAGACAGGCGACACAGGGACTTGCAAACTATATCATTTCCCAGAACGGGCAGGAAAAAGGAGTTGCCATCGCACACGATTCCAGAATCATGTCACCGGAATTTGCCGAGGAGGCAGCACTCTGCCTGAATGCAAACGGAATCAGGGCTTATGTGTTTGACAGCCTTCGCCCGACACCGGAGCTTTCATTTGCAGTCCGTGAACTTGGCTGTGTTTCAGGAATTGTGATCACAGCAAGCCATAACCCAAGAGAATACAATGGATACAAAGTTTACTGGGAGGATGGTGCGCAGATCACACCGCCTCATGATAAAAATATCCTTGCAGAAGTTGCAAAAGTAACTTCTTTTACACAGGTTAAGACTATGGAAAAAGAGGATGCCGTGAAAGCCGGACTTTTTGTGACGATCGGAAAAGAAATCGACGACCGTTACATGGAAGAACTGAAAAAACAGTCCATCCATCCGGAAATCATCAAAGAGATGGCAAAGGATATCAAGATTGTATACACACCGCTACATGGAACCGGAAATCTCCCGGTGCGCCGTGTGTTAAAAGAACTTGGATTTGAAAATGTCTATGTTGTAAAAGAGCAGGAACTTCCGGACGGAAATTTCCCGACCGTAGCATATCCAAACCCGGAATCTCCAAAGGCATTTGAACTTGCCTTAAAACTTGCAAAAGAAGTGGATGCAGACATCGTGCTTGCGACAGATCCGGACGCAGACCGTCTTGGCGTATACTGCAAAGACACAAAGACCGGAGAGTATGTGACTTTCACCGGAAATATGTCCGGAATGCTCATAGCAGAATATATTTTAAGAGAGAAAACGGCAACCGGAACGATGCCGGAGAATCCTGCACTTGTAGAGACTATCGTTACAACGGACATGGCAAAAGCGATGGCAGCTTCCTATGGCGTGGCACTGATCGAGGTACTGACCGGATTTAAGTATATCGGAGAGCAGATCAAATGGTTTGAACAGAACCACTCCCACAACTATGTATTCGGTCTGGAGGAGAGTTATGGATGCTTAGCCGGAACATATGCAAGAGATAAAGATGCCTGCGTAGCAGTCATGATGTTGTGCGAGGTGGCTTCCTGGTGCAAAAAACATGGAAAAACATTGTGGGATGCCATGATCGACCTGTATGAGAAATACGGTTACTACAGAGAGGGACTTTCCACGATGACCTTAAAAGGAATCGACGGAGCCGCCCAGATCCAGCAGATGATGAGTGATATGCGGAACAATCCAAAGAAAACACTCGGTGGATTTGAAGTGCTTGCAGTCCGCGATTACAAAGAGGATACAAGAAAAGATTTAAAGACCGGGGAAGTGACAAAAACAGGACTTCCGGCTTCCAATGTTTTATATTATGAACTTTCTGACAATGCATGGTGCTGTGTGCGCCCGTCCGGAACAGAGCCTAAGATCAAATTCTACTATGGAGTCAAAGGCACCTCTTTGCAGGATGCAGAGGAAAAACTGGAAGCATTAAAAAAGGATCTTGTGGAAGAATAGATAAATGAATATTTGCAGAAGTTGTGATTGCCTCTGAGAAAAAGTAAATATATAATTTAGATTTAATATTTATACCAAAATAAAAAACAAGAATCAGAGACAGAGAAGGAGAATCACATGTTTGATGACAAATTTGTCTGGGGCGTGGCAAGCAGCGCATATCAGGTAGAGGGAACTGACCCGGATGACGGAAGAGGAAAGACGGTCTGGGACACTTTTACGGAGCAGGGACGCATTTTTCAAAATCAGAATGCGTACACAAGCTGTGATCATATGCATCATTATAAAGATGACTATGCATTAATGAAAAATCTGGGGATAAAAGCATACCGTTTTTCCTTAAACTGGGCGCGGATTCTGCCGGAAGGTACCGGGCGCGTCAATGAAAAAGCAATTTTGATGTACCGTGACATGATCCTTACAATGAAAGAAAATGGCATTACACCATATATTACCCTGTTTCACTGGGAGTTTCCACAGGCATTGCAGGAAAAAGGCGGCTGGCTGAATGAGGAAGTGGCAGACTGGTTCGGGGAATATGCAAAAGTGGTGGCAGAGAATTTTTCGGATCTCTGTGAGTATTTTATCACGATCAACGAGCCGCAATGTGTGGTTGGACTTGGACATTTAAGCGGTGTTCATGCACCGGGATTGAAATTATCGGTTCCAGAGACTTTTCAGATTGCACATAATCTGTTGAAAGCGCACGGACAGGCAGTGATCAATTTAAGAAAATACGCAAAACAAAAAATACGGATCGGCTTTGCACCGACCGGGGGAGTGGCTTATCCATACACGGACAGTGCAGAAGATATCGAGGCTGCCAGAAAAGTTTATTTTGGATTTTACAATCCGATGGATAACTGGACCTGGAATATCTCATGGTTTTCAGATCCGGTCTTTTTAGGTCATTATCCGAAAGAGGGACTGGAAAAATTCAAAGAGTATCTGCCGGAGATCACAGAGGAAGATATGCAGCTGATTCATCAGCCACTGGATTTTATGGGACAGAACATATATAATGGCTATTATGTGCGTCAGGGCGCAGACGGCGAACCGGAGTTTGTGGACCGGGAACCGGGATTTCCAAAGACGGCGTGCAACTGGCCGGTAACACCAAAAGCATTTTATTATGGAATCAAATTTTTGACGGAGCGGTATCCGCTTCCTTTGTATATCACAGAAAATGGTATGTCCTGTCATGATAATGTGAGCTTTGACGGCAGAGTACATGACAATGATCGCATCACGTTTTTGGATTCCTACATCGGAGCCATGCAGAGGGCATATGATGAGGGAGCCGATATCCGGGGGTATTTCCTGTGGACATTTCTGGATAATTTTGAATGGTCCGAGGGATACAGGGAACGTTTTGGCATGATTTATGTGGATTTTATGACACAGCGGAGAATTGTAAAAGATTCTGCGTTTTGGTATCAGAATGTGATTGGGACAAATGGAGGCAATTTATCAACAAATCAGACCACGAAAGAAATTTTATTTTTAGATCCGGTATGTACACACAACATCTGGGGCGGTACGCGATTGAGAGAGGATTTTCATTATCCGGTCGAAGGTGATGATTTATGGGAGTGCTGGGGAATTTCTGCACATCCAAATGGAGACGTAACTTTAAGAGACTGTGGATTCCGTGGAATGAAGCTGTCCGAATTGTGGAAAAAACATCCGGAAGTTTTCGGAAAGGTGGACAGTGACCGTTTCCCGCTCCTGATCAAAATTATCGATGCGAAAGATGACCTGAGCATTCAGGTACATCCAGACGATGATTATGCAAAAGTCCATGAAAATGGTTCACTTGGAAAAACAGAGTGCTGGTACATTCTCGACTGCAAGAAAAATGCGACGATCGTTATCGGACACAATTCAAGGACAAAAGAGGAATTAAGCCGGATGATCCATGAGGGAAAGTGGAGTGAATTTATCCGTGAGATCCCGATCAAAAAAGGCGATTTTCTTCAGATCGATCCGGGAACAGTTCATGCGATCAAAGGCGGAACACTCATTCTGGAAACACAGCAGAACAGTGATATTACCTACCGCGTTTATGATTATGGCCGTCTCTCCAATGGAAAGCCGAGAGAGCTACATATCGACAAGAGTATTGACGTGATCACTGTGCCTGCAAAATCGGCTGCAGACAGTGTGAAATCGGTGGCAGATCTTCCGGTCAATACGTTAAATGAACTGTATGCCTGCAAATACTTTCATATCTATAAAATAGATGTTTCAGGTAAAATGACTTTTGAGCAGAATGCACCTTTTATGAATATGACAGTTACGGATGGCAATGGAATCGTCAACGGTCAGCCGGTGAAAAAAGGAGATCATTTCATACTTCCAAATGGCTTCGGAAACGTGGAATTGCAGGGCAGCATGCAGATCATTGCCTCCACGATATAAACCAAAAACCGTTGATTATTACGGCGTGCACTGCGGGGTAGAAGCATGTAGATCAAAATTCCCCAGAGAGGAAATACACAGATGAATCAGGAAGAAAGACGAGAGAAACGAAAAAAAGATACACAGAGTGCGGTCATAGTTGTGGCAGTATTTTTTATAGTACTTGCAGTTTTGATCGGAGGAATTGTGTTTGCAGTCCATAAATTTGTAAAACCGGGAGCAGATAAACCGGAAAAGAATACCGAGAGCGTGACAACAGAGGCGACAGAAGAACCGGAAACAACTCCGGTAACCGAAGTCAGCGATCCGTTGATGGATCAGGCAATGCAGATTGCTGCCGGCATGACCTTAGAGCAGAAAGTAGCGCAGATGTTCATGATCACACCGGACGCACTGACCGGAGTGGACGGAGCAACGATGGCAGGAGATTCCACAAAGGCAGCCTACACGCAGTATCCGGTAGGTGGTCTGATTTATATGGCAAAGAACCTGACCGGAACCGACCAGACGACACAGATGCTTACCAATATGAAGAGCTACAGTCAGGAAATAGTAGGAATTTCAGTGTTCCTCGGTGTGGATGAGGAAGGTGGAACGGTAGCAAGGATCGCATCCAACAGTGCTTTTGGAGTGACAGATGTTGGAAATATGAGTGATGTAGGAGCGACTGGGGATTCCCAGAATGCATACAATGCAGGAAGTACGATCGGAACGTATCTGAACACACTTGGTTTTAATATGGATTTTGCTCCGGTTGCGGATGTGCTGACGAATCCGGATAACACCGTGATCAAAGACCGGTCATTTGGTTCAGACAGCCAGCTTGTGGCGGATATGGTCTGTGCTGAGATGCAGGGACTGAACGAACACCAGATATTAAGCGTGGTAAAACATTTTCCGGGACAGGGAGCTACAGCAGGGGATTCCCATGACGGGGCAGTTTCTACAGATAAATCTTTGGATGACCTGCTGGCAAATGAGCTTGTTCCATTCCAGCAGGCAGTGAATAACGGAGCATCTTTTGTGATGGTAGGACATATTTCAGCACCAGCTGTTACAGGGGATGATACGCCGGCTTCGCTTTCCTCTGTCATGGTGACAGATGTGCTTCGCAACCAGCTTGGCTTCCATGGTGTAGTGATCACAGACGCAATGAATATGGGGGCGGTCACCGGAACATACAGTTCTGCTGATGCGGCAGTGACGGCAATTCAGGCAGGTGTGGATATGATCTTAATGCCGGAGGATTTCCAGAGTGCATATCAGGGTGTGATGGATGCAGTGACTGGTGGAACGATCACAGAGGATCGTATCAATGAATCTGTTGCAAGGATCATCAAGGTAAAGTTCACAATGTAGTATAATAACACTTTACTTTTTGAAATTGTTATGTTATTCTGTGACTATGGTGCGGTAAGTGTACCATAGAAATATTTTTTGGAGGTACTTTTCAATGAACAAAGGTACAGTAAAGTGGTTTAACAACCAAAAAGGATACGGATTCATCTCAGACGAACAGGGAAATGATGTATTCGTTCACTACTCAGGTCTTAATATGGAAGGTTTCAAATCCTTAGAAGAAGGCGCTGCAGTAGAATTTGAAGTTGTTGAAGGTGCAAAAGGACCACAGGCAACAAACGTAACAGTAGTAAGATAATTTTATTATCGCTTGTTACTACAGTCTAAATCAGTAGTTTCATGTACCTTTTTCTTTATTAAATAGAACTTGTTTTATTTTTCTAGATTAAGATATTGCAAACAATGGATTTGAAAAAGAGTGTCGGTTTTCCGGCACTCTTTTTTGTATACATAACTAAAAAATCCATGCAAACAGTCTTGAAGAATCTGGAGGGGTTCTATATAATAAAAAGGAGATAGATAATGCCAAATTTCCGAAATTAACCAACCGTGTGCACTATCTGAAACATGAAGAGGGAGGCGTAAACGCAGTGTGTGAAATAATGAGAAAATATTCAGAAGAAGTCGCAGAAAAAGCATATCTGCAGGGCGAGGAAGCCGGCAAAGAAATCGGTCAACGCCACACCGCCATCGCCGAACTCCAGTCCGAATCCAGATAACAGAAAAACATAATGAAGCATGACAAAGAAACCATTTTTTAAAGGATGGTTTCTTTTTTTTAAGTTCATTTAAGGTTCGCCTGATAAGATATGCGCAAAGGAAAGGAGACACTTATGGCAGATCAGATGATATTTAAAAGGTGTGAGATCAAATATATGTTGGATATCACGCAGGCGGAACTGTTAAAAAATCAAATGAAACAATACATGACTGCAGACGAGCATGGAATGAGTACAATATGCAGTCTCTACTTTGATACACCGGACTATCTGCTGATCCAAAGATCAATGGAACACCCGGTTTATAAAGAAAAACTGAGATTGAGAAGTTATGGCATGGCAGACAAGGACACGACCGTTTTTGTGGAACTGAAGAAGAAGTATGAGTCTGTTGTATACAAAAGAAGAATTGCAATGACGGAGGACGAGGCAGAACGTTACCTGCTTTTTCATGAAAAAGTAAAAGACACTCAGATTACCAGAGAAATCGATTACTGTCTGAAAAATTATAAAAAGCTGGCTCCGGCAGTGATGCTTTCCTATGAGAGAGAAGCTTTTTATGCGAAGGACGATCACGAGTTCCGGATCACGTTTGATCAGAACATTCTCTGGAGAAATTACGACCTTTCTCTCTGTAAAGGAATTTACGGGGAAGCAATTTTAGCTAAAAATAAAGTGCTTATGGAAGTGAAAACGGCGGGCGCAATACCGCTCTGGATGGTTCATTTTCTGACAGAAAATCAGATTTACAAAACGTCATTTTCCAAATATGCGACCGCCTACCGCACGATTTATGCGAGAGAGCAGAGAAGAAGCTGTCCACCGGAAAATTTCTTTGTGTTTACCGGAGATGAGGTTGTGCAGCAGGCAATAAAATGTTAAAAAAGAAATGGAGAAATTAATATGTTAAACAATTTATTTACAGGAATTTTTGATACAGCAGGTGCGGCGGTGATTTCCGTGCCGGATTTTTTGCTCTGTATTGTGGTGTCACTGCTGATCGGGGCATTCATCACATGGGTTTACACTTATAAAAGCCGCTATACGACAAGCTTTGCAGTGACACTCGCAATGCTTCCGGCAATCGTTTGCATTGTTATCATGATGGTAAACGGAAATGTAGGTGCCGGAGTGGCTGTGGCAGGAGCATTTTCGCTTGTACGTTTCCGTTCTGTGCCGGGAACTGCAAAAGAGATCGGAACCATTTTTCTTGCAATGGCGGCAGGACTGATCGCAGGGATGGGGTATCTTGGATTTGCAGTATTGTTTTCACTCATTATGGGAGCCGTGATGTTTGTGTTAAATGTGACCGGATTCGGTGTAAAAAAAGCAGAAGTAAGAGAGAAAACACTTCGTATCACAATCCCGGAGGATTTAAATTACGGAGCAGCATTTGATGATCTTTTTGAAAAATATTTATCATCCTGTGAAGTAGTCGCTGTGAAAACCTCCAATATGGGAAGTCTTTACAAACTTACCTATCATGTGACGTTAAAAGACAATGCGGAAGAGAAAACATTTCTTGATGAATTGAGATGCAGAAACGGAAATCTGGAAATCAGTATGATGAGACAGGAGGCAAATGTCAATGAGTTATAGAAGAAAAAAACTGCTGGCGTTGTTTTTTTGCCATGGCATTATCCATGACGGCAGTGGCAGGCTGTACAGGAATAAAGAGCAGTACTGGCAATGTTGTTTCCTCGGAAACAGAAACAAATGCAGAAGAAACATCAGCACAGAGTGAAGCAGGAACTTTTTCAAGTGCAGATATGTTTACTGAGCGGGATCTGGCAGGAACCTATGAGGAGAGTGGGGCAGTTTATGTCACACTTTCCGATGATGGTATCGCGGGGGAAACGGATGGCGTTGTGATCGATGGACAGATGGTGACGATCACGGCAGAAGGGACTTATATTTTTTCCGGAACACTGTCGGAAGGACAGATTGTGGTGGATGCAGATAATGCGAAAGTGCAGATCGTATTTGATAATGTGGACATTACCTGTGCTTCAAGTGCAGCAGTGTATGTAAAAAGCGCAGAGAAAGTATTTGTAACGCTTGCAGAAGGATCGCAGAATACACTTCGCAATACGGATGAGTATGTTGCGATTGACGACAACAACATTGATGCCGTGATTTTTGCAAAATCAGACCTTACGTTAAACGGCACTGGAAGTCTGACGATCATATCAGCAGAAGGACATGGAATTGTATCCAAAGATGATCTGAAAATCATAGGCGGTACATACGATATCACAGCAGCAGGGCACGCATTATCGGGAAAAGACAGTGTGCGTATCGCAGATGGAACCTTTATTTTAACCGCAGAAAAAGATGGCATTCATGCGGAAAATGCAGATGATGAAGAAAAGGGCTATATTTATATTGCAGATGGTGATTTTACGATCACAAGTGATGGCGATGGCATGGATGCTTCCAATATCGTGCAGATCGAGGATGGAACATTTGACATCACAGCCGGGGGAGGCGCTGCAAACAGTCTGAAAACGCATGAGTCAGATGTGCCGGGTGGACCGGGTGGCGGAATGCCGCAAAACGGTAGGAAACCGGACGGGGAAGATATGCCGGAAATGGGCGAAAAGCCGGACGGAGAAAATATGCCACAGGATACCACAACTGACGAGAGCGGCACCAGCACAAAAGGAATCAAGGCAGGTGGCGGCATGTACTTAAATGGAGGAACTTACCAGATTGATTCCGCAGATGATTCCATCCACAGCAACGCAAATATTACGATCGCAGATGGAACATACACGCTTGCGACAGGCGATGATGGTGTGCATGCAGATGATGCACTGATAGTAAATGGTGGTACGATCACCGTGACAGAGAGTTATGAAGGTCTGGAAGGCCTGGCGGTGACGATCAACGATGGAACGATTGATATCACTGCAAGTGATGACGGTATCAATACAGCAGGCGAGAAAATGGAATTAAACGGTGGATATATCCACATTCTGGCAGGCGGCGACGGCGTGGATTCCAACGGCGATCTGACGATCAACGGCGGTGAGATCTACATTGACGGTCCGTCTGATAACGGAAACAGTGCGATCGATTACGGCGACCGGTCGTCTGCGTATGTGAACGGCGGAACGCTTGTGGCAATCGGCAGCAGCGGCATGGCAGAGGTGATGAGTGATTCTTCCAAACAGAAGGTTCTTATGGTAAAATTAGGAGAACAAATGGAAGCCGGCAACGTTGTGCTGACAGACAGTGAGGGAAATGTGATTGTAAGTTACACGGCATTAAAAACCTATGACTGTGTGATCATCAGCACCGCAGAGGTGGAGAGCGGAGCAACGTACACGCTCACAACATCGGGAACGACGACAGAAGTGACCGCAGAATAAAAACAGCTGAGGGCAGGAATCGGTATCACTGTGAAATAAACGAAAGGCATGGGATTTTGTATGAGGTTATTGCTTGCAGAAGATGAAGAGGATTTGAGCCGTGCGCTTGTCACGGTGTTAAAACATAACAATTACTCGGTAGACGCTGTGTACGATGGTGCAGAAGCCTTGGACTATCTGGAAAACGGTGGCAATTATGACGGCGTGATCTTAGATATCATGATGCCCAAAATGGATGGTATCACCGTATTAAAAACAATCCGCAGACATGGAAATTCTGTTCCGGTCCTGCTGCTCACAGCAAAGGCAGAGATTGATGACCGTGTGGAGGGTTTAGACAGCGTCGCAGACGATTATCTGCCGAAACCATTTTCCATGAAAGAGCTTCTGGCGAGGATCCGGGCAATGACAAGGAGGCAGACGGACACGACCGATAATGTGCTGACATTTGGCGATATTGCACTGAACCGTTCTACCTATCAGCTCACAGGACCGGAGAATCCAGAAGGTATCCGTCTTGCTGGCAAGGAATACCAGATGCTTGAAATGCTCATGTCTAATCCAGGACAGGTCATTTCTCCGGATCTTTTTATGGATAAAATCTGGGGCTATGATTCAGAAGCGGAACAAAATGTCGTATGGGTATATATTTCCTATCTGAGAAAAAAGTTAACCTCCATTGGAAGTCGGGTGAAGATCAAGGCGGCCAGAGGACTTGGATATTCATTGGAGAAAGACAATGCTTAAAAAATTAAGAAGAAAATTTATTGCAATTGCAATGCTGTCTGTTTCTATCGTGCTGATCGCAATTGTCGGTACGATCAATATTGCAAACTATATCAGTACCAATCAGGCGCTGGATGCAAGACTCTCCCTGATCGCTGACAACGGAGGTACTTTCCCGGATATGACACCCGGAGATTTTGGGAAAAAATTGGAACCTAAGTCAGATCAGCCACCGGCAATGAATGACCTGCAAAAGCATGGAATTTCGCAGGAAAGTCCGTTTGACACCCGGTATTTTACAGTGACGATCGCACCGGACGGTACAGTGGAATCTGTGGATACCGGAAAAATTGCTTCCATCTCAGCCGGGACAGCGGAGGAATACGCAGCGGAGCTGTGGAAAAAAGGAAAGAAAAAAGGCTTTTTCGCTGATTATAAATACCTTGCAACGGACAGTGACGGCTCGACGATGTATGTATTTTTAAACTGTCAGCGGGAAATCTCTACCATCAGAACGTATGTTCTCGCGAGCGTGGGAACAGGAGCACTCGGACTTGTCATTGTGTTTGTCATGATCTACTTTTTCTCCGGAAAAGTGTTAAAACCGGTGTCAGAAAGCTATGAGAAACAGAAACGCTTTATCACGGACGCAAGCCATGAGATCAAAACGCCGCTCACGATTATCGATGCCAACACCGAAGTCATAGAGATGATGGAGGGGGAAAACGAGTGGACGCAGAGTACGAGAAAACAGATCGCAAGACTGACCTCCCTCACGGAAAAACTGGTGTTTCTCTCCCGCATGGATGAGGAAGGGACAAAGCTGGAAAAAGTGTCATTTTCACTTTCGGATGCAGTGCTTGATACCGCAGAGGGATTTCGCTCTGTCGCAAAAACAAAAGGAAAACAATTTGAGATCAATGTGGCAGAGCATGTGGAATATGTCGGCGATGAAAAAAATATCCGGCAGATGATCTCCCTGCTTTTGGACAATGCAATGAAATATTCCTCAGAGCAGGGCATCATCCGCATCGCACTAAAAACTTCCGGAAAAAACAAAATCATCACTGTGTGGAATACCACAGACCAGATCGAAAAAGGAAAGCTGGACATGCTTTTCGAGCGTTTTTACCGTATGGACGCTTCCCACAATTCCAAGACCGGGGGCTTTGGAATCGGACTTTCCGTCGTGTATGCGATCGTGAAAGCACACAAGGGCAAAATCTCAGCCAAAAGCGAGGACGGAAAATCAATCTTATTTACCGTGGCATTGTAGCGTCTGGCTTCCCCCTCTCTCCCGGCTTTTACTTGGTTTTCATTATGGAATAGATAAAAGGGTTTCTTATAAAACTTGCTCGAATTGCGGCTTTATCAGTGTTCACATTTTGACTTTTTTGATTGTTTATATTCATTCAGAAATGGACAGTCCGCACAATGTGTTCGTCTGCGGCCACACTTCCTTCTTATCTGTATCGTGCGCAAGTTACATGCCGGAAAATCAGCAGATGAGCAGGTCAAAAATCACTCAGGCTTTCTTTGATTTTTGACCTGCAATAAAAGATGCTGATTCCGGCATTTACTTGCGCTAGATACAGATAAAGGAAGTGTGTCCCAGACGGACACATTGCGTGGACTGTCCATTGATGAATGTACATAAACTTAAAGTCAAAATGTGAACACTGATAAAGCACTCAATTCTCACAAAAGTTTTATAAGGAACCCTTTTATCTATTCCATAGCTTTACACTTTGACAAAAGCCGGGAGAGAGGGGGAAGCCAGACGCTACAATTCGTCAAATGAAATCTGATTTTTCGTCAGAAAGCGTTTGAGGAGTGTGTCCCACTCGTGCTCAAGAGTTTTGTCGGTCGAGAAGATCCGGTAGGAGATACCCGTGGTCACGGTCAGTTCTCCATTCTGGAAGCGGATATTTAAGAACACTGCGGAAATATCATTTTCCGTGAAGGAACTTCCGGTCTGGGAGAGGGTGCGTTTGAGATTTTCCGGCGATAACAGGAGGGAAAACTTGAAATAGGAAGGAGTTTTCTTTCCTTTGATCAGGTTGAAGCAGGAACTGCGCAAAAGACCATACGGAACAAAGGAAAGCCCGGTGAGATTCTGTTCTTCGAGTTCTTCTAAGGTGTAGAAGTCTTTTTGCAGCGTGCCGTCGATATGGCAGGACACATTCGTTGTGATGACAGCCTCCTGAATGAGAAAGTGGTCAAACACATCCTGGCACAGTAATTTATTCATAAAGTCTTTGACTTCGGCAATTTTTAAAGCAATCATAAAATCCTCCCAAAAGAAAATGGTATCAACATAAATTTATCATTGGTTTGTTTTCTTGTAAATAACTGAAATGACAAATTAGAGAAAATATGCTAGAATACAGAGGATTTGCGAATGCAAAATACGGAATGATTATACAGATTTGCAGCCGCAGATAAAAAGTCTGAGGTTTGATGGAAAGGTTGGTAACAGATATGACAGAGACAGAAATTTTATTTGATTTACTGGAGAAAGGAATCTCACCGGCGCACGCAGTGAGTGCATGCGAAAAAAGACTGACAGATGCCGGTTTTGAAGTGGTGGATTATGGTACGGCATGGAACTTAAAGGCAGGCGGAAAATATGTGGTAAATCATCATGAAACGACATTGTTTGCATTCACATTACCGCAGAATTGGAGTGACAGAGAGCCTGCAATCCGCATTGCAGCAGCACACACAGATTTTCCGTGCTTAAGGATCAAGCCATCCTGTGATATTCAGACAAATGGCTATGCGCAGGTGAATGTGGAAGTTTACGGCGGCGCAATCTTAAATACATGGCTCGACCGTCCGCTTGGGGTAGCCGGACGTGTTGCAGTGCGCAGTGGGGATGTGTTTACACCGAAAGTGGTCACGTTCCAGTCTGAAAAAAATCTTATGACCATCCCGAATCTTGCGATCCACATGAACCGTGAGGTGAACAAGGGCGTGGAATTAAATAAGCAGACGGAACTGCTCCCAATCTGCGGACTTTCCGATGATGCAGACTATTTTCTTGATTTCCTTGCAAAAGAGCTTGCTGTGAAAAAAGAGGATATTCTGGATTTTGAGCTGACCATTTACAATAAAGAAAAGCCGGAGTTTGTGGGATTAAACGATGAGTTTATCTCTGCATCCAGACTCGATAACTTAAATTCCTGTTCTGCACTGGTGTCTGCGATCATCGACAGCGACAGGGCGGACGGCATGAATCTCATTGCTCTGTTCGATCACGAGGAGATCGGAAGCCATTCCAAACAGGGTGCCGGTTCCATTCTGCTCCATGATATGCTGGTGCGCATTCTGACCGAGTGCGGACTGGAAAAAGAAGTGTGGAACAGACTGTACAACAGCATGATTTTATCTGTGGATGTGGCACATGGACTTCATCCAAACTATGCCGGAAAGATGGATCTGACCAACAAGCCGGTGCTTGGAAAAGGATTCTGTATCAAGGAAGCATGCTCGCAGTCCTATGCGACAGACTGTGGAGCGGTCGCAGTGATCCAGCAGATCTGTGAGAAGGATCAGATCCCATATCAGAAATTTGTGAACCGTTCGGATCTTGCAGGAGGCGGCACATTAGGTTCGATCGCATCTGCATTGCTTCCGGTAAAAACCGTGGATATTGGTATACCATTGCTTGCGATGCATTCCGCAAGAGAGCTTATGGCAGCAGCAGACCAGCAGGCATTGAAGGATCTGGTGAGCGCTTATTTTGGCTGAAAGGCAAAAAAGATACAGACAGCATGAAGTATGCATTTGACAGGAGAATCAGGTGAGAAAAAAAATTTTTTCCTATGTGGCAGGGAGTGCAGCGTGTGCAGCACTCATTCTGCTTTCGGGGTGTCAGCAGACAACTGATCAATTATCCGATATTACCCGCTATGTGGAAGAGAAAATTGCGGAAGGAAAAGGCACGGAAGTAAAAAGTAAAGAACAGGAAACGGACACTGAGCAGGCAGCAGTTTGCGGGGAAACAGAGAAGCAGGCAGAGCCATCCGTTGAAAAGCAGTCTGTGGACTGTTATGTATATCAGACGCTTCCGGAGGAAGTACGCACTGTGTACGACGAGGTTTATGATGCGATTCTCTATGAAAAAGAAGATGTGGCGCTGAGCACGTTAGACAACGAAGTCCTGCATCAGGCGTATGTTTCGGTGATGGCGGACCACGGCGGACTGTTCTGGGTATCGGGCTACACTTACACGCAGTATACCAGAGGGGAAAAGCTGGTGGATCTCCATTTTACACCAAAGTTTACCCTGACGGATGATGAGCGGATGGACATGCAGGCACAGATCGACGAGACAGTCAGTCAGATTTTGGCAGGAATCGATGCGGAAGCGCCGGATTATGACAAAGCAAAATATGTGTTTGATTATCTGGCTTCGAATGTTGCGTATAGCACAGGTGCGCCGGACAATCAGAACATCATCAGTGTGTTTGTCAATGGGGAAACGGTTTGTCAGGGATACGCTGCAGCAACGCAGTATCTTCTGGAAAAACTGGACATTCCCTGTGCAGTGGTGGCCGGAACGGCAGACGGACAGTCTCATGCATGGAATCTGGCAAAGCTGGATGGAGAGTATTACTATATTGATACGACCTGGGGAAATGCCACCTACAGCGGTGACGGAATGGGGCTGGATTCCTTTATCAATTATAATTATTTTGCAGTTACGACCGGGGAATTACAGAAAACGCATCAGCCGAATGACGATATTATCGTTCCGGTGTGTCAGGCGGTAAAAGACAATTATTATGTCCATGAAAATCTTTATTTTGACACATGGGATGCAGACAGCATCGGAAATGTATATCGGGCTGCCTATGAGCGGGGAGATGGTTTCTGCTCCGTCAGGTTTGCAGACAGAGAGCTGTATGAACAGGCATTCGCCTACTTTATCACGAAACAGAAGATCGTGCATTACTGCAAAGGACTGACATCTTTATATTATCTGGAAGATTCCGACCAGAACGTGCTGACTATAAAATTTTAATAAAAATCATAATATCCTCTATACAAAGTAAAGTTTTTGTGTTAATGTTACGTAGTAATCAATACTACATGTAATAGAAAAAAGAAACTTTTGATATAATAATGAATATCACAAGGAGGCAAAATCCTGCACAGCTTGCTGGGCATTGCTCCATGTAAGGACAGTCGCATTTTGCTTCGCAAAACAAGGAGGATTTATGTATAAGATTGTAATCGACAGTTGTGGGGAATTACCGGAAGAATTAAAACAGGACGGACATTATGAGACCGTTTCATTAGAGTTGGAAGTGGACGGATGCCGTATCAAAGATGACAGCACTTTTAATCAGTTAGACTTTTTGAGAAGAGTGAAAGAGAGTCTGAAAGGACCAAAGTCCTCCTGCCCGTCACCGGAGCAGTATATGGATGCATATGAGGGTGAGGCAGACCATGTTTATGTTGTGACATTGTCCGGCGGCTTAAGCGGCTCTTACAACAGTGCAGTGCTCGGAAAGAATCTCTATGAGGAAGAGCACACAGACGCAAAGAAAATTTATGTGTTCAATTCAAAATCAGCGTCCATCGGTGAGACGATCATCGGCATGAAGATTCAGGAATTTGAGGAAGCCGGATGCAGTTTCGACGAGGTTGTGGAGAAGGTGGAAGAGTACATCCAGTCCATGAACACCTATTTTGTATTGGAGACGTTAGAGACATTGAGAAAGAATGGCAGACTTTCCAATCTGAAAGCATTTATTGCCAATTCATTAAATATCAAGCCTGTTATGGGCTCAACAAAGGAGGGCTTAATCTGCCAGTTAGATCAGGCGCGCGGCATGAACAAGGCGCTTGAGCGCATGGTGAAGGATATGATCTCAAAGACAAAAGACTGTGAGAACCGTATTCTTGCGATCTCACACTGTAACTGTCCGGAGAGGGCAAAAGCAGTGAAGGAAAAAATCGAGAAGATTGCGAAGTTCAAAAAGATCATCATCATCAATACCGCAGGTGTCAGCAGCATGTATGCCAACGACGGCGGCGTGATCATGGCAGTATAGTCAGATGCAGACATTAACATACGAAGAAACAGTAACAGCGATTGAAAATAAAAGAAGATTTGGAAACTTAAAGGGTGTTGAGATCTCAAAGATAATGTTGGAGCAGTTAGGACACCCGGAGAAAGATTTACGCATCATACACATAGCAGGGACGAACGGCAAAGGCTCCGTCTCTGCTTTTTTGCGCTCTGTTTTCGAATGTGCAGGATTGAAAACCGGGATGTTTACTTCTCCACATCTGGTGGATTTCAGGGAGCGCATCCAGGTGCAGGGAGATATGATCTCAAAAGAGGATACCATGCGCCTTGGAAACAGGCTTCTCTCCATGGATTTTGGCGTCTATCCGACGATGTTTGATTACTGTCTTGCAATGGCATTGCTTTATTTTAAGGAACAAAAGTGTGATGTTGTGATTTTGGAGACAGGACTTGGCGGAGCGTATGATTCCACGAATGCCTGCGGAGTGCCGGATGTGACCGTCATTGCAAAAATCGGTTTTGACCATATGGCGATCCTCGGTGACACACTCGCCAAAATTGCAGCAGAGAAAGCAGGAATTATCAAGCACGGCACAGCGCTTGTGTTAGAGAGCCAGGAAAAAGAAGCGATGGACGTGTTAAATAAGGCCGCAGAGCGTGCAGATATCAAAACTACAAAAGTCGTAAACTTAAATGAGATCAGGATCCTGCCACAAAAGGACGGAAAACAGTGTTTTTCATACGCTGGATACGATGCAGTCACAATGAAAATGCTCGGTGTGCACCAGTATGAAAATGCCGTGGCGGCAATGCTTGCAGCAGAATTATTTTTTGAAAAATATTTTGCAGGAAAAAAGAATGTGTTGGAACGGAAAGCTTTGCAGCATGCGATCCGGGAAGGGATCGACCGGACGCAGTGGATGGGGCGCATGGAACTTGTGAGCAATGATCCGTTTTTCCTGATGGACGGTGCACATAACAGTAACGGTGTGGAGGCGCTGAAAAAAAGTCTGGAGACAATGTATCCGGATGAAAAATTCCATTTTATCATGGGTGTCATGGCGGATAAAGATTATGGGGAGATGATCCGGGAACTTCTTCCGCTGGCACTGGATTTTAAGACAGTGACTGTGGAGAGTGAGAGGGCATTGCAGGGAGAGGCGCTTGCAGACTGCATCCGGGCAAAAGGGATCCCGGCGGAGGCGTATCAGAACCTTGCGGATGTGCTGCCGGATTTCTCAAAATCATCCACAGAAAAGACAGTGGCATTCGGCTCACTGTATTTTATCGGGGAGATCGAAGCATTTCTGCAGGGAAAACAGTAACATGGTTTCCGGAAAATCCGGGAAAAGCAGCGTCCGTGCCCAATCATTACAGAAAAGTTACAAAATAGCATGGATTTAATATATTTTTAAAATTAATCATATGGTAATATTTATTTTTTTCATCTATAATAACAACAGTCTGTGCATATAATAAAAAAAGAAAACAGGCAGTTATTTTTTGTGAAAAACAGGTAGAGTTTTTGCAGAAAAGCACGTTGACCGTGCAGTACAAGCAGGAGAATGAGAGAAAGAATTACGTATGGTATTTAGCAGTTTTGAATTTTTGTTCCGGTTTCTGCCGGCTTTTTTAATCATATATTTTATCACACCGAAGAAGTTCCGCAATGCAGTACTCTTTTTGGGGAGCATTGCCTTCTACACCTATGGAGAGGCGCAGTATGTCCTGTTGCTGTTAGCGTCAGTCACGGTGAACTATGTGATCGCACGCAGCATGTATAAGACACCGGAGGACGGAAGAGGCAGAAGACAGGCAGTACTGCTTATTCTGGCGCTTTGCTACGATTTCGGAATGCTCTTTTTCTTTAAATACAGCGGTCTGACCACGAAGCTGCCGCTGGGGATCAGTTTTTACACCTTCCAGATCGCAGCGTATGTGATCGATGTGTACCGTGGCATTGTCCCGGCAGAAAAATCTTATGTCAACCTTGGAACCTATCTGACGATGTTTCCACAGCTGATCGCCGGACCGATCGTAAACTATACCGAGGTGAGCAGCTGCCTGAAAAGAAGGACGGTGACAGCACGGGATTTTGAGAGTGGCATCCGTATCCTTGTGATCGGACTCGGATCCAAAGTCATTATCGCTGACCGGGTGGGAATGTTGTGGAACAACGTGCAGACGATCGGGTTTAACAGTATCTCAACGCCGTTGGCGTGGCTGGGTGCGGTCGCATATTCCATGGAGCTGTATTTTGATTTCGCAGGATATTCGATGATGGCGATCGGACTCGGAAAAATGTTAGGATTCCAGATTCCGGTAAACTTCCGTTTTCCATATATCTCAAAATCGGTGACGGAGTTCTGGCGCCGCTGGCACATTACACTGGGACGGTGGTTCCGCGATTATGTATACATTCCGCTCGGAGGAAGCCGGAAAGGCAGACTGCGGACGATGTTCAACCTTTTTGCTGTGTGGACACTGACCGCACTGTGGCACGGGGCAGGATATAATTTCCTGATCTGGGGCGGCATGCTGCTCGGGGCTTTATTTTTGGAAAAATTGTTTTTGCTTCCATTTTTACAGAAAAGCAAAGTGATCGGACATGTCTATCTGTTACTGTTTGTGCCTGTGACCTGGATGGCATTTACGATCACGGATGTTCATCAGCTTGGAATTTATCTGACACGTATGTTTCCGTTTGTGAATGCACATACCGGCATGGTCAATTCCATGGATTACATCAAATATCTGAAAGATTATGACAGCCTGCTGGCGATGGGAGTTCTTTTTGCAACTCCGGTTCCGGCGGTGATTTATGGAAGAATAAAGCGGGGGATGTTCGGTACGCTGGCAATTGCGGTGATCTTTGCACTCAGCATGTACTACCTTGCGGTATCTGCAAACAATCCATTTTTATACTTTAATTTTTAGATAACAGGAAGGAGCAGAAATGAAAAAAATCAGATATTGCAAAATCACCATTCTGATTTTAGCTGGCTGGGCAATCCTGTCAGCGATAGGATTTCTGGGAAAAGATACGATTTACAGCCGTTATACGGTCGATCCGGTAAAAACACCGTACTTTGTTCTGGTCATGCAGGGCATACACGATGGGATTTACCCATGGAGCAGCGACCATGAGTCACTCTGGGATAAATGGGAACATCTGGCAGAACTGAGAAGAGATGAGGAGCAGATCTCCGCGACTGAGAGCACAGAACCTGCCGCAGAGGGAACGGAGAGTATGGCAGAAACGGAGACAGTGGCGGAGACAGAGCAGGAGGAAGTAAGAAGCTTTCACCCGGTGGACGCCGGGTACTTCTCAGACGCAGTGTTTATCGGTGATTCGAGAACCGTGGGACTTCATGATTACGGCGGACTCGATGACAGCACTTTTTATGCGACCGTCGGCATGAATGTATACAACCTCTGGACAGAAAAGTTCTGTGAAGTGGACGGGGAAAAAGTGACATTAGAGGAAGCGCTTAAGGCAAAAAAATACGGGAAAATCTATTTCCAGATCGGGATCAATGAGATGGGAAGGGGAACACTGGATGGTTTCATGACAGCCTATGAGGATTCAGTGGAAAAATTCCGGGAACTGCAGCCGGACGCTGTGATCTTCGTTCAGGGGATCATGAAGGTTGCAAAAGAAAAAAGTGATAAAGATCCGATCTTTAACAATGTGGGGATCGAGCAGCGGAATGAACGGATTGCTGCACTCGCAGACGGAAAAAATATCTTTTACCTTGACATGAATGAGGTCGTATGCGATGAGGAAGGCAACTTAAAGAGCAGTCTGACGTTCGACGACATTCATCTGTATGGTTCAAAATATGGGATCTGGGTGGATTACCTGAAGGAGAATGGAATCTGAAAAAACGCTATGGTGCAGGAAATAGCATCATAGCGTTTCTTTTAATCGTTTTTCTCAAAAATCGTGAAGGTATTTTTGTTGAATTCCAAAATGCCGGCATCTCTCAATTTGCACAATTCATTGGACATGGCAGAGCGGTCGACAGAGAGATAGTCGGCAAGCTGCTGGCGGTTGAATGGAATGGTAAAGGTTGAAGCATTGGCTTTTTTCGACTCCATGGACAGGTAGGAGAGCAGTTTCTCTTTGGTGGTGCGCTTGGACATATGTTCTAACTTGCGGTTTAACTGGAAATTTTTCCGGGACACTAACGTTAGAAGATTGCGGATCAGCCGGTTGTGAAACGCACAGGCAGATGGGCAGACCGTCAGGATCTTAGAGACCTCCAGAAACAAAACGCGGCAGGTGGAAGCAGCAAAAATATTCATTTCCAGCGGTTCGGTGGAATTGATCGCATAGACTTCCCCGAAAATATCGCCCGGGACACATTCTGCCATCAGATTGGCATTGCCCCAGAAGTCCTCTTTTACAATGTGTACACTCCCCTCCAGCACAATGCCGATGCCTGTGATGGTTTCCCCATAAGAAAAAATGATCTCATCTTTGATAAATGTCGTCTCCCGTGCAGAGAGGCAGGAGAGCATGTCCCTGATCTCATCGGTTGTGATCCCTGTGAATACAGAGGTCTGTAATAAAAGCAGATCGTCGTTTGTCATAGAAACTCCCTTCAAATGTATGTTCGTAGAATAAAACATAATTACGTTGTAAAAACAACAGAAAAATTTTCTTTATTATATTAGTATGCACATAGAAAGTCAAATGAAACAAATAATAGATATGCAGACAACAGGAGGAATGGAAGATGGTAAGAAGAATTATAGAGATCGACGAGGAAGCATGTGTAGGATGTGGTCTTTGCGCAGAGGCATGTCATGAAGGAGCGATCGCAATGGTGAATGGAAAAGCGAAGCTTATGCGCGATGATTATTGTGACGGTCTCGGCGACTGTCTGCCGGCCTGTCCGGTAGATGCGATCCATTTTGTGGAGCGTGAGGCGGCAGCTTATGATGAGAAGGCAGTGGAAGAACATAAAAAGAGCAAAGAGGCGGCAAAGACACCATGCGGATGTCCGGGAAGTCAGGCGAGAGCCATCCGGAGAGAGGCAGATGCAGACAGAAGCGCAGAGCTGCAGACGGCAGGAGAAATCCGTTCCGAACTGACACAGTGGCCGGTACAGATCAAGCTTGCACCGGTCCGTGCACCATACTTTGACGGCGCAAAGCTGCTGATCGCAGCAGACTGCAGTGCATACGCCTACGGAGATTTCCACCGTAAATTCATCCGCAGCCATGTGACACTGATCGGGTGTCCAAAGTTAGATGATGTGGACTATTCTGAAAAGTTGACAGAAATTATCAAAAACAATGACATCAAATCTGTTACAATAACACGTATGGAAGTGCCTTGCTGTGGTGGAATTGAGATGGCTGCGAAAAAAGCATTGCAGAACAGTGGAAAATTCATTCCATGGCAGGTAGTGACCATTTCTACGGACGGAAGAATCCTGGGATAACAGTAAAATTCTGCGGTTGTCTCCACTTACAGGAGATATTTCGGAAAAAAGAAAGAGAGGACGAAAATATGAGTGAAACAAGCGTAAATCAGAGAAAAGTGGCAATGATCGGATGCGGTTTTGTAGGATCTGCAACAGCATTTGCATTAATGGAAAGCGGTCTGTTTTCCGAGATGGTTCTGATCGATGCTGATAAAAACAGGGCAGAGGGAGAGGCGCTGGACATCAGCCACGGACTTCCTTTTGCAAGACCAATGAAAATCTATGCCGGAGATTATGATGATATTGTGGATGCAGCGATCATCATCGTGACAGCAGGCGCCAATCAGAAACCGGATGAGACAAGATTAGATCTTGTCCAGAAAAATGTTGGTATTTTCAAATCCATCATTCCGGAAATTGCAAAAAGAAACTGCGGAGGAATCCTGTTGATCGTTTCCAATCCGGTGGATATTCTGACCTACACGGCATTGAAATTGTCCGGTTTCCCGGAAAACCGGGTGCTTGGCTCCGGAACGGTGTTAGATACTGCAAGATTAAAATACAACCTCGGCGAGCATCTGAATGTGGACAGCCGGAGTGTGCACGCATTCATTATCGGCGAACACGGCGACAGCGAGCTTGCAGCATGGAGCAGCGCCACTGTTTCGGGTGTGCCGATCAATACATTCTGCGAGATGCGCGGACACTTCAACCATGACGAAGCGACCGAGCGTATTGCAGAGAATGTAAAAAACAGTGCTTACGAGATCATTGCAAAGAAAAAGGCGACCTACTTTGGAGTTGCAATGGCGGTGCGCAGAATCTGCGAGGCGATCATCCGCGACGAAAAATCCATTTTACCGGTATCGAATCTGATGCACGGAGAATTCGGGATTTCCGATATTTCCTTAAGCATGCCGGCAATCGTGGGAGCGCACGGTGTGGAAAACCGGATCCCGATCACTCTCGATGAGGAGGAAACAGAAAAACTGCAAAGTTCTGCCGGCACTTTAAAGAAAATTATTGAAGAAGTGTTATAAAAAATGATAGAATGAAAGAAAAAGCCAGACATATTTTGTGTTTGGCTTTTCTTAAGTCTGGAGAGAAAAACATGGAAAAAATATTAATCTATCAGGTAAAAGAAAAAGAAGCGGTAAAACAGCTGCTTGCGCCAATGAAAATCCGCCTGGAGGAGATCAAAACCACAGATTTGCGGCAGAGTATCGGGGATCTCGCAGAGGGAAAAAAGAACGTGCTCACAGCACCGTTTACCGGCAGCGCACCACAGGAGAGCCTTATGGTATTCTGCGGTGTGAATGAAAAGCATTTTGACAAAATGCTGTTTGAACTGCGCCGGAAACAGATTCCGGTTGACTATAAAGCAGTCCTTACACCATCGAACCGGAAATGGAGTGTGCTTATGCTTATGCTGGAACTTACGAAGGAGAAAAACAGCTTTCGGCAGGGAAACTGAAACGGAACAGGGACAGATCCGAAACGGAAATGGACAAGCGTGCAGATTCTTGTATGAAATGTAAAAATATGGTAACATAATGATATATGTCTGCGTACAGAGACAGTATCTGACGGCAGACCGCGTATGGAAATATGATATTTCACACGAAGGAGAATGAAAAATGGAACATTTCATGAATCTGGTGTTGATCAAAAATATATATATTGGTATTCCAATGGCTGCACTCATATGCTATCTGTTTTTACTATTCTGTTTTCTGAATGTTGCAGAGAAATCATCAGAAGTAAGAGATCTCAAGGCAATACTGTCGGCATTATTGTCCTGGACAGGCGGCGCTGTGCTCATGAGACTGCAGATCAGCCCGGGGATACAGTTCTGGTATCATGTGTCATTGATGGGACTTTTTACGATCCCGATACTGATATATGATTTTTTGTTCCATTATCTTGATATCCGGGGAAAGGACAGATTTCTGTATGGCTGTATGGCTGTGACAGTATCAGCTGTCCTGCTGAATGTTTTTACCGGTTGTATTCTTCCACCGCCGGAAGTGCAGATCATGGCGAATGGCGGTATATCCTACCATTATCATGCAAAAACAGGCATCTGGTTGCTGGCAGCAGCAGAGATATTTCTGTTAGTGTATGTAACGCTGCTTGCCCACAAAAAAATCGGGGAACAATTAGAGTATCGGAAAAAACTCGGACCATTATTAATAGGAACACTGCTCATTATGGGTGGAAATATTCTGTGCGTGATGCCATGGAGCGGTGATTTCCCATTCGATACCCTTGGCGGAGTGGGAATGGCGGTCTGTTTTGTATACATTATTTATAAACAGTATCTGTTCTCATTTTCCATGCGTGCGACAACAGGTGCCGTATATTTGATCGCAGTAGTTGTAGCGTTTCTTCCAATGATTATTTTGGAGCCAAACATTGACCATGTGATTGGCCAGACGGACAGCTTTACCAGACAGTTTATCACAGTGTTTGTCGTTCTGCAGTGCCTCTGGATGGTGCTGGTCATGACCTATGCCAGAAAATGGCTGGAGCGTATCCTGTACCAGAAGAAAAAGCACATTGTGGAGAGCCTTGTGGAATTTCAGGATATGGCGGCCTCGATCCTGAATAAAAAAGAACTGTACCAGAAAATCCGAAGCACCGTCAGTTCGGCAGTACCGGACTCGTATGCACGTATTTTTGAAAAAAGAGATGACCATTTTGTGGAGTGTACGGCAGACGGAGACCGGGTGCTGGACACAGAGGAGGAGGCAAGGCTGAGGTCATTCTGCGGCACCGGCGGCATTCATAAAAAACCGGAGATCGCAGTTTTTAAGTATGACGATAAAATTTATGGATTTTTATATGTGGAGCTTCACAGAAAAAACAGGCTGATCTATGATGAGGCGGACTGTATCCGGCAGATCGCAAACAGCGTATCCGGCGCATTAAAAAATATCAGTGCCTATGAAAAAGTATATCAGGTGTCCATTCATGATGAACTGACAGGTCTGTATAACCGCAGCTATTGCAGTGAATTTATAAAAAATCTGGACATAAAGGAACATCCGACAGGAATGATATATCTGGATATGGATAACTTCAAGTTATATAATGATCTGTACGGCGAGGAGACCGGAGACCAGATCCTGAAGTGGAGCGCATCCCAGGTGCAGAACCTCTGCAGTGACAAAATGTCGGTATTCCGTGTCGGTTCCAATGAATTTCTTATTATTGCGGAAGAAAGCAGAAAAGAAATACTATTGTCGTTTGCGCGGCTGATACAGAATACGATATTAGAACAGAAAGAAGATAAGCCAAAAGTCATCCAGCCGATTACGTTCAGCATTGGAATCGCATGGGACAAAAACATGGCAGAAAGTGCAAGAAAATTATTCCGCCAGGCAAGACGGGCAGCCTTCTATGCAAAAGGAAATGGTAAAAACCGTATCGAGATTTACGAGAAGAGTTTTGAGGGACAGGAACAGAGCAGGGAGAAAGGTTATGAGCAGGTAACGCCGACGATTTTTGCGCTGATGGCAGCAGTTGATGCCAAGGATTCGTTCACCTTTGAACACTCTGAGAATGTTTCCGGGTATGCGATGAAGCTTGCAGCAAAAATGGGGCTTCCAAAGGATGATATCCAGACTGCAAAAGTGGCAGGTCTGCTCCATGATATCGGAAAAATCGGTATCCCGGAAAGCATCTTAAAGAAGAAGGGCAAACTGACAGATGAGGAATACGAGGTAATGAAAACTCATGTGGAGAATTCCATTGAGATGATCCATTTCCTCCCGAATATGAACTATGTCATTCCGGCGGTTTTATCCCATCATGAACGCTATGATGGAAAAGGCTATCCGGGCGGTGTCAAGGGAACGGACATCCCGCTTTTAGGCAGGATCCTTGCAGTGTGTGACAGCTTTGATGCAATGGTGTCCCGGAGGGCTTATAAGGATGCCTTAAGCGTGGAGTATGCGATCGGGGAATTAGAAAAAGGAAAAGGCACGCAGTTTGATCCGGATGTCGCAGAAGCATTTATTGAATTGATCGAGGAAGATCCTTCGTTTCAGGTGAAAGCTTCGTAATATCTTTTTATTATGATTTCAAGGAAGAGTGCGTTTACCGCCTTGATGTTGGAAAAGCATCCCAAAATGCAGAGAATGCCGGAAAAAAAAGGGGAAAGCAGAGTGAAAGAGTTAAGGGTAGATAAAAAATTAAGAAATAAAATTATAGGAACAGGATATAAAAAGACTGTGGAATGGACACAGGCAAAAATAAAGAGAATTATTTTTATTGATATTTTTGCAGCAATACCGGAAGCAGCGGCATTGATAGCACTGATAGATGCGTTGTTAAAAAAAATGGAGACATGGGAACTTGTTGTGATTCCGGGAGGTGTGTGGTGTAGTACTGCATTGGTACCGTTGTGTGTGGCAATAATTTATTATAAGATAATTAGAAACAATTCATCCGTATATTATGAAATCTATAATACAGAACAGTTGTTTTATGACGATGAAAGATTTTGTTTTTGCTATACGGATTTTGGCTTGGATGAATTATGCACTTTCAATATAGGATATCAAGAAATTGAAAAGATTATCGATTATCCCAATGTTAGTATGATAGAGATCAAGGGACATTTTAGGGCAGAGCTGACCAGAGACAAAGCAGTGTTGATGTTTAATGAAAATTGTGAAAAAGAAATGAAGATCTCAATCGGTTACTATTACGATGGATTCGATGATTTTAAGAGAATTTTATCCGAAAAATCAGGATTGACATTTGAAACAAAAGATTATTGATAAGGGATTGTATATACAAATCATGCAATGT
>ENA-OURJ01000217-OURJ01000217.1-human-gut-metagenome-genome-assembly--contig:-NODE-217-length-45682-cov-5.95246_pt1 | contig 45682 bp, 71 predicted proteins | sample MGYA00242096_ERZ508981 | MGnify/ENA primary metagenome ERZ508981 (study PRJEB26280, sample SAMEA2531404) | human gut metagenome | biome: human gut; feature: human-associated habitat; material: faeces... | reverse complement strand
TTTAAAGATTACGGCTGCCGCTCCTCCAATAATAGACACTCCTCCGCAGATAGAGAGGAATATTTGTACAAATTCTGATATGCTCATTTAGTTACTCCTTTTCCCAGTAATATACTGGGATCTCATTACCGCTATTCCATGTATCGAAATATTTGCCCTCTTGTACCGTCACCACATGACCATCTATACAGAGGATGTACGTACCTGTCGGATGGTCTGTGCAGAAGTCGTTGACTGTATAGATATATCGTTCTGACTGTTCAATCAGTTTGCGCCTGTACCCATGCTTATAAAGGTATGCTCCCCAGACATAGTTTGCACTTGGCATATCTGACAGAGTACATGCCTGCACCATTAATCCGGCGAATACCGTTTCCCAGTCAAACCCGGTTGCCTTGCATATTGCCCGGACAACGCAATCTCCGGTTCTCTTACCCTTAACAGGATTAGGATTAAAATACTCCCATTTATCCATCAGTCAATCCCCTTTGCTGTTTTATATCTCTTTGCCGCTCCTCTGGCTTTAGCGGCATTCTGGCGGTTCCACTTCGCTATCATAAGGCGGTCTTGCAGTTCCCTCAGGTCATTCTGTTTACAGTAATCTTTGTATGCAGCATTTTGCTTTTGGAGAAGATAAGACTTCCGGTCAAGGTCTTGCTGGAGTGCAAATCTTGCCTGTTCATCCTTGCAGTTATCAACCGCCGCTTGCAGTCCAAGAACCTCTCTCTTCGTTTTGCGGATTCTACGCTCATAAGTACGTTGCCGTTGTTCTTTTTCATACTGCTTTCCCTTGTCGGCTTTGTCCTGTGCTGATAATTCTGCGTAGGGATTGAATTTTCCATCACTGGCCCCGAAGCTATGCCGACAGTTGACCCCTGACAGTCCACTTGCTGTCCCATATCCGGTCAATGAGAACGGCGGAAATTTCTTACTCTTTCCAGAACGAGAGTATATCTTGCCTTGCCACCATGAGTGATTCCCTGGATTCTCACCGCCGTCACCCGTTCTGGCTCCTATGTGAGCACTGACCAAAATCAAATCCCAGTCCATTTCTTCCATGCGTTTGAGAGATATATCTCCCGCAGCCTGTGCTACGCCAGTTCTGACAGAACGTGCTACTGCTGTTTCAATTGTGTCTTTTCTGCCAGATGGATATGTGACAGTAACACCATCTGATACAACGTTATTGACTGCCTCTTTGATGGCTTGCGTATACCCAACTGCTCCAGTCATTACATGATTATAGGCAAGGTCGCATTGTTCGATATAGAGTCTCTGGGCGGCACTTGCGGTTGTTCTCGTGAAGTTCTTCCACTCGCCCATAGTCGCAAGCATATTCCGCTCCATGAGCCTTATCATAGATGGCGACTGTTCAAGCGGTACAGGGCTTAATCCTGCCGCTTTGTATACCTTATCATCATAGTTCATTGCAGTGATTCCAGCATCTTCAAACGCTTCAAGGAGTTCCTGTTGTTCGCGTTTGGTGTATTTTGATAGTTCTGCCAGAATGTCCTCTAGTAGCTCACCAGATTCCTGTAGCGTTCTGATTCTCCATGCATCAGCGTTGGTCAGAATATAGTCCTCGCCTCTGCCGATTCTTGCTACCATTCTCGACACGATCTCAGAGATGATATACTGATGCAATTCTTCTGCAATCTGCTCGCTGCCCTCTGTTATCCGACGTAAATATTCTGGACTAAGTATAGCATATCACCTCTTTCATCAAAAGTCGTGGTACATGTTTTGATTTTTACTGGTTAACTAAAGCCCTCTTTAGTTAATTAATAATATCAGACATTATGGCAGAATAATTCTTAAAATCAAAAAAACCTATATACTTAATTTTCGTTATCGTGCTTGAATTCATCGCGCCATTTAATACAGCCCATGGAAAAAGTGATGCATCATCAGCCCCTATTAAAGTAAGAACTTGGTTATTTTCAAGATTTCCGATACTTTTAGTCCTATTTATATTGTCTTGTTGATCAGTTAACGTAAGAATTGCTTGTGTTTGCTCAGTATAGGCGGTGTTTGAAGATAAGACCACCACACAAAAAAGTTTCTGTTTTTCTTTCAATGTGAACCTAGGTCCGCTATATTTAACATTTCCACTATTTTTAAAAGCGTACATAGCATCGCTATATTCATTAGATATATCAGTGCACTCAACATAATTAATTGCTGTCGGTTTTTTTACACTGTATGTTTCTTCCAGAGTCAAAATTTTATCAATATTGTAATTAACAATATCGTTTTTTAACACCGTTATGTTATTTTTCACTCCACCATCCTGTAATGCGACTTTCAATGATGATAATATCAATGAATTGGTATTACAATTGCTATTTAAACTTATGATATCGTCCTTAGACGAGTCATTAACGCTAGAACCATACTTTGATGAAATTAAATTGATAACATTTCTGCTACAATTTACAAGTTATTTTAAAGGAATTGATGTGTCGTCCGCAATGTGTGTTCTTATCCCATCTAAGTTAATGCTTAATATATTATTATTAAAATCCTTGAATATCGCACATTTGTTATATATATCTTGAATCTCTACATTCGATATAGTATTCCTATTACCTTTAAAAAAACAAGAAGAATCAGAATTTTTCCCGCATGATAATATCTTTATATTATCAATTCTGTTATTACTGGATGAAATATATAAACCCTCTTTTTGGCAACCGTTTATATAAAAAGTGTTAAAAGTGTTATCACTTCTTCCAATATAAACGCCAATTCCTTTAAAATAACTAACAATTATATTTTGATAATTATTTATCCATCCATTTATCTTTATACCGTTATAACCGCTCTCTATATCCAAGTTGTACAATTTGACATTATGTAAATCACTTGATATGTTGATGATCCAGTTATCTTTAACCTTTACATCATCTTGTATGTTATATCCCTTTATTATTAAATCATGTATGGATGTGTTGCTGCTACCCTCTGTAAAATTAAATCCATCTCCAGATTCAAAATAAATAACGCTTTTACCATTTCCGACTATTTCTATTCCATTATTCGGAATAATTGATTTCTGAACATAGCAATCAACATCTACTACTATTTTTTTTACATCCTTTTTTAACAGTTCATCTATAATAGTCGTGACATCATAAATTTCATTATCAATTTTTATAGTACTGTCCGTGACATAACTGCTTAGATACCCTTGCTTTTTAGAAATCTCACCTATATCTTCCTTTAGTGAACCAATATCCGTCTTATTCTGCTCAATCTGCTGCGCCTGTTCTGTGGTGGCTCCGGGTTTGACTGGATTCTTTTCAAGGTACTCATTTACTGCGTTTTTGATTTCTTCCGGCGGAATCTCCCCGCCTATTCCTTTTAAACATAATTCGTATAAATACTTTTCTTTTCGCGTGATCGGCTTTGGGAGTTCGCCTTTATAATCACCTGTCAAGTACGCAAGATATTTTTCTTCCCTTGTTACTGGTTTGTCTGCCATCTTCTTACTCCTCTCCAAATAATTTCGGTTCGTCTGGCTGAGCTTCTTCGACCATTGCTTTTGCTTCTTCCTCAGTCATTCCTTCAAACTTCACGAAATACAACCATGCCGGAACCTTGCCAGTGGTCACATACTGCCACCATCTTGCACGGTCGTTTTCTCTAACATAGAGAATGTCTCCGAAATCATAATTGACTTCATATGCTCCAACAGGCGCAAGCCCGTACAGGTCAGCATAAACGTTCAATGCGTAAATAACTTCATCCAGACAGGATTCTAGTTTGTCTCGAACGTCTTTAATAAACTGCACTGTCCTCTGCTGTTCCGCTTCTACTCCTGTAGCCGTCTGAATGCCACTAGATTCGTTGAAAACAAAGTACCCGTTAGAGAATCCAATCTTATATCCTAACTGGCTTAAAAGGGCATTTATGCCGGCTATACGGGTATCTGTGTTGAGCTGTGGATTGATTTCTTGGTAGAATTCTTTTTCGTCCTGTCCGAATACATTCTTGACAAAGTGCGGTAATCTCATCTCGTTCCGTCTGTTCTCCATGCCCTGTGGTGACATAGCTGACACAGGTGTGCCACTTGGCATCAGCAGTCTATCATCTGCCAGAACAATCTTCTGAGAATCGAAAATTTCTCCGGCGTTACGGCTGTATGCAATGTCGAGGTCTTTTAATTCTTCGATAGCTTCTGCAAATATCGGAAGTCCAAGTGGTGTGCTGATGTCCACATTGTTCGCCTGTGGTGTCCGCAGTACTCCATACAACGGTCCGTCCAGCTTCTCCCCATTTGCCTTGAGAATCGGCGGTGTATCTGCCATGAGGTCAGCCCATTTGGTCTGTTTGAGGTCAATCTTATCGCCGATGCTCTGAGGAGATTTTGATACATAAGCTCTATTTGAAACGTAGTACGGATAGGTCGTTACGCCATCCACAGTGGTCTCAACAAATCTATGATATTCAAGCCTTGTGTAGTATTTCCGTCCAACAGTATAAGAATCCTTGAATATAATACCTTTAATTTCCTGGTTGTCGTAATCCACAATCATCACGTCTGCCGGAGTAAATACGTCAAGGCTCTCACCGTTTGGCTTGATAAATACTGTTCCATAAGCGCATCCATATTCTACCCAGTGACGAATCTGGAAATACACTTTGTCAATCTGTTCCTGTAGCCATGTAGCCCTTGCGGAGCCATCTATCTGAATGCCGATCGCCAATGTTGCGAGCCGAGCTGTCTCTGAGCAGACAGATTTAGCAAAATTAATCGTCTTGATATTATCCTTATCATCTAACCAGTCTGGTGCACCTCTGTAGATGTTCGCACATCGGTTAATCAGTGCTTCCATCTCTGGGAATTCTGCTGCCTGGATATTAAAATCCTCTTCGGCTTGTTTTTTGAATATCATGTTAAACCACCTTTTTAGTGTTGTTATAAGTCCCATTTAATCTACCTTTTAAAATCCATCCATCTTACAGAAGTATCTCGCACAATAATGTCTTCATATTCTACAACTTTTAAGATTTCGTTAATGTCAGATGATCCATATATTTTAAGCCGATGCTTAAGAATTTATTTATTTTATCTGAAAAGTACCTATCTAACATTTTATGCACTGTTCCCCCTTCTCATCGACAATGGACTTGTCGCATACCTGAGAGAATCTATCCAGTGATCGTTACCATCTGGATAATCTGCGATAACTTCTCCATTGCTATCTACTTCGTGCTCATAATTAATAATTTCCTTGTATGCTCTAGGCGTTCGTGCCGGATCAATAACTAATGTTCGGCACTGTAACCACTCAAAAGTATATTTGCGGCTTCCCGGTGTAACAATGGCCCTACGTGCTGGAAGCCCTGCATCTCGAAAGTCAATAATACTTTCTTCTTCATCAACTCCGCAAGATATTGAATAATCATCATATCCTTTTTTCTTTATCTGGTTAGCCATTTCCTTGTTTCTTATCTTGGGACCTCCAAGTTCGTCTAATAAAAAAACTTTTTCCTGATTAGGGACATAAGCTACACGGAGAAATGCTTTAGGATCTGGATACCACCCCCAGTCCTGTCCCTGGTAAATGCTTTGATACTTCTGAATCTCTTCATCTGTTATTGTCCGAATCTCCAACAGCTCAAAAATATTTGTTCCAAGTCCAACCGGAAGTCCTAAATATTCATGGTCGTAAGCTCTCTGATTTGTCTTTCTCAAATGCTCCGCATCATCAATAAATTGCTGTCCAAGCCATTCAACAGGAACTGATCTGTAATCGCTCTTATGCCTGTAGCTGTCGTCTCGTGGCTCTTCTACATACACATTCGCCCAGTTACTCCGGCTAATTGGCGGATTGAATGTCTTAAATACAACAAACTTACTGCCGCCTCGAAGGACTGACTGCTGCACTGTACGAATTTCTTCAATGCCCGAAAATTCGTCAAGTTCCTCGAACCAGAGATACTTGAAATATCCCTTGCTTGCTTTAATAGATTTAGTCTTTTTTGCCTTGTCCAGTCCTCTGAATATGATTTTCTGTCCAGTAGGCTTATAAGTGTACTGCATAGGGCTTACACTGGTGTCCCATAGTTCATTGACTCCGAGTGCGTCAATTCCCCATGCTATCTGTTCATAAACGGATTCTCGAAGTGTGTTTCCAACTTTACGGAAGATAACAGCATTTGACATTATACCGTTCTCTGCGTCCTGCATCATCAGGAAAGGAATCATTACACCTACAAAAGATGATTTAGTAGATCCGCGCCCACCATACAAATCATAATAGGTGTGTTTTCCGTCCAAAATGTCCCAGAACACATTGTAAAAGGCAGGAGCTATAATTTCATCCAGATTAATCGGATTCTCATTCATTCTGTTTCTCCGGCCTTGGAATGTTATTCACAATCGTAATCTTTCCATCTCCAGAATCATCATTTTTCTTATCAGCATCCCATCCCTTAAAATTATTTCTCAAGCTGAACTGAGCGCCATTTGAACCATCACGATCAAATAGCCTTTCCTCTGCGTACTGTTCTACTCTGGCTTTCGCGCGCGTAATCGTGTCATTAAACTCTGGTTTTGTTTGATAATTCAAAAGCGCCTGTCTGCTTGCAAATCCAAGTGCCAATGCCAATCCTGTAATCGTTGGAGGATGAACGTCTGCAAAAACTGGTGAGCCAAATTTATTAAATACCTGCTTGCCTTTGCTATCAGTCAAAGGATATCCTTTACAATCCTCAAAATATTTTTCGATTTTTTTTTCAATTTCATCCACCGTTTTATACATGGGCGGTTTTCCCATTGGCATTCCCACATTCTCACCTCCAAACATAAAACACCCTAGCATAGTTATAGTTATATATACTATAATACCATACTAGGGCGTACGTAGCTCTCTACCACTTTTATAATTTTTTAAGTTTTTTTAAAGTCTGCCAATCAATTTGGCCAGATGATAGTATTCCGCCATGACCTTACGTTTATAACCGTAGAAGTCATTCTCCGTTGCAGGAACCGTTCTGATCTTCTCCATTGTCCGATAGCCGATGCTGTTCACGATGCTGTCATAGATTTGTGATTCGATTCCGGGTGCATATTTGATAGATACCTGCAGCAGATTGTATTTATCGCTTTCGCTAAGATTCCGCAAGTGACTTTGTAATGTTGGTATATCGTCCGGCGGCACTCCGTAATCAATCAACGTCGCATTTCTCAACTTCATTTATTTCACCTTCTTCATTCAAACTCCAGTATTCATTATTCATTCCCTAAGGTATCACCCGGCATGCCTTGAAAACATTCTGGACAGTGTTCGTAGAATCCGCAGCCTTTGCAATTCATTGGCTGTCCAGTACAATATTGTTGTAGCACGTGGTATGCTGATATAGCAAGGTTTAGCGTTATGTCTGGTGCAGGTTTGTTTGACATAGTTATCACTCCTCCACTCCAAACATTTTTCTCAAATTATGCTGACAACCTTTTGCCACCTTTTCGAGGTTTTCATAACATGGTCTCAGTGTGCATCTTTCTTTATATCCATCGCATTTAGCACCGAATAAGATATAGTTTCTACATATACCATCTTGACTAGCACAACATTTATTCATTTTGAATCTCCTCCAACTTCTTCTTAGCTTCTTCACGGGTGAGGAATACGGTTTTACCAAATTGGTTAGCATAAAAGCTTACATTTATAGACGAAAGACAAGTTGGACGCACATAATATTCTTTTTTACTATCACATTCGTATTCACATCCACTACAACTGTATTCATCAAATCTTGATCCACATTTCGAACAAATCGTCCATCTGGAAGATATGAGGTATATTTCTGCGTTCTTATTAGCTGGCAGTCTCACAAGCAATCCCTGTTCTTCTAAGTCTTCATAAACAGCAAGTTTCGTAAGAATTTTATCCGCAAACGGTTTTAATAATCCATCCGTAATTTCTTCTTTTGCAACTCCTGTACCATCAACATTTCTTTCTCTTTCTGTTAATCTCTCCATCTACTTCACCTCTTTCAACTTCTCTACAACCAGCTTTAAAGACTCTACAAATTCATCATTTAATGCTGCGCGGTCTGGATTCTCAATAAATTTTTCAATATCTTCAACTGCTTTCTCTTCCGGTGTAGGAACTGTCCCTTTTCCTACTTTTGCAATTTCAAGAAGTTCATCTATATTATTTTCCCAATTACGTGTATTGCACAAATCCGTGTTGCACTTATTATTCCTGTTGTCCAACACACATCCTATACATTCACGTTCGCAACAATTGCTTACATCTGCAATCCGTTCAGCAAATTCTCTTGCAGACATTTCTTTTGTCCCGAGGAGTTCTGATGCCTCATAGAAAGCAAAGTCTGATCTGACACTTGCCGCATAAGTTATATCATATTCATAAAATCTTAAAATGTCTGGAAAATATTGTGCTTGTAATGGCTCGCAATAGTCTTTTAAATACCAATGAAATCCCTGTTTCTCAGCTTCTTTAAGTAATTTCTCATTTTCTTCTGGCGTCCTGACCAGAACACATGTATTTTTTAAGTCAATCATCTGCGTTTCCTCCTGTAATCTCATCAATACAATCGTTCCAACCGATCTTATAGCTCGGTAGTTTGCCTCCCGCTTTGAAATACTCGCCGTTATAAAGCCCAGTTACTTTCATTTTCTCCGGCAGTGGCTTCAATGGACACCAATTAGGAATTGTTGCCGCTTCTTTATCGATCACGCATTTTCCTGCACCCAGGCAAAAGAGGCTTGTTTCCAATATATTGCTACAATCTTGACCAATTGGACAATCATAGCAATTCTCTGGTGTTTCTATCACTAATACTGATTTACTCATCTGATTCCTCCTGTAATAATTCTGGTTGGTCGAAAATGTTTCCAACTGGCATAGTGTCTACCATGTTAATCCAATACCCTAAATCTTTTCTAAGGCATTTGCCATCCGACCAATCTACATAGAATCCGACATGTTCTGTTTTCTGAGAATCAAAACAATTTTGATAGCATCCATATTTGATTGGAGCATAGTTTTCTCCGAAATGATATTTGATAATGTCATTCTCCCAAATCTTATTACCGTTCTTGTCGCAAAGTCCCGTGAATCGGCAGAGAGTTTCGGGAACAACCAATTTCATTCTGTCTGTTATCAAAAAGTTGATTGGCAATATACTCGCTTTTTTATACGGTGGAACAATATAACAATATCCGCTGTCAATATCTAAATCTATGAGGCTTCCCTCAACCCATTCACCATTATCAATCCGCTTTGCCTTGAAAAGAATTTCTCTCATGCGTTCTGCACCTCCTGCTCAGAAAGCGGTTCGAATCTTTTCTTCTGCTTTACATCTGGATATTTGATCCTATCCACATCACTCATAAACATAGATAACGGTCTACACCATGTTACAAGTGGGTCTGTAAAACACTTGTAGATCACCATGATTTCATCAGATTCTGTATGGACTGCAATATCGGTGACAACATAGGTTCTTCCTTTGAAGTGTTTATATCTTCTTCCGACCATACTATCTTTTAACTTTTCCAATGTTTCAACTGATACGTTGCTCATTCAACTCCACCGCCTTCTACTTGCCCTGATTCTTCTAGCCAATTTTCAACACATGGTATGCAAATGTAGCAACTGCACCATCCTTGTCCTTCTACTATTGCTTTTTGGTTTAACATTTTTTCGCCTTTAGGTATTTGCTTTTCACATACACAGCATAAATGAGAATTCCTTATTTTTACGACTTTTTCTGTCAAATTGGATTCTGAGCCATCCATGTCTCCTGCAAATATCTGACTATCAATATACATCTCTTCTGGATATTTCATTCAACTCCACCGCCTTTCACGATTTCAATAGCTTTATCAATTGTATTTGCAATATTTTTGTAAGCACAATCTTTGTCTGCATCGCCTGTATTTGCAATTGTTAAGAAGTATCTCATTTTTAATTCTTTTAACTGTTCAACAACCTTATCAATGTCAAAAACTGTCGGCTGCTCGTCAATAACTGCACCTATTGCAAAATCCATATCCGAACCTCCAAGAGAATCAATTATTTTGTCTGCATCAATTAACCGCATTTTTATTCCTCCCACACTCCCAACAACCTCATCCGCTCATACAGTACAGCGACGGTCTTGCGCCTGTATCCGTAGAAATCCTTCGGGTTCATTGGGATATATCTTTCTTTGCTGATTTTCCTGTAACTTTTCCGGTGCAAGATATTCTCAACAACCATATCCGCTATCACCGTGTTCTTAGGGCAAGCTGACAAGGCGGCGCTGGTAAGCAGGTATCCGTACTCTGCCGGAAAGTCTTTCAGCATCGTATTCAGTTTTTCAATGTCCTCTGTTGGAATACCGTAGTCTTTCAGTTTCTTGTCCCTTGTCAGCATACCGTTCTCCTTTCTAATCGTCCGGGTGATTTTTGTTGTATGTAATCGCAAAACACACAACCCCGGCAGCACCGGTTATAACACCGATCAAAAAACCTAATGTGAAATTAATCATTTCTTCTTTCCCCGTTTCTTTCTCTTATCTATTGGTTCTCCTTTTTCATAAACGGTACAACCCAGTACCGGACATCCTCTGCTATGCCCCACCTGTGAAAGATAATCACATCCCCCGACACTCTTGCGAAGATCTCGGTATTTACAAGCCCCACAGTGCTTTTTTGGTGCTGTTTTCTTAATTTTTCTCAGATCATGCTTCCGGATCCAGTTCCCTACAGTTGAAGTACTCACACCGAATCTTCTTGCTATGTCTTCGTCAATCATTCCTGCAAGTATGTATTTCTTCAGCAACTCTATATTACAGGCACTCCTTTTCCCGGGTCTGACTTGTATTCCATACAGTTTTAAGTGTCTGCTTACGGTCTGCTGGCTTATATATAACCGGTTTGCAATTTCCGTCTGCGTCAGTCCATCGGATACATACTTTGCAAGGAGTTCCCTGTCTAATTGCATTTTATCCATGATGATGCCTCTGTTCTTTCCTCATCTCATTTAGTCCTCCTTATATGGTTCTGGATATTCCATCCATGCAACTACCGTTCCGCCTAAAACTTCGTTATCCGTTCTCCAAATTCCATCAGTAGTATGTGCCTGCTCTACTAATACTGCTCCATCGTCAAATATAACTGTAGCAATCACATATTTAGATGTTTTTTCGAACATTCCTCTTTTCCAGTTATCTGTTCCTTTAAACTTTGCAAATATAGAATCGTATTCTTCCGGCAATCTCTCACTGACTGGAATCCAGTTTTTAGCTTTTAAACGCTCAATAACTTTCTTCTGTTCTTCTTCTGTCTCGCAATGTATTACAACGTCGTAGCTATCATCGTATGCACTAAATGCGCCGTCTTCATTCTGTACAAATGTCATTCCATCACTCATTCTTCCACCTCTTCATAAGTTTTTTTGAATATATCTGGCTTACACGGATAAAATTCGCCGTAAACACCGCGGATGATATAATCACCAATATTCGCCAGATGTTCGCCCTCAAGTGTCTTAATAACCAGTCCACCCGGAACCTTCCAATGGTCAATATAGAAATTCTTACCTTCTGCCGACATGTACTGGTCTGTGCATTGATAGTCCGTCAGGAAATCGAACATTTCTCGATGGTTTGTACCAGTCCACTGTACTGTATCAATTACAACTGGCTTCTTTCTGTACTTCATACAACCACCTCACTATCATCTGGCATCTGAAACAGGATTGATTTTCTTATCTCATTTCCATAGCCTTTTAATACAGCAATTCCATGCGCCACACTTTCTTTTGTATCATAGCTTCCTGTGTATGCTGATCCTGCCAACCCACTGCCAATAATTTCACCGGATTTGTAATCCATGTAAGCCTCCTGAATCATATTCAGAACTTTCATGGCTTTTTCTTTGGTGGAATATTTTCCTAAAATAAAATATCCTCCACTTCTCTGTGCATCCTGCCAACCCCAACATATAACAGTCAATGAATCTGGTAGTTTTAGATTGACTACAATGTTTTCAAACTTTAATAGTGCTGCTTTATCCTGACTTCTGATTAACATTTTGTGCCCTCCTTATCACTTGCTCTTCGATTCCACTGTTCTCTTACAGCTATCAAATTTCTTCCAGAAGGATAACCTTCCGCTGGTACAGCGCAATCTGGATTACCGCACTTAACCATGTACATAATGCCGCCGCTAGCCCAACATTCGGTTATTGCTTTTCTTCCACAAAGCGGACAATGTTTTAGTTCATCCATTTTCCCATCCTTACTTTCTCATATAATTCAAAATATTCTTCCAATGTTTCTGGCAGTTTGATACAATCTGGTTCATAAGGTTTCGGATATTCAGTATGTCCACACTTTGGACATTTGATTTGCGGTAGAAAGCCACTTCTCCATTCCATATTTCCGCCACATTTTCTGCAACGAATGTATCTCTCTACTTTCTTTGGTTTTGGCTTGAAAAATGATGTGTAATTATTATTTTTCATTGGCATCCTCACTTTCCCCATGTGAGTAACTGACACGCTATTGTGCAGTCCTCCATGATTAATTTATCCAAATGCTACCTGTCCGTTATTCTCCGGGATTCTTTAATACAATCCCTAACTCTTCTTTAATAGCGTCTACATAATCAATCCATTCTGCCAGACCGTCATTGATGTAATCAGATGCCCGGTCAAGGCCATTTCTAAATCTCTGACAGCGTTTCTCGCCAAAACCGAAATCATCATGCAGAACGGCAATCGACAATATTACGAACGAATCCGCTATAACCTCTTTTATTTTCTCTGAAGCTTTATCAAGGTCTTTTACTGCCAGAGAGGTATGTATCCCGGTCACACCCCTGAATCTGCATTCCTTTTCGAGGGCTTCAAGACCGCCCTCTCTGGTGATTCGTCTAGCAAGGTCAAGACCATCTTCTCTCCCGCGTTCATACTCTCGCATTTTATTCATTTCTTCACCTTTCCGAACCCGTATCCTGTCGGAGCATAGGCTCTATCAGTACTCGGGTGTGCTGTTTTAAGCAACCCATCATCAATAAGCTGGTTTAAATGTCTCCAAATGGTAGCTCTGCTTGCGTCTACCTTCTCACAAATCTCGCTGACCGATGGTGCATATCCGATAAGTTTAAAGTAGCTTACTACATACATGTAGATTTCTCTTCTAAGTGCCTGTCCCTGCTCGTATTTATTCTTAGTGTTGTACATTCTTTCTCACTTCTCTCTGTTTGGAATCTAATAACTTATTAAAAGCAACTAGACAACTCTTAATAAACTGTTTATCATTATCATCAGGACACATTTCCGCATACTCTTCAAGTTCTATCAGACGATCAGTAGCCTGCTTGGAATATTCGTCTGTAAGTTCTACTGAATAGAAATCTTTTATAGCTTTCCAAAATTCAGTCATAAATTTTTGAATATACGGAATATCCTTTGCTTCTACTTTTATTTTTATCATCTCCTTTGAATATTGTATACAATATACTGTATACGCTCTATTTAATTTTATTTTATAAATATAATATATTTATATTATTTTAATATAAGTAACCCACAGTAACCGAGATGTAACCGTACTAATTTGTGTAAACCATTGATTTTACAGGTAGGTAACCGAGTAACCGAGTAACCCTGACTTTCTCATATAGGGAAACTTTTATACTCAATATGTGCATATAAATACTCAAATATATATATGCAGAATCAAAGGTTACCTAGGTTACCCGGTTACCTTTTGGACGAATTGTTTGTTAATCAAACACAATATCGTCTGTAATCTCAAAATCATCATTACAATTCACGAATCCTTTCGGAATTTCATCTACAATTTTCAAAAACACACATTTGGTGACAATTCCGTCCAGCTTCTTCGCCTTGGTCGGATAACCCCTGCTATCGGTTTCCACAAGCCCCTTTTTGACAGCCCATGACAGGAATGCCTTTCTGGAGAATCTTCCAATTTTGCACAGATCATCAAACGCTGCGCTATAGATTATTGCGGTTGACGTCTTCTCTACCGGATCATTGTCAATGGCTCCCCATCTTTCTGTTTTAATATCCGGGTTATCATCGAACTTAATTCCGTTCATAGCGATCTTATCAACCACGAACCAGTAAGCACGTTCGTTTTCGGAAACCATTTCTTTTTCTGTCAAGAGGCTCTTTGCCGTCTCAATGTCAATGTACTGGCCATCATGGAACAGCTGATCTGTTGCGATTTTATCTGCTGTCAAGATAATGCTCATTGATATACTCTGCTTCTGCATTTTATCATCATCCTGTATAAGCCCCTGATAGTGCTTTTGCAGGGCTTTTATATCATCAATGGACATTTCCTTGACTACGTTCACGAAGTCGATTCCTGCATATCCGTAGTTCTTTTTAAGGGTATCTGCGGTAAGCTGTGGATCGTCAAATATCTTTTCAGAGCACTCAACTTCAATAATTCGGTTAATCGCTCCGCCCTGGCTGACATACCCGGCCAGTGGACGTTCACCGTTAGTCAGAATGCAGTTCTGCCAGCGATTCTCCCGATTCACGCCCAGTTCCTTGTTAGAACGACTCTTTCCTTTGCCGGAACACAGGTCGTACACAATGCCCTCGAAGTTATCCCTGATCTTGGCAGATACCTTGGAAGTATCATCCAGAATTAGTGGAAGATTGTTGAGCATATCAGATTTTGCTTCCAGGGCTACATCTGTTGTCTTGAAGTCTCCTATGTATCGTGATTCACCTGGATTCGCCCAGACGGAAGCTCCTAACATAAGTGTTACGGTCTTACCACCCTCAGTTTCTCCCCAGAGGTCTACAAAAAATGGAAGGGCACCGACCAGTTTGATCAGAATACTGGCGAAGCTTGCAGCTAACATGATTTTGGGCTCTATTCTTCCAGTAGCACGAACCTTCTTCACGTGTTCATACCATTCTGTTCTGCTGCCGCCTACACTGATACTTTCATACAGTTGTCGGAACCGCATATCTCCATCGAACACAATATCCTTGTCATATGGAAGAAAATAATCCCTGATCCACCCGATTTTGCTAGAGGAATACTGAATGTTGATATAATCGTCATTTGCATTCTCAACGTCTGACAGATACCGTACAAGAAACTTCGCATTCTCTGAAGTTACTGAAATCCCAAGTGCAGATAATCCAACGATTTTAGTAGATGATGCAACCATGGTTTTCGGCACAATAACCTCGGACCATTTATTATTCCTCTTATAGATTAACTTTATCTGTTCTTCTCCGGTCTCCAGATTCTTCATTCGTTCAATCGGAAGTATAGGATGATAACAGGCTATAATGTCCGGCGATCCTGGATTTGTATTTGATATTCTGATTCCATCATCATCCGCCACCCAGTTGAGACATTTCATTCTGTCATATTCACAATCAGAGAAATTAGTCCACTGGTCCAGCATAGACAACGTCCTATTGCTTTTCTCTTCCTTAATCATCTGCTTCTGTACTTTTGTGTAAGCTTTAAGCAAATCCTCAAATTTTTTCTTTACGCCAAGCTCCTTGGCTCTGTCCAGAAGAGTCAGCGTAAGACGTGCCTTGTATATCTCGTCTTCCTGACTGAATATCTTGTCAAACACTTCTTCGTCCAGAATAGAATCCTTCGTGAGCTTGTTTATCATTTCCACTTTTAATCACCTTCTTCCAGCCCTGTTATGAATCCATGGTGATATAGTTCAAGTTGTAACCTGTTCCACGCCTCACACCATCCGTCAGACAATGGTTTCACCCTGTCAAGGATAGCCCGGTAGAAATCTATATCAGACAAGCATTCTTGCAGCTCAACCTTTTTCTTCTGTTCTTCCTTCTGCCGCATTTCCATCTGCTTCTGATGGTGATATATTGCCATTCTGGAAGAGAAATTTGGCTTCTGGTAAGTTCCCCCAAGTACGGTAAAAGCTGTCTTAAAATCGCAATTATCCATGTTCTGGACGAATGTAAATATGTCACCTGTTGCACCACAACCGAAACAATAATAGCTGTCTTTGTAGATTTTCATGGATGCAGTACGGTCACCACTATGAAAAGGGCACTTTATAAATCCTGCTCTGTTTGGAACCATGCCATATCTGTTCAGAACGTCCCTCATGCTATTCTGCTGTTTAATTGTTTCTTTATCCATTTGACAGAATCTCCAAAATTCTTTTGCCGGTGTCTTTCTTGTCGCAAAACAGAAATTCAACACCATACTTGCGCTGCATCGTGCAAAGAATCTTATATAGGACATCTCCATGCATAACTTTCTGTTCCTGTTCTACCCAGATACCATTCTTTTTAACTCTTTTCTTTGCCCGGGAATTCTCCCACCAGAGAACATCATCCAGTTTTTCAATTCCTTTTCCGTGCTCACACAGGAACACAAGTTTTATTCCTGCTTCGTTTGCCCGGATGATCTCGGCACGAAATCTTTCATGCTGCTGGCACACATTGCCACATAATTCAGAGAGATTTTGCTTTCGGTCAACAACCAGTCGAGGGTTGTCATAATTCATGTAATCCCCAACATAGAGCTTCGACACAAACCATTTTTCTCCTGCTGCATCAAATGCTTTCTTAATGCCATCAATAACTTTTTGATGTTCTCTACTGTCAATTTGTATCATGCGAACGGCATCTCCTCGTCAATTCCATCTGGAATGCTCATAAATCCGTCTGGGTCTGTTTCTGGATGTGGCGTCTCTGACTTCTGCTGACTCTGATTAGAACCTTTGCTTTCACCAAACTCAATTTCTTCCACAACAATGTCCGTTGTGTACACCTTCTGTCCGTCACGATTGGTGTAACTGCCGGTCTGGATTCTTCCAGATAAGTCCGCTTTCATTCCTTTAGAAAAATATTTCTCGATAAATTCTGCCGACTTTCCGAAAGCGATACAATTCAGAAAATCTGCTTTCTGATCAGAACCCTCTTTCACGAATCTTCTGTTTACTGCAATAGAAAACCTTGCAATAGATGTTCCATCATTGGTGTACTTGATTTCTGGATCACGTGTAAATCTTCCTGTAAGAATTACTTTATTCATGCTGTTGCTCCTTTTTCTGTATGCTGTTTGTCATAGTCAATTAACATCTTCAGACATTTCTGACCCTTTTCCTTGGTAAGAGACTTAATATCGTTTACCTTAAAACGAGTTTTAATCTGTTCCAAAAGCTTAGCTTCCGGGTACTTGTCAATAATATTTTTAATTGACATAGTAGTCTCGGAACTAATCATCTCGGTTTCTTTTGCCGATTCTGCTTTCCTGCCGGACGTTTTTTCTTTCTCTCCTGTATTAGTGGAATCACTGTCTTTGTTATCATCAATGCAGAACAGTCCATTCAAAGCGTATTTTCTGGCATAAGATGAAGCTGCACCTGTCACCTGTGAAGAATCCATGCCTTTCTTAGACTCTTCTTCCCTTGCATAAGCAACGGTTGTAATCTCGCCGGTATCTTCGCAGTCGTTCAGATGAGCTTCTGCTCTGACATATATTCTGTCTCCGACAACTTCCATCCGATCTGTGACACTTAACACAGTCTTTGTTTCTGCCAGAAGTGGCTTTACAGCTTCCAGAATATCCTCACAGCTCCTGTATTTGTATTTCCCGAAGGAATTGTACTGCCTTTTAGGGGCTCTCAGTTTTGACTGAATAATCCCTAACTTCTCATATATATTCACTTCTATTCCTCCTTGTCATAAACCACATGTTTGCTGCCCTCAATAATCAGCAAGCTTGCAATATCTTTCATTGATAAGGTTGATTCGTTATAGATTTCGACCAGTGCGTTGTATGCGTCCGATGAAACCTTTACAACCTGATTGTCTTTTCCGGTTACCAGTTGTTTCTTTCTTGCCGGAATACGGATTTCAAATTCACTCACTGATACTTTCCTCCTTATATGATTTCTGAGCCGTTAAAAGCCCATTTAAAGCCTGTACGTAGCTCGCCAATGTTCTTGCCTTGTATGATTCTTCAATGGGGTTATCTGTCACAATAGAAAGCTGCCCATCTATCAAATTAAGAATTTCGTTAATCCTCTCCTGCATCTTTCTCCACCTCGCTAAAAAAACAGTAAACATTGTCAGAACCATCTCCCCTTGCAGGGCTAATACTGCCACCCGGAAGCAACCCACTGGCACTGTGATATTCAAGATGATTCAGATACATGTCCGGGTTCTCCCAGTCAATAATGTACTGCTTCCGCTTATTCAGCTCTGACAGAAGCCCATTTACTGTCGTTATCAGTTCCATTGTCGGCAGGAGCTTCAGCTCCATTTGATTCAGCATCTAACGGGCACCTCCCATCTATCAGAAGTTCCAACAAGAAAGCTTTGATTATTCTGAGGCTTTCACGACTTTCTTTCTCATAAAATGGGTTAAAAGATACGTTTTGGTACAAATCCCATTTAAATTTGTCTTTGAGAAGGAGAACATCTTCTTCCCTTTTAACCCCTCTTACTCCCAAACCGTAGCCCGAAAAATCAAAGGTGATATTTGCTGTCGGAACTTCGTTCACAACTCTTTTGCATAATCCATATATTTCATCAATCTCTTTCTCGAACATCTTCTTATCCTCCTTATTTTCTACTGCCAGTCTGCTTTCATCTGGCGTACTGCCCATGCTGCCGAGATACCGAAAAAAATATTCAACCAGATAGGTATATCCACATATTTCCCGGCAAGCATACAAACAGCAATTAGCATATATTCTTTCATTTTATTTCATTTCTCCTGCAATCCACGCAAGGTTGCTTGCCACCAGTGCGGCAACTGTCACAATCCATGCAGTGAACCATCTTTTTGACTTTTTCTTGCTTTCTTCGACAATTTCAGTCGCAAGTGCTACTTCAATGTCAGCCCATGTAAGCTGGCTTTCGTTTTTAATTTCACTCATATCTAGCTAATTTCTCCTTATTTTTTCTTATTTGTCTTTACAATTAGCAGATAGAGAACTATAATGTATCTATCCACTAAGGCATTTTAGTGGTGCAAAGCTCCGGGGTGGAGGTTTCGGCTCCCTCCGGGGCACTCACTTATTGAGAGCCTCTTTGCCTTTCCAGACATGACCAGTTACTTCATAAACCTTTCTGGGACTTATGATATATGTGATTCGGCCACCGGAAAGGTTTTTTGCTGGCTTGTTATTCTGCACAGCCACACCGATTGGCAACCATCCGTACACAATCCCTGCCCGGATTGCTGTAATAGGAAGTCCGATCAGTTGACTCGCATCGGCTACAGTCATATTCTCTGAAGAGAACTCCGGCATCTGTGGAATGCCTGATATAATTCTCGCAACCTCTGCGGCGAACTGATGAATCTGTGCATTCTGCTCTACGTAATTATCAACTGCACTCATATAAACCTCTTTTCTAACTGATACTCATTTGAGCGTTACAGTCACGTATCATCATTACTGTATTGGTGCATGGATGCCAATTTCTGACATATTCCATAGATTCTTCAAATCTCAGCTTAGGAATGTTATTGCGGGCATTTACTGTGAAGTAAGTCTTTATATCCCTGTTGCATTCAGCAAATACTTTCTTGCCAATTTCCTTGTAAGCATTTGATTCTTTCCCACCAAGGTGAGCAATTACGACACTTGACACTAAGTCCCTAATAGCTTCCTGCTGTGCATAGTCAATAGTCATGGTGTTTTCAAGTCTGTTAAGCCGTTCTTCGTGATCTAAGAATCCTGTCGCAATAACCTGTATCTGTTCAACTGTCGTCAGTGGTTTCCGGTATGAGCCTGTCTTTCTGATTGTCGGAAGAACTTCATCCATAACCCATGATTCAAATTTCTCTGCCGATGGAAGTTTCGATTTCATAATCAATCGGTACAAATCTCCCTCATTTATGTATGACATTGACTGAATACCACTAGATGTAGGGGTGTCGCGTTTCACGACTCCCTTGCAATGCCTTGATACGGCATCTCTGGGATTGTTATATCCAAGAGCTTTGGCAACATCAGTGCCAACAAAGTACGGTTTACCGTCAATTTCTGCTGTTCGGATGTCCCCGAACTCTTCTGAATTAAAAATCTGTAATTCGTTCATGTTTCTCCTTTCTAATTTGAATTAACTACTTCTTTCTTATCTGATTTTTTCTCCAGATTATTCTCGGAAAAGCTTTCCGTCTTACCGAGAATATATCCTTTGTCAAATTCTGACATATTAGGAATCGCTTCTTTCAGCTTTTCAACGATTCTTTTTTCTTTTTCTGACATATACGCACCTCTTTTCTTGTGATATACTCTCCTGTAAAGGAGGTGTTCATTTGATAACAAGATATCAATATAAAATATTGAAAAAAGCTTTAAGAAATTGTGGATTTACTCCTAGTAATCAGCGTGAAGCAGATGCTTGCAGATACCTTTTCAGTAAAAAGTGCTTTATGCGTTCAAGGTCGCAAGACCACGCATATGAAATCACACAAGCGGGTGAAGTCGCCATGAAAGCATATTTTCAAGATATATCCAGATTTTGGATAACAACTATTCTGTCAATCATTGCGCTGATTACCAGTCTTTTCTCAATTTCTATACAAGCAGAGCCACTATTGCAATTATTAGAGAAACTATTGCAATAACTCCCAATACATGTGTATCGGTAGACAATGAATCTACATAATGCGAATACATCTGCAAAGTTTCTTTCACTGTAAATTCAACGTCTACCTGTTCACATGGTTCTTTCTCAAAGATACAGTCCATATCTACTGCCCCGCCAAACGGAATAGGCTCATCTGGAGGAACAATCCTTCTTTCTGGCATCTTTAAATCACCTTTTTCACCTGTCAGAACTGCTTTCTTGATTTTGTTTGTCTGGTCTTGCAAATCCCAGATACGATTCCACAGGTCAGAAATTGTTTTGTCGATTTCTTTTTTCTTGCGCTTCACTGTTTTTTTCACCTCCTTTGTTGTACTTTGTACACTCTTAATATAATACTATGTACAACTTTTGTCAAGCACTATTTTTGTACATTGTACAATTTTTAATATTTACTTTTTTAATTATGTGGTGTATAATCTTATTTGAAAGGAGGTGTACGAATTGAAAAACAGAATAAAGCAAATAAGAAATTCTAATCCTAATTGGAAGAGTCAAGATTTATTTGCAAGCTTTTTGGGAATACCAAAGGCAAATTTATCCAGTTATGAAACTGGAAGAAGAACTCCTACAGACGCAGTAATTCAATTAATCTGTGAGAAATGTTCTGTAAACGAAGAATGGCTAAGAAATGGAACTGGAGAAATGTTTCAGCCAGAGAATAAAAACGATGAAATTTCTAAGTTGTTCGGAAATGTTCTAAAGTCTAGTGATGATGATTTTAAATACCGTCTCATCAATGCTCTAGCAAAGCTAGATGATTCTGGATGGGATAACTTAGAAAAACTCCTAGACACGATTTACGAAAAGAAATGAGAAAATAGCCAAGGGCAATGCGCAAACCCTTGGCTTTTCTTTTTAACCGATTAATGTTTTTATGAAAATGTATATTGACCTCAGCCAACATCTGTTTTCTATCTTTTGTATCATTTCAATAATTTCCTTCTTATAATCCATAAATAACCCTCCCTGTCGCAACTACCGCCTACGCTACAGTATATGTTCGGCTGTGGGAAATAGAACCGAACATTAGTTCGCTTTTGCTATTATACCACCTATTCCGACTCTTGGCAACTGCCAATGATATACATGAACTCTCACTATTTTATAGAAAAAAACATTTCTTTTTCATTTAAATCACTCTATTTCGTCTTAAATCTTTACAATATGCTCTTAAAATGATAAAATAAAAATACCACGAATAACCGTACTTTACATAATATTGCAAAATCAGCGGTACAAAACACATAATCCGCATAAAAAGTGCGAAGTGTGGCGAAAACATATCAGGAGGGTGTTTATCATGAATGAAAAGAAAAAATATTGTAAGCACTGCGGAGAACTTATTGACGACGACTGTGTAGTGTGTCCAAAGTGCGGAAAACAAGTAGAGCAGTTGGCTTCTAACAACAGAGACATCATCATTAATAATTCTGCATCTTCCTCTGCATCCTCAGCGGCGAGTTCAGGTACACCGTATATAAAACGGAAAATGCCATGGTATTTAAGTTGGTTTTGGATTTTAATATTGGGTGCTTGTTCTGGTGGAATTTATTGGATTGTAGGAATTGTAATGAGAGTAAATTGGAAATCACATAATTAAATAAAAAACCGCCCTGGCATTGGCGTACCGGGACGGCATTTATACATCTCCGAAGAAATGTAATATTCTGGCAAACATATTGTATCATCTTCGGAGCAGTCGAACAAGACAGAAAATTTGTTCGGCTGTTATTTTTATACCTAAAACAGCTATAAAGAAAAGAGGAATAAAAATGGCGAAGAAAAGAAAGAAATATCCAAAATTGCCGAATAGTTTCGGCAGCATCCGTTATCTTGGCAAGAACCGGAGAAACTGCTTCGCAGTGCATCCACCGGCTACACCGGATGATACTGGCAAACTAAAACGTCCGCCGGCAATCTGCTATGTAGATGACTGGATAAAAGGTTTCACTGTCCTGACAGCATACAAAGCTGGCACGTATCAACCCGGCATGGAACGGACTCTTAAGGTGTCCCCTACAACCGACATAGATACTCTTATAAGCCGTTTAATTGCTGACTACAATACAATCAAGGGTGTCGAAGGAAAACACCCGGAAATCAAGAAATTGACGTTCTCAGAGGTATATAAACAGTTTTATGCGTGGAAGTTCCCAGAGGGGACAAAACTGTCATACAGTTCAAAGGAAGCGTATCGAACAGCTTATACAAACTGCACTGTTCTGCACAATCGCATATTTGAAGATTTAAAGGCTCCTGATATGCAAAAGGTTATTGATGGATGTAAGCTGAAAAAGCAAAGTCAGATGGCTATCCTGACTCTATTCAAGCAGATGTACAAATATGCGGTTTACTCAGAAATTGTAACGGAAAATAAGGCGTTATATGTCCATGTTAATGCTGATAATGACACTGAACATGGAACGCCATTTTCTGATCAGGAGATGCAAGTGCTGTGGAATAATACTGACGATCCAGAAGTGCAGCTCATTCTTATTATGTGTTACTCCGGTTGGAGAATTGGCGAAGTGTTAAAACTTACGACCAACCTAGAAGAGAAATACTTTCAAGGTGGAATCAAAACAAAAGCCGGTAAGAACAGAATCGTCCCGATACATCCTGCTGTATACCATTTTGTCGAACAGAAAGTGCTGACACAAGATGGAAAACTATGCGTATATACTCAGCAACACCATAGAAAAGCATTGTTCTATCCTACACTGGAACGTTTGGGAATCGTCGGCAATCCGAAGCACACGCCGCACGATTGTCGACACACCTTTTCTATGTTGTGTGAAAAATATGGTGTCCGTGAGAACGACCGAAAACGAATGCTCGGCCACTCTTTTGGCGGAGATGTTACAAATGCTGTGTACGGCCACAGGACGTTAGAAGAACTTCGGACAGAAATAGAAAAGATAAAAGTTCCATTTGTGACTAACTGTGACTAACGGAACCCATTTTAATCTTTCTAAGACAACCGAAATATCATTATCGAAATGCCGGAAACCCTATTAAAATCAACGTTTCTAGCGATTTTGCAAGGATTTCCCACATTTCATTTTTATTATTCTAATTTTATTGTTTGTGACCAGCAAATAGGAATTGAGAATTTGCGCAAATGCCTGTAAATACAGTGTTTTTGGCACTATTATATTAGGAAACAATATTTTTATTTGTGACTAACGTGTGACTAACGATAACAGTCTAAAACTTCCGAAATGATACAAAATATGTTTAAAGATAAAACTCCCGGGGTAATTCCCCGGGAAAATCATTTAGAAATTTCTGTGATTCTGGTGAATGCTCCTTTTGGAACAAATTCAAAAACAAACCCTTCTGCCGGATGCGGGATGCGGATAAAATACCATTTCAGCCCTGAACTGTCAGTTTCTGTGTACTTCATCACCTCTACAACTGCACCTTTTTTCAGTTTTGGAAACAGCTTTGACGGGCTGTTTTTGTTTGATTTTGTATAGCATTTTGTGTCCTTTTTGATCTGTGCAATATAGGCTCTGGTGTTCTGCTTTTTGGTTGTATCTGAGTCTGAAACTGACGTTGTATTTTTAACTAAACTGTAATTTGGAGTACAGAATTTTGTTCCGGGAAGGTTGCTGTTGTAGTAACTTTTCTGACATACACCACCACTATTTGCGATAATTGTAGAGCCACCAGAAGTGTTTCCTTCGACTGTCCAGAACCGATCTCCTGATACCTTTATTACGATTCCGGTGTGTGTAAATGTACCGTTTCTGTAGAAAATAACAATGTCTCCGACTTTTGGATTACTGTTCAAAGTAAACAAATCCGCCATTGTCGGGCAGTAAACGTATGGCCAGTGCTTCAAAAGTTTCTTTGCTGTGTCTAATCCGAATGCTTTCATCATACACCACGAAACGAATGCAGCACACCATGGTTGTCCTTGATAATCCGGCTTAATATCTCGCCAGTATTTTGTGTAATTATTTTCTCCGGCATTTGCTGTCTTACTATCAAGCTGACTATTACTTGCCTTTTCAAGATATCCGATTTCATTCTTTGCGATTTGGATTAATTTATCAATTGCGTTCATGCCTGTTTCCTCACTTTCTGGAAAATATGTTTTCAGCGCATTATAAACAAATCTCTGTCTGCTCTTATATGCCCCGACTTGATTCCCTGTGTCCGTCTGGCAGGCTGCATAGAGACTGTCCAGTGTATATGGTTTCTGGGCCTTTGCCAGAATCCTCGTTACTGCCCCTTGTCCACCTTGGTGCCTAAAGTTCACACACATAGCTTGTGCTCTGGCGTCAGCAACGCCCTGTTTAAAGGCTTCTTCTGCATAGGTGGCTAATTGTTCATCCATAAGGCTATCTTGGCATTTAACGCCTAAATCGGACGAAATAAGAGCAACTATAGTGTCTGCGAGCTGTGATACCCTGGAAATATTAAAACATTCCCAGTTTGCGGTCTGGACCTGTTCCAAAAGTCTGACCTTGTCTATCTTCTTCCACTGTTCAGGGTCGGCATCGTAAATTCGTTCCAGAAGTGTTTTAGCTTCGATTCCGTACCACTGTCCCGCCCCGATTGTGATTGCGTGTTCTTCAGAAGAATTGGTGTAGGCTTCCGTGAAGTCCGAATAATCCTGCTGTCCGTAAACCTGTTCGCCAGTTTCGACCGCATAAATAATTTTCCTGAGAACTACTTTTTGATTATTTGTCATACAAAAATCCTCTCAAATTTTTCCTGCGTGCATAACGTTTACTGTAGTGAACCTGCTCTTTCTACCGTCCCATCCTCATTCAGCACATAGTCATCTTTTTTCAACTTTTCAATCACCTTTGCATTCCACAGCTCAGGAACATCTGTCCATTTTTTCAGCCCATTGATTACTCGTTCTTCGAAAAATTTAACCATTGTTTCCACCTCCAATGCCTGCAACTAAAGTAGCCAGTTCATCAAGTGCCGAATCATGCGTTGATACAAGTTCAGCCAGACCGTCAATACCATCACCATTAATTAGAATTTTACGATTAGATTCCGCATTAAGCATTTGCATCACCAAGTCAAGTTTTTCAGACATTTCATTCAGTCTGTTTGAAACTCTATTAATTGCTTTATAAATATTTGTAATTTCCTTTTTATCCATATGCACCTCCTGTTCTTAGCCATTCAGCTATAAATAATTCATTAATTTACTAGGATTTTAGAAACATAAGCAAGGGGCGAGGCTCCTTTCTTGACTGGCATCGGCGATGTCCGTATTCCCTGCCGCATTCACAACACAGAAGGACTCATTGGCACTGCGGCAAGGCGAACGCTCCCACCAAATCCCAGACGCATAAGAATTGCTAGTTCGTGGGCTTTTATACCTGTTTGCGGTCGCATTCTTAAAGTATTGATACTGTATTCCTTCACCTCCAAAAGAATATGGAATGTTACCAAAAATTTCGATTTCAGATAGTAAGAACGCATAATCGTTTGAAGTCTTGATTGTACTACTCTGACCTCCCACAGATGTCAGCTTTTTAACCTGTTTCATCATGCTTTGGACATAAGCAGGTAAACATTTCTTGTACACATTATTACACCATGTACGTCTTTCACAACCTTCCCAACCGCCGCTATTCATATCTGAGCTATTCATATAACCACATTCATGAGATGCATTGAGAGAATTGTTATATTCTGTCGTAGTGTCTAAATACAGCAGGCGTTCCGTCTGAATTGTAATAGCGGCTTTGGCCTTGCCATTGATAGCAGTTACCAAGTCGTCATGTTCAATTCCGATGATCACATAAGCATAATCATTTGCTTTGTGTGACTCACTCACGCCTGTTGCATCCATAGCATTGTGATGGATGGTTCTCTTGTCGCCAACCGCCCAATATTCGCCAATATTGATTTTACCTGCGTAGTGCGCTTTAATCATCCTTGCTATTTCAGCATCCGTTCCGTCAGCGAATGTGACAATCTTCAATTCCCCTGGTTCACCGAGAAGTCTGTTTCCTGTATCGTAGTTGTATACGCCATCAGTGTTGTATGGGAACAGCACGAAGTAATATTGTTTGTCGCTTGTTAACCCTGTGACTGTATAGCCTGTGGTTTTGTATTTATCTCGAACCGTATTATCAACCACAAGCGTTCCGTCATCTGGATTTGCAGGATAGCCCGTTTCTTTCATTACAAGTTTTGTGCCAGCCCATGTAGAAAATGTTGAGCCACTGATTACCGTGTTTTCAGGGTCTTGCCATTTAATTGTGACAGATGTGTTTGCATTTTCAATTGTTGGGTTGTTTACGGGTTTAGGGGTAACGGTCACGCCTCCGCCTTTTGCGTGGAGTGTTCCGTCTTCGTCTATGAATGTTGTCTTACCGTCGGGCTTAACCTTGCCAAGAGTTTCAGTTGTAGCAATCGGGACAGTCGCATCACTTCCCCTGTCTCCTTTTGGCCCTTTTATGTTGACTGTTTCGGGATTGGTGATTCCATCTGTGTTGCTCCAGCTTATATTTCCATCGGTGTCCACACTTGGGACGAATGTAGTGCCCTTGTCTCCTTTAGGCCCGGCATCCCCAGCCTCTCCCTTTTCTCCTCGCGGCCCAGTATCTCCTTTTGCGCCCGTATCGCCTTGCGGTCCGGTAATATTTACTGTCTGGGGGTTTTCAAGTCCCCCGTCATTACTCCAACTTATATTTCCTCTGCTGTCTACAACAGGAGTAAAGGTGATTCCTCGCACGCCAGCATCGCCTTGCTCGCCTTTTGGACCAACTGGTCCCTGTGGACCTTGCAGCCCAGTATCGCCTTTTAGACCCTGTATTCCCTGCTCTCCTTTTTCTCCGGGGTCTCCTTTTATGCCCTGCGGTCCCGGGTCGCCCTTTGGCCCTTGCGGACCAACTGGTCCCTGCGGACCTTGCGGCCCTTGAATCCTGCCAGCATTGTTCCAATTTGTGCCGTTAAAAACCCACATTTCTCCATTTATTAAATACGCGTCGTTCTTCTCTGCGCTTAAAGGGAGGTCTGCCTCAGATTCTTTTGTACCAAGGATATTAAGAGATGTTCCATCATTTCCTTGTTCACCCTTTTCTCCTTGTGGGCCTTGTGGACCTTGTGGACCAACATCTCCTTTTTCACCTTGTGGTCCCTGCGGACCTTGAGGCCCTATAATATTACCAACATTTTCACTATCACCATCTGAAAATGTTATTGTCAAATTTCCATCTGTGTCGATACTGACCGCTGTGATAGAGATACCCCTTAGTGATTCTTTCTGCTCGGGTGTCAGCGATTCAAATGCTACGGTGCCATCCGCACCCTTTTCTCCCGGATCACCTTTATCTCCTTTTTCACCCCTTGGACCCTGCGGGCCAGCAGGACCCTCTGCGCCTTTCTCTCCTTTATCTCCTTTTTCGCCTTTTGGACCCTGCGGGCCAACAAATTCTCCGGCATTGACCATCTCTGAAATATCCTCAATGGAACACAATCGTCTTACATCATTAGCCGCAAATGCAATGTATAAGGCTTTGCCAGATGGAACAGAAGGGTCATTGCCAAGAATCGCAACGGGCTCTCCAGGACGAATTTTCGATGTATCAAAATCAGCGTACATACCGCGCCGGAATTGTATTGTATATGTATTGGCCATATTAGACTTACCTCCTTATGAAAGGAAATTATTTTTTATGTAATCCTTTACGGAATCAAGATTTTTTTGCACATTGTCATCCATTACAAGGAAATTGCCCTTATTGTTCTGGCTAATGATACTTCCTGTGTTTTCGTCTACTTCTGAATAGGTATAAGCAATTCGACTTCCTTCTCCAGTGCTAAGATTCATAAAACTTGTAAGAATTTTTTTCATGATATTTCCTCCATTTCGTCAATAATTTTTTTCCTGTTATTAAGAAGCTCTTTTTCGTAATCGGGTTCTGATATTTCAAGGCTTTTACTGTAGTCTGGCTCTGGCATGTCTGTGTCTATTGCCCTATCGTAAGCTGTTTCACTTGCATCAGCAAAACGCATGTGTTCATAGTCAGCCTGCCGCGCTTTGATTTCAAATGCAAATTTAAGCCCCGGAGTACCTTTTACAGTGAAATATGTCTGTTCTTTTTGGTCTACCCAACAATCTCCATCTCCTTCCTTTTGCAAGAACACATAATATTCAATCCTTACATTAGTAGATTCTTGGAATATGTCATCTATGTCTATCAGGCATGTGCCGTCTTCCGATACGGATGCTTCTCCGATGTCTCCGAACATGGGGGACGCCATTTCATAACAATAAAATGCCTGCGTACCATAGTTTTTTGTTGGAAGGATTCTTTTCTTTGTTCCTCGGACACTTAAATCTGCAAGGTCTGTTCCCGTTCCGATGCTATAGAAATGGCCACTGGCTTCTATATGTGTACCTGCTGTAACTTTTTTTGATGCCGAAACACTGTCTGCCGAAACGCTAGCGCCAATCGAGGCTGAGCTTGCGTGTACGGCTCCTGTATAAAGATTGATTCCTCTAATTCGTGTTCCATACAACGTCCCGTACCCCGGCACATATACTCCTGTATTCGCCTCTGAATAGATCTCTCCAGTTGAAGCATCTAGTATTACTTCTCCATACGTGCCACTTGCTGAAAGCTTTTTAATTCCAACTTTCCATCCTGCTAATTCGCCTGTGTTAATATAATCGGCATTCATGTACACATTGCCATTTGATAGATACAGGCCTTTATTGCTGCTGTTATCGCTTAGCACATTAATAATCTCTTGTTTAGACATTTTTCCTATGTCGAGGTTGCTAAGTGCATTGTCTGTATAGCGATTCGCATTCGATAATGCTGTCGAAGCTTTATTTTCAGCAACACTATATATTGTATCACCGTTTGTTAACGCAAATGTATTAGGCCTGAGCGTAACATTTCCGTAGTTATCAATCGCAAATGTTGATACTCCAGAACTGTTTGTAACGTTGATGTTCTTCAGATTAATCAAATCAGCTGAAATCTGGCCGGACTTAATATAGGAAGCATTTATATACAGATGTCCGTTCTGCATATAAATTCCTTCTTGCTTACCGTTATCCGTTAAAGCGTTAAAAACTCTTTCAAAATTGACAATTTTTTCAGCATCCAGTTCCCGCCAAGTGCCATCAGTCCCAGAAAACATATATACCTGACTTGTAGAGAAGTTCATGAAAATCGAGCCGTCATGCTTTTCATATTCTTCACTTTTCCACTCAGATGCCGGATAATTCTGCAATGTTGGTGTATACGTGCCATAATAGTTCGGGATAGTCACATTGCTTTGAACTGTCCCATCCACAACATCCTTGGCAATTTGTTCAATAGTTCTGCTTTTCAAGGTAAAGTTTTCAACTTCTAATGTGACAGCACCCGTGTCAGCATCTATTCTTAATGTCGTATTCCCGTTATTATCTTTCGCTGTGAAGCCTCTTGTATTAATCCATTCTGATTGAATACCGATGGCATAGAGAATATTCAGAACGGCATCTCCATTACTATCAAAGCCGGCTTTCCATGTCTGACCCCCATCTACTGACAAAAAGAATCCATCGACACCTGTCTTATAAATTACTTTAGAATCAGCAAGTGTAGGTTTATCATGCCGGTACGTAATTACGGAATCATCTTCTTGTATTTCCTCTGTATAGAAGAAACCTAGCGTGTTTGCTGCAAGTTCATTCATCTGTTTGAGCTTTACGTCATATGCAGATAGCTTTTTCTCTGTGTCTTTTTTTGCTTGTTCTACCACTGCCTGCTGTCCACCAATAAACTCGCTTGCATCTTCTTCAGCACTCTTTGCGCTACAGCTCCATGATGTTGAGCCACCAAACACAAATTCTACATTAGTTGCAAATGATCTAAAAACACGATTCTTTGTGTCAATAAATTCGACTGGATCGCCGAAAGTGGCGTATCCGTTGGCAATTCCGTCACATGAGAAAGGACGCATTCGCAAACCGATTAATTGATTTCCAATAGCTTCGACTCCTGCCTGTGCATTGCCCGACAATAGCTGATTGTCAATAGTAATCACATAGCCGTCCTGGCCTGACATATATTCGGTCTCATCTTCTACATATTTGACACCTGTTACAATAACATCGTCTACGTCATATTGTAGATTCTGAATTGAAAATAACGCGTGATAGTCGTTATTGCTTAACGTACCACCATCAATCACGGTCCCTGTTGTCCATGGATTAAGCGTACCGCCATCCAGATCATCACCATTTGTCCAGTTCTTTACTGTTCCACCATCGTAAATAGTCGTATTGGTAAATGTCTTATCAAACGTAATAATCCTGAGTAAGTCATTTTCGTCGATTCTTGCATTTCCACCGGCTATCCCGGCACACATTCCGATTATTGTACGGTATGTCGCATTAGATGGCGCTTTCTGAATCTGAAAATCCGCATTTGGAAACACTGCATCTCCAAGAGTGATTCCACATTGCTGGCAGCATTCTGAGAGCAGTTCCTTGACTGTACAAGGAAAAGACAGGTTAGAATCATATGTCTTATCAGCATTGTGCATTTTATCTAAGAGAGAAAGACTTATTTCGCTCGCCGTTGCAGGCTTTTTCGACACAATGTAAGTACCTCTCTTTATAGCTTCTATCCTGTCGGATAACTGCACATTGAGAAAGATAGCAAACCTTGCGGCGTTAAAATTATATCCGTCAAAGCGCCCGTCATCATTTACCAATGATAAACTTGCCGTTTTTTCTATTGCTACACCCACCGGGAAGTCCCCAGAGTCTGCTGAATCTACGAGACTATTTCCAGACAGATAAAAGTCTTTTTTGCCTAGCTTAAGAGTTGTACCATTTGACAATGTAACATTTGCTGTCACGTAATAATTTCTGTTTGTAAGAGATTCTTTCTTCAACTGAGTAGATACATTTATCAAATCGGCTCAATCCTCCTTACATTAATAGACAAATCCGTCCACTTTTCTTCCCCGTCTTTCAAAGTTTGCGCAGCCATATTAAAATTTGATGCGTAGAATGTTCTGTCTATCCATCTTCCCGGAACAGTTGGGTCTTTGTGGTGGAATGTAAATTGGCTCTTGTTAAGTACAGTATTTAGTATGGTTGCTATTTCAGCCCATGTAAGCTCGCCCCATTGCATGTCATACCCACCAATTGTTCCCATTGGTGTATTGTGCATAATCAAATCCTGACTTCTTTTAGAATCTTCCGTAGAAGTGGTTGCGAACACCGGCTTGTAGCTGTCCGGTGCTCTTATAACAACGTTGTCTATCTTGAATTGTTCCTGCGCCATATTCTTCTCCTTATGCTAACTCAAATGGGTTCTTCCCGTTCCGGTTTCTTCTCATTTCAGCTTCACTAATAATAATATCTAACAGTTTTCTGCCAGATGCATTAACTGTAACATTGTAGGTATTTCCGTCTCCCTGTCCTTTTCCTGATTCTTCCCGGACGATCTGACGCAACAGGCTTTCCGGTGCTTCCAGGTTATTGCCTTTCTTCTGATCGCCTAATACCGCAAGGAATTCTGACCTTGGTGGAATAACTGCACCACTGGCCAGATATGGGATAGTTCCGATACGTGGAAATGTTGCATGAAATCCAATAGTCTTTGAGCCAAACGGTGTTGGAACAGTCCAAGGCCCAAAGGAAAATGCAGATTCAATTCCACCAATTGCATTATTAATCATCCCAACTGCATTATTAACAATGCTGATTGCCTGATTAATCGGAGCTTTGATGAAATTCACGATACCTTCAAATGCAGATTTGACTGCATCTCTGGCGGCATTAAACTTATTAGTGATAGCATTTTTTATTGCTTCTACTTTATCGGAAACAAATGTAGTTACGCTTTCCCATACTTGGGATGTTTTGTTTTTTACACTATCCCACACACCTGTAACTTTATTTTTGATTGCGTTAAATACTGTATTCGCGGTGGCTTTAAGAGCACTCCATAAATTAGAAAGCGTTTTTTTAATGGCATTCCAGACTGTTGAAGTCGCTGTCTTGATTGCGTTCCAGGCAGTACTAATGACGGTTTTTATTATTTTAAGTGCGCCTTTCGTCGCGGTTTTAATTACGTCCCATGCACCAGTTATAATATCCTTGATAAGACTCCATACCCCATTCGCAATCTCTTTTATTCCCTGCCAAGCCAGTTCCCAGTCTCCTGTGAAAACGCCGACAAGAAAATCAATGATTCCGCTCAGAGTGTCTGCTACATCACCAATAATTTTAATTAATGATTTTATGACTTTGATTGCCACAGTGCCTACAACGTCAATTATCTTTGCCACAACCGGAAGCAAATTTGCGATTATCCAGTTGATTAAAGGTACTAATACCGATTCCCACAGAAGCTTCAGAGAATCAATGAGTTTCCCGAGGAATGTTTCTATCTTTAAAATCGCGTCCCCTAATGGTCCCTCTAACAACCCTTTAATTTGCTCTGCTAGTCCTTGTAACACCGGAAGAATGTATGTGTTATATCCAGTTATTAGAGTTTCAAGTATACTTGATAATCCATCTGCTATAGAATCAAAGAACGGTTTTACATGTTCATCGTATAACCTCGATATTGCGTCACTAAGGTTTTGAACAACTGTTAAGACCCCACTTGTTACGGTTTCTATTACTCCGAGGCTACCCTCGATTGCTGACTTTAAAATGTCCTTGTTGTCGATAAAAGGCTGTGCAATCATGTTAAGGATATCTCTGCCAAGTTTTGCAGCCGTTTCCGTGACGGTCATTCCAATTTCAGCAAAAATCCCAATTAAATCTGCTGTGATCTGCTGCGCGGTTTCTCCACCAAAAACTGAGAAAACATCTGCGAAAGCAACTGCAAGATTTCCTGCGATTTGTGAAATTTCAGCACCGATGTTGAACATATCTATCAGATATTTCTTTATTCTTTGTGTGTTCTGCTTTAAAAACTTTTCAATTCCGCCTATAATGTTTTGCGCAATTGTCAATCCGATTCTGGCAAATGAGCCAGCAACTTGTCCAATTGCATATGCAAATGAATCTAAGAACTTATTTGCCGCCTTAACAACTTCTGGATCAGTGAAGATATCCTTTAAAGATTTCCATATGGAATCAAGATCCTTTTTTATTCCGTCAAAAATCGGCTCGTAATCTCCTAATCCATCCCAGAATCCTTTTGCAATTAACTTAGCCAGCTGTTTAAATCTGTCGATTATCTTTTTTAGCGGTTTTGACATTTTATCAAGAACTGTCTCACCCTCTGCCACTTTTCCGTAATCAACATTTTGTACAGCATCTTTCATCTGATCTGCAAGTCCGCCGGTTGTGCCCGGTACTTTTGATGATGAATCCGTACTTTTATCTGTTGAGTAATTATTTATTTCGTCGAGAGGACTAAGATATCCTTTTGCCGCCTTAGTAGCTTTCTTGGTTGCGTCCGCTGTATCATTTGTTGCATCTGCCAGCTTTTCGGCATTGTCGGCAGCATTTCCATATTGGTCTGCCGTATCAGCCATTGCATCTGTCCCGGCAAGACCTGCGCCACTCGCGCCTGTCTGGCCAGATGATTTCTTTCCGGTGATTAACTCCGTAAATGACTTGAAGGCATTTGCCAGAGTTGCTAACTTACCGAGCAAGATATTAATAACTTTCAGAACAGGAGTGAAGAGATTGATTAATCCCTGTCCAACTGTCGCCTTGAGAGATTGCAGCTGTAACTGCATTACTCTTACCTGGTTCGCCCAGCTGTCTGAAGTACGGATGAAGTCTCCAGATGCGGCAGACAACTGTTTCTGTACAAAAGCCAGACGAAGAGCCACTTTCTCCTGCTCGGTCATAGCAGATGTGGTTTTCCCGTATCCATTAGCCAATGCATATTCATCAAGTGCATTTTGAGTCATTACAACCCCAATATCTTTTAATGTTTCTGTTTCACCAGAAAATACAGACTTTAACTTGATATATGCTAAATCCTGACTAATATTGTAAAAAGAAGCTACATCTCCTGCTAACTGGGTAAGCTGTGTTGACATATCGTAGGCCTGTGATTCCGTAAAATTAAACTGTTTTGCCATTGATCCAAATAAGCCTACATATTTTTTTGCCATTGTTTCTGACAAGCCTGCTGTCTTTACTGCTTTTTTTGAAAACTCGTTAACTTTTTCAGTCATATTTGGAAAAACTACATTCACAACACTTTGAACTTCGTTTAAATCTGAACCAAGTTTTGTACACTCTTTTCCAAACTGCGCCAGTTTTCCAATTGCGAATACTCCGCCAATTAGTACGCCTAATTTCTTTACTACGCTACCAAGCCCATTGAATGATTGCCTAATTGCTGATACGCCGTTTTGCACGCCTGATGTGTCCATTCTGGTATCAATAATGACTGAGCCATCAGCAGCCATGTGTCCACCTCCTAACTATTTGAGGTTCAACATCTCATTCAGCTTATCTTTATAAGCTTGCTCCTCGTCGCTGAGACGTGTTTTTATGTCAATAATATTCTTATTTTCCTGATAGAATTTCTTTTCCCATTTATCGAGCTTTTCACCCTTCGCCTTTTTAGAGCGGATTCCAACAACTGTATTGAACAGGCACTCGCCGGATTCCATGAAGTATCCGAAGAACGTCCACCAGTGCATATACGGTACGGCTCTGATTTCTTTACCAGCAACCTTGTTTACAGCCGGCACGATCATGTCTCCATCTTGCTCCCAGTCCATTAAACGGGGCTTTGGTTTGTTCGGAATGTCATCAGTCTGTCCGCAGTCAATAAACTCACACGCTTTCTGACAGGCTTCAGATAAGTGTTCCAGCGGTATACTCTGCCAATCCTCGAACAGAATCTGCAACATAACAACTGCTTTTGCCTGCTCGTCTAATTCCGGGTCGTTCATGGCGACCAGAATATCGATAATTACTCGGAAATCCGTCCTGATAGAAAAATCCACCTCACCGATTTTTAGTGAGGTGGGAAGTTCATAGGCGGTCATTTTGTATACTTCTCCGTGTACCTATTGACCACTTCCTGCATTTTTTTCTTTCTTTTTTCAATTTCCGGTGTAAGTGCTTCATTGATTTTGTCCAGAACAATATAGGCGAACACCTGACCATTTCCAAAAACAGTTGTTGCGGTAATTGGTTCTTTAAATAAATCCTTAGATGCTTCGTATCCGAGCATATAATTGATTTTGTCCTCAATCTGTTTATTGATCTCTGCCATTTCTTTGCTGGAAGAAACATTTTTAACAGATTCCTGAGCCTGTTCAAAGAAAGTTTCCAATTCTTCCGCTCTTGCCGCAACGTTAATGTCAGTAGGATTCAATTTAAACGAAGAAAACACTTCTCCCTGTTTGTTCGTGAATGTAAAAAGAAGAAATCCATCATCAATGTTTGTATTAATTGTTTTTGCCATTTTCTATACCCTCCTAAAAATTATTCGCTGTCAGCTGTAAATGTTCCTGAAGTAATGTCAAATTTTCCTTTGACACGTTCTCCAACGTAGTTCACTGTAAACGGAATCTGATATCCAGATGTATCACCGCCGTAGGATGTCGGCACAACATGGCAATCCTGCTTGTATGCTTCGTATTTACCGGCTGTTGCTTCTTTCCAGAGGTGCACTTCAACTGCACTTGTTTTCAAATTATCGTCTTTAAGACGTTCATCAACGATCTGCTGAAGCTTTTCGAACAGATCTGATGTAGTATCTGCATAGAACGGATCAGCGTCAGAAGAAGCTTCGTAGCCATTGTGTTTAAATGTGGATTCTCCAAGAATGTTTTTAGATGTTTCAGTGTCTGGATTGAGTTCTACATTGTACTCTTCCAGGTCTTTTCCAAGACGCTCATATTTCGGCGTCAGTCCTCCGCAGAGGGAGCCTGCGTCGATATAATGAGCCATATATTTACGGTCAATTTTTCCTGTAACTGGCATAGAAATGTCCTTTCTGCCTATAACTTTAAAAGGCTGTGTAGGTTAGCGACTATCTCCAATTGATAGCCGGTTGTTACTTGTTATATTGCTTCGTAAGTATTTTCGTAGCGCACCGACAATGGTAACAACCAGTCCTGTACGCCGCTCTCCTGCGGTTCTAAACCATAGGAGTTGTCACGTGTGATACGTTTTATCACTCGCCCCTGTGAAAGCTCTGGAAACACATTTAAACGCGTCTCAGAGCCATTTATAATAACTGGTTCCCGGCATATCCATTTACCGAGATTGTCAAGGAACTTCTGAACAGATAGTTTCTGCCTTTCTTTGTCAGATGCTGTACGATATACCACGTAAAATGGGTACTGACATACCTGATGCATCGTTCCGCAAACGTCTTCTTTCTCTGAATAGATCAACGCCCCGTTGTCTGCCGAGAACGCAATTCCTGATTCTTTGCCGAGTTCTTCAAACTTGATTGTTTCATTTTCGTATAACCCTGGATACTGGTTTAGAAGTGCTTTCATGGCATCTGTCAGAATCTCATATCCAGTTGCATCTTTTCCGATAGGTTTATCCGCCATGTCTGCCACCTCCTGCCTGTGCTTTTACTTTACGAATCCATGTGTCGCCGTATTGTCGTTTAGCGGCATCGAACCACTTTGCTTGTGCCTGTGGGTGAATTTGTTTGGTGTATTCAAGATTTTCCTTTGCGGCTGTCTGACCAGAAAACTGACTAACAAGAACTTTCTTTGCTCCACGTCTTGCGTAGGGACTTCCAGTTGCTTCATCAACCATTCCTTTCCCCTCGTACAGAAAACGCCCATAAGGAGCCGCCGCCGCGCATACTTTCCCAGTTCCTTGCAAAGATGTACTCTCAATTCTTGTCCGATTGATAAAATTTCCGGTAATCATTGGCATAAATGGAACCATGCTGTCCATAACCATTCCGTCAAGGAGATACTGGGCTTCTTGATACTGTCTGGAAAACCTGTCCATATTCAGCTTGATTTTCATATCTCCATCGACTATGGAGAATCCTTTGAAATGATGAATCTTACTCATATTACTTACCCAGAATCTCAAAATGTGGAATCAGCGTATACGGACCGCCTACACTGGTAATCTTAAACACGTTGTCCTTGTTCTCATTCATGTACTGGTAGAATCCGTTTCGGTAATCACTGTCAATTACCGTTCCGCCAGTCCACTCACCCTCCCAGAAGAATGATTCATCCGAGAATGTAATAGTGTCCTCCAGAGCGTTGTTAATCTGCCTTTTCCACTCTTTAGACGGCACCCATGGAAGAATCTTGCCGTCTTTGTCAGTAATGGTTATATCGCCGTTCTGGACGGTATATCGGATGTGTAACTGTGCGTTGTCAGTTGCGTCTGGCCCGTACTTTTTAAGGATTGCTCCTTTGTCCGTAATCAGGTCAACGCCAGATAAAACATGAGGATACCAGTACGCATCTCCTGTCGTGGCTGATTCATAATAATCAAAAATCGTCACAGTTTTGCTATACATGATACCCTCTCCTTAATCATTCTTTCTGTACTGTCTGCTTAATAACCTGATTTACTCCGGTTGCTGACAATCCGTTAAACATACCAACCGCAACTGCCGTTATATAGTCCGTTGCCGGGAAATCCGGGATAACTCCCATCCCGACTGCTCCGAGAATCCCACCAATAACCGCCATAATCACCGGGATCCATTCATCAGAGACTCTTTTTGATGCTTTACATCCCATTCCCACGATGTAGCAAATCATAACGATTGCTATACATGAGCCTAATGTTGAAATGTCCATTATTCAGATACCTCCTTAAATTCTTCTTCAAATTCATCCTTTATCATTGTATCGAAATATCCTTCTTCATCACGCAAGACGTAGTCTCCAGGCTCTATGAGTACCGAATCAACCATTTCGCCATTTCTAAACGGAGCAGGATATGTAGAAATCTCAATGTGAGGTGGGTTAAGATTGTTATTAATTTTTACTGAATTGCCAACAAACTTTTCAATTTGAGCTATGCTTTCTGGAGTGGTAAAACATTGAATAGCTTCAACTATAGTCGGTTTTATTCGTACATATTTCATACTCACACCCCCGCATACAAAATTGGTATCCCATCATCCGCCCTTATTCCCATCAGAAGCGGCAAAGCTGCCTTTAAGAGTAAGTCGTTCGTTTTCTGTACATCTCCGGCGGCGGCATACACTGCACTCCATTCCTTTGCACTTGCTCCAATCTGCTGTGGCGTTGCGTAAGAGATGGATTCACTGCCAGAAGATACAGATGTTACAATGCCTGTTGATTTGCCACCGACATTTGTGTCGGTCACATTTGCTGATGCCTGATTGATAGCATTCTTCTCGGCAAGATCAATCTGATACATTAATTCAGCCAATGAACAGACTGCCTTTTTGATACGCTTCTGTGAGCGTTCGTTTGTTGGCAGTCCGTCCACCAGTCTGTCAAACGTCATTGTGTCCACAAAATCACTGGCTTTTTCTGCCAGTCGTGGAAAGTCGGTTTCTGGCACGACATTGCCGAATGATTCTGTATAGAATTTATAATCTGCATAAGCCATGCCAGCTGCCTCCCACGTTTATCATTTTGCTGTTACGCTTGCACTTCCGGCATTCAGTGCCTTGTATGTTCCATCACACTCAACTACTGTGATCTTCTGTCCGGTTGCCGCTGTGATATCGGCTTTTCCATCCCAAGTGCTCCAGTTTCTGAGGTTCTGACCATATCCGACAGTTACTGCGTCTGCCGCAACTTTGTATTTGTATACGTTGTTGGAGTTTTCCTTAGCCGGATTTACAGTGATTTTTGTATCACCAGTTGCTGTTCCTTCCGCAGATGTTACTACCAGAGTGCCAAGTGCTGGTGTCTCATCAATGGTAATTACTGCAATTGCATCAATGTACTCCGCAAAAAGAGTAAGTCCCATAACCGCGAACGCCTCAGACACTGCTGTGTGATAGTTGCCCTGAGTATGGAATCCGATCAGGTTTGTCTCACCGGAAACGGTATACACAAGACCTGCTCTTGCGAAGTCAGATTCGTTCGGGTCAACATAGTAAAGTACGATGTTCTCGACAGGAGTAGCGATAACCTGTCCACGTGGGATCTCACTGTCAGATAACAGGAAGATGGTATTGAATCCCATGAAATCCTTCATGTATTGGAATCCGAACTGGTTCTGAATAGTGATCTCAGCTGCTCCGAGGTATTCATATACGTCCAGAATGTTCACAAATCCAACAACACCAGTCACATTTCTGTGCATCTGCTTGAATTTGTTTTCAACACGACCCTTAGCCATTGCCAGAGCCATCTGGAATGTAGTTTCTGTGGAAGTAAGCGTACCGGTTTTCAGATAGTCATAGAATCTGCTGGTAACATTGGTCTGAAGCTGGAAAAGGAATTCGTCATCGGTCATCTGAACAGCGTTCTCATAACCGTGATCCTTGATTGCTTCGATAGATACAGCCTTTGCGTACTTCTCAATGCTCATTTCTGCATAAGGCTTTTCTTTTACAGTGAATTTGCTGTAAGGGATTTCTTCGCCCTCTTTAACATTTCCGTCCTGCAATGTGCCTTCTGCGTATTTTGATTTAAGAACCGCTCCGGGTGTCTTTTTGATTGGACGCATGATACCAAGAATCTCACGCAAGTGCTCCCAGTTTCTTTCGAATCTGGTTACAAAGTCAATCTCACGTGCCGTGACCTGGATATCATTTGTCATAATAAGATTAGCTTTTGCTGCCATATAAAAAATCCTTTCTACCCATAACTATTAAGGTATTGGGTTAGCGGCTATACTCTGGCGTATAGTCGGTGTAAAAAATCACTGGAATAACTGGATATTCTGAGCAATTGCAGCCTGTCTCTCGGACGGGTCTTTGATCGCTTCGATATCTTTTTTAGTCATGCTTCCCGGTGTCTGCTGCTGTCCAACGTGAGTGGTAAATCTTGCCTGATTCTGCTGAGCCTGCTGCTGAGATTCATCCACAAAAGCAGATGCGTCAGACTGCTTCATCTGCTCGATCAGATCGTTCAGGCCAAGGATTTTACCGTCTTTCAGTTTAAGACCTGCTTCTTTGATGTCTGCCATGACTGATTTCTTTGCCGCTTCGCTGGAAAACTTAACGTCATCGAGTGCCGCTTTCAGAGCATCCGAGAAATCACGGTCGTAGATTTTTGCATTGAATTCTTTCTCTGCATCTGCCGCTTTCTGTTTCCAAGTCTCTAACTCGCTTTTAATATTTGCCGGGTCGATACCGTCAAAACTTTTTAAGGTTTCTTCTGCTGTCTCAGCACGTACTTTCCAGTCATCACGTTCTCCCTCGACTTTTGACAGAGTTTTTGCAACTTCCTTTGCATTCTTGTAATTCTCAGAGAGTACTTTCTTTACATCTGCCTGTTTATCCTCCGGGATTTCAATTCCAAACGATTTTAAAGTGTCAATAAGTTTCTGCATAACATCCTCCTGGTCGTGTTTATTGACCTGCCGCCGCAGGTAAATGGATTAAGCCAGTTAGACCACTGGCAAGGTAATCGGAAAGGCAGGAATCGAACCTGCGACCTCACATTTACAGTGCGATCTACCACTGAGCTACATTCCATGCCGCCTATAACGGCCAACCCTCTAAAAAGAAACTGGGGTGAATTTCACTTCTTTCGCTATAGCGTAAATCCACCTGAGACATAGACCACCTGTATACAAACAGCTTAACTCTAAGCGGATTAAAGCGGAGCGCCCGGAATCGAACCGGAGACCAGAGTGCGACTCTGTCAGTTTTCCACTAGCGTACATTCCACACAACCCGGATTCCCGGGTTAGCAAGGTGTTTAACGTGTCATGCCTGCCACGAGTTGTTTCGGATATTTATTTCTTTTTTAAAAGAAAAGTATGAATAACAAAAACCTTAATCAAGGAGGTGAGCCATCTTGCGTGCCAGATGGCAAATACGCACGACAGGATTCGAACCTGTTCAACTTTCCGTTAAAGCGTGCGTACCAGCTACTAAATTAAAGGAAGGAGGATTAAAACGAAAATGTCAAAAACAACCGTTTTACTTGTGCTTCCTGCTGCACAATTACATTATAACAGATTTCTTTTAACTACCTCTCTACCACTTTTGTGTTTTTAGAGCATATCACGGAGTTTTTCTACGTATCTCTTGACAAGATCACGTTCTTCCCGGCACTCTGCATCCTTGGACATATCACTCATTTCTGTTGTAAGTTCGTCCAGATGTTCTTCCAATGCGGCGAGCATCTTTCTTTTGCAGTCTTCAGACTTGCCGGAACGATAGCTCTGTTTCTGTGTCATATAGTCGTCATAAGCATCTCGTCCGTCAGAGCGGCTGTAATGTCCTCTAACATAATGCTCACCACGTCTGGCATAAGAACTGCCTCGGTCATAATCCGGCATCATTCTGCCGTCATTTGCGCTGTATCTCCCCATGCTGTCGCGCTTTCTTCCACGTTCGCTGTAATCGTCATTGTATCCGCCACGCATCTCATCAAGGACAGTGTTATAGTACTCCACTTTCTTGTCCCAGTACTGCGTGTTCTTTATGTCTTTGTACATATCAATCAGTTTGTATGTCATTTCCAGATTTCCAGTGGTCAGTCCATTATCAGCGATTTTGGACAGTTCGTCTTCAATTCTTGCACATAAGTCTTTAATGTCTCTCATAATCGCACCTCCTACGCTTCTCTGGTCACAACAATATTTGCGTTCGCAACAGATATTGCCTGATCGCTTGTGTTCTCTACTGCGATATTAACGCAACATCCGCGAGGCACATCAATATAGATACCTGCGGACACATTATTGTACTGATTTACTGCTGCCGGTGTGGAAATCATCTGAGAAGAAAGAACCGGCTCACCAGAAATTGCAATAGCCAGTGAGATAGCTCCGACAGTACCGCCTGTTGGAATTGCGATATTACCAGAAAAATCCACGAAGAATCTCGCTTTACACTGGTTAGTCAGTCCTCTTAGAGTGATGATTCCACTTCCCTCTCTGTGCTGAATGCAGTTAGAACCTTTAACTGCTGTGTTTGAAAATACTACGTTTCCATTTGCTGCTACAGTCTGAGCAGCCACATTTGTAAATTCTGCCATAAAAATACTCCTTTCATATCACAAAAGGACAGGTCTCAGCCTGCCCCTCTGTGTAATACGGCATAAGCCGACATTCGAATCAATCGAAAGATACTCTCGATATGAAGTTATCAGCAATTGCATCCGGTGTTGCATCCGCATCCACATCCGTAATATGTGTTCGGGTTAGGAACCTGATATGCCGGAATCGGTGCTGGATTGATTGCATTAATGAGCTGCTGTGTCTGAGAAGCCATTGCAGTTGTGAGAAGTGCGCTCTGGCGATCCTGAGATGCAGCACGTCTGAGATCATTATTCTCAGCCTGCAGACTAGAAATCTTTTCATTGCAAAGATAGTCAAGAATGGCTCTTGTTCCAGCGTTCTGACTGTCAATAATGTCTCTTGTATTGCTGTTCATGGTGTTCTGCAATGCGCAGGTGTTCTGTGCCATATTGTAATTTACGCCCTGAATTGCTTCTCTGGTTTCGCAGCAACAGTTCGCAAGCTGTGCCTGTAAAGCATTAGTATTCTGCATATTAGCCACAGTATCGGCATTAATAGCCTGCTGGATTCCGAAGCCGGTCTGCATGATGTTTGTGTTGATTCCATTGAATCCGGTAAGCATACCATTATTCATGGCATAAAAGCCATCGCACAGGCCACTGTTGATTCCATCAAGTTTGCTGATTACCGCTGAATTGTCGAATCCTCTCTGAATGTCTGCCTGAGTAGCTGCTGTGGCTGCATATCCGCCGCCATTGCCATTATTGCCCCAGCCGTTGTTTCCCCATCCGAAGAAAGCAAAAATGAATAAAACAATAATCCACCAGCTACCATCTCCGCCAAACATGCCGTCATTATTTCTACCGTTTCCAGTAGCAGCGGCAATATCTGCTAAGCTATAATTTCCATCCATAATATAATCTCCTTTTTGTGTATTTACATCAATCTGGCCAGATTGTAATGTACTATTTCATTCCTTTCAACATGTGTTGAAACTGTCCTGCCATCTGCTGAACCTGATTAAGCTGCTGCTGAGAAATCTTTCCAGACTGCAACATTTTCTCAACTTCTGCTTTCGGGTCTCCCTTAAAATTCTGTTTAAACTGCATAAACTGCTGCATCATCTGCATTGGCCCGTTTCCCTGTGGCATCCCACCACCGAGGGCATTGAATAATGGATTACTCATCTGCGTTTCCTCCCTTGACTGCTGATTCCTGCACGGTATTAGCCCTAACAGGTTCAGAAAAAGAATTTAATCGGTTTATGATAGCTTCGTATTTGCCCTTTAAATCGTCATATTCCTGTCTGGTGACATATTTACTGTCCATGTTCTGAGCAGGCTGTTTAGGTGGCATCTGAGTGCCTATTTCGTGGTACTCAAACGTCCGTAATGGCTGTGGCATACCGGAAACGTCTGTGGATTTTATATAAAATTTCTCTGATTCTGAATCCATTAGTAAAACGCTTGTCCCGGGTGCTACCAGATAGGATTTTGCGCCGACTTCGCCGGATACCCACAGGATGCCATTGTTATTCTGTTGTGGTTGCTGCACTGGTTGAGCCGGCATCTGGACAGGCTGTTGCTGGAACTGATTCATCTGTCCCGGAGCGCCAAAACTGTATTGATAAGGATTGTTATATAATGCCATCTTATGCACCACCTTTCTGATTATATTTTTGCATAGATGTATCAATCTAAAAAGTTCAAAAAAGTATCGAAAAAGTATTGTACAATAACGCACATAGATTTATAATTGAGAAAAAGGAGGGATTAACATGGCAACAGAAGCGCAGAAAAGAGCGGTGAGAAAGTATGAGAACAACAATTATAGACTGAATATTGTCTTTCCAAAAGGAACTAAAGAGAGGATTGAAAAGCTCGGTCTCGGCAAGAGCAACAGTGCCTTTATCCGGGATGTTGTTCTGTCAGAACTTGACAGGCTAGAAAAAAAATAAAAATAACGCACATATACGCTTGACATATAACGCACATAGATATATAATAAAGACAGTTAAAGAAAGTACATCACACAGCCTCACAAGGGGCAGAGAGGAGTCAGAACGAAATGATTAAGAGAGTAAAACTTGAAACCATTTACAAAATGGCTAAAGAAGATAACGAGGAAATAAAAGCTCGTAAACTTTTCCCGGACGGATGGGATGAAAAAGTCTACGATTATTATAACAAATTGTCGAAAGATTCATACGACGTTGAAATGTTCATGGGATTTCTGGGTGGTGAAGATTCACCGCTAGAAATGGCGTACGCATACAGGAGAAACATGTATATCATGCTGTACACAATGAACGCAACAGATACGATGGCATTTGTGGATAGCGAATATGATATATTCTACATCGTATCAAAAGACGGTGATGAGTATAATAGTTGGGAATGGTGCTTCACAAACAACATTGACCCGATCAAATACAGGGGTGACGATGGAGACGAACCGGTACCGGAGTGGCTCATAAAAAAATATGAAGAACAAACAAAATCAGAATAAAAATAAGCCCCTGGGAAATAGTCCCGGGGCTTTTATTGTTGCCTTAACACACTTTAATTATTTTATTATTCACCCTCCGGCTCAACCGTTTCGCCGTGGATATACTCACATTCATCTGTTCAGCGCAGTATTCGAGTGTATATTCCTTACATCTCAGCCGGAACAGTCTTTCTTCGTCCGGTGTAAAATTACACTCTGCCAAGAACCTGTCTATATCTTTCTTTGTGAACACATATAATTTCATGAGCATACCCCTTACTAATGCTAACGCTGATTCTGTGCAAGATAATTTGTAAGCTTCTGTTTTGTTTTTTTTAATTCCTCGACGTTATTCCCACTGATCTGGCTGTCCAACATGGTCGACAACACTTCCAGAATTAATGAATCTCGTTCTGCGATTCTCCGAAGGCTTTCATAGTCTCGTCTATCATGTTCTTCCAGTGTCTCTACTCGTTTATTAAGTCGAAACGCCGGTGTAATCCATTTAAAGATTACGGCTGGCG
>ENA-OURJ01000202-OURJ01000202.1-human-gut-metagenome-genome-assembly--contig:-NODE-202-length-47577-cov-11.3518_pt1 | contig 47577 bp, 29 predicted proteins | sample MGYA00242096_ERZ508981 | MGnify/ENA primary metagenome ERZ508981 (study PRJEB26280, sample SAMEA2531404) | human gut metagenome | biome: human gut; feature: human-associated habitat; material: faeces... | reverse complement strand
GTGATAATAATCGGCTTGCAAAAGTACGGCTTTTCTTTGAATTGGCAAACTATTTCCAGCTTTTTTTGGATTTATCGGGTTGAATGACAAGGGGAACTTACTATATTTACAAATAAGGAACAGAAAATAAAAAGGCCTCCTCCGGATTTACACCGGGGAGGTCAAAAAACAACAAAGAATCTATATTGCAATCTCATTTATCGCACAATATCTTCCGGAAACTTAGCCGGCATCTCCACCCGTTTCCAAGTCTCATAATACCAGGCGTTCAGTTCATTTCCGTTCAGATCATTCTTGATGAAGTATTTCAAATGCAGATAATCATTATCTTTAATTTCAAACTCCAGAATATTATCCTGATTATCGAGCATCGGAAGGTGGATATTCTTCTCGATACTCTCCTTATAAGAATCATCGGTCAACTGTTTATATGTACCATATCCTGTGATAATCGCATCAGAACCGGGAATAATGGTAAAATTCACGATTCTGCCGTCATCACTCAATACCTTAAATGTATTACTGGGTTTCAACGATCCCGGGACATCGGGAGATTCTGATACATAATGGCACAACTGCCAAATCCCCTTTAAATCGGCCGGTTTGAATTTGGTTTTCTTCTGGGCCGTCGCACCTGTTACCGCTAACAACATGATTGAAAGCATGGTAAAGAAATAGAGCTTTTTCATGACAATATGATTTTAGTTAACACTCTTAAAGGCGTATGTCCAAATATAAAGATTTATTTTGAGAAAGTAACAATCAAATGCATAAAAAAACTCGCATAATCAAAAGATTGTGCGAGTTTTACATAAATATACCGAAATATTAGAAATCAGCATTTCTCGGTGTACGCGGGAACGGTATCACGTCACGGATATTTGACATACCTGTTACAAACAGCAACAGACGTTCAAAACCGAGCCCAAAACCGGAGTGAGGACAAGTACCGAACTTACGGGTATCCAGATACCACCACATATCCTTCATCGGGATATGCATTTCTTCAATACGAGTCATCAGCTTGTTATAATCCGCTTCACGTTCAGAACCACCAATGATCTCACCGATCTTCGGGAAAAGAACGTCCATCGCACGTACTGTCTTTCCATCCTCGTTCTGCTTCATATAGAAAGCTTTGATTTCCTTCGGATAATCAGTCAGAATCACCGGACGTTTGAAGTGATCTTCCACCAGATAGCGTTCGTGCTCGGAAGCCAAGTCTACTCCCCAATAAACAGGGAATTCGAACTTGTGACCTTTCGCAACGGCATCTTCCAGAATCTTGATACCATCTGTGTAAGGCAGACGAACGAAATCATCCTTCAATACACCTTGCAGACGTTCAATCAAGCCTTTATCGAACATATCGTTCAGGAACTTCACATCATCCGCACAGTTATCCAACGCCCATTTCACACAATATTTGATGAACTCTTCTGCCAGGTCCATATTGTCGGCAATGTCGTTGAACGCAACTTCCGGCTCAATCATCCAGAACTCTGCCAAATGGCGGGGAGTATTGGAGTTTTCGGCACGGAAAGTAGGACCGAATGTGTAGATAGCACCCAAAGCAGTGGCCGCCAATTCACCTTCCAACTGACCGGATACTGTCAAACTTGCCTGCTTGCCGAAGAAGTCGTCATCATAAGAGATAGAACCTCTTTCGTCTTTCTTCAAGTCATACAGATTCATGGTAGTTACCTGAAACATCTGTCCGGCACCTTCACAGTCGGAACCTGTGATAATCGGTGTATGGAAATAGAAAAATCCCTTTTCATGGAAAAACTTGTGAATAGCAATCGCCATGTTGTGACGAATGCGGAACACTGCACCAAAGGTATTGGTACGCGGACGCAAGTGAGCGATCTCGCGCAAGAATTCCATGGAGTGACCTTTTTTCTGCAATGGATATGTATTGTCGCAAGTACCCAGCACTTCGATTTCTTTAGCCTGCACTTCCACCTTCTGACCGGAACCCACAGACTCCACCATTACTCCGTTCACGCTTATACAAGCTCCGGTAGTAATCAGTTTCAGCATCTCTTCATCGAAGTTAGCCAGATCTACTACGATCTGCACATTATTTATTGTAGAACCGTCATTCAGTGCGATAAAGTTAACTTGTTTGCTACCTCTACGGGTGCGAACCCATCCTTTCACATTGACCATAGCGCCAATATCTTCGCGCTTCAACAGATCAACAATTTTTGTTCTACCAATCTTTTCCATAAAACTTTTTTAATACAATATTATATATTACTCAAACGAACCCATGCGGAGGTAGTTTACTTCTGCTTCCGACAGGTAACGCCAGTCTCCGCGACGCAGACCTTTTTTGGTCAGTCCGGCGAAGAACACACGGTCGAGTTTTACTACTTTATAACCCAGTGATTCGAAAATACGGCGAACGATACGGTTCTTTCCGGAGTGAATTTCGATACCTACCTGGTCTTTCTTGAAATCATCTGTGTAGCTGATAGCATCTGCATGGATTTCACCGTCTTCCAACTGTACGCCGGCTGCAATCTGATCCATATCTGCTTTTGTCAGGTTCTTGTCCAGATGAACATGATATATTTTCTTTTTCAAGAATTTCGGGTGTGTAAGCTTGGAAGCCAGATCACCGTCATTTGTCAACAGGAGTACACCAGTCGTGTTGCGGTCAAGACGTCCTACCGGATAAATACGTTCGTTGCAAGCGCCTTTTACCAGATCCATTACCGTACGGCGTTCCTGCGGATCATCCGATGTAGTAACCGTATCTTTCGGCTTATTCAACAGTACGTATACCTTACGTTCGATGCTAACCGGTTCATCGTGGAACTTCACCACATCCGAGCGTTTGATCTTTGTACCCAATTCAGTTACTACTTCACCGTTTACAGAAACCACACCTGCTGTGATAAACTCATCAGCTTCGCGACGTGAGCAAACACCGGCATTAGCCAGGAACTTATTCAGACGAATCGGTTCGTTCGGATCAACAAACTGTTCCTTGTACTCAATCTGCTTCTTGATGCTATACTTAGCATTCGGATCGTAATCACTGGTACGCGGACGCGGACGATAGCCACCCTGCGAACGGTCATTGTTAAATCTCGGACGATAGCCGCCACCACCGTTGTTATTACGGTAGCCACCACCTTCACCACTGTTGAAGCGAGGACGGTATGGACGGTCACCACCGCCATCACGGTTGTAAGGACGCTGAGGACGGTCGCCACCTTCACCACTGTTGAAACGGGGACGGTACGGACGGTCGCCATAAGAACGTTGTTCGCCACCTTCACGATTGTAAGGACGTTGCGGACGATCGCCTCCTTCGCCGTTCGGATTAAATCTCGGACGATACGGACGGTCTCCACCTTCACGGTTGTAAGAAGGGCGTTGAGGACGATCATAAGAACGTTGTTCACCACCTTCGCGGTTGTAAGGACGTTGCGGACGTTCGCCTCCTTCATTGTTGCTATTGAAGCGAGGACGATACGGACGGTCTCCACCTTCACGATTGTAAGAAGGACGCTGAGGACGGTCGCCGTAAGAGCGGTCTCCATAAGAACGCTGCGGGCGTTCTCCACCTTCACTGTTGGTATTAAATCGCGGGCGATACGGACGATCCCCACCTTCACGGTTGTAAGAAGGACGATACGGACGTTCTCCACCTTCTCTGTTGTAAGACCTGTTACCATCACGGCCGGCACCTGTATTCTCTTCATTGAAAGAATTTTCGCGCCATTCTTCGTTTTCTGTGCTCATTTTTTTATTCGAATAAAATTAGACTTTGGCCTCACGGCCTATTTAAAAAACACGTTTATTGTATAAGTAAACAATTAAAGTCCCGTATATGTATGCGGAGTAATTGCTCTTAACTCTTTTTTAATATCTTCGCTTACGTTCAAGCCTTCGATAAACTCTTTAATAGAACTTTCTGTAATAGCCTGGTTGGTCCGGGTCAAAGCTTTCAAAGCTTCATACGGACGTGGGTAAGCCTCGCGGCGTAAAATCGTCTGGATTGCCTCAGCCACTACGCTCCAGCAGTTGTCCAGATCACGGTAAATAGCCGGTTCGTTCAGCAACAGTTTGCGAAGTCCTTTCAGTGAGCTTTGAATAGCAATCACGATATGACCAAAAGGCACACCTACATTACGGAGTACCGTAGAGTCTGTCAGGTCACGCTGCAAACGGGAAACAGGCAGTTTCACAGCCAGATGTTCCAAAATAGAAGTTGCGATACCCAGATTACCTTCCGCATTTTCAAAGTCGATCGGATTCACTTTATGCGGCATCGCGCTTGATCCTACTTCACCGGCTTTGATCTTCTGCTTGAAGTATTCCATAGAAATATACTGCCAGAAGTCACGGTTCATATCCACCATGATGGTATTGATACGTTTCATCGCGTCAAAGACAGCGGCCAAGTTATCGTAGTTCGAAATCTGAGTGGTATATTCTTCGCGTTCCAGTCCCAGTTTCTCTGCAACAAACCGATTACCGAATTGTTTCCAGTCATATTGAGGATATGCTACATGATGAGCATTGTAATTTCCGGTAGCGCCACCGAATTTTGCAGTGATCGGACATGCTTTCAGCATAGCCAGCTGACGTTCCAGGCGGTAAACGAATACCATCACTTCCTTACCCAGACGAGTCGGAGAAGCCGGTTGCCCATGAGTTTTGGCAAGCATCGGGATGGCAGCCCATTCTGTTGCATATGTTTTCAGTTGTGCAATCAGTTCCTCAATCAGCGGATAATAGACTTTATCCAAAGCTTCCTTGATAGAAAGAGGCACAGACGTATTGTTAATGTCCTGAGAAGTCAGTCCGAAGTGAATGAATTCTTTATAGTCATCCATTCCACCCAGCTTATCGAATTCTTCTTTCAGGAAATATTCTACGGCTTTTACATCATGGTTGGTTACACTTTCGATATCTTTAATGCGTTGCGCATCTGCTTCCGAGAAGTTACGGTAGATATTCCGTAAAGTTTCAAACACGCTGCTATCGATTCCTTTCAACTGCGGCAAAGGAAGTTCGCACAAGGTGATAAAGTATTCCACCTCTACCTGTACACGGTATTTAATCAGTGCAAATTCAGAGAAATAAGCTGCCAAAGCTTTAGTTTTGCCTCTATATCGACCATCAATCGGAGATATGGCCGTTAATACATCAAGTTCCATACGTTTTCTTAGATAATTATCAGACTGCAAAATTAACTCTTTTTCCTGAGTTATAAGGCAAAAGGATAAAGAAAGTTTGTATAAAAGCGGTAAGAAATAAAAAATCCATTTAATTTTCTTCCCGCCTCTTTTTATAAAAGACCTTACCGACTCTGTCGATATGGGATACAATAGGAGTGCCTATATTCTTGTTATAATCAACAACATCCACTTTATACAAGAGGCCGAGGTCCTCTATCTGGATATTTATGTCCATCAACTGATTAAAAGTCAGTCCATTTCCTTTTACAGCCAAGTCTATATCAGAACCTTCCGAATAATTCCCCTTGGCACGCGAACCAAACAGTATCACTTCATCAATATTGCCATGTCGTTCAAAAACGCCACGAATATCTCGTATAACCTCATCGCTTAATCCAAACATCACGAAAATAAATTTCCTGTTTCAAATTTTAATTTTTCCTGCTCCAGCCTTATAGCCAACAATTTAAGCAATCCGGAATATTCCGTATAAATGTTCTCTACAATTTCCAGTGCATCACCTTCATTGTATGTATGAGACGTGGTTCCACGAGCCTTATTCATCCTTCTCCATGCATCATGATTGGTTATCAACCCGTCCTCAAAAGCTTTTTGCAGTGCACCATTCGGCCCCAGCGCAAAGTCATACCCTTTATACTTCAAGAAATCTTGCATCACTTTCCATGCCAACTCATACGTATACTCGAAACGCTGAACAAGTCCTTCCTGTTCCAGCTCCGACAAATCATCCGGTTCTTTATCCGACTCCGTTATCTCAAGCACTCTCCGACAAGCTTTTCGAAAACTGTCCAAACGTTGCAGCCAACGAACATCTTCTTCCATCATCTATATTTATAAAGGGTTACTTTTTTTCTATTTAACATCCGATCATACGGCAAAGTTAAACAAAAAGCGGTAAGAAATAAAAAAAGTCTCACGAATTTCTTCGTAAGACTTCTTTTTTGTGGGCGCTGAGGGATTCGAACCCCCGACCCTCTGGGTGTAAACCAGATGCTCTGAACCAGCTGAGCTAAGCGCCCTTTTGTTGACGGAAGTGCTTCGGTATTCTTTGTGGGCGCTGAGGGATTCGAACCCCCGACCCTCTGGGTGTAAACCAGATGCTCTGAACCAGCTGAGCTAAGCGCCCGTACACTTCCGTTTCAAAAGCGATGCAAAGGTACGGCTTTTTTTGAAACCTCCAAACATTTTGCATATTATTTTTCAAGAAACTTTTTATCAAAAGTAAAAACCAACTGATTATCAACAAATAATGAAAAAAGTTTTTTTTCATGTAACTTTCCCTTCTCCAAGCCTGTCCACTAAACAGAACAAGATAAAGCCAACAATGCGGGAACACTCAAATCCGGGAAATAAGATTCCCGGTCAAGCCTGCTTACGGATAAGGCGCGCCGGATTCCCAACTGCAACACTGTCGTCGGGAATATCTTTCGTCACGACGCTTCCCGCTCCTATCACACAACGGTTGCCAATCGTCACACCGGGACAAATGACAGCACCGCCGCCAATCCAGCAATCCTCGCCGATCGTAACCGGATAAGCATACTCTTTCGAACCGCGACGCTCCAGATAATTCATCGGATGATGCGGTGTATAAATCTGTACGCAAGGGCCGACTAGCGTATGGGCACCGATTGTGATATACCCTCCGTCCAGAAAAGTACAGTTGGCATTGACAAAGACGTGTTCGCCCAACTTTATCCCGTCTCCGTGATCGCAATGGAAAGGAGGACAGATCACCGAAGTTTCAGGAATACCCGGCACCAGTTCTTCCAACAATTCTCTGTACCCGTCATCGTACGTGCTCAACCCGCGCATGATCGCCAGCAACTTCTTGGCATGTTCAAAACGCACCTGCAACTCCGGCGCGGACATATCAGCCAACTGGCTGCTACGCATCTTCTCTACTTCTGTCATATTCCTTATTCTCCCATCCCATTAATAAATACCAATTTCCTTTCATCCGAAAGCGATTCGTCAAACTCGAACCCTTCCCACGAGAATCCTTTCAGTTCCTCCGGATTTCCGATCTTATTTTTCAATATGAAACGTGTCATCTCGCCACGGGACATCTTGGTATACACCACTATCGTAGCCAGCTTTCCATTCTTCCAGACATGAAATTCGGGAGTGACCACACGGACTTCGCTCTCCACCCGCTTCCAGTCAAACAGGCTTTTCATCTCGTCACTGGCAAGATTACACAAGATTCCTCCTGCCGACCGGATGTCCTCTATGAACGTATCCGTCAAACGCGACCGCCAATAAGAAAACAAAGTCTGATTCCCCAATTCCGGCAATACGACATCTCCTTCCAGCCGATAAGCACGAATCACGTCCAAAGGACGCAACAGACCGTAACAGAAAGAAGTCAGCCGCAAATGTTCCTGCGCATACCCGAAATCTTCTGCAGAGAAGTCCTTCGGATTCAGCCGTTTGAATACAATGCCGGTATATGCCAGCAAAGCAGGCAATTCCGGAGTGGCTTCCGCATGAAAAGCCTGATAACGTTTATAATTCTCCACAGCAATCTTTGCGTTTACACGCAGCAGACGTTCTAATTCGTCTACAGAAAACTGGGACATCTGCAACGCTATTTCCGCCGCTTCCTTCTGAAAACGGGGGCTCGTAGTCAAAGGGACTTTCACCTTCGACACCGCACTCATCGTCTTGGCACAAGATAGAAGTACTAACATTCTGAATCGGGTTTAATCATTTTGAAAAACACAAAAATAAAAAATAAATAGCTTCACTTGTTGACAGATATCCAAATTATGCCTACTTTCAGCCAATAATTAACTATAATCATTTATTAATTAACAAAAACACAAAAATCCCCCTTATGAGAAACAAGTTTGTATCTTTGCAAGCTCTGGCCTTATTGGTCATCTTTTGTCTGACGGGTAGCTTAACCCGTGCCGCTGTCAACCCGAAACCGTTTGTTGTCCCCGAACTCAAACAATGGACGGGAAAAGACGGTAACTTCACCCCGGGAAAAGACACCCGAATCGTCTGCACTTCCCAAAATCCCGAATTACTGAGAATAGCCCGGATGTTTGCCGACGATTATCAACAGATGTTCGGGCAGACATTAAGCGTAGCGCAAGGCAAAGCCACGTCCGGCGATTTCGTCCTATCCTTGTCGGCAGACAAGAAGCTCGGTGAGGAAGGTTACGCCATCAAGATAACCGACCGTGTAGCCATCTCCGCTCCCACTCCAACCGGTCTTTACTGGAGCACACGCACACTCCTGCAACTGGCGGAACAAAATCAGGAACGCTCACTCCCGCAAGGAACGATTCGTGATTATCCCGATTATCCGCTTCGCGGTTTCATGATAGACTGTGGCCGTAAGTTCATTCCGATGGCTTATCTGCAGGACTTGGTGAAAATCATGGCTTACTACAAAATGAACACCCTGCAAGTCCATCTGAACGATAATGGATTCAAGCAATACTTCGAGCACAACTGGGACAAGACTTACGCTGCCTTCCGGCTGGAATCGGAGACTTATCCGGGATTGACAGCCCGTGACGGCTCGTACTCCAAGAAAGAATTCATCGACTTCCAGAAACAAGCGGCATCCAACTTCGTGGAAATCATTCCGGAAATTGACGTTCCCGCCCACTCACTGGCTCTCACCCATTACAAACCGGAAATCGGAAGCAAGGAGTACGGCATGGATCATCTCGACTTGTTCAAGCCGGAAACTTACGAATTCGTAGATGCTCTGTTCAAAGAATATCTGGAGGGCGACAATCCGGTATTCGTAGGCAAGCGTGTACATATCGGTACAGACGAATACTCGAACGCGAAGAAAGACGTGGTAGAAAAATTCCGTGCTTTCACCGACCATTACATCCGTTTTGTGGAAGGTTTCGGCAAGCAAGCAGTCGTATGGGGCGCGCTCAGCCATGCCAAAGGCGATACGCCCGTCAAATCAGAAAATGTCGTCATGAATGCTTGGTACAACGGATACGCCGATCCGGCAACTATGATCAAAGACGGATATCAACTGATCAGTATTCCGGACGGACTGGTATATATCGTTCCGAAAGCCGGCTACTATTATGATTACCTCAACGAACCATACTTATATAAGGAGTGGACACCCGCCCATATCGGCAAAGCTGTATTCGACGAAAAACATCCTTCCATTCTTGGCGGTATGTTTGCCATCTGGAACGACCATGTCGGCAACGGTATCTCGGTGAAAGACATCCATCACCGTATATTCTCGCCCCTGCAAACACTCTCTGTAAAGATGTGGACAGGCGCTCAAACGGACATTCCTTATGAAACATTCAATGAAAAACGTGCCCTCCTCAGCGAAGCGCCCGGAGTCAACCAACTGGCAAGAATCGGCAAAAAGCCGGAATTGGTATACGAACGTTCCACAGTCGCTCCCGGCAGCACTTCCGATTATCCGGAAATTGGCTATAATTACACTGTCAGTTTCGACATTACCGGAGCAAAAGAAAGTGAAGGAACCGAATTGTTCCGTTCGCCTAACGCCGTATTCTATCTGTCAGACCCTATTCGGGGGATGATGGGATTTGCACGCGACGGCTATCTGAATACCTTCCCCTACAAAGTGAATCCAGGAGAAAAAGCAACAATTCAGATAGAAGGAAACAATCGCAGCACAACGCTGAGAGTCAACGGTAAAGTGGTTGATGAAATGAATACGCAGAAACTTTACTTTAATGCGGGAAAAGATTCGATGAACTATGTACGTACACTGGTTTTCCCGCTGGAGAAAGCAGGAAACTTTAATAGTAAGGTACAGAATCTGAAAGTATACAATTATTGCGTAAGCAAACCATAAGATTCAGATACGGATTACACAGATTTCACATTTTTTTAGCGGTACAATCTACCAAAAACCGTATCAATCTGTGTAATCCGCTTCTGGAAGAAGCACAATCATTCATTTCATTTACATACGGATTTGAGCAAAATGATAGTAATAGTATCTTAAAATGGGGGTGCCCCCAATGGAGATACTACTGTTTCATTCATTTTTGAACCGTTACGAATCAATTCAAACCTGTATAACCAAAAGCTACACAAACGTTTCTTCCCTAAGCAATAAAACGCTTTTTTATTGTCACTTATCACTTTTCGAAGTTAACTAACTGATTATAAGCATATCATCGGTGATAATAAGCGGTGATAATACGGTGACAATAGCTGCATTCATACATTTTATTGTCACTTCCCTCCCAATCTCACTGTTCATCTCACCTACTGCTATCTCCCCATCAAGCCTACTTCATCCGAGTCCTGATCCTACGCAACAAATACCGTATACTACCGGTATCTTTCTCTTATAGTGCCTTTATTGTTCCATTAAGACACCGATCTCTTTAGTTGTTCACGGCCGTGGCAAGCATTGTTCACGGTCGTGACAAGAGTTGATCACAGCCATGAGCAGACCTGTTCACGGCCGTGAAGAGCTAAAGAGAACGGCACTCTATTCCTACTTTCCTTATAGGAAAAAGCAAGTATATAAGGAGCTGAAGAGAACATTAGCACTATCTTACGACTCATTACACCGCAGACAACAAACAAAAAGAAGAGTCATATCTACAAAAGAAGAGACTCCCTCTTTGGTATGCCAAAGAGAGAGTCTCCTCAATATATATACAGCTAAAGCAGTTTATTTATATTCCTGCCAGCTCTTAATCTGAATATCACTCAGTTTCAGTTCACAGAATGCTTCGATGAAAGCACTTGCCAGACGGGCATTGGTAATCAACGGAATGTTATGGTCGATAGCACCACGACGGATACGGTAACCATTCGTCAACTCACGTTTGCTGTGGTTCTTCGGAATGTTGACGATCAAGTCGAACTTATGGTCAGCGATCATCTTCATCACGTTGTTTTCAGCACCCGGTTTTTCATCCGGCCAGTAAACCGGAGTCGTTTCTACACCGTGAGCGTTCAGGAATGCAGCCGTTCCGGCAGTAGCATAAATCTGATATCCCTTGGCAAACAACATACGGCTCGCATCCAGCAAATCTACTTTAGACTTCATAGCACCGGAAGAGAACATCACCGCCTTTTCCGGAATCTTGAATCCTGTAGCGATCATTGCATTCAGCAATGCTTCAGAGAAATCGTCGCCGATACAACCTACTTCACCGGTAGAAGACATATCCACACCCAAAACAGGGTCAGCCTTGTGAAGACGGGAGAAAGAGAACTGAGAAGCTTTCACACCAATCCAGTCGATGTCGAACGCAGTCTTGTCCGGCTGGCTGTACGGAGCATCCAGCATGATGCGGGTAGCTGTTTCGATAAAGTTGCGTTTCAGCACCTTAGATACGAACGGGAAGCTACGGGAAGCACGCAGGTTACATTCAATTACCTTCACCTCGTTGTTGCGGGCAAGGAACTGGATGTTGAACGGACCGGAGATATTCAGTTCTTTAGCAATCTGACGGCTGATCTTCTTGATGCGGCGGGCAGTTGCAAAGTAAATCTTCTGTGCTGGGAATACCAGTGTAGCGTCACCGGAGTGTACACCGGCAAATTCTACGTGCTCGGAAATAGCGTATTCAACCACTTCACCGTTCTGAGCTACCGCGTCGAACTCAATTTCCTTTGTATTTTCGAGGAACTGAGAAACAACTACTGGATATTCTTTAGATACTTCGGCAGCCATCTTCAGGAAGTTTTCCAGTTCTTCGTCATCGTAGCAAACGTTCATAGCCGCACCCGAGAGTACGTAAGAAGGACGAACCAATACCGGATAACCTACTTTTTCTACAAACCCCTTCACTTCTTCAAGGCTGGTCAGTTCCATCCAAGCCGGCTGGTCGATGCCAAGCTGGTCGAGCATTGCCGAGAACTTGTTACGGTTTTCGGCACGGTCGATGGAAACCGGAGAAGTACCCAGTACAGGAACTGACTGGCGATACAACTTCATAGCCAGATTGTTCGGAATCTGTCCGCCTACGGACACGATCACACCGCGCGGTTGTTCAAGGTCGATCACGTCGAGTACACGTTCGAAAGAGAGTTCGTCGAAGTACAGACGGTCGCACATATCGTAGTCAGTAGAAACCGTTTCGGGGTTGTAGTTGATCATGATAGACTTGTAACCCAGTTTGCGGGCAGTCTGAACGGCGTTCACCGAGCACCAGTCAAATTCAACCGAGCTACCGATACGGTAAGCGCCCGAACCCAGTACGACTACTGATTTCTCATTCTTATAATAGTTTACATCGTAACCTTCTACTGCATAAGTCATATACAGGTAGTTAGTCAGTTCCGGATGTTCGGAAGCAACAGTATTGATACGTTTTACTGCCGGAAGGATGCCCAGGGCTTTACGGTGAGCGCGTACTGCCAGATTTTCCTTTTCCATGTTGCCGGTCGGGTTCAGTACGAAGCGGGCAATCTGGAAGTCAGAGAAACCAAGGATTTTAGCTTCGCGCATCACGTCAGCCGGAATATCTTCCACCTTATTATATGTAGACAGTTTTGCCTTGTAGTCAACAATGTTCTTCAGCTTGCCGAGGAACCAAGGATCGATCTTAGTCAGTTCGTGGATGCGGTCGATGGAATATCCTTCTTCCATAGCTTGTGCGATGGAGAAGATACGCAAGTCTGTCGGACGTGAAAGTTCTTTGTCAAGGTCGTCGAAGTGTACATCATCATTACCGACAAAACCGTGCATGCCTTGTCCGATCATACGAAGACCTTTCTGGATGATTTCTTCGAAAGAGCGGCCGATAGACATGATTTCACCTACCGACTTCATGCTTGAACCGATTTCGCGGGATACACCGGCGAATTTCGTCAAGTCCCAACGAGGGATTTTACAAATATAATAATCCAGTTGCGGAGCAAGGTATGCAGAGTTCGGAGTGCCCATTTCACCGATCTGGTCGAGTGAGTAACCCAATGCGATCTTGGCGGCAACGAATGCCAGCGGATAACCGGTAGCCTTGGATGCCAGCGCGGAAGAACGGCTCAAACGAGCATTTACTTCGATCACACGGTAGTCGTCCGTATCTGAGTTGAACGCATACTGGATGTTACATTCACCTACGATGCCGAGGTGACGGATACATTTCGTAGACAGTTCCTGCAACAGTTTCAGTTCTTTGTCGTCCAATGAGCAGGTCGGAGCTACTACGATAGATTCACCGGTGTGGATACCCAGCGGGTCGAAGTTTTCCATGCTGGCTACAGTGAAGCAGTGGTCGTTCGCGTCGCGGATCACTTCGAACTCGATTTCTTTCCAGCCTTTCAGAGATTCTTCTACCAGGATCTGCTTGGAGAAGGCGAAAGAGCTTTCGGCCAGTTTCAGGAATTCTTCTTCGTTAGCGCAGATACCGCTACCCAGACCTCCCAACGCGTAAGCCGAACGTACCATCACCGGATAACCGATCTTGCGGGCAGCAGCGATGGCATCCTCCATGCTTTCTACCGCCTGACTTACCGGAGTCTTCATATTGATTTCATCCAGTTTCTTCACGAACAGGTCACGGTCTTCCGTGTACATGATAGCTTCTACCGATGTACCGAGTACTTTCACTCCATATTTATCAAGAATACCTTGTGTGTACAGTTCGGCGCCGCAGTTCAATGCAGTCTGTCCGCCAAATGCCAGCAGGATGCCGTCGGGACGTTCTTTCTTGATAATCTCTTCTACGAAATAAGTAGTTACGGGAAGGAAATACACTTTATCGGCAATTCCTTCAGAAGTCTGAATGGTTGCGATGTTCGGGTTTACCAATACTGAGCTGATACCTTCTTCTTTCAAAGCTTTCAGTGCTTGTGAGCCTGAGTAGTCAAATTCTCCGGCTTGTCCGATTTTGAGTGCTCCAGAACCCAAAACGAGAACTTTCTTGATTTCCTTTTCCATTTCTTTTGTTGTTATAGTAAGTTGTTATTTCTAAGTTTTGCCAATAAAAAAAATGCGTTACCCTCGTAAAAGGATTAACGCATTACCAAAGAACTAAAATATCGTTTTTGGAGAAAAAAGAAGAAGGTTGTTGATTCCGGGTGGAAAACATCCGAATGTAGATAATACTTACTTCTTATTTCTTGTTGATTCATTGTCGATTTCAAAATTTGTGCAAAGTAACGACATATTTCTAAAACTACAAAGAATTTGAAGAAGAATATTCTCTTTTATTTGCTTTGTTACTGTGAAAACAGGCACCGTCCCCCTGCCATCTGATACCAAAAGCCAGCAATAGTAAGCATTAGTAACGAAGTAGCTCCATTTTGACGCATCTTTCATTTTTTATCCTTATCTTTGTCGCTAAATCTATTATAATAAGGTAACAACAATGGGAAAAGAAAAAATCATACTCACCGGTGACCGCCCTACCGGGAGACTTCATATCGGACACTATGTAGGTTCATTGAAGCGCAGAGTTGACCTGCAGGATGCAGGTGATTATAGTAAGATGTTTATCTTTATTGCCGATTCACAAGCGTTGACGGACAATATAGATAATCCGGAGAAGGTACGTCAAAATGTAATTGAGGTTGCTCTTGACTATCTGGCATGTGGAATAGACCCGTCCAAGGCTACCATCTTCATCCAGTCACAGATTCCGGAACTTTGCGAACTCAGTTTCTACTATATGGACCTCGTAAGCGTATCCCGCTTACAACGTAATCCGACTGTGAAATCAGAAATACAGATGCGTAACTTTGAGGCAAGCATCCCTGTAGGGTTCTTCACTTATCCTATCAGTCAGGCTGCGGACATTACTGCCTTCCGGGCAACCACCGTCCCCGTCGGTGAAGACCAGGAACCGATGCTCGAACAGGCTCGTGAAATCGTCCGCCGTTTCAACTATATCTATGGCGAAACGCTGGTAGAACCGGAAATCCTGTTGCCGGACAACGCTGCCTGCCTGCGTCTGCCGGGAACGGACGGCAAAGCCAAGATGAGTAAATCACTCGGCAACTGTATCTACCTGTCGGAAGAACCGGAAGAGATACAGAAGAAAATCATGAGTATGTATACCGATCCGGGACACCTCCGTGTTCAGGACCCGGGCAAGATTGAAGGTAATACCGTATTTACATACCTGGATGCTTTCTGCCGTCCGGAACACTTCGAACGCTATCTGCCGGATTATCCGAATCTGGATGAACTGAAAGCGCATTATCAACGCGGTGGACTGGGTGATGTGAAGGTAAAACGCTTCCTGAACGCTATCATGCAGGAAACACTGGAACCGATCCGCAATCGTCGTAAAGAGTTCAGCAAGGATATTCCTGCCGTTTACGAGATGCTACAAAAAGGATGCGAAGTAGCCAGAGCTGCCGCTGCCGAAACATTGGCGGATGTGAAGAAGGCTATGAAGATCAACTATTTCGATGACAAAGAACTGATTGAAGAGCAGGTGAAACGCTTCGCGGCTTCACAGGAATAAAGATAATAAAGACGAATATAATAAAGTAAAGGCTGCCGTCCACTTTCGAACAGGCAGCCTTTACTTTATTATATAGTCTGCTCAATCAGTTTCATCTTCATCATTTTTAAAGAGTACGTCTTTTAGTTTCTGATAAAGGAATGAGAGGATCAGCAGGATCAATCCTAAAATGATAAATACAATGATCTTACCGATTGTTGGCATTGCCCATAAGTCTTTCAGAATCAGCTTCAACAGGACGATTCCAAAAGTTGAAAGACTGATGATTCGCAGTACTTTCTGATGCAGACGCATACCCAGTGCCATTTGAATAAATCCTGCGATACTCAGTGAAACGGAGAAGCCGGCATCGAAATCTTCTACTCCTGCTTGCAGGAGGAAAGAACGTGCCATCGTCAGCCAAAGGAAGAGCGCCAAGACATTCAGATAAACGGTGAAAGGAGTTTTCAATCCTATTAATGTATAGTATTGACGGGCAACGTAGTACAGATTAGCTATAACAAACGCTGCCGCAAACCATCGGAGCAAAGCAGGAGTCAGGCTCGTGTATACCCACTGGTCTCCCCATATATTGATCACATAGATCAGCACGTTCATTCCCATAGCTGTCAGATAAGGGATTGTGTATTGTTTTATCGGGAAGCGCTTTTTGAAAGTATAGCTAAGGATAAAGATGGCAGCAGAAGTAAACGCCAGCATCATTCCGCTTCTTGTAGCTCCTGCCAAGTGCAAGGCAAACTCTGCCATAAATGTATAATAGAGGATGGCGGCAGCAGCAAGAAGCATGATCGAATTCCAGGGAGTGTATCTCAGATAACGGGCTTCGGTAAAGAGAGAACGGTAACGCCCCATCAGTAAAGCGAATGCTCCGGTGGCCAGACCGACAAACAGGGAAGTAGCAAAAGAACTGTTCAGGAAAATGGTTTCGGAGGAGGAAGAGGTCATCAGTACATTATATATATCCATCAGATATGAAACAAGGGTCAGTCCCATCAATACCTGTGTTGCACGTTCGTATACTCCAATCTTCGATTTTACGTAAAGCCATAACAGCAGCACCATTTCCGCTGCCCAGAACAGCGTGATATAATTTCCATCCAGCTGAATAGGTATAGTGATGGAGACAAATGTCAGTACCAGTCCCAACATCGCATAAATGAGGAACTTATAATCTTTCTTGCTCATCCGTAGCCAGATGACTAAAACTAAATTGATGATAGCGATCAATAAACTCAGTAATCCTTCCGATTTAAACGGCAGTCCCATATTACGCAGGAACAGGATTCCTAATAACAGATAAATGAAATTGTTGGTTATGATGACCAGCAGCAATCCCCTGTTCTTTTTCACGGCTTCTATCCGGAGTATCGATAATATCGGCAGGAGGAAGATGAAATAAAACAGCGTCGCAAAAATGAAGAGATGGACGGAAATATGTGTCGATCCTGTAGTAAAGCCTGTCAACAGGAAGATTCCCATTACCACATAAGTAAAAACAAATGCAATCACCGGAAGTTCTCCCCATTTCATATAGATGGACAGTCCGAACATTCCAAGATTCAAGATACTCATATAAGTGAACAGTACCAAGTAGTTACCATTCCCGGTGCTAACAAGGAAAGGTGCCAGAAATCCCCCGACAAGTGAGATGATAGCCAGTTCGCGCCTGTCATACAGAATGGACAGGATAGACATGAACAGCGTTGTAGCTATCAGAATAATAAAGGCGACCGTCTGAGGGAAAAGGTGATAAAAATGAAAGGCAATGGCGACCGTGAGATAGAAAACGGCAAAGGCGCCACCCGCAAGCAAGGAGCTGAATGTGCGGTACTTCTTTTGCAGGCGTTCGGCAACCACCAGCAATGCGGAGCCGGTCAGGAAACCAAGTACGGTACGCAATGTTTCGTTAATCCAGTCTTTATCAATGGCATATTTTACAAAGAAGCCGACTCCGATGACGAATACAAGAATACCAATCTTACCGAAAAGATTTTCACCGATAAACTTTTCATAATTAACCTGCTTCCGTTTGGAAACAGACGGTATTTCGAGAGGAGCCTCTGGAGAAGTTTCCTGCAAAGTGGCCTCAGCAGATTCTTTTTCAAGGGAAGCATTTAATTTCTGCGGTGTAGTTTCCGCCATAATGGGCTGTATGCCTTCAACAGCTTTTTCTTCGACAGCTTTCTCTTCCTTCAAGGCTGTCACTGTCGAATCGGGCAATTCTTCTGTTACATAAGGCAGTATATCCGTATTGTCCAAAGTCTCTGCCGTTACATCCTCTTTGGCCCTTACAGGGCCGGAAGCCATTTTCTCCTGAGCTTTGAGCAGGTCGTCCATTCGTTTCTTTATCTCGCCAAGCTCTTTGTCTACCTTGCCGAACCGGCTTTCAAACTTTTGCAGCAGAACAAAAAACAACACTGCAGCAAGCAATGCACATGTGCCATAAAGTTCACCCATAATGTTCTATATTTGAGTTATGTATCACAAATATAGAACATTTTAATTACAAATGGGCAAAACCGACAAGATATAGCATATTATTGAACATCTTCCGAAGCAGATCTTGCTTTCCGGAATTCATCTACCCAATAGGCAGTTCTTATCAAATAGTAATCATCAGCCAATGGTTTATAATCCAAATATTCAAAAGCATCGCACTTCTTTGAGACAGCCGGCTCTATCTGAGTTCCTTCATGCCATTCATTGAAAGACGTAATCGAAATATAAGAAGCACCGCTTTCTATGGCAGCTTTATACATATCATCGTAATATTTTCCATTCTCACGGTCTCGGGTGGTACTTCCGTTCCAAGGACGAATCCGGGTATCAATATATCCCGGACCGACACTCGGAATAAACAATTTATTATGTGCCTTTGCCCATTGCTGCATGGATTTCCAGTTGGCCGGAGTAGAAGCATTTGTGAAACCTGTTGCGGCAAAGTAAGTGTAAAAGCCATCCATGCACGCTGTCTCAATGTCGGGCAACTCGCTTTCCTTCAATGTCAGACCAATAAAAAGACCGTCGTACTTGGTATTACGCACACTTATCTCTCCCCCGGCAGCAAACAACTTCGCCCACTCGGCAGGTTTGATCAGATAAGAATCATAGATAAAGAAAAGAGGTTTGCCGTGCGTACGGTAAAAAGCCGGATGATCACCATAAGTATCCACTATATATTGAATATTCTCCCTTACCGTTTGCGGGCTGCGTCCATTAAAAGGCTCTATATGAAAGCACACCTTTGCCCCTACTTTTGCAGCCTCATCCAGCAGGAGAGACACACTTTGGTTGCCATAATCGCTTTCTCCCCACCAAGTGACAGACAGTACACCGACATTCGCTTTTATATGCATCCGGATATGTTTCCGAATGATTTCAGGATCATTGCTGCTGTACGTTCCGAGCTCCGGATAAAAATTACAGGCGATGTCATCATTAAGTCCGGATATGGCACCGACATCTCCCGAATGTCCCGGAGCAAGGGCTATCGGGTGCATCCAGTGCTTCATTTCTCCATCCACTGACGGATTTCCATACCAATTATAATAAAAACTGATCGTATGGTCATCCAACGTAATGTTTGCCGCATCCAAATCGTGTTCACCGTTCATTTTCTTTTTGTTACCGTTACAGCCGGCACACAGAAATAATGCCAATAAAACAAAAACAAGTTCTTTCCTCATGTTCGTTTGTTTAAGAAAGTAGTCCCAAAGCCAGCTATCCGACGGCCTTGGGAACTACCCGGTTCGTAAAACAATTATCTATTCTCTACCCATTGAAAATCTCCGATCAGCCTGGCTGAGAATTTGCCCGTCAGATCTTTGATGTTATTGTTATCCGAAACAGTCTTATTCAATGTCCATCCGCATACCAGATCCGATTCGCTTCCAGTCACGGATTCCGGAGTATCCATCAGATGTTGTATTTCGGCCTGTGTCTTCGCCGATTTCCAGATATGCAGATGACGCATACATCCATTGGTGCTCTTTTCTCCGATACGGTTGGCAGTTGCGCTAAGCCCGGTAAAGGCAACCATAGCCACTTCCTTATCATTCGGAGTATATGGCAAACGGTCATCCCGGCCTCTTTCCGACAACATCAACTGACCGTTGACGTAAATCTTGGTCATCACCGGAATTCCGTCTCTGATTTCTCCGTCCACTCCGTTCTCGTTAGTGACAACTGCCACATGAACCCACTGATTTAGTGTGCTGAATGAGAAGCCCGGTTCAAACAAGTCACTATAGCCTATACCATACGTCATACGTAATCTGCCGAAGTGACTGTTTACCGCCCATCCCTTACGCTCGTGATCTTTCGTATCATCATCCGTGAAGGTGGAAAGCAAGAATACAAAGCTATTGAGATATTCGTCCACATCTGTCAGCTTCACCCAGAACTCGACTGTGAATGCTTGTTGCCCCTGCTCGCCGAAAGCTGAATATTCCGGATGAACACCAAAATCAATGTATCCGCCATTCTTTCCGTTGACCAACAGTTCAGCGGCAACCGGTAAAAAGTCTTCGGTACGTCTGGTCGCTCTGAAGTTCTTCTCTATCTGGTTAGCTTCACGGATAATGCGGTCGGCTTCACTGTCAGCCAACTTTTTGTTTCCTTCTTTCAGTTTAGCAATCGTTTCCTCCAGATAAGCAATCTCATCATCCAGCATGGCTTTACTGGATACCGGATAGTTATCTTTCAGTTCGCCATATGTAGCTCCATCCCGCAGCGCAGTCAGGTTAGTCACCAATGTACTGAAGCGCTCTATGAAGATTTCGGTCTTGTCCGTTTCCGTCGGCCAGCCGCTATTGTCATCATCATCAGAACAAGAAGTAAATGCCAGCATCTGAAGCATCATAAACACTATCACTACCCAATTATATAAATAGTTATTTTTCATATCTATCCTGTATTTTCTGTTTCGTATCATTCTAATTCAATCCACCTATAGTCTCCGACCAGCTTTGCCGTATACTTTCCGGTCAAGTCTTTAATTTCCTGGTCGTCAAGCGCCATCTTCGCGAAAGTCCATCCGCAAACCAAATCGTCCTCTTCGCCCGTCACATTCTCCGGATGCTCCATCAACCGGCGGATTTCATCCTGAGTCTTGGCGGTACGCCAGATATGCAGATGTTTCATACTTCCGTTAGCACCTTTATCACCGATACGGTTGCCTGTAGCACTCATGCCGCCAAATGCCACCATCGGGACATTGCTGTCGTTAGAAGCATACGGTTTGGAAGCATCCTGATGAGAGGTGGTCGAAAGTTTCAGTTCACCGTTCATATACATTTTGGTCATGACAGGTCTGCCTCCATTCATCTCGCCGTCTACTCCGGTTTCATCCGTCACCACAGCCAAGTGTACCCACTCATTAACGGTGGCAAATCCGAAGGCAGGTTCCATCAGGTCATTAAAGCCCATTCCGTATGTCATACGCATGTTGTTGCCACCATAGTTGTAGCTATTCACGCACCAGCCTTTGCGTTCGTGATTGTTCGTATCATCATCCGTAAAGGTAGAGATCAGATAGAAGAAGCCTTCTACATCCTTCAGCTTTACCCAAAACTCAACAGTAAATGCCTGCTTGCCAACTTCACCGAATGTGGAATACTCCGGATGAGCGCCAAAGTCAATATATCCGCCATTCTTTCCGCTTACTTCCAGCTCTGCCGGAACCAGTAAGTCTTCCGTCCGGACAGTCGCCTTAAACTCGGCTATCTTTTCGTCCGATTCTTTCAGCAGTCTGGCTGTCTCTTCGGGAATCCGAGCTTCCGCCACTCCCGCTTCTTTTATCGTCTGAAGGAAATCTTTCAGCTTGGCTATCGCATCTTCCAGAATCGCCCGGCTTGTTTCAGGATACATTCCTTCCCGAAGCCCGAACTGGGATTCAGCCTGCAGGTCGGTCAACACTTTTATCTTCTTGCCTATCTGTTCACGATACTCATATACCTTCACTCCTTCTCCGTCATCATCCGAACATGAGTAGCAGATACCCATAGCGAAAGCCGAAAGAAAGACTATAACCAGTAACCGGATACTATATCTATTTTTCATATCTCATTTGTTTTAGATTCGTTTATAATTCCTTTAATAAACACCGCCTTCTTCTATGTACTTCCTGATAGAAGCGGCCAAATCCATCGGGAGCATAAATTCATACGTATCCGGACAATCCTGTTCAACCCGTTCGAGTTCCTTGATCAGTCTCTCGTACACTACCACTTTATTTCCTTCAAATCCGTAATAGTTGGTCAACAGATAGACATGCCGGAATAAAGGACGCCGCGGGCTGGGAGATACAGACATCAGATCACGGTATACGTCTCCATTATTGCGGCACATAGTCCCCTGATCAATACGCACCACGCCATCTACCAATTTGTAAGATGAGCCTGTGGTATGTGTCCGGTTAGATCCGTCCATAATCGCATCGACAGCCTTGCTCTTCATGTATTGTTCGAAATACATCTGCTCGTCTGTATTCCAGAGATGCGCCGTGTGGAAACCGGCAGTGGATAACCACTTCTTGTTCATTTCCAGCCATTCCGCATATTTACCGCTCTGCGCATAATAATCACCATAGATAAACTGGAAACCGGAAGGCCCTGCCGTCAATTCATCGTTCGGAGTCATATTCTTATAGTAAAATTCAAGTAGCTTCGGATTCAATTCCTGTAAGCCTGCCGCCAAAGTCACTCCTACGGGAACTTCGCCTCTGCGCTTTCCTTCCTTGAATATCTGATAAAGAGAATTTGCATCAAACTGAATATTGTCTCCGTCACTCAGACTGATAGCGACATATATCTTACCCGGCTTCACTTCTCCGGCTATCCCTTTACGCTGCTGGAAGGCTTTGCTCGGGAAACTGCACCAATAACTGCCATTCGCATAATAGTCACTCACTACAAATCCTGCATTATGGATGTTGGTAATCTTGTTCAGTTCGTCGCCATTGGCATTCATTCCATAACCAAATACCGAAGAACCCACCGGATAAGATCCACTATTAAAGATATTATCCATGATCTGTTTGTCATCTCCATTAGAGTCGTCCAACCAGAAGACAAAGCCTTTAGAAGCAGCTACGTAATCGTACATTCTCCACGGATTATCTTTATAATCACTCCGCAATCCACCGGAGAAGGTTAGCTTCGGATGGCATTTGTCGGCATAGTGCGCTATCGCCCAGCCATAAGCTTCTGCCTTTGACGACCATTGGTTACGTATATCCCTAACTTCCAGATTTCCTATTCCCAGCTCGTCCTCTATAAACTTTCTCATGGATTCCGTAACCGGAATGCCTTTCTCCTGTGACGAAATCATCTGTGCCATACTCCATGACCAAGGCTGATTCTCATCCCAGACTACCAGGCAGTTGAAGCGGTCTTTATACATATTATATAATGCCGCAAAGCCTCTGTTGCGGGAAGTATTCGCCAAAGGCTGCATTTCATACTGCACTTCGGCATCATCCAGCTGCGTCAAATCCTGCTGTAACCAGATCAGATAAGTCAGTGCCTGTTCCTGGTTAATCACTCCCTGCATGACAGCAGTGGTCAGCTTCGATATATTTTCGTCATCACGAATATCGAATACATTCACTTTCGCCACCGGCTGATTCTTAAAGAACATACCACTTTGAGGAGTCGCATCACTATGATAATCCATCAAAGGATGCAGCTTTTGCGCCCAGTTCTTCACCAGACGGGCAGTCACTCCGGCAGACACCTCTCCGGTCGTTCTGACAACTTTCATTTCATATCGGTAAGACAACAGGCTATTGTCCGTAATCGCAAATTCCGCGCTCTGCACTCCTTTGGCAACCGTCTGTTGCTCATTAGTCTGCAAATCCTTTACCTGCACCTCCTTGATATCCGTAATATAAGGATCAATCCAGGTGACCACTGCTTTTCCATTGATCTCCTCCACACGGGGAGTACGGACTTCATTTCCTCTTTCGGCCGTTGTTCCAAATTCATCGTCATCCTCGCTGCAACCGAACATTGAAAAGGAAAAGATAAATAAAAACGACCATAGACTGGTGAGTACAATCATCTTTTTCATTGTGTTATATTTTAGATTTTAATATTATTATTCTGACTTTATTCCGGCAAACTCTCTGAAGAGGGCGGCACGGCATCCGAAGCTATCCCCCACTTCTTATTGGGCTTATCTCCCATCTGCAAAACCAGACGTCCGCCGTTTTGAATATCCGCATGGCTGAACCACGGCTTATTCCACGGCGTTCCATTCAAGGTAGCCGACTGGATGTACTTATGGTCCGGCGCATAATTCTCCGCTATGATCTCAAAATAATGTCCGTCACCTACCTCCATCTTTGCGGATTGGAATACCGGACTGCCGATATTATAAGTTGGAGAACCGGGAGTTACCGGATAAAAGCCCATCATGGAGAATACCACAAATGCAGTCATTCCCCCTCCGTCTTCATCACCGGGAACGCCCATCAAGTCATTACGGAACCACTGGTTCAGCAAAACGCGAATCCTTTTTTGTGTCATCCACGGCTGACCGGCATAGTTATACAAATAAGGAATATGCAGACAAGGTTCATTTGCCATAGAGAACTGGCCGACATTACCGGTATGGTCCGGCAACTGATGATAGAAATCAAACTTGCTCCGCCCCAACGGTTCATTGAATGTCTGATTCAATCTCTCGATAAATGAAGCCTGTCCACCCATCAAGGCAATCAAATCCGCCGGATTGTGCTGCACATCCCAACGATAGATCCAACCGTTGTTTTCACCATAATAGCCACGTGCCCCCTGTCCTCCCGAATATCGATAGTCAAACGGTTCGATAAACTTTCCGTCCTTGTTCTTGGGATGAAAGAAACCCGTTTCCGCATTATAAACATTCCGGTACGTATAAGACATCCTCATAAACTTCTTATAGTCATCGGTCTTGTTTAATGTTCTGGCTATCTGTGCCAGACACCAATTATCGTAACAGTTACCCAACATAACCGCAACCGCTTGTCGTCTCTCGAACGAATGAACAGCCTTGCAAGTTTCTTCTTCGCCAGGGTTCAGTGCAGGGAAAAATCCTTTTTCCTGATAGAACTTATCGAGCTCCGTCAACGGACATCTCAGCCAGGGCAACAACGTTTTTTCTGTAATCGCTCCTTTGCAGGCTTCATAAGCAGCCTCCAGATCAAAGTCTTTCAATCCTTTGCAATAAGCATCCCAGATAACTGCCACTGCATGATTGCCATTCATCCGGTGACTGTCTCCGGTCACCTCGGGGAAGGTAGGCATCCATCTTCTGTCCGACTGTTCTGCCATCCGTATATATGAACGAATCATATCGAGTTCCTTCTGCGGTTCTATCAAGATACGCAACGGATGTGTAGCCCGGTAAGTATCCCATATCCAGTCATCTGTATAAAAAGGTACTCCGCCATCTTCATGAATCTTGCCATCGAAAGCACTGTAATATTTCCCGTCCTCCGAAAGATTGATCATGCGTTCGTAGGTACGATAAAGGGAAGTGTAGAAGATTTCTTTTTCGTCTTCCGAACCGCCTTCTATCACAATCTTGCCCAATGTCTTGTTCCATATCCTGCGTCCGGCATCCGCCACCGCCTTTACATCATAGGTGGTGATGTCACGTTGCAGATTCTTCTTTGCCTGCTCGGCACTGATAAAGGAAATTCCGTAACGTAGATTCAGGTTCTTCTCGCTTCCATAATACAAAGCGATGGCACTGCCTTCCTTACTTTCCATATCAACTTTTCCATCTGCCAGTACCCCTTTGCGTAAAGGTAGTTGACTGGTTTCGAGATACAGATAGATTTTGGTAGGAGTGTTGTCAATAACCTGATAGCCACTGACTCCTTTTTCTTCAGCGACCAGCTTTCCGTTCTTCGTATTCACCACCAGAGCATTATCACCTTCCGTCCCAAAACTGATATGATAAATACCAGCCTGATGTGAAGGGGCATACTCAACCTGTATATCAGCCTCATCCAGGTATACGGAATAACTATAGGGGGTAATATTCTCCAAATCATAGGAGTAAGATACAATCGGTCGGGATACCTCTCCCTGCACCGGACTCAGGTTAAAAGCCGAGCTGCCTCTATGACTGGTCACCACGACCGGAAGGCCGTTTACCCTGTCCGATGTATAGTCTCCCCTTTCCGGATAGACCCTGAGCATCGAGTTCGGCAGATGTACGGTTGGGTAAGTAGGCACCAGCAGATGGCTGATATTGCCGATATATGGATTTACATAATCGACAAAGTCTTTCGTGGGCGTCTGATCCGTATGGGTACACGAAAAAAACGCCATCGCCATCAAACAGGAGCCGACTGTTCTTTTCATATTCAATCTGTTCATCATCATTCTATATGAATATGTCTGTTCATTAATCAGGTTAGTTCATCGTTATCTTTCCGGCAGCAGCATCCGGATGCTGCTTCAGATAGATACGATAGAGTTCAAAAAATGTCGGTGCATCCAGCAATTCAATATTCGTATGCCGCTGTTTCAACTCATCACAAATCCCTTTATACCAGGAAGGTGACTTCAATATGGCTCTGAACCAATGGAAAGGAACCGGACGTTTCTCCACTCTTTCCACAATCACATCCGTTGCCCTGCGGTAATCATGATCTACAATATCATAATCTGCCCGGATCACCGGCATATCATTGTGCAGCAATGTCAAAGGCATCTTCTGCGGAACTATTCCATTCGGACTGAACGATGCGTAACAGTCCAATCCGTCTGAATCCAGTCCGGGGGCTTCGCCGTCAATCACAAATCCTGTAATGGTCAATCCCCACTTCTGATAATATTTGCTGCAATGCTTTGCCCATGCACTCAATCCGCTTTTCAATCCGGACACCGAGCGAGGCTCTTGCAACATACCCGGCATTAAATATCCGGCACCATTGTCAGCAGCGGCAAAATAATCATTCGGAGTAGCCGTCACCCGATAATTATGCATCACCATCGGAACGCGTTCTGCAAGTACAGGACTGACAGACCACATCAAAGGCACTTCTCCCCGGCTAGGTTCGTCCCACAGGAAAGGGGTAGTCTGAGCAATCCAGGAGGAGGAATCATAATCGCCTACATAGAAGAGGATAAAGTTCCGTCCCTGAAAGTTGATTGTTCCGTCACGGTTCAGATAGCCTCTGTCCATCAGTTCCTGATGTGTCACCCACTTTTGGGGATACTTTTCCTGAAGAGGAAAATGTTGCCAGAAGGAGGAGTTAGCCAATGCTCCCAGTCCGATGGCATCGGCATCCTTAAAGGCATTATAAGCACTGATAATACGGGAAAATTCCCACTCGGTAGCTACATCTTCATGCTTTCCTCCAGCATGCTGCGTATATTTATAAATCCAGCTCGGGAAACCTCCGATATAGCAGAATTTCTCTCCTTTATTTTGCTTATAGGCTTCTTGCAGAAAAGTTTTCAGTATCTGCAAGTCCAGTCCTTCTTCTTGTGTCGGATCATCCGTTGCCGGCTCGTCTCCCCAAGGAGAAAGGTCAAAGAAAAAAGCTTTCTTGCTGACAAAAAAGTCATGATTGGTCAATTGGTGATGGTTCGTTACCGTCCGGGTAGGATCGGTACGCCAGAACTGGTCGATGTAATAAGCGGCGTACTCCGTATTGCATAACCCTTTCTTCAGGTATTTCTCTATAAACCATACATAGGGATCGATTTTCAGAGATCCTGTCGAAGGTTGACCGGTTCCGGCAATCCTTCCTTTGCCCGTGAAAAGAGAAGAACCATCTTTGTTCACCAGCCAGCATTTCACAGCCAGCTTCGGTCCTTGCAGTACCAAACGGGTATAGAGACTATTGGGAGATATGTCATAGCGCACAGCTATCAGATTCTCGATTCCTGCCACAGATGAAGCAATATTACTGGTAGATGCTACTTTTGAGTCATAAACAACCACTCCGCGTATTTCTTTTCTGAAAACGGTCACGACATCCGACAGTTCCGTGTAAGCTATCGTATCACGTCCCGCCAGCCACTGTCCTGCCTGACGGTATTTATTCCACCAATAATCATCGACATTCTCTCCCTGCCCGTTCTTGACATAGCGAATGTACAATCTCGGACTATTCCGATTCACAATGCCTTGCAAGGTAGCTGTCGTATGCATAATGTCCCATAGTTGCTCCGCCTTCTCCTGTTCTTTCAGATCAAGTTCATTGAGCGTTCTCAAATCCAGTATCCGGACCGGATCACGAGATTCTGCCAACAATATCTCTGAACAAAAGACAGAGACCGCAAGGAATACCAACTGTAAATACTTTCTCATGGCTTTTCCGTTTTTATGCTAAATATCCAACTGTACAGATGCCGAATAATTGTACTTTGTCTCACTTCCGTGAGACTGTGCACCGATCCGGAAATAATAACTCTTGCCCGGAACCAGCGTGGAAGTGTAGTCTTCCAGATTGATAGACAATTCGAAAGCCTCACCATCAGTAATGGAACGGTTTAGTTCTTCTGTCCGGTTGACAATATTCAGTTTGTTGGATACATCGATGTGAGAGTGTGCAAACAACGAAATACGATAGACCTCGTTACTGGTCACCTGCTCCAGTTTGAATTTCGCCACTACCTTTCTTCCGATCACAGATATTTCCGGTTCAATGATCCGCAGATAAGGATTCACTTCGAAGACCTGATAATTCTTTCCCGGCTTTATTTTCATATCCAGAGTATCCAAAGGAACGTAGTTCCCACGATTCAGGATGATTTTATAGTCACCGGAGAAAATCATACCGTTATAAAACGTTCCGTCTTTTTTAACGACCATATTCTGAACAGGAGGATTATCTCCCCACCCCTGTTCGATGAAATAAACGCGGGAACCGTCCGATATCTCCTGTTGAATGAGTTCTCCGGTCTTCCGGTCTCTCAGTTCGCCGGCAAAGATTGCATCCGGCCCTTCGAGATTATCTTTTTCACAAGAGTAAAACATACTGCCTGCTACTACAACGCATAATAAAAATAGAAGCTTTTTCATATCTAATCTATATTTTAGAATATACTAATTAAGGATTCTGTACCAGACCATTAGCCCCCGTACCCGGAATACTCTTATAATACCAGCTATAATCAAAGGTCTTTGATTCAATGCCCAACGGATTGACACGTACAAATACATAATGCGCAGGATTTGTCCGCAGGTCAAGGAAAGGTACAAGTCCCTTTCTCACCCGGTTTTCAAATTCCTTATGGAAAGTTCTCCAGCGCGACAAATCCCATCTGCGTTTGTTTTCAAATGCCAGCTCGACAAAACGTTCTTTGCGAACATTCGCCTGAGTCAATGCAATGTCATCTTTGTGAGCCGCTCTTTTGCGGACCGCATTCAAAGCGTCTTGTGCAGCCTGTTTTTCAGCAGAAGTAGAGGTTGTCTTTTCGATAACAGCTTCTGCATAGTTGAGAAGAATTTCCCCATAACGGAAATCGATCCAAGGCTGTGTACCTTTACTCCATGCCTGCTCAACCGGACTTTCTATCTGCAAGAACTTCTTAAACAGGAATCCGCTGCGGGTATAATGTCCCAAAGTCGGATCGAATCCTGAATATTCCGTGCTTTTCTCCGCTCCGTAAGTATAATAGATCAGACCATCCTGTCCCTTCTCCGAAGCCTGAGTCCTATAATGATAACCGGAACCGTCAGCTTTCACCAGACCACCCTGGATAATGATCTTCGTACTTCCGAAGTTCTGTCCCGGGAATAACACCATGGCACTCAAACGGGCATCACGACCGGCAAATGCCTGGTAAGGTTTATCTATCGGGAAAGACAGGTATCGGGTGGATAAGTTAAATCCATTATAATCACTTTCATTTCCATCCACACGAGTGCTGATCGGCTTGGGTGTTCCGGTTCCGTCATCCGTATAATCTTCGAAAGAGTCGACAAAATCCAGTGTCGGATTCATACGACCGGGATAGAGATTCGGGTCGAGGATCATCTGACGGGGGCTGAACCAGACATCATAGTTATGTGCCAGAATGGTATTTGCAGCATAGGCCTTCATGAAGATAGGCTCTTTCAATCCGTCCAGACATTGGAAAGGTTGTTCAAATAACTTTTGATAGTTGGTTGTCGCTTCTTCCGGAGTAGCGGGGGAAGGTTTGTAAAGACCGAACTTACCACTATTCATGATTTCCTGTGAAGCTGATATACATTCATCATAATAATGATCAGCCGATATAACTTCTATACCTACCAGCTTCTGGTCAACAGCCGGACCAGAGAAAGAGACATAAGGCTGATGAGTAAACTTGGCAACGGAAGCTGCATACAGAGCTGCTCTTGACTTCAGTGCCAATGCTACCCATTTGTTCGCTCTCAGCACATCATTTTCATTCGCATCTCCAAAAAGCGATACTGCCTGGTCACATTCTTCCAAGACAAAGTCCCAAGTATCTTTCTCCGTATTTCTGGGGACACGCAGTTCTTCGATATTACCGTTATACTCCTGCGGTTCTTTAATGATAGGTACCCCACCGTATCTTTTGGCTAAGGCAAAATAGGTATAAGCTCTCAGGAAATGAGTTTCCGCATTGATCTCATTCTTTTGCTGTTCGGTAATACTGGTCAATGTAGGAATAGTAACCAACAGACTGTTTAAATCACGAATGAGTTTATAACCGTCTTCCCAATAATCGAACCACTCTTCTCCAAAGTCATTGTACTCCGGATGGATAGCCTCATCACAGAAATGAGCAGCCATAAAACCGGCATTATTCACATCCGTACCGACTCCCACATTGAAGCCGCGATTCGGTGAATAGGTAAAATCTTCGATAGGCAAACGACCGTACAGATTGGCCATATGTGCCTGTACTCCTTCCGGAGTAGAGAACAATTCATCCGCCGGAATTTTATTCTTCGGATCGATATCAAGCAAATCGCTACATCCGCCCAGCAGGAACATAGCTCCCAATAATAAATAACTATATATTTTCATAATCATCTTCTTTAAAAGTTCAAGGTCAATCCAAAGTTAAAGCTCTTATTCAGAGGATAATTCAAGCCGGCACTATAGTCTCCTTCAATCTTTTCCGGATCGAATGCCTTTACAAACGGGTCACAGACAGTAAACAGGTTATTTCCGTTCGCATAGATTCTTAAACTACCGATACCCAGTTTATGCATCAGTCGGGGACTGAAGGTGTAGCCGATCTCAATTGTTTTCAGTCTCAGATAAGAAGCGTTCTTACGCCATATCTGCGAATCCCTCGTATAGAACGATCCCATGTCCTGCTCCAGACGGATGGCCGGCCATTCTCCCGGTATCCATTCACTGTTCGCATCATACGGGTCGGACAGATGCCAACGGTCGTAGAAGTATTCGGGGGTATTGCCACCCTTGAAACAGAGCATCTTTGCGTATACCTCGTCAAACTGCACCGTGTACAGGGCAGAACCTTGAAAAAGAGCATAGAAGTCGAAGTTCTTCCAGGATGCTTCCACATTGAAACCATAGTGAATCAACGGGCTGCCGGACCAGAATAAAGGGGTCTTGTCCAGATCATTCACCACTCCGTCACCGTTTACGTCTTTCAGGATGTAGTCACCGGGAAGTTCCTTGGAATTTCCGTTATCCCCATTCTGAATCGGATATGTATTAATCTCGTCAAAGTTCTGGAAACGTCCGTCCGTCTGATACCCCCAGATAAAATCTCCCCAGCGGTTGGATGACTGGTTTCTCCATCTTTCCATACTGCTCTTGTAAGGACCGCTCTCTATATAACGGCGTTGGGTACGCGCCAAGTTAAAGTTACCGGATACACTGTAGTGGAAATCACCGATTTTGTTGGTATGAGTCAATGTAAATTCAATACCCCTCGTACGGTCGCCGTTCAGGTTTTCCTGTGGCAACTTGGAACCGAACGTATTGGGAAGAGAACCGTAACGGTCGGCCAACAGGCCGCTGCGGTCACGCTGATAAATATCAAACTCTACTGCGATCAGCCGGTTAAAGATTGAAAAGTCAATACCAATATTATACATATTCACTTTAATCCAGGTCAGATTCTTATTGATCATCACAGGAGAAGCTACTCCATTGGTATAATTTCCCTGGCTGAATACATATCCGCCACTGTTCAACGTGTAACCGGAGAAGTATTGGAACGGATCACCGGCATCTTGCCCCGAACGACCGGCAGAGAAACGAAGTTTCAGATTATCGACAAACTTGAAGTTGTCTTTGATAAAGCTCTCTTCCGAAATCCTCCATCCTACGGAAGCGGACGGAAAGAATGCCCATCTGCTGCCCGGAGCATATCGATAAGAACCGTCGTATCTGCAAGCAAGCTCTGCCAGATATTTGCCTTTATAATCATAGGTCAGACGCCCGATATGAGAAAGATAAGCCTGGTGTTCCGAGGAACCGGATACTTTCTGGTCAGATTCGCGTGCATTGTCCAGTTCACCGATTGTGAAAAAGTCAAACTTGCGCTCACCATTCATCCAGTTTGCTTTCTCTTCGCGTCTTTCGAAGACATAAGTAGCTCCGATGGTATGGTTGCCGAACGTTCTGTTATAGTTTGTCTGGAACTGCATATCCACCCGTTCCGATTCTCTGCGATTATCCTGGAGTAAAGCCGGATAGTTGGCATCTGCCGCCGTATACTCGCCCGTATATTCGCCATAGGTATATGTCTTAAAACCTTTCCGCGTTGCCTTATATCCGTAGTTATTGTAATCGTAGATAAAAGTACCTTTCACCTTCAGCCCCTTTACATAAGGAATATTATACTCTAATGCAAACTGTGTCTGCAAGTTCTTATTCCGCTCTTTAGCGCTTCCGGTATAATCGGCATCGATCATAGCCGCCGGATTAGGGACATAAGAGAAGTTATTATAATAATCCGGATTGTCATTGGCATAGATAGAAGTAGTAGGCGGATTTACACGCGTACTCTTAAATATATCATAGAAAGGAAACCAGGGACGGTTGGTAGTATCATAACGTCCGCCAAGATTGATACTGGCTGTCAGGTCTTTGGTAATCTTCAGACTGACATTGGAACGGAATGTATATTTATCATAAGTCAATGAGTTATTCTTCAACAAGCTGTTATCGGTGGCATAACCGAAACTACCGTAATAACTTACTTTGTCGGTACCACCTTCCAGGGACAGAGTCGTCTGAAACTGTGTGGCGCGCTTATTGAAAACGGCATCATACAAGTCTACACTCTCATAACCGGGAGCACCTTGCTGCCATTTGGTCAATTCGTCCTTTGTGATATAAGCCGGTCTGCCTGCATTGATTTCCGCCTCATTTCGCATGGTCATATATTGTCCGGCGTTGGCCATCTCAGGTACATTGGTAGGAGAAGTAATGCCGACATTGGCGTTCAACGTAATACGCGGTTTGCCTGTAGCCCCTTTCTTGGTGGTAACAATCACGGCACCATTCGCCGAATTCATACCATAGATAGAGGCAGTAGCATCTTTCAGAAAAGATATGCTTTCAATATCTTCCGGATTCAGCCGTTGAAATTCGCTGGAACCGTCTCTCACTACTCCGTCAATCACAAACAAAGGAGTTCCGAAGCCACGGACATTGATATTGGAACTGAACTTACCCGGCTCTCCATTTTCCTGTCTGATCCGCAGACCGGCAACTTTTCCTTGAATGGCCTGTGCCAAACTAGGTGCCTTGGTCTTTACGATATCATCTACTTTCAGGTTTCCGATAGCTCCCGTCAGACTTTCCTTTTTCTGAATGCCATATCCGACAACAACTACATCGCCCAATGCTACCACATTCTCCTCAAGGACTACCGTTACGAAGTTTTTGTTCACCACTTTCACTCTCTTCGGATTATAGCCGACATATCCTATCTCCAGTTCAGCTCCCACAGGAACCTGAATAGTAAACTTACCATCCATATCAGAAATAGTCCCCGTACCCGTTTTCAGAACTTTCACTGAGGCTCCGATAATGGCTTCTCCTTTATTGTCTGTCACCTGCCCGGAAACTTTCAGGTTTTCCTGCGCCATAACAGAATCCAAAGAAAGGATGCTCCCCATTATCAAATAAAGGAACCTTAAAAAAACTCTTTGCAAATGATCTTTGCTCTTTCCTGTTTTCATAATTTATAGATTAACATTAATTGATTCAAACCGTTTTCATCTCAAGAAAACTTTCTCTGACAAGTAAGTCCAAGCAGTAATTAAGAGGTGTCGTTTTTCATATTTCCATCATTTTATAAGGTTATAGTTTGATCCGCTCAAGTCATCAGAAACATAGTGGAGGATATCCCGTCCATTTCTGAAGCAAATATAGAATTCCAGTCCTTAATGCCATATTAATTTTAGATTAATAGCGATAAAGAATTTCATCCTTTTCGCATAAGTATCTAGTTATCAATGATGTTTTCATGATAAAAAAAACAATTATTATTTGATGATATAATGAGCGCCTTACTCCGCAGGATTTATTTCGGGCACCGATGAGACCTACTTCCGGCACCGATGAGGACAGGCTCCGGCACCGATGAAGGCATACCTCGCCACCGACCAACAGGAAGTAGCGGAAAATTATTAATAGAGGATTAATTTAGAGTGAATTTATAATATCATCGTAAGAGAAATCAGGCTTGGCATTCAGCAAACGTTCATATTCAATACAGAACTTATCGAAACTTTGCTTGGACAAACCTTTCTGCCCCATCTGATATAAGACTCTGCATTTAGTGCGGATAGCGTCTTCGTCTATATTATCAACAAGCAGAATTACATCTGATATTTTCAGCAAAAGCCTGGAATCTTCTTTTATATCGGGACGGTTGACCACAGAAAGCAGTATTTCCGTCAACAGAACGTAGTAGGCTGACTTATATTCGTCAATCCATTCGGCACTGACGTTAGGGAGCAATGCGCCGGCACTCGCCAGGGATATGATTTTATTGATTATCTTTTTGTCCGTAATGGTATCTTTATCTTTTATCTGATCCAGCAATCTCATTACTTCCTGATAATCGCAGGTCACGTCTTTCCCCAGATTCAGATACCAATAGCCGTTCTTATTGGCAATATTGATATCTCCGATTTTCTCTATGATCAGCCTTAGCTTTCTGATATTCACGTTTCTGTTATTCGATGCACTGGACTTACTCATATCGAACCAGAAGGTTTCATCCAGGCATTGAGAAGTCGTTCCCTTTCCGTTCTTGATGGTATTCAGCAGTAAAAACAAGAATAATTGTTTAAGAGTAGGCGTAAAATCTCCCGTGATGTTACCGCCTTGCTTATCAAAGACCTGAAATCCGCCCAGTAATAAAACCGAAGATACTTTTTGTTCAGTCGGTTCTTCTTCGACCAATCTGTCTTTTACTTCTTCCGTAGCAACCGGACCGACTGACACATTCACTTTTCTCTTTCTCTTACTATGCAATAACCATATACTTCCTCCTATCAGGCACAGTAGTCCTGCCAAAATACCGGATATCAATACCACCGGCTTCATTCCGCCAGTCTGATGAGGCAAAATATCTTCCTTGGACAAAGGTGGAAATGCCAGTTTATAAAATTCGACTTTAGATATTCCGGGCTCTTTTTCCTGCAACACCACGGCATAAATAGAAGATGTCTCTTTATGTAGAAACATATCACAATAAGAATGAATATCGAGGAAGTTATAAACAATGGAATCACTCATCACTTCCTGAACCGGTTGTCTGGTATGTATATCAAACCGGCTCAAATAAACAAAAGTATTATACCGGTCATTATTATATGTCAAAGCATATACACTATTCGACGGTGTATCGACAATCATTGAATTACCGAAAGTAAAGTGCTGCCTGTCATTCACAAACTCCCATAACTTGGCGCATTTGCCTGTTTTCAAATTCAACCGGTAAAGATCATAGAAATTTCCCGGAGATTCTTCCTGCTTACCCGACTGGTTGCCATAACCACCCATGATCAATAAGTAGTCCTCATTCTCCGCCCCCATCGCACTTAAATAGCGGGGAAACAGACAGGAATCAAGGGAACTGATCGACCACCCCTGCGGATCAGACAGGTTTATTCTGCTCAACTGTGAATTATAGCGGTGATTTCCATAGCCACCAAAAACAATCAGTTCATCTCTTTTCTGATTGATAATACGATTATGATGCTGGCGGGTATCAATCATTACCGGAGTTTCTAATGTCCAGCATTTCCGGTCAAACTCATAGACATTCAAATCGTTGAAATCCGGTGTATAAGACAAGAGCCTGTTTCGTTTGGCATCAAAAATCATCTGGCTGGAAGCTCCTATATAAGGATGTCCTTTATAAGCAATCGAATCAATACGATTCGCCTTCACATCGTAAACAAATAACTGACCGCCTCCTGCTATGAAAAAACGTCCCGACACATCGTCATAAGCCACCTGCGGATTAATATGGTGCACATTCAACGAAGCTAATGCCGCCCATTTAGTATGTTTATCTATCTCCCAGACGCCATTACGTACAAAAGCCTGTTTATTTCTGACACTATCGTAAGTCACATCTTTATCATGAGCAGCCAATTCCCATTTATAAAGTAGTTTACCTTGAATATCAGCAAGTTCTATATTACGAATGGTCATAGGAGGTACATCTGTAGAGAAGAAACGGGGATGCTTGCTGCCTCCGAAATAGATCTTGATATCCTTAAAGTTGCTCAGGGAATGATTGATTTCCGCCTGGATACCGTCTGCAGCAATATGAATCCGGTCTTTGGTAAATTGCAGATTGACGTGTATCCATCTATCTGCTACAATCTTTACCGAATCTGCAATCTCTGTATTCTTGATCACCCGGTCTTTGTCAGTCAATACAATATTAAACCGGGAATAAAGCAGATAGGAGATAAAATCAAAGCAAGAAGAATCATCTGCTATGACCCGTACAACATAACCATAAGTATACAGCTCATTTCTCAACTTTATATCGAATCCCACCGAGAAACCGTCCTCGGGAAAAGACAAAGAAGCCGCAGGAGTAAGATCCAGATTGGTCCGCTGATCCTGATTGGTAGAATGAGCCAGAAACGTGAGACCATAATCATAGACACTATTATCTATAACATTACTCTTGCATACCCATATATGCAATAAAAAGACTAAAGATAGAAGGTATCTACATTTCATAGTAACAATCATAAAAACCGGAATCCTTGTTCAAAAGTAAGAAACTTATGTCTAAGACCAATGCATTTGATTGCAATATTCGCAAAAAATTATAGGATATGCAAATCATTGGAAACAAAAAGACTCGCCCAAGTAAAGTATCCGGGGGATATCTTTACCTGAGCAAGTCTTTCCTTTCATAAATACGGCCCACTTAACAGCCGTATCTATATTACAATATCAAATGTATTATTGAGCTGATTCTACCAATACCACACGATTCAGAATCGGTTGACCGAACTTGTCGACACCACCACCTGCTGCAACAGACAGTCTGTCTGCAGAGATGCCATATTTCTTAACCAACAGGTCCTTAACTGCTTGTGCACGTTCCAGACTTAACTTCTGGTTGATAGAAGGAGTACCGGTTGCAGAGTCTGCATATCCGTTGATTGTATAGGTCATGTTCGGGAATTCTTTCATCTTGCTGGCAAGATATGACAAGTTCATTTCTTCTTGTGGAGACAATTTGTCTGAACCAATCTTGAAGAATACGGTACGCGGTGCAATGTTGGCATCTGTTACAACGACTTCTTCAGCTTCTTCCACTACAGGCTGCTGTGCATTGGCCAACTGTTGCTGCAACTGCATATTTGCGGCTGCCATAGCATTCATCTGATCACGCATTTGTCTCAATTCCAGTTCGGAGATAATCTGTGGAACAGGACGTTGGAATCCACGGGTTGGGAAGTAATAAGTCACACCGAGAGTAGCACCTAAGATACCATCATAATCGGGTTTGCCACCGTGTTCACCGTCAAATTTACCTTCCAGGCCTGTTGCGCTCAGTTCAAGGTTCAAATCAACAGCGTTTGACAAACGGAAACGGTTGATAATACCTGCATTGAAGGTAGCAGCATTTGTATGAGGCTTAGAATAAGAATGAGCCCAACCGGCACCGATATACGGAATAATTTCATATACGCGATCCGGATTGTAACCACCGAAAAGTGCATTCAGATTAATCAGCAAGTCACCATGAAGATTCATATAGTCCCATCTCTGTTTGTAGGAGCCATCTTCTCTCGGACCACCGACTACATAATTTGCAGATTCATTGGTGGTGAATCCTTTGGATTGCAGTCCGCTATATTGCATACGCAATCCGAAACCGGGTGTTACCCATTTACCAACTGACACATTCAATGTCGGAGCAATACGATCTCTGAATTTTCCGATATGGTCATTATTACCAAATAATACCTGTGCACCGCCTCCTACAGAGAAGAACCAGTTGCTCCAGAATGGGTTAGTTATTACTTGATGTTTATCTTGTACCTGAATAACATCGTATTCAGTTACAGTCACGGTTTGCTGCGCAGAAGCGACAGACGCAACGCCGGCAAAAGCCAGCAACATTAGAATCTTTTTCATATACCTAATAGTTAAGTGGTTATTATAATCTTTTCTTTGTTGAACTATTTAAATAACACGAACTGAACTAAAAGGTTTTAAGAAATGATGATTTTATTTGTTTTATTTGAATAATTTCTCGATGTCCTCTTCCTTGATTGTTGTCAAGACTGTTTTGCCATCCGGAGTGTAATTTGGTGAAGGACAGGCAAAAAGACTGTCTACAAGACTTACCATTTCCTCATTACTCAATACCTGACCGTAGACAATAGCCGCCGCACGCGCCAGTGTTAAAGCTAAGATATTCTGGATTTCCTCCTTCACATCATTCCCTTTTTCCATAGCTGTATGTAGCATATTCCGTACCAACTCAACCGGATTCAATCCTTCTATCCCCGAAGGAATGCCATTGATGGCATAACTACCGCCACCCAAATCACTCAAATCGAAACCTACCGCCGACAAATCATCCATGATTCCTTGCAGGACAGCCGCTTCTGAAGCAGGCAGCTGTAATATCTCGGGGAAAAGCACTCCCTGCGAAACACCTTGTTTTTGTTTTATCTGCACCATATACCGGTCAAAAAGTACGCGGATATGCGCACGATGCTGGTCGATCAACATCAAACCGGATTTCACCGAAGTCAGAATAAAACGACCTTTGAACTGCAAATGCAGATTTCCTTTCTCAATCACAGGTTCATTAGCATATAAAGTAGAGGAAGCCGATGAGAAAGTGGAGGAAGCGGCAGATACCGCCGAAATAGTTTTCTCTTCAGCAACCATCGGTTCTTCCTCGAAAGGAGAATTTTCCCAATCCATTTCCGGTTCCTGCTGAGGCTCATTCATCTTACTTGCTTTGGTCAATCCACCATACAGTCCTTCCCATTCCACCTTCGGACGACTATATGATCCGTCGCCACTTCCACCGGAAGATACTTTGAACGGATTGAAATCCGAATTATAATGAATCTTCGGAGGTGCAGGAGGCAGGTTCTGCTCAAATGCAGGAATATCCGGCATATCTTCCGTATCGAAATCAATGGAAGGAATGGCACTGAACTTGCCCAAAGACTCTTTTACTGATGCCGAAAGTATTTGCCAGATGGCCTGTTCATTCTCAAACTTGATTTCTGTCTTTGTGGGATGAATATTCACATCGATATTAGCCGGATCTACTTCAAAATAAATAAAGTAGGAAACTTGCTCGCCAACGGGAATCAGCTGTTCGTAAGCCTCCATCACTGCCTTATGAAAATAAGGATGGCGCATATAACGCCCGTTGACAAAGAAATATTGGTGAGCACCTTTCTTACGGGCTGTTTCCGGCTTCGCTATGTAACCCGAGATTTTCACCATCGTAGTATTCACCTCTATATTCAGCAACTGTTGATTCAGCTTCTTGCCGAAGATAGCAAGAATACGTTGCCGCAAAGGAGATACAGGTAGATTGAACAACTCGGAATCATTGCTGTAAAGCGAAAAGGCTACTTCGGGATGAACCAAAGCAATACGTTCAAACTCTGCCAGAATATTACTCAGTTCTGTTGAATTAGCTTTCAGAAATTTGCGACGGGCGGGCACGTTAAAGAACAGATTCTTCACAGAGAAGTTACTTCCCTTGGAACAGGAAACGGCTTCCTGACTTTCGACTTTGGAGCCTGCAATCACCAGTTTTGTTCCCAGTTCTTCCGATTCCAACCGTGTTTTCAGTTCAACCTGCGCCACAGCTGCAATGGAAGCCAGTGCTTCTCCACGAAACCCCATCGTACGCAAAGCAAACAAATCCGCTGCTTCCCGAATCTTAGAAGTCGCATGGCGTTCAAAGGAAAGTCGCGCGTCCGTTTCAGACATTCCCTTTCCATCGTCTATAATCTGGATGCAGGTCTTACCGGCATCCGTAACTAACACATGTATATTTTGAGCCTCTGCATCGATCGCATTCTCCACTAGCTCTTTAATAACAGATGCCGGACGTTGTATCACTTCACCGGCAGCAATCTGATTAGCTACCGAATCAGGCAACAAATGAATAATATCGCTCATAGTTTATTTAGTAGTTAAAATGACCAGCTTCCCGTCGCTAAATAATGCCACAAATATATAAGGAAAGCTATGATAATCAATATGATTCCAAAAGATACAGGCTTACGGCCACTTGCCTTTCTGCGCTTCAGGTGCGTCGTACCTTCGACAAACTTACCACGGATATCTTCGGGACTGAATTCTTTATCCGGAAGCATTCCCAACTCGCGTTTCGCCTTCTCCTCCATCTTCTCAAGCTTTTCTTTCCGCTCGTTTACGTATATGTATTGATGATTAAAGCCTCGAGGTTTTCTCATCGAATTGAAAAACATTCCCATATTACTTCATATTAATTAAACTTCGCTTATCTGTCTTTGGCTTCCGGTCGGTGGTTGGTTTCAGTGTCTCTCCTTCCTTCTTGCCTCTCCAGTTGAATATATCTTCTTTATTTAAAGGGCGGACATAGTCAAACCAGGCAAATGTAGATAGCCGCAACTTGTCGGGAGGGATCTGATCCATCGGATATAATGTTCCGTTGGACTTACCTACGAACATCCCTTTTTCCATCTTCTTCTCTTTCATATAAAGATGGAGCACACTCCCCTCCATATTATTAAATCCGGTCATCGTACTGTCTTTTTCTTCCGGGTAGAAAGCGGTCATCACATTACCTATCACTTCAATATGACGCATATCACCATTTTCGAAATAGGCTTTCATCTCTTTACCGGACACTTGGTTATAATGAACAGAATCTTTCATCTCCACCGTCAGTGCCTGATTGATAATGTGGGCCCAGTTAATGGTACTGTCATTCATATAAATCTTGATCTCCTCGCCAAGCAGTTGCTGACCTTCATTCCAAAGAATCGGATCGGTATACATGGTCAGACAAGAGTCTTTTGAATTATAAACCAGTGAGTCACAAACTCCCTGTACATCCGTCCGGTACATACGTACCTTATGATAAGCTTTCATCAGGCGGAAAACAGAGTCCGTATTCAGATTATAGGAAATAAGCTGCAACGTATCTCCATGCATAAAGAGACTGTCTCCTTGCGAATAGTCAATAGCAACTGCACGTTTAGTAGCAAAAGCAGAGTCGGTCAATTCGTTATAGAAACAATAATCGCCGGTCAGCATATTTTTGTTAATGGTATCCGTCATTCGTATATTATCGAACGCTTCACCGTATCCCACTTTCCGGTCATAGAACAAACTGTCACCAATCAACTTCTTTCCCTCATTCGTCAGGATAGAACGGTCCAGTAATTCAGCCTGTTCGCTGAGTGTATTATAGAAGCCTCGCTCCGAATAGATGTGATTATTGTCACTCACGATATTCGAAGGACCGAGAATGGTAGCAATCTTGGAAAAGGTATTATACTTCAGTGTATCCGATGTCAGGACAAACTTGGGATTCACCAATTTCACATCATGATTGAATACCGACTGTTTGGTAGCCGGGCTGTATTCTCCCCAGTCCGAGGTCAGTACATTCTCTTCATCCATCAAAGTACCACCCTCGAAATAATAACCGAGATCATAAAGACGGTCATAATTCAGACTATCGGTCAGAAGCGTCGTGTTCCGGTTAATCATTTTTACGTTCTCACGAATCTGCGCAATCTGTGTCATTCCGTCGTAATAAAGATAATCACCGTAGATAAACAAGGTATCCCCCTGTTCCATACGTACATTACTGAATGCTTCTACCGAATTGGTTTTCTCGTAAATCAAAGCACTGTCACAAAACATATACATACTGTCGTGACGCAGCTTTACATTTCCAATCAGTACCTGAACATCCGGTCGGGCAAGCTTGTCGGCTTGTCCCTGGTTTGCATGAAGCAAATATACTTTCGTCTTCTTATTTTCGGGCTCTTTCTTGATATCTTTACCAGTTTGCTTCGTTCCATCCAGAGTTTTCGCAGCCGGAGCCTCAGCCTTTTTAGTCTGCCCGGTGGGCTTCACCTGCGCCACAAGGCATACGGCAAACAGGCATAGAAAGCCTATAAGAAGCCATCTATGCCCGTCTTGCTGTTTATCTTTTTTGTTTTGTTTCAGCATATAAAGTCAAGCTGTTTAAACATCAATCGTTCCTTACCCAACCCGGATACTTGAAGTCACACTTCTGCCAGTTCGGGTCAATACGTACATACGTATGTTTTTGCTTGTTCAGAATCCACTTCTGCAACATTTCTTCCCGGCGCTTATCCATCACGATTTCTTTCAGGTCCTGATAGTCTTCTGCAATGGTAGCTTTATGACCGTTGATCTTTGCTTTCAGTTTTACAATAGCACAAACTTCTTTTCCATCCTTCTCGTTAATCATCGTAAAGGCTCTGGAAATTTCGCCTACATTCATCTTATCCACCACTTTCGCAACATCCTGAGGCAAATCCTGCATCTGGAACTTAGAAGTAGTGATACCTGTACGCTCATTCGTATTCACCATAAGACCGTGATTATTACGAGTATCCTTATCCTGTGAAATCACAGAGGCAGCCTCATCAAATGTAAACTTATTCTGACGGATATCATCGCCAATAGAATCCAGACGGGCACAAGCCTCTGTCAACTCCTTTTCAGAAACTTTCGGACGCAACAGGATGTGACGGGTATTCACACGGTCGCCACGTTTCTCGATAAGCTGGATAATATGATAACCAAATTCAGATTCTACGATCTTAGAAACTTTCTTCGGATCCTGAAGACTGAATGCTACATTGGCATAAGCCGGATCCAGCATACCACGTCCCATAAAATCAAGTTCACCACCTTTGATAGCAGAAGCCTTATCTTCGGAATACAGACGTGCCAGTGTAGAAAAATCAATTTCACCCTTTGTCACACGGTCTGTATAATCACGCAGACGTCTCTTTACATCTTCAATTTCAGCAATAGGAATTTTAGGTTGCAGTGTAATAATCTGCACCTCTACCTGAGTCGGAATATAAGGGATACTGTCCTGAGGAAGATCCTTGAAATAGCGGCGTACTTCTGCCGGAGTTACCTTGATATCTCCTACCAGTTTCTGCTGCATCTTCTGTACTGTCAGTCCGTCACGGGCATTTTCGCGCAACGTTTCACGAATTTGAGTAGCAGTCTTATTGAAGTATTCCTCCATTTTCTCCTTAGAACCAATCTGCTGGATATACATATTGGTCATCATATCTACACGCTGAATGATTTCCGCTTCGGAAACTTCGATACTATCCAACTTTGCCTGGTGCAGGAATAACTTCTGCACAGCGATTTCTTCGGGTATTACACAATAAGGATCGCCTTCAAATCTGCGTCCATTGTACAAGGCATCCATACGGGCCTCTTCTACATCTGATTTCAAAATAGCTTCGTCACCTACTACCCAAACTACCTCATCAATTACATTGTCCTGTGCATAAGTTACCACGTTGGCAAATACTGCCAGGACAAGGGTAACAATAAATCTAAAGTTCACAAACTTCTTCATTCTTTGTATTTAATAATTGTATATAATCTTCTTCTTGTTTACAGCCTGCTGATACAGGTCATTCTTCACTTGTTCCATAAAGTTCACCCGTTTCTGATTGACCAGTAAATCCTTCACTTCCGACCGGGCAAACTCATACGGTTTCTCTTCACCTGCCCCGCGATAATCGCTCACATTGAGGAAATAGTAAAATGCCGTATCTTTCAGTTCCACATGTCGGTGCTTGTCTACATACTGCTCCGGTGACGCCTCTTTCAATGGAATCAAGTCCAGAACATCCGTAACCGGAACCCATTTATTGTAAAAGTATTCATACTTCACCGCATTCTGCAAACTATATTTTTCCAGACTTTCCACAGCATCCTGTTTTTCCGTCTTGTACCATCTGCGAACATTGTTCAGCTGAGGTGCCGTCAACGGTACTTTAATAAACAATCCCTTGATCAGCGGAGATTCCAATTTAAACAATTCCTTGTTTTTCTCATAATAATCCGCTATTTCCTGTTCCGAAATATCATTCGTCAGTTTTTGATTTATCAATTCCTGCTGATAGGTATGCATAATCAAAGCTTTCCTGTAATTCTCCACCAGCTTATCTACATCCACATTATCCGGAATATTATTCGCTGCTTTTTCATACAACAAAATCTCTTCCGCCCAACTACGAATGTAATGCTCAGCGAAAAGAATACTATCATCTTTTGACAATCCGACCGGTAGTACAGACATCAAATCTTCTTTATACAAAAAGTTACCATCTACCTCCACCAATGCAGTCTTGCCTTTGTGGTCGTACTGCTCTTTGCACGCTCCACAACAGAGAAGGGTAATTAGTAAGAGGACTAATATTCGCATTGTCAATTCAAATCTACTTATTTAAGGTACGAAGATAGTGAATAATCGGTTACATCAGTTATTATTAACTGTTTTTAAAACCTCTTGGTTTATTTCAACCTTACCGGACTCCCTCAATTCCCGCTCCCAATATGCGTTAAGATAGTTTCTATAATCTTTTCTCACCTGATCAATTACCTCTCTGTAATCCTCCGGTCCCTTCTGTTTTTTGCCTACAGCAATAGTAAAAGGATAAGACACTACAGGATCAAAAGCGCCCTTCTTAAAGACCAATTTATCTATATATTTATTATCTCCGTCGGCAAAAACACCCTGTTCAATTTTAATTATTTCAGCACCGGATGTATTAAATGTTTTGCGAAGCATATCCTCCCATTCATTCTCCGGAACTTTTTTCAGTAGCTTTTTAGCCTGTTTAGCAGTCTTTTTATCTGCACAATGCAACACTACTCCTTTGTATCGGGGATGCTCCCATCGGTAATCCGATGAATGAAACTTAAAATACGTAGCCAATCCCACCCGGTCGTTAACAGCCGGTAAATCTACTTTCTGATGCACGATTTCCTCAGCCAAACATTTCTCTGCATATTCCTGCAAAGTATAACGAAGTTCCGGATGCTTTCTTTCCATATGCTGACTCTCATAATCCAACAGAGATTTTGCTATAAAGCCATTCAACTGTCGTTTTACAGCCTGAGGATGGGATGCAGCAAACCGCTTAAACATTTCCCCTGTATATGCCTGCCCGTCGATGGTAAACAAAGTCCGCTCCGTTCCACCTTTCTGCAATACTTCCTCCAAAGACTCCATATTCGGAATATACTGGTATTCCTTTTTCAGTTGTTCTACGATGGCTTCCGTTCCTTTATCCAACGGCTGACGCCTTAAACGATTTAGAAGGCTGTCACTAACGACTTCATATGCAGGCACTTCTTTTCGATCTATGACTTTCAGAATATGAATCCCTTCCGGAGTAAAAAAAGGTTTGGATATTTCACCTTTTGCTAAAGAGAAAGCTGCTTCCTCAAACTCCGAGGTTGTCTGCAAACTTTCTATCCACCGACAACGTTTATCATCCGAAAACCGATCCACCAAACGGGCAAAATCCACACCCGGCTGATTTTGTATCACCTGATAAATAGAGTCCATGCGAGCCTGTTCCTCCTGTAAATGCCGGGATGTAATGGTCTGAGGCAGATATTTGTAAATTTGCTGTATCTGCACTTGTCCGCCACGTACATTTTCCTTCATCTTCTGATATAGAATACGGGCATTGCCATCCATTTCCTGATCATCCAGCAGGTATGATCTCAGCAAATTTGTCCGATAAGCCTCCTGTTGCTTGCGAAAAGCCGAAGTTGTGTCGAGTCCGGCCGCTCTGGCTGCTTCCACTTTCAACTTAGACTGAATGAAAAACTCCGCATATTCTTTAGGAGACAATTTCATACCATTACCGTCCGCATGCCGGCGATAGGAGTATTCAAACTCCGAACGAGGTATGTCTTTCCCATTAATCCGCATCACTACGGGATCTTCCTGAGCGAAAGCTAATACTCCGAAGAGACTTATCCATCCTAAAAGCAGATTTCTTTTCATCATTGATTTTTATTTAAAAACGACAAACGGTGAACAACGAACATATGCCATACAGCCTGTTCACCGTTCACCGCTAATCGTTTACCGTTTATATAAATTATTCCGGACGGCTATAGTTAGGCGATTCACTGGTAATCGTCACGTCATGCGGGTGACTTTCCATCACTCCGGCATTTGTAATACGAGTAAACTTCGCATCATGAAGTTTTTCAATATTAGCAGCACCGCAATATCCCATACCTGCACGAAGACCACCGGACAACTGATAAACTACTTCGTAAAGTGTACCTTTATAAGGAACACGAGCAGCAATACCTTCCGGAACCAATTTCTTCACATCGGCAGTTCCGCTCTGGAAATAACGGTCTTTAGAGCCATTCTCCATTGCTTCCAATGAACCCATACCGCGATATGATTTGAATTTACGTCCGTTAAAGATGATAGTATCACCCGGAGACTCTTCTGTTCCGGCAACCAATGATCCGATCATCACACAATATCCGCCGGCAGCCAATGCTTTTACCACATCACCGGAATAGCGCAAACCACCATCAGCAATCAGAGGAACACCTGTACCTTTCAGTGCCTTGGCTACATCATATACAGCCGACAACTGAGGAACACCTACACCTGCAACAACACGAGTCGTACAGATAGAACCCGGACCGATACCTACTTTCACTGCATCAGCACCAGCTTCTGCCAAAGCCTTCGCAGCTTCTCCGGTAGCAATGTTACCTACCACGATATCAATATTCGGGAAGCGTTTCTTTGCTTCTTTTAGTTTTTCAATAACGTACATAGAATGTCCGTGAGCCGTATCGATTACGATAGCATCTGCACCGGCATCCACCAATGCCTGCATACGATCCAGCGTATCAGCAGTAACGCCGACACCTGCAGCTACCCGCAGACGACCTTTGGCATCTTTACAAGCCATCGGCTTATCTTTTGCCTTTGTAATATCTTTATATGTAACAAGACCGATCAGTTTGCCATCCATTCCTACAATCGGCAACTTTTCAATCTTATGTTTTTGAAGAATCTGTGCAGCAGATTCCAGATCGGTAGACTGATTAGTAGTAACCAATCTTTCTTTAGGAGTCATAACAAGATCAATATGCTTTGTCATGTCTCTTTCGAAACGCAAATCTCTGTTAGTAACGATACCTACCAGATAACCTTCATCATCCACTACAGGAATACCACCGATTTTATATTCAGCCATAATTCCCAAAGCGTCGCTGACAGTAGAACCTCTCTTGATAGTAACAGGATCGTAAATCATACCATTTTCAGCACGCTTTACAATGGCAACTTGTCTTGCCTGCTCCTCAATAGACATATTTTTGTGAATCACACCGATACCACCTTCACGGGCAATGGCAATAGCCATTTTCGCTTCGGTAACCGTATCCATGGCAGCCGTCACAA
>ENA-OURJ01000197-OURJ01000197.1-human-gut-metagenome-genome-assembly--contig:-NODE-197-length-48538-cov-7.58569_pt1 | contig 48538 bp, 50 predicted proteins | sample MGYA00242096_ERZ508981 | MGnify/ENA primary metagenome ERZ508981 (study PRJEB26280, sample SAMEA2531404) | human gut metagenome | biome: human gut; feature: human-associated habitat; material: faeces... | reverse complement strand
GTGAGCGGAGCAGTTCCCTGTTCCGCCTGTCGGACTGTTCAAGCTCCCTCTCGTATTGGAGACGGCGGTTCAGGTCCCGGTGTATGACGGTATACAGCATGATCGCCAGAAGGGAGACGGACAGGGCAAGGCCGGCCACCATATGGTAGGAATTGTCCCGTTCAAGGACAAAGGCCCTGTAGCGTGCGGTAAAACGTTCGTTGTTTTTCCGCTCAAATTCGGAGATCATATTGTTCATCCTCCCGTTCAACTCCATACTGCCGGCATACAGGCTGTCCATCTGTGCCAGCAGCCTGGCCCGCCTTTCAGCCTGTTCCCGGGTGACCCTTTCATTCAGGGAGCGGAGCATGCGTGTTGTCGTCCCGGTTGAAGAGGAAACGGACAGGGATTGCCGTTTACGTTCAGCCTCTTCCCTCTGTTGCAGGTAAGCGGATTTGTTTTCTTTTCTACGGAAGATATCCCGGAAACTCCTTTTCTTTTTGGGTACATCTCCCGCACCGGCTTCCGGAGAAGCCGTATTTTCCTTTTGCCGTGCAGCCTGTTTCCGGGCTGTCAAGACAATGGCAGGAATGCTTTCTTGTACAATGCCACCTATGTCCTGCAGTTCCTTGAAGGTATGTACCGCCTTGGATAAAAGGAGTTCCTTGTTCCAAAGAAGAAGGCACAACGAGTCGATATGGCTTTTTTGTAACGGGGTATGGACATATTCTTTCAGAAGTTGCAGGCTGTCGCAGACCCCGTGGCGTTTGCGGCTGTATTCCCCGAGGTCGTCATCATCCCATGTGACGGCAATCTCGGCATGGGTGGAAAGGTCCAGCAGGTCGATGTAGATTCTTTCAGCCAGACGGTGTATCGCCACCAGCTCTTTCTCCTTCTTACGTAGCATGTGTCTTTGCATTTGTTCCTGACGGAACTGATAGACAATGAATGCGGACAACAGAACCAAGATGGCATAACCGAACGATATTTTTAACTTCAACCATATTATACCATTGTTCATGATTTTTATTTATAAATACATACTTCTATATAATATCCACAAATTACACAGATAAAATAACCAGCAAAAGCATAAAATATTTGATATTGGCGTTCCAACATTTTAAGTTAAGAAGAATAACGTTCGCAGCTTGTTTTTATATTTCGTCTGCATTTATAAGCTACGCATTTTCTACTTCATTGCATGCTGATATTCATTCAGCGAGGGACAGGCTTGCAGGATCATCCTGTCCTGTTCTCTCAGCTTCGCCCTGACACTCGGGATATGGTGTCTTGCCATCCGCGTGAGGATACCGGGCAGGTCACCGTCCACGATGGGCAGGCGGGCAGAGAGGCACGCCGCCAGCATGTCGGATATGAAGCCATGCACGGGATCACCCTTTTGGGCGCTTTCCCATCTGCGAGAGTCCACATACGTGCCGTCCTGCTTGGAAAGCAGGGTGTGACACAGGAACTCGGAGAGCATGTCGTCATCCACGCGGTCGAGCCGGCTGATGAGTTGACCGGGAAGGCACATACGTCTCCGGAAATCTTCACGGGTGATCACGCGTACGGGGCGGTTGTCTATCTCCTTGCGTACTGACTTTAGGAGGGCATCGTCCTTTTCGGGTTCCTTGCCGGAAAGGAACACCCATACCGGCGAGCCTGCCGTGAGGCGGCCTGTCGGGCAGGGGCAGTCCTCGTACCACCTCACGATTTCAGAGAATTTGTGCAGCAAATAGTCACTCACTTCATTCTCGTAAAATATGCGGCCCGTATCGGGGGAAAACGTTTTCATCACGATCCCCGCACTTACCGGGAAGCCACAACGCACGAGGGCGGCCAGCGCTCTACCCGGCAAAAGTATGAATTTGTTCAATTTTAATGTTGCCATATTATTCTTGTTTTTGAATTTACTCTGTTCCATATACAAAAAACGGAAGCTTCGGACTGTCACAGGTGGAAGCTTCCAAACATTTTAATTTCATTCACTTGTACCGCATCCGCCGATGCGAAGTGAACTAACTTCGAAAAAATATCTCCATGGCATGCCTGCCGGGGTAAAGCTGGCAGGCTGCCATGCTAAAGTACAAGCTCCGGGCTTTCACAAGTGCGGGCCTTGTCTTCTCGTGTAAAAAAGTGGTTTCCCACTTAATAAATCCAATCCCTTTTGGGGATTGAACTTTCCTAAAAATTCAAAAAACTGTGTCCTACGGGCATTGCTGCCCTTCGGCGGACATCTGGCGACCTTTCACAAGGACGCATTCCGTTTTCTTCATCGTAACTCTTCGTATATATGTCTGAATTGCACTTTTTCCTTTTTTACTTCCACGCTTTCCTTTGTCCGCCCAATAGAGGAATGTGATGAAAGGAAGCGTTGGCTGTATCTCGTTTAATCATAAAGAAGGCCCCAGGATGCCCGAACACAACTTAAACAGACAGCAGCCCACGCTTGTAGTAGCTGTATAGGAGTCAGCCCTGTTCCTTAGCAGAACCAGCTTCGGTCGATGGCCGGCAGCTTCTTTTTCCAATACCATTTGCTCCATGCAAAGCGTTTTCTCACCACGAAGTAGCTTACTTCCTCGCTCTCTTTTTCTGCCTCGTAGTCAAACGCTGAATGGCCGACAGCCAGGCGTTCAGCCCAGTAAAGGAGGTAGTAAGCGAACAGTGGCAGGAGGGCAAATCCCCAGCACACTTGCCAGCCCAGAAGCAGGGACGGCAGCAGGGACACACAAAAACATTCCGTGTATTGCCGGCGGTGGATGCTCATCTCCATCTCTTCCCAAATGCCTTTCTCGCCATAAGGGAGGGCAGTCAGGGTAACCAGAGGCAGGGTCACGTAATCGTAGGGATTCAGCCGGCCTTGCAGCAGCCGGGCGATTTTGCTGTCATAGATGATCATAGCTCTTTAGTTATTGGTGTTTCATGCAGTTTTACCAGTCCCTTTCGGCACGGATGAACGTGCCTTGATAGTTGTAGTACAGTTCCCAGCCGGGGATGTCTATCTCGTAACCGCCCGGTTGTTTCTCCACCTTGTAAGGTACGGCATCGGGGTAACGGGCGGCGATGTCCGTCGCGATAGATTCCGGCAGGATGCCGTCCGGCAGCGCGGAGAACTTGCAGTCCACGCTCGTCCAGTCGCCCTGTCCGTCAAAGTCCAATTCCGTCCCGTCCGAGAGCCATGCCTCGTATTCGGTCGTGCCGTCGTCCTTGTCACGCACCGCACGGATGCATTCCACACCGGGGAAATACTGCGCAATGAACTGCTGCGCCTTTTGGGGCAGCGCATCGTAGCCGATTTCCTTCTCGTCCTTGTCGCAGGATGCCGCCGCCAGTATCACGAGCAGCAGCAACAGAGGTTTGACAAATACCTGTTTCATTGTCCTTTTCTATTTAGGTTTCTGTTTGTTATTATTCAATTCTTATCCTTCTCAAAGCGTCTTTTTGTTCCGCCCTCCGGGGCAGTTGTTCAGCGGGCGGTTCATCCGCCTGAGCAGTGCGGCCTTCAGGCTGTCAAGGAAAGGCGTCTGCCGATTGCGGATGCGCAGGTCGCCGAATGTCCGGGACAGGTTCTTGTCCAACTCGATGTTGAATGCCCTCTGCACATACTCCGACAGCCTTGTCAACGGGACATCCCCGAATGCCTTGCGACTGTCCAATGCAAATAGTAGTTCGGTCAGTTCCGTCTTCGTCGCTTTCCACGTCAGGCGCACCTTCAGCAAAGATTCTTCGGCTTGCCGCAGCTCGAACACCTCCAATTCTTTCGTCAGGTAGCGGATCAGCCGCTCGTTGGCGAGAAGCCGTGCCGCCATGAAGTCACAGTTGGTCGAGAAAGACGGATCACGCTCGTGATGGAACGACTCCAAGTAGAGTGCCGTGTCAAGGTTACCCCGCAGGTAATAGAGTGCGTCCAAGTGGGTCAGTCCGGAGCGGTAGTAACGCACGAAGTCCGAACGTTTCTCGTTGTAACGGTTGATGCCCCGTATCTCGTCTATCAGGTAGCTTCGCTGCGACTTGTTGCCTACGGGACGGTTCATCTCGATGTTGTATATCTTGCGGTAGTAGATGAGCCGGTGGCAGATTCGGGGTTTGACCGTCTTGAAGAACTCGATTTCCTCTGCCTCGTCACGGAAAGTATAGTCCGCGATGAAGGCTTTCAGTTGCAGGAAAGCGTCCGCGAGCACCAACGAGGCTTCGAATGATTTCTTGATCATGTTCAGGTCTCCGGCCTCTATCTTCTCCACCTTCTTTTCCGCCTCTTCCTCAAGCCTTGCGGCGAAGTCCTTCATGTCCGTTCGTTCAGCCATGCACAGGTATCTTCAGTTTCAATCTCTCGTCGTCCACCGCCACGCAGTAGTCGGCAAGGCCGTACCGCTCGAACTGTTCGGTGGTCACTTTCAGGTGTGTCACCTGCATACCATCCAGATCCACCTTGTCCGTCAGCGCACGGAGTTCCGGGTTGATGCGTAGGGCATTCTCCACCGACGTGCCGTAGGCGTTCCAAGTCTCGTCCGCTTCGTTCCAATAGAGGTGGACGGCATCCTTGTTTTCTTTTTCTGTCTCCAATATCTTCGTTGTTTTCATCTGTATTCAATTTTATTGAAATAAAGGGTAACTTGCCGGTCTTTCACAAGGGCGGCAAGTTGTTAGGGTTATTATACATAATCCCTCCCGCTGTGCTGGGGAGAGTCTTGATATAATTAAAGTGTATATATAATCTTGTTGGTTATTAAAGCGATTTGCCACTATTCGTTAACCGATGTTCCGGGAATGGGAGTGTCGTCTGTAGGGCGTGCGTTCAATCCGCAATGGGAGTCAGTGTATACTACCGGAATCCATACTGTAAGAGGTCCCGGATAGTTTTGCCAAGATGACCATCTCCAGTTACGACCATTTACGCCAATGGTGATGAATCGGCCGCCATTATAGACATCATTGTAATTGGGATTTTCAGGATCAGTAATGCAGTTTGCCTGATTGCATGCAATGTATGACCATCCCCCCGACGTACTATTGCGGTAGATGCTTCTATTATTCCATCCGTTCCACTGTCTGGCACTACAGAATATCATATATAGGGCGTTCCCCATTATATTTGCATCAGCGTTGTCCCTAATTATAGACCATCTGTGCAAGCCAAACATCGGGTGTTTCTGATGCACTTCATAATAATCCCGGACTATTGGAAGTGCACCATTATCCCAATTATTACCACGTCCGTGGTATTGGTTATATCCTATTGCAAAATTATTTCCCCACGTGAACCTATCACTCATCAATCCGTCAGGTCCGCAATCGTACCACTCGTCCAAGTTGTCATTTTTCACCTGTACGTTTACCTTGCGTGTTCCATTGTTAGCCGTATTGTTTTGCAAGTTATCCCAACGTTTCTTCACGTAAGGAGTGGCAGATACACCTGTCGATGTTGCCTTATCCACAGATATGGCTACCGGATCACCGCAAGTAAGGTCACGTCCCAAATCTGTGATTTGCGTATCGGGAACATCGGACGAGATTACCACTCTGGCTTTCAGGTTTGTTACATCCTCCTTGAAATGTCCGCCGTTCAACACGATATTCCATTTCTCCGATTCGCGCGAGATATTGCGCTCGCAATCCTTGAACCCGAAATCGGCGGTAAAGGCTTTCTGCTCCACGCAGTACATCACATTTTGGTCAAAGTCCTCTTTGGTGGCAAGCAACGAGGCGAAGCGGTTCGCCGACGGGATGCTCAACGTCTGCAGGTAAATGTCGCCCTTTGAGGAGTTGTCATAAATGACCTGCGAATAATTGTCCTTCGTGTACGTAGGAGACGAGGTCATGGCTATCCAGTCCGATTCCGATGCGTTCTGCAAGCCGATGATGTCATTTTCCAAGTGCTGGCTGGTCGTCTCGGGCAGGGAATAGAGCCAATAGGCATCCCCTTCGGTGGGTGTCTGGCGGGACATAAGAATCTGTTTTTTCTTGCCAGCGAAAGAAATCTCCATGCTTACATAATTCCCCATGTCCTTGGGCCAAGTGACCTTCACGGAGAGGTTGGACGCTCCGCTTGCAAAAGTGGTGGGTGTAACGGTTACTCCAGCCGGGGCTAAGATTTCACCCGTAGTCCCGGCAGTAGTTGCGGACGCACTCAAGAAGAAAGCCACCTGATCCGTCAGGGTTTCATCCGTAAAGGCAACGAACTTGTCGTTGGTGGTAACCAGCGACACAAAATTGTTCGAGATGTGGTAGGTATAGGTCTTGCCCATTTCCCATTTCGTGCCTCCAATGGATGCGCCCACCGTAAAGTCGGCAGTTCCGTCATTCAGCACCACCTCGATCTTCGCGTCGTCGGACAATGTCTGCGGCATCATGAAGAGGGTCTCGCCTTTGCCATCCTCCGTAATGGCTCCACCGTTTCCTGCCACCACTTTGTTTAAACGCAGGGTAAAGGCTTGCGTGTCATCAGTCAATGTCCATGCGTCCGTTCCTAACGTGTAAGTACCTTTGTAGCGCACGCCATCCAGCTTGATGGACTTCACCACGCAGTTGGGCAGGTCATCCCCTGCCACGAACTTCACTGCCGAGAGGGCGTGGTTGAACGTCAGGCCGGTGGTGGCGAAACCGTCTACCGTCGGATTATCCTTTCCGATGACTACGGCACTCATCACATCCTGTTGCTTCTTCACGTCGTCGGGCACGATATAGGTCATCACGGGTGCGCCCGGATGGGTATTGTCGGTGAGCGTCATGCCGTCCGCCGCACTGGGAAACCATGCGTAGAAGCTCAACCGCTTCTTGGCGGGCCAGTAGTATGTCCCCGTGGGATACCAACGGCCTTCGTCCTTGTTTAAGGTGACCGTCTCGTTGTACATGAAGTCGGGCGTGCCGATGGCATTGGTGTAAGCCGATATGGCAAAGGTCTCCATATTCGTCTTGTTGGTCTCGAAGATTTGCGTGCCGCGCGTTATCGGGCGGTTGTCGCCGGGAAATCCGTCGGTCACTTCGGCGGAGAGGTAGACGGTCTTCCCGTTCACCTTGCCTTCCATCTCAACGGGTTCCAGCTCGTACGTACTCTCCCCTAAATCGGAAGCCGCACGAGTGCCGGCTGTCGGTTTCCATGCGTTCGTGCCCCCCATACTTACGGCGAAGCTCAAACGCTGGTCTCCCTTTCCTGGGTGAGTGCCGTTCTCCATCTCGTTGGTACAGGCGGAGAATACCGCCAGCGCGATGAGCGAAAGGCTCATTAGTTTATTCCTGTAGTTCATATCTTGTCTTTTTTATTGTTCAAACTGTTATTGATCTTGCCTTGCCTGTTTCTCAATTTGAGACCTTTTCAATGGAGTAGTAGCCGAACTTGTTATTCTTGATGGTGTGGTAACCGGGATAGCGGAAAGTAGAACTACTATAGTCATACGCTTGGTCATATCCCCAGTTACCCATGGCAGTGCTTTGCCAAACAGACAAATCCATACTCATGTCGTCTACGTGAGTCTTCACATTATAGTTGTCTTTGGTCACCGTCCATGTGCTACCTACTGGATAGTAAGTTCCACCCCAAGTCATGAAGTTCTTTTCATCGAAAGTTGAACCGCCATAGTTCTCCAAGGTGATTCTGGAAAGGTTCACCAAGATGGTCGAACCGTCGGCTTTGGCTCTGCGGATGCCGAAGTAAGTGAAGACGGCCGGATCGCCATCATAAGAAGTTCCTCCAGTTCTTGTCGCTACCAGTTCGCGACTATATGTCACATCGGCACCTACCACCTTGGCTATAGCCGTGGCAAAGTCGGCATTATCGGGCAAGGTGGGCGTATCGGTGGTCATCAAGTCGTGGCAACTCATAGACCCTTGGGACAGTTTGTACCAGATGTCACTTCCTGTCGGATATTCCACCATCAGACTGGAAGTCAGCGTCACCTCTTTCTCTACCGTCTTTCCCGGTTTGGAAGGGAACGTAAACGTGAGCTTCACCTTGCCCTTGCGCGTCTCAGTGTCGGTCGGTTGGATGGTTTCAAGGGTGAGTTTCGCGTTTTCATTATCGAAACTGTCCGACTGCACTCCGCTGGTGCTACCTTTCAGCGTCGGCTTGCACAAGGCCGGTGCGGCGCTGCCGGTGATGCCGTTCGGGTCGCTCAGTGTACACTCCCAGTCACAGTTGCTCTTCACATAAATCACGGCGTCGGCACCCGAAGCCACGAAGACATCCTTGTTCAATTCCAACTCGACATTCTGGTCGAGCGAGATATTATATGTAACCGTTGTTGTCAGATTCCAAACTGACGAACCATAAGCATTGGCAAGATCCTTCAGTTTGGCACCGATGGTCTGCTCCACGCCATTCATCTCCAACGTCACTTCCAAACGGGCTTCGCTGTCATCTCCAAATGTCTGCGGCATCATGAAGAAAGTCTCGCCCTTTCCCGTGAGTTCGGTCTCGGTATTCTCGGCTACCTCCTTTCCATTGGGAAAGTCCAAGGTGAAGTCTCTGGTGTCAGCATCCGGATCCCAAGGTAATATACCGCTGCCATGTGCTTGCCAGTTATGATAGCCTTTGTATTTCACTCCTTTCAGGGAGATGGACTTGACGGTGCCAGGCAGGGATGTTGTTGCTCGTCTTGAACTTCACCGCCGTGAGCATATGTCTGAAAAAAATCGGCACGCTTGATGTCTCGCTCACTTCATAGCTGTTGGCCATCATAAAGTCCTCTTGGTCGGCTACCTGTTCGGGTATCTCGTAGAACAGCTTTGTATCCTTGACATTGTTGTCTTTCGGGATGGTCAGGTTCTTCGAGTTGTAAGGATACCAAGCGAAAAAAGTCAGTTTCTTGCCGGTAGGCCAGTAATACGGCGTTCCGGTAGTCCATGTGGAAGAGGCGTTGTCTTTCGCCACCTTCACGTTGTACATCACATCCAACGTCTCGGGTTCAAAAACGTTAGCATCTAAAATAGCAGCCGACACGCTAAATTCATCCACCTGTGCGACCCCCGTCACCTGCGTACCTCGTGTCAAGGGTTGGTCGTCACCCGGGAGACCGTCAGAGACTTCGGCAGTGAGGTAGACGTTTTTTCCGTCCAGCTTGCCCTGCATCTCCACGGAATTGGTCTCGTATGATCCGGCGGCATCCGGAAGGCTGCCGTCCGCCCGTGTCCGGGCATCGGGGGATTCCGTGCCCACGGCAAAGGTGATGCGGTGGTCGTCCGTGCCCGAGTCACGTCCTCCGTTCTCCACATCGTCCGTACAGGCGGAGAACGCCGCCAATAGGATGAGCGACAAGCCCATCAGTTTGTTCTTGTAGTTCATATCTGTCATTCGTTTTTTATTCGTAATTCGTTTTCTGTCTTACAGATTCACGTCCTGATGGCGAATCACCCAGTTATTCACCGTAACCGTGAAGCGGATGGGCTGTCCCAGCACCGGTTCACCGGGATCGGGGCTGTCCGGGGGCATTACCCCTGCACCGTTACTCAAGTCGAGCGTGTAGACAAACTTGTCGCCCGGCTGCCAGAGGTTCTTCTTGCTCTCCGCGTGGCCTCCGATGGACACTGCCGCCCAGACGTATTCACCCTCGGCGGAGGGATAGACCTGTCTACCCGCTTCAGTGGTTATCTTCAACAGCAGGGCGATATAGGAACCGTTCTTTTTGTTTTCCTTGTCGTCTTTCGTGTCCCATGCCGTAAGTTGTTGCGGAAGGAGCATCGCCGTGCCACTGTCGTCCATCAGTCCTTTCGCGTCAGACGTGAGGCGTATCGGATCTGTCAGCTCTGCGGTGGTATAGGAGGCGTAGCTTCCGTCCTTCAGTGTCCAGCTGCCGTTGGCATTTGTTTCCGAAGGGAACGTGTAGTCGCCCGTGGAATGGACGGAACCGATGCGTACCGCCTTCACGTCGTAGCGGTAGGTCGCATTGGTGTTCTTGGCACGTACCTCTACCTGCGTGAGCACGTGGCGCAACTCTATCTCCGTCTTGGCGGCATTGTTCCTATCGCCCGAGGCATAACCTGCCAGCAGGTCTTTTTGTCCGGTGATGTCCGCTACCGGACTGAAGCCGGTCACTTTCAGCTCACCGGGCTTTTCGCCCTCGTAGGTGCCACCCCAAGCAGAGGCTTCGGGACAGACCGCCACGAAGCGCAGCTCGCTGCCGTCGTCCGGCCAATACTTCACGGGGTCGGACGTCCAGTCGTTCTCCGTGCCCGCCTCGTGCGTGAACAGCAAGCTCCGGAACCCATACTTCTCCTCATTGTCGGCCGTGGCGAACGCCGACACGCTGAAGCCGGTGGCTTTCAGCCCGGCGAGGTCAGCGGAGAGGGCACGGGTGTTCATATCCACCGCCATACGGAAACGGATGCCTTTCCCGGAAGCCACCTGCACCGTGTCGTCGTTGGAGCACGAGGCAAGAAGCAAGGCCGCTGCCGCCAATACATGAATCGCTTTATTTGCCATAGTTATTCTTTTTTTAGATTGTCTTTTCTGTGTGACCGGAAAGGGACATTCAACCCCGTCCGGCCTGGGGTGCACTTCCTGCCTTGGCTGAGTGTGCGGACAGCCACCGGGCGGAAGTGCGGTTTGATTATTGATTTTTGATTAAATGGATATCGGATTACATATTGATACCGTTATCGGTGGGATTCCAAGGAGTAACCGTAACGGTGAACTTGATCGGGTCACCCAAGATCTTGTCTCCCTTGTCCGGGTCTTTTCCGTCCGGTTGCGGTTTAACGTCTGGTCCGGGGGTTACAGGGTCAACACGTCCGGCACCGTTGGTGAAGTCCAAAGTATAGACATACTTGTTGCCCTTTTCCCAAGTGAATGAAGCAGGAACGGCAGCCCAACCGTAAGTATCATCACCTTCAGCAGGGAAAACATTTTCAGTACCTTTCTTGATTTTCAACAGTACAGAGATGTATGTACCTTTGCTGGTATTTGTCTTGTCGTTTTCAACGTCCCAAGCCATCGTTGCTCCAGCCTGCGGAAGCAGCATGAGATTGTCACTGTAGTTAGTGCCGTTATCCTGTTTTTGTTCCATAATGCTCTGAGCAGTACCATTCAAAGTTACCGGAGTAGCATACTCCACTTCATAAATCTGGTCGTTTGCAGCGTTGTTGCTCCACGTACCATTTACGACATTGAAGTCGGCCTCTCCGTCAACATTTGCGATACGGATACCTTTCACCTGGTATGTGTAGACCGTATTGTTGCTCTTTGCAGAGATTTGGATCTGGGAAAGGGCGTGTCCCAATGTCAATGCGACACCGTTCGTTTCATTGGTAGCCTTGGTTCCGGTCGCGCCTGTAACGTATACCATGTCTTTTTGGGCAGCTACTGCACCTGCAATCTTCACACCATCCACGCTGATGTTATTCTTGTCCGTGATGTTTTTCGTTCCTGTCCAGTTGTCAGAGAAAGCGGTGAAGCTCAACACTTCATTTTCATCTTTTGGCCAGAATTTTGAAACGGCAGAATTAAATACACCACCAGCCTTTACATAATCAACCTCATCAGTAAAACCATCGTACTTGTCTCCATTCTTATTCCAAAAGGCTGTAACCTTAAGGGTACTCAGGTTTGTCGTTGTCACTTCGGAAGCACGTGTGTTCAGTCCGGTCACGGCACGGAAACTGATGCCTTTCTGCTGTGCCATTTCCACAGTCTCGTCATTAGAACATGACGCCAGCGTCAAAGCAGCCGCTGCGCACAAATAAATCATTTTGTTCATAATTGAAAAAATAAAATTTAAAATGAATAATTAAAAAAATAATTGATTGACAACCTTTTGTATAACTTTTCAGATTCATTTCAGGGGAGCGTCTTTCTTGTCATCCGACCAACCGTCCACCGTGACATCGAACTTTTCCGAGTCTTTCAGATCCACGTTCTTGTCATCGGTGCCCCACTCACTGACCGTCACGCCGAAGCGTATCAGACCGCCCAAGACGGGGTGCATCTTGGCAGGGTCTTTGCTTGCATCCCAGTCTGTGCCCGGGTCTACAGGATCAACCCGTCCGGCACCGTTGCTGAAGTCGAGCGTATAGGTGAACTTCTTGCCTTGTTGCGCATCCCACACATAGTACACCGGTATGGCAACCCACGCATAGCCTCCTGCCTTGTCCGGGTAGACCGATGCTCCGGCTTTCATCCGGATGTTTACCAAGACAGAGAAGAACCCACCGGGATTAGTGGTATAGCTTGGTACTTGCACATTGTCTAAAGGATCTGGTTTATTCAACTTTCCACCTCCATCCCAAGCATCCAAATAGAATGGAATCAGCATGGCATTACCAGCCGTTCCCATAATAGATTGGGCTTTGGAAGTCAATTCTATGGGAGTGTCGTAAGTGATTTCGAAAGTCGCCTCTCCTTTTGCTGTTCCCCATTGCTCTTTCTTCATGTCGAAGTCGGCATTGGTTGCAACTCGGTTGATTCGGATGCCCTTCACCTTGTACACATAATTGCTATTTTCGTTCTTCGCATTGAGCTGGATCTGTACAAGCGCATGCTTCATTTCCAGCGGTACGCCCACTTTTCCGTTGTCGGCTTTCGTGCCTGTCACATTGGATACATAGGTCATGTCTTCCTGCTTGGCAATATCATCGTTGATGGTGACATTTCTCATCCATTGCTCCGTAGAACTGGTGAAATCACGGGTACCGCTCCAGTTGCCTGAAAACACCGTGAAGGTCAATTCACCGGTTTCTGGCCAATAATAAGGTTTGGTAGAGTTAAAGAACCCTGTACCGTCCTTTTGGTATATGATATTGTCAAGGTACAGGTTTGTTCCTTGATAAGCCGTCACGCAGAGGGTATTCAAATTACTAACGTCAGCCACCACGCCACGGGTATTCGCACTCATCATGCTGCGAAAGCTGATGGCGTTCTCCTGCGCTTGTTCCACGACCTCGTCGTTGGAGCATGAAGCCAGCATCATCGCAGCAGCCGCACATATATAAATAGATTTGTTCATATACTTGTATTTTTACTTTTCTGTTCCACTTGTTCTCTGCTTAGCTCATCGGCAAGCTGATGTGAACTTCCTCCCAGTCCTTTACGGTAGGCTGCAAGCCTCCGCCGCCGGTGATGGGTTTCGGAAGCGGCAGTTTGTCGATCACGATGACGATGTGCGTCGGATCCTGTGCCGGATCATGCAGCTGGCCGGTCACGTCCGCCTCGAAGTAGTAGGTGTTGCCGTCTGACATCAGCGCGTAGATCATCAGCTTGTGCTCTCCGGCTTCCTTCGGGCAGTGTCCGAAGAAGCTCAAATCGCCCGTCAGCATAGTCTTGTCCTCGTTGGCGCATACCTCGAACGGGATGGTCACCTTCTCAGTTGTCAGCTCGTCAATTCCTGCCAGCCAGCCGCCAGCCATGCCCGTCAGCGATGCGCTAAGGGCACTTACGTGACGCAGGTTCTCCACGTTCCTGACCTCCACCGAGCAGGTGTTCACCCGTGGCTTCGGGGTCAGGACGATCCGCCTCACGCCGCTCGCCGGGCTGATGTCCAATCTCTCGGCATGGTCGCTCCACAGGGCTTCGGGTTCCATTACGTTGCGTTCCTCTTCTGCTCCGCGTGCCTTCGGTGCCGTTTCCGACCTCGTGGCCAGTGTCCCACGCAGTGAGCGGGTGTTCCCCGTTGTCACTTGAAATGTCTCCATACGTTCCTTGTCAACTATGCGGTGCGTCTCCTTGTCGCTGTTTACGCAAAGGGCATCGTACATACCCTCCGGAACGACGATGGTACCGCCCTCGCGCTTGGTGAACTCGTAACGCATCGGCTCGGAACCGTCCTCCGGATAGAGGTAAAGGCTCATCGTGGCAGGGTGGGCGTCGGGAGCTTCCGTCCAGTCGAACACCACCTCCACGCTCGCCGAGTGCGGATGGTCGTAACACAGATCCTTGTGCTCACAGGCCGTGAATAAAGGCAGCAGCATTACCGCCAGACATCCTGCGATTGCCTTGCGCAATTCCTTGTATATCCGTATATGTGTCATTTCGTTCCTCCTTTCTTGCTATTCTGATTGCCGTTTCCCAGCAACCAAATAAGTGAGATTTCAGCCCGGGTCGGGCCGAACCAGTGGCGCTGTTTTGTCTCTTTGTACACGTAGCAATCGTCCTCCGGCTCATATACCTTGTACTTGCCGCCACCGTAGCCGATACCGAGACCGAAGTCTATGTTCAGACGCTTGGCGACAGGCAGCGAATAACCGTATTCCAACCCGAAACCGTAACTGAAGTTGCTCAGATATCCTTTGCTGCCCGTCTCGAAGTCGAAGGTCAAACCTTGGGCGTACACGCCGAGGTGGTGTCCCTGTAATGGCTTTTCGGCTGCCTTCCGTCCGAAGTACTTGCGGATGTCAAGCTCGCCGCCGTAGATACGCCAGTAGCGGTGACGGGTGTCGTTCTTCCACCAGGCGTACATCCAGTTCCCACTGATACTCCACCCCTGGCCGAGGTAGAACTCCAATCCCACGTTCGGAACGAGGGCCACGTCGTAGAGCAGGTTCGTCTTTACCGCCATGAAGAACGGTTTCTTTTCCGTTTCTTCCTTGTCCGCGTTGTCCTGCGGAATCGTATCGTCCTCCTTATTATAAAGTGTGGCTGTCGTATCGATCTCCTTCTCGGTGGTGTTCGCCGTGTCATCGGGGTTCATTACGTTGTCGGATGCCGGTTTCAATTCAGCCTGTGCCGGCTCGGGGTCCATCACCCGCTTGATTCGTTCCACCTCGCATACTACCAACGCTCCGCTGCGTAAGCTATCAAAGAGGTTCTCCTTCATGTATTGCCATGCGCGTCCGCCGGCAAGGTTCATTAGCTGACGTTTGCGACCGTCCACCACCTTGCCCTCGCGTACCACCCACTCGGGTGTGTCACGGATGATGGCGATTGCCTTGTCACGCCAAGGCACATCGGTATGTCCGAGCTTTTCAGCCAGTTCGCTCCAGCCCTCTCCCTGCGGTTGGAGTGCAAAGATGCTGTCGGGCAGCGAAAGGTTGTCTTTTAAATAATCCCGCAAATTCTCGCCACGTTTCCGGGCGAGTTCCTTGTTGTACTTCGTGTTACCGTCGGGAGAGGCGGACGCCTGAATGAGGATACGCCTGAGCACTACAGCAGGGTCGGCTCCCAGAGAACGGATGCTGTCGCCCAGTGCCGCAAGGTGCCGGTCGTTGTCCATGTAGGGAAGCTCCAGCCGTGCGTTTGCCGTGCGGTAGTAGATCGTGGTGCGGAGGCTGTCCGACACGATACCCGCTTGCGCCTTTCCGGCGAGCAGTGCCGCCAGCAGCAGGGACGGAATGATTTTTTTTCTCATATCGTATTTTTTAATTTATTAATTCTCATGTGTCATCGCCCGGTATTTTTCGGCTGATTTATTATCTTATTGGTTTGCAGGGTTTTACCCCTCCCCCCGAAAATTCTTCCGTGGCGGCGTGGTCTTCGAGCGAAACGCTTGACAGCCGCGACCGAAGCTCGTCGAGCATATCCCGGAACACTCCGCAAACCCGACAGCTGTCTGTCTCGCACGAGCACTGGACGCAGGGGAGAACCGTGCGACAGCAGTCCATGCGGAAGTTGCCTTCCAACGCACGCACCACCTCCAACATCGTGCACCTCCTCCGGTGCACGGCTGAGCATGAAGCCCGGTCTTGTTCCTCCGCATTGTGAGCGCAGGATGCCTGCCATCACCAACCGTCGCAACGCCGGCGAGAGGGCACGCACGTTCATGTGGTAACGCGCCGCTATCTCGGGGGCATTGAGCCAAACATTGTTGTGCCAGCCCCATACAAGGTAACGGCAGGCGATTAGCCCGTATCGTGTGGGGTTACTCAGCATGACCCGCCCCTTTCCTTCGTCATTTGTTTCATTTTATCGTCTCCTTATGTTTTCTTGCCTATTTGCCGTACATTTGCGAATAGTACGGCAAATACAACGGTTCACTGTATTTGGATGGGAAAAAGAAACAGGATTTGCTTTCCTGTCTATTTTTTTTTCGCTTTTCCATACATCTTGGTGGCACTTTAATGAGCGTCCCTTTCTTAGCAAGAAAGAGACATTACGGGAAATAAACTTATATAATTCTGTGATACAGGCGGTTGAAAATGTGTTTCACATCGCATGGAAAGAATAGAGGGCGGAAAGGCAGGAAGAAATATCAGGTGAAACAGAGAAAAAAGCGGAAGAAAATTTGCTGCAAATGTATGAAATATATACCTTTGCAGTGAAAAATATTACGGTGTTCACGTGACACGAAACGAATGTCTCTTTCTTGCTAAGAAAGGGACATTTTTCGTTTTCGGGAGTTTGGGAAACATGGGGATGTGTGTTCCCGTTTTCCATCGGTTGCGATACAGGGGATTCGGATTTTCGATGGCAACCGGACGGGATGTCCCTTTCCTTTCTTTTATGTTTGGGCTTCCGTAGCATACGGTCGTACATGCCGTCCACAGCAGTATCAACCTTCCGGCTACTGATACGGGAAAGGTAGATCTGCGTGGTACGTATCGAGGTGTGCCCCATGCACTGGCTGATCAGTTCCACAGGCTGGCTGTCTTCCAACATTAATGTTGCCCACGTGTGGCGCAGCACGTAGGTTGTAAGAGGTACGGAGAGTCCCACTTTCCGCCCTATCATACGGGCTGTACGATTGATTCGCCGCAAAGCGGATTCTTCCGGCAGCTCCTTTCCGGGACATCCTTTCCTTGCCTCGTGCAGGAAAGGGAAAACGAAAGGCGAATCTTCCCGATGGTACCGTTTCATGATTTCTTCCAGTTCCGGCACTACCTCCACATCAATGGGCACGCCTGTCTTGCTGCGCAGGTAACGGATGTGCCGGTCCGTCACCATCCGGTGGGTCAACCCGTACACATCCTTGAATACCATTCCACGGGCGTAGAAGATGAACAATAACACATCCAACGCCTCACGCTGGTTCTCCGGCAGTGTCTGCCGCAAGCTGGGCGAGAGCAGACGCTGTACTTCTTCTTTCCGGAGCGCACGTTTGGCAGGAAAGCTGCCGCCGGTGTGATGTCCGCTGAAAGGTTTCCCGTCCGTGCCCTCGGAAGAAAGTGCCAGCGCATGGCCGTACACAGCCCGGAACGTGCGAAGATAAAAGTCTACGGTCTGAGGCTTGTCGCCATGGTGGCTTTCCAGCCATGTGGTGAATCTGTCCGTCCAACCTCTTGTGATGTCTTCTACCGTCAGATGTTCCCATCCATCACCCACAAATTCCTTTACCTTATTTATACTACTATGGTAGTTCTCCAATGTTTGCATGCTACGTTGTCCTTTCAACGCATCCAGTGTCCGCTCCAACAATGGAGAAAGCAACCTTTTCTTTTTCCTATCCATCATTATTCCTTGTTTTTAGTTTACTACTGTATTATAATGGTAAAGAAGGAAAAGGATTTTGGATAATTGGGATATTTAACATTTAACAGTATGGACATGCTGATAGCCGCATCCATGATTTTACACTCATGTGATGCAATTGGGAGGAGGCAAGTCATTTAAAGGAAATTAACGGTTTCCTATCAGGATAGTAAAATCACGATCCTGACAGCAAAAGAACAAACTAATATATTTATTTGAATAACCCGTAATGACAAATCAAGCGACTTCGGAGCTTAGGAAGCGGACGGTTTAGCGGCTTAATTGCCGTTAAACCGTCCGGTTTTCGTTTAACGAAAACACAACTTGCTGTCCGCTGAAGCGGACCACGTTTATCCAATAATTATTGTGTATCAGCCCATTGTATGGCTATTCCCCTGTGGTTTGCGGGGCATTTCCATTAGGTGTTTGCCGGCTGCTCTCCCCATAAAAGGATGGATATTTCTCCATGACCATGTGACTTACGCTCATAATTCGGGGATAAGGAGGTGCATCTACGGGAAATCAGCTCTTTCTATGCCCTATTCTCCATTAACGGATTACTACTTATACACTTCTACAAATGGAGAATGGGCATATAGTCATATACGACTTATGTTTTCTTTTCATTGTCTCCATTAACGGATTGCTACTTATACACTTCTGCAAATGGAGAATGGGTAGGTAGCCGTGTATGGCTTATGTTTTTTCTTCATCGTCTCCATTAATGGATTGCTACTTATACACTTCTGCAAATGGAGAACGAGCAGGTAGCCATGTACGACTTATGTTTTTTTCATCGTCTCCATTAACGGATTGCTACTTATACACTTCTGTAGAGTGATAATTTAAGAATCCGTATCAGGACAGATACGTGCTCCCACACCTGCCCATAAGGATTGAAAAGAACCGGTGGACAAGGAAACGGAATCCTGTCCGCTTTTCCACACTTCTCCGGGCAGCGGACCTCTGGCGTCACTTCCGTATAGGAAGAACCGTCCGAACGCAGCGGCATGTCCGTCCACCTGTCATGTGTATCATGACAATAACCGACTTTGGATGACTATAAGTGACAGGTGGTTCTGTCCTGTACTCTTCTTCCTTTATTTTGTATTCCGATACAATACCAGTTGTGTAATTTAATAATTTAAGATTTTAAGATATGGATTCAGAAAAGGAAAAGAACCGGCTTTCCGATATCGTTCTCGAGAGGGTCGGACTCACGGGGAACTTTCTGTCAGAGCCCGTTTTCCCATCCACGGAACCAGCGATGGGGATGCCGGATAATGAAAGGCAGGCCCGGGCAGTGAAAGTGACAGACCCGGAAGAATACAAAAGGAAGTTTCTGGTACCCGCTCCCAAGGCCGAGGAGTGGAAGACCGCATACATTGACGGGAGACTGCACCGCCGGATCGCCATGCTGGTCAGGGCCGCCGGTTGTGGCAGCATCTCCGGGTTTATCATCCGGCTGCTGGAACTCCATATGGAGGAACACAAGGAGGATATCGCCTCCCTGCTCGGTGAGGTCTACCGTTCCTGGAATGAAGACGGACAGCCGAAAGGAACGGTCCGCCGATAAATCACTGTAAAAGTTCAAGAAGGCATATCATGACAGGAAAGAGAGCAAAAGGCCGGACCGGTCCCGGTGGGATGGATGCGGACCGCATCCGTGAGATAATGGGGGAAGCGCCTGCCTGTCCCCGAAAGGGACGTGGAACGTCCGGTAACGACATTATGCATCCCGCAAGGAAAAGTGGCCCCATACAGCCGTCCGTTTACGGGGAGGAATACCTACATGGCATTGCGGGTATGCAGCGCCGGTCGCTGCATATTCCCGCCGCCCTGCACCGGAAACTGTCTATCCTGGCGGGAGCCTCGAGAAACGGGAAGGTCACGCTGGAGGGCTTCATCAACCACCTTGTCTCGCGGCATCTGGAAGAATACAGGGAAACGGCGGAGATGATTCTGAAAGAGTCCCTGCCCGGCCGGTCATAAAGGCCCGTCCCCATGAGGGGGCTTCCCATGTGGGAGCATTGTCTTTTGTTTCTGAAACAATAGTGTTTAACATTTAATGGAAAAGAAGTATGATGAAAAAAGAAAAAGAGTTGTTGGTTGCCGTCGCCAGCCAGAAGGGTGGCGTGGGAAAATCCGTCTTTACGGTACTGCTGGCCAGTGTCCTGCATTACCGCAAAGGCATGCGTGTTGCAGTCGTGGACTGTGACTCCCCGCAGCACAGCATCGCCCTGATGCGTGAGAGGGACATGGAGAGTGTCATGAAAAATGACGACCTGAAGGTGAACCTGTACCGGCAGTACGAAAGAATCCGGAAGCCTGCCTATCCGGTCATCAAAAGCGACCCGGAAAAGGCCGTGGAAGACCTGCGGCGTTATATGGACGAAAAAGGGGAAACTTTCGATATCGTGCTCTTCGACCTTCCCGGAACGCTCCGCAGCGAAGGAGTAGTCCATACCGTCGCCGCGATGGACTACATCTTTGTCCCGCTCAAGGCTGACAACATCGTCATGCAGAGTTCCCTGCAGTTTACCAAGGTTCTGGAGGAGGAGCTGATCGCCAAGGGGAACAGCAACCTGAAAGGAATCCGGCTGTTCTGGAACATGGTGGACAGGAGGGGAAGGAAAGACTTGTATGATGCCTGGAACCGGGTCATCCACAGGATGGGACTGCGGCTGCTGTCCTCACACATCCCGAATACACTCCGCTACAATAAGGAGGCGGACCCTGGCGGCAAGGGTGTTTTCCGCTCCACGCTGTTTCCACCCGATCCCCGCCAGGAGAAAGGTTCCGGCCTTCCCGGACTGGTGGAGGAGATATACCATGCCATCGGTCTGGAGGAATCCGGCATCGACCGGTAGCGGATGTTAGGGTACAGACACCTTAAATAAGGACTTTTAGCCTAAGATAAAGTAAGCTAATAGCATGATAATAAAGCTCTTATAATTACGATTTCTCCTATGAAAGCATTACCTTAGTAGTGTAATAATAAAGGAGGTAACAAGTTATGAACGAGCAAATTAGAAGCATTTTAGCACAAGAGACAACAAAGACAAGCAAGATCCGGCAGCTGTATCTTTTAGGAGTTCCCCGCGCGGAAATCGCAAGAATGGTAACCAACGGCAATTACGGTTTTGTGGTGAATGCCCTACGCCGGATGAATGAGTGTGGGGACGGTCCGAATATCCATCCGTCGACAGCTGCGTTGGACTATGCTTTCAACCGCAAGTTCGGTATTGAAATCGAGGCCTACAACTGTTCCCGTGAACGGCTTGCACGCGAGCTCAGGGAAGCCGGCATCGAGGTTACGGTGGAAGGTTATAACCATACCACCCGTCCGCATTGGAAGCTCGTGACGGACAGCAGCCTGAGCGGCAACGACACTTTCGAGCTGGTCAGTCCGATCCTGGTCGGTGAAACCGGACTGCGGGAACTGGAGAAGGTCTGCTGGGTGCTTGACTTGTGTGACGTGAAAGTGAACGAGAGCTGCGGTCTTCACGTACATATCGATGCCGCCGGTTTCAACATGGAGACCTGGCGTAACCTGGCCCTGAGCTACAAGCATCTGGAACCGGTCATCGACCGGTTCATGCCGGCCTTCCGTAGGGACAACCGCTATTGCCGCGGACTGGGGCACGTCTCTGATGAGATGATACGTTCCGCCCGGACTGTGGACGAGTTGAAAGGAAGGATCGGCGACCGTTACCATAAGGTGAACCTCGAGGCCTACTCACGGCACAAGACAGTCGAGTTCCGCCAGCATTCGGGAACGACCAACTTCACAAAAATGCGTAACTGGGTGCTGTTTCTCCACAAATTGGTTACCTTTGCCACAAGGGAACATGTGCCTGCGACCACCACGCTCAGTGACATCCCCTTCCTGGACAGTGGGCAGAAACTATATTATAAATTGAGGACCAAAAAATTATCGGCATGAACAAGCATATGTATATTTTGGCGGACGGCGGCAGGATTGCCGCTTCCAGTCCTTTCGAGTTTGTACGCCTCCTGCGTGAGGGCAGCTGGTTTGACAGCGAGTGCACCGACGAGGAGTACATGGTGAATTTCTCCGGGCGGTACAGGGAACTGCACGGGGTGACGGTGAGGACCGACACGCCGGAGCATTTCATGGACGACCTGAAAAAGTACGGTTACATCAAGGGCTGAGAAGCCCGTCCCTTTATTATTGCGATCCCCGCCGGCCTTGAAGCGTGCCGGCGGGGATTTTTCTTTTTTCACTGTTCCGGATGTCCGCCATATCCTGCTTTCCAAAAGGGGGCTGGCTTCACGACCTCCCTCTTCGGAAAGCCTTTTTTCTTTTCACCACCCTTTTCGCCATGACAAAAACTGACTATCCATGACAATGCATGACAGGGTATTTGAGGGCGTTCCGCTTGTTATTTCCTTTGTGGCATGAAACGGCAGGAAAGCTTGCCGGCAATAACTATAAAAAGAAATGCATATGAAAAAAGAACCTTCATTTATCACATTTGCCAGCCGGAAGGGAGGAGCCGGCAAGACCGCCTTCACCGTTCCCACGGCCGGTATCCTGCATAACTGCCGGAAATATAACGTTGCCGTGGTGGATTGTGACCCTCCCCGGCACAGTATCGGCTTGGCGGAAAAAAGAAAAACACACCTCATGACAAACCTTATGTAAACCGGTATGGAGTACGCATTCATTCTTCTGTTCCTGTATGCCTCCTACCTGAGCATAGAGAAGTATATCCACACGGGCAGCATCCTTAAATGGAGGGGAGGACGGCGTCCTGCCTCCGGTCTCCCGGTGAAGGAAGAACCGGCAGAGCCACTGGAGGATGCCTCTGAAGAACCTGTCATCGGCAGGAGCCGGTACCGGTCATGGCAATCCCCGCCCATGGACGAGGAATACGCGAAAAGCGAAAAGCGGACGGATACGGCCATGAAAGAAAGGAATGCACCTGTATTTGAATTCCCCGCACCTTTCGGAAGGTCGGAGGACGGGGAAGTGCCGGAGCGCTACGAGATCACCGGTTATGTGGAACGCCCCGATCCGCACCGCGCCAGAGGCGTGACCTTTGACGACATGGACCTGCTCTCCAGGTTCATGGCCACGGACCGTCTTTCGGAACAGGAACAGTCCCATGCCCGCCAGACACTGGAACGGCTGGAGGGAACCGACATGGAACGTATCCTGCAGGCCGGCATCTTGGGCAGTGACGGGACATTGAAACGGTATATGGAACTCTATGTGGACAGTGGCAGGGAACCGCCCCTGCTGGCGGGAAAGGACAGGGAAAGCATAATCAGGGATTTCGATATCAAGGATTTCATACCCCGATAACCCATAATATAATGTATATGGCGAAGTATCATGATTCAAGCTGATCCGCTTTAGGACATCTTTCAGGCAAACAAAAGCCGCCGGGCGGCAAAGTCGAATTAAAAAAAGAAGGAGGTAACGATGACCGGATATTACGATTCGGGATGATCCTGGAATTCCGTTCCAAAAGAAAACCGACATTACGTTAAACTGGTAAAAAAAGAAGTATGACAAACGGATATTATGATTCGGGATGATCCTTACGGACATTCCATTCCGAAGAGAGAGAGTAACATGAGTGACGAACAATTAAAGAAGGAGGTGACCATGCGAGGTTATTATGATTCCGGTTGATGCCGGCAGTAAACATGTGGTTGCAAGGACAAGCCGCGGGCATCCGGCCTGCGGCCTGTTTAAAAGAAAGTTTAACGAACATTTGATTTACATAGATATAAAAATGAGACATTCAAGATCATATTCATTCTCACGATTCTCCCCTATGGGCAAAGTGGCGGACGTATTGGTGTCCCTTATCGGGCGCATGCCGGTAAAAACGGCCTTCCTGCTGGCATGACTGGGCACATGGACAGTCCCCGCGTTCGCTGTCGGTGACGGGTCCGCCGGGTTGATACAGGCCACGCAGATGGTGAACAGCTATTTTGACCCCGCCGTGAAACTGATCTATGCGGCAGGCGCGCTCTGTGGGCTTATCGGAGCTATAAAAATATATTCCAAGTTCTCGTCTGGCGATCCCGACACGGGCAAAGTTGCCGGCAGCTGGTTCGGAGCCTGCGTGTTCCTAATTGTGGCCGCCACCGTCCTGAGGGCGTTCTTCCTGTAATCCGGCGACCATGGAACATAAAGTGAACAAAGGGGTCGACCGGGGCGTGGAATTCAGCGGGCTGCAGGCGCAGTATCTTTATATCCTCGCCGGAGGTCTGCTTTCCGTCTTCCTCGTGTTCGTCATCCTGTACATGACCGGGGTGAACCGGTGGTTCTGCATCCTTTTCGGGACAGTGTCGGCCTCGGTCCTGGTCCTTGCGGTCTTCCGCCTGGGCAGGAAGTACGGCCCCCACGGACTGATGAAACTGGCCGCGGCAAAGTACCGCCCCTTCCATATTATCAATCGTAAACGCATCATTTCACTTTTTAAACGAAGCAGTCATGAGAAACATCCTGAAAGCGGCAACACTGGAAAGTAAGTTTCCAATCCTCTCGGTCGAAAGGGGATGCATCCTCTCCAAGGATGCGGACGTGACCGTCGGCTTCAAGGTACGCCTGCCGGAGCTGTTCACCCTCACCTCGGCGGAATACGCCGCCATGCACGGGGCGTGGGTGAAGGCCATAAAGGTGCTGCCCTGCTACACGGTCGTCCACCGCCAGGACTGGTTCCTGGAGGAAAAATACAGGGCCGTAACCGGCCGGGACGACATGGGATTCCTGGACCGCAACTTCGAGCTGCATTTCAACGAGCGTCCCTTCCTGAACCATTACGCCTACCTGTTCATTACCCGGACTACCCGCGAAAGAAGCCTGCAGCAGAGCAACTTCTCCATCCTTTGCCGGGGGGCCATCATCCCCCGGGAGGTCAGGGACAAGGAGGCAGTGGCCCGGTTCATGGAGAGCGTGGGCCAGTTCGAACGTATCATGGACGATTCAGGGCTGGTGAGGCTTGAACGTCTCACGACGGACGAGATTGTCGGTACAGGAAAGAAGGCCGGCATCATCGAGAAGTATTTCTCCCTCTCGCAGGAGAACACTACAACGCTGAAGGACATCAGCCTTTCCTCTGCGGAGATGCGCATCGGGGACGAGATCCTCTCGGTGCATACGCTTTCCGATGCGGACGACCTGCCCGCCGCGGTACGGACGGACGGGCGTTATGAGAAATACTCCACGGACCGCAGCGACTGCCGCCTCTCCTTTGCCGCCCCCGTGGGGCTGATGCTTTCCCATAACCATATTTATAACCAGTATGTGTTCATAGACGATCCGGCGGATACCCTTCAACGCCTTGAGAAGACGGCCCGGAACATGCAGTCCCTTTCCCGCTACAGCCGTGCCAACCAGATTAACCGGCAGTGGATCGAGGAATACCTGAACGAGGCGCACTCCTTCGGCCTGATCCCCGTACGCTGCCACTGCAACGTCATGTCCTGGGCGGACAGCCGGGAAAGGCTGAGGAATGTCAAGAACGACACCGGCTCGGCACTGGCCCTTATGGGATGCAAGCCCCGGTACAACACCGTGGACGCGCCGGTCCTCTACTGGGCTGCCATTCCCGGAGGCGAAGGGAATTTTCCGGCGGAGGAGTCCTTCCACACGTTCATCGAGCAGGCAGCCTGCCTTTTTGTCGGAGAGACGAACTACGCGTCCTCCCTTTCGCCGTTCGGCATCAAGATGGCGGACCGGCTCAGCGGCAGGCCCCTGCACCTGGACATCTCGGACGAACCGATGAGGCGGGGCATCACGACCAACCGCAACAAATTCATCCTGGGGCCTTCGGGCAGCGGCAAGTCCTTCTTCACCAACCATCTCGTACGCAACTATTATGAACAGGGCGCGCACATCCTGCTGGTGGACACGGGAAACAGCTACAAGGGGCTGTGCCGGCTCATCCATGAGCGCACCCGCGGGGAGGACGGGATCTACATAACGTATGAGGAGGACCGCCCGATCACGTTCAATCCCTTTTACAGCGGAGACCAGCAGTTCGACGTGGAAAAGAGGGAGAGCATCAAGACGCTGATCTTGACGCTTTGGAAACGGGAGGAGGAGGTGCCGAAACGCTCCGAGGAGGTCGCCCTCTCCGGAGCGGTGAACGCCTATATCCGCAGGATTACGGAAAACCCGGAACTCCGACCGGACTTCAACGGGTTTTACGAGTTCGTCCGGGACGATTACCGGCAGATGATGGAGGAAAAAAGGGTGCGCGAGAAGGACTTCGACATCGACGGGTTCCTGAACGTGCTGGAGCCGTTCTACAAGGGAGGGGACTATGACTTCCTTCTGAATTCGGACAAGGAGGTCGACCTGACCCGCAAGCGGTTCATTGTCTTCGAGCTGGACAACATATCATCGAACAAGGTGCTGCTTCCGGTGGTGACGCTCGTCATCATGGAGACGTTCATCGCCAAGATGCGCCGCCTGAAAGGCATCCGTAAGGTCATCCTGCTGGAAGAGGCCTGGAAATCACTGATGTCTCCCAATATGAGTACCTACGTGCTCTATCTTTTCAAGACCGTCCGCAAGTATTTCGGGGAGGCGGTGGTGGTCACGCAAGAGGTGGACGACATCATCTCATCCCCGATCGTGAAGGAGGCCATCATCAACAACTCGGACTGCAAGATCCTCTTGGACCAGAGGAAATACCTCAATAAGTTCGAACGGATACAGACCCTTTTGGGGCTGACCGACAAGGAACGCTCGCAGATCCTCTCCATCAACCGTGCCAACGACCCCTCACGCAGGTACAAGGAGGTATGAATAGGACTGGGAGGCGTGCAGTCGGCTGTCTATGCCACGGAGACCTCCACGGCCGAGTACCTTACACGACGGAGGAGAGCGAGAAGCTGGAAGTGGAACGGATGGCGGCAAAGACCGGCAGCATGGAACAGGCCATACGGGTGTTGGCCGCCGAAAAAGACGGCGGCAGGAGATAATCTTTGTAAAACATTTAAAAGAACGATTCAATGAAACGAAAAATTTTCAGCGCATTGTGCGCCTTTTTACTTGTCATGCCGGCCATTCATGCGCAATGGGTGGTAACTGACCCCACCAACCTTGCCCAAGGCATCGTGAACAGTGTCAATGAGATGGTGGAGACCTCCGAAACGGCGCGGAACGCCATGTCCACCTTTAAGGAGGCCTCGAAAATCTACGAGCAAAGCAGGAAATACTACGACATGCTCAAGAGCGTGAACTCACTGGTCAGCGGGAGCCTGAAGGTCAAGGAGTCCGTACTGATGCTCTCGGAAATCTCGGAGAGCTACGTGACGAACTACGGGAAGATGCTCACCGACGGGAACTACACGCAGTGGGAGCTGGAGGCCATCGCCTTCGGCTACAACAACATCATGAGGAAAAGCAGCACGTCCGTGGCCGGACTGAAGGACATCATCAACCCCACCGGCATGTCCATGACCGACAAGGAGCGGCTGGACCTCATAGAAAGGGTGTACCGCGAAATGAGGCATTACAGGACGCTGGTAAACTACTACACCCGCAAGAACCTGCGCGTTTCCTACCTGCGGGCCAGGGAGAAGGGCGAGACCGAACAGGTCCTGAAGCTTTACGGAGAGGACGAACGTTATTGGTAAACCTTTAAAAAGATACAGATTATATGGTATTGTTATCCCTGTCTTTTGACAGCCTGCACGGTATACTGCGCCGGCTGTATGATGAGATGACCGAACTCTGCCAGCCGATGATGACACTGGCCATGGCCATCGCCGCCCTGGGTGCGCTCTTTTACATAGCCTACCGCGTGTGGCAGTCCCTCTCGCGTGCCGAGCCGGTGGACGTGTTCGGCATGCTGCGCCCCTTCTGCCTGGGTATCTGCATCCTGTTCTTCGACGTGATCGTGCTGGGAAGCCTGAACGGTATCCTGGGCCCTGTCGTGCAGGGAACGGGAGCCATGCTCCACGACCAGACTTTCGACGTGAGGAAGTTCCAGGAGGAAAAGGACAGGCTGCTCGCCGAAATGCCCCTGAAGGTGGTCGTGACCGGCGAGTTCGACCCCACGGACGAGGAGCTGGAGAAGGAGATCGCCGACATGGGCTGGAACGGGGAGGACTATGCGGTGATGCAGCGGATGTCCCATACCTGCTACTCGTTCTCCCTGCAGAGTATCGTGCAGGCCATCATGCGCAAGGTGATGGAATTCCTGTTCCGCGCCGCCTCGCTGGTGGTGGACACGATCCGCACCTTCTTTCTCATCGTCCTTTCCGTACTGGGTCCCTTCGCCTTCGCGGTGTCGGTCTTCGATGGTTTCCAGGGCACGCTCGTCCAGTGGCTGGCACGTTACATCAGCGTGTACCTCTGGCTGCCCATCTCCGACCTGCTGGGGGTGATGCTCGCCAAAATACAGACGCTGGTGCTGCAAAGTGAGATGGAGATGATCCGGAACCCTCTGGGTGTTTTCTCACCGGACGGATCGACAGCCATTTATCTGGTGTTCATGCTTATAGGCCTGGTAGGATATTTCTGCGTCCCCACCGTGGCGAACTGGGTGGTCCAGGCCGGCGGAATGGGCGCGTACAACCGTAACATGAACAACACGGCAAGCAAGGCCGCCAACGTGGGCGGGGCCGTGGCGGGGGCATCCACGGGCAATGTGGCCGGGGTGCTGCTGAAAAAGTAGGAAGAAACGGAAACAGTAACATCAATTACCGTAAGATATGGAATTCAAGAGTCTGAAAAACATCGAGTCCTCGTTCAGGCAGATCCGCCTGTTCAGCCTCGTGTTCCTTGCCGCCTGCACCCTCCTGACCGGTTTCTCCGTCTGGAAGTCCTACCGGTTCGCCGAGGCGCAGCGGGAGAAGGTCTACGTGCTGGACGAGGGGAAGTCGCTCATCATGGCACTCTCGCAGGACGCCGCGCGGAACCGTCCGGTGGAAGCCCGGGAACACGTGCGCCGCCTGCACGAGCTGTTCTTCACGATGGCCCCCGACAAGGCGGCCATCGAGTCTAACATAAACCGGGCGATGTACCTGGCCGACAAGAGCCTGTACGGGTATTACCGGGACTGGAACGAGAAAGGGTTCTACAACCGGCTCATCAGCGGGAACGTCAACCAGACGATAGTGGTGGACAGCATGAGCTGCGATTTCGACAGCTATCCCTACCGAGTCACCACCTACGCCCGGCAGATGATCATCCGGGGAAGCAACATCACCGAACGCTCCTTGGTGACGCGCTGCCGCCTGCAGAACACGGTCCGCTCGGACAACAACCCGCAAGGGTTCCTTGCGGAGCATTTTGAGATTTTGGAAAACAGGGACCTGCGTACCGTGGAAAGGTAACGCCTCCCTATAGTAATCAACCTTTTTGACAACATCTAAAGAAATGGATATAAAATCAACAGCGAGGGAAAGGCTGAAGACACACCTGGACAGCCTTTCCGAGAAACAGAGACGGGGGATCCTCATAGTCATGCTGGTTTTCACCTGCATCGCCTCGGGCATCGTCCTGCTGCGTGCCGCCGCCCGGCTGGTACCGGCAGGGGAACGTTTGGAACTTCCCTTCGGGGAAGGCTGCCTCACGGATACCCTGCGCAGGCTGACCGATCCCCTGAAGGGACAGAAAACAAACATTTACCGGACCATTAAACAACCCCAGCAGGATGGAAGACAGGAAGAATAACATGGAAGAAGTATGCGTGCCTACCGGGGAGCCCCTGGAAGGCACACGGCCGGTCGAGACCGTGGCCGGTACCACCGGAAAGACGGAACCGGAAAAGCGGCTTACCGGAGAGGAGATCCTGCGACGCAGGAAATACATCGTCATACCGGTCTTCGTGCTGGTATTCCTGGCAGTCCTCTGTCTGATATTCGCCCCTTCCGGAGACAGCGGGGACACGGTGGAGGGCGGTTCGGGGTTCAACGTGAACGTGCCGGATCCGACAGTGGTACAGCTGGAGGAGAGCAAGAGGGACGCTTACGAGAAACAGCAGGCCCGGCAGGAAAAGGACAGGCGGATGCTCTCGCTCTCCGACCTTGCCGGAAGGCTGCTCGAGGGCAAGGGACAGGCGGACAGCGTTTCCACCCCGAATGGTAGCATACGGCAGTCGGCGGACACCTACGAAAATATCACAAAGCAACTGGAGAGCTTCTACGAGACGCCGCAGGAAAGAGCCGGTAGCCTGGAGGAAAAAGTGGACGAACTGAGCCTCCGGCTGGAAGAGGCGGAAGCGGAAAACCTGCGTGCGGAATCCCGCGAGCGGATGATGGAACAGTCCTACCGGATGGCCGCCAAATATCTGAACACCCAACCTGAAACCACGCCCTGGGAGGCGACGGAGGAGGAAAAGCCGGAGCCTGTCCCCGTCAGCCGGGTGGAGACAGGAACGACCTCCGCCCTGGAGCAGCCGGTGACGGATTCCGCGTTTGTCGCCTCACTGGCCGTGGAGAGGAACTACGGTTTCAATACGGCGGTGGGCAGCGGCTACCGAATGGGTATGAACACCATCCCGGCCTGCATTTCCGAGAGCCAGACCCTCGAGCAGGGAGGGCGCGTGAAACTGCGCCTGCTCGAACCCCTGCAGGCCGGAAGCATCACCGTGCCGGCCAACAGCCTGGTAACCGGTACGGCCGACATCAGGGGGGAACGGCTGGACATCCTGGTTAGCAGCATCGAATATGCCGGGAATATCATCCCGGTACAACTGGCAACGTACGATATCGACGGGCAACGGGGCATCTTCGTGCCGGGATCGGAAAGCCGGACCGCCGTCAAGGAAGTGGCGGGAGACGTGAGCCAGAGTATGGGAGGCAGCATCTCCTTCGCCGGTTCCGCCGGGCAACAGGTGGCGATGGACCTCACGCGGGGTGTCCTGCAGGGCGGGACACGGTTCATCTCGCAACGGGTCAAGGCGGTAAGGGTAAAGCTGAAGGCCGGGTACAAGGTGTTGCTGGTCACAAAAAAGCAATAACAAGGTTTAACTGTAATTTTTAAGCAATCATTCAAGATGAAAACATCCATTCTTTTAATCATGGCTGCGCTGGCGGGGATGATCTGCCGGGCGCAGGAGCCCGGGCCGGAGGGCGGGGTCAGAATCCTGACCGCCGGCCAGCATATCACACCCTACAGGATCGGCGTGCCGTTCAGCAAGACGGTGCATATCCTTTTCCCCTCGGAGGTCCGCTATGTCGACCTGGGCAGCACGGACATCATAGCGGGCAAGGCGGACGGCGTGGAGAACGTGGTGCGCGTCAAGGCTGCCGTCCGGGATTTCCCCGGCGAGACGAACTTCTCGGTTATCACGGGCGACGGTTCGTTCTATTCGTTCCTCGTATCCTACGAGGAGGAGCCGGAAGCGTTGAACATCGATATGGACCGCTGGTTTCTGGCGGAGTCCTCCGCAGGCAGGAGTACCGTCCGTCTGACTGAGCTCTGCGAGGAGGACCCTTCGGTCATCGCCAGCCTGATGTACACCGTCCACCGTTTGGACCGCAGGGACCTGAAGCATATCGGTTGTCGCCAGTTCGGGATGCAGGCCCTGCTCAAGGGCATTTATGTGCATAAGGACCTGCTGTTCCTCCACATCTCGTTGGCCAACTCCTCGCATGTGCCTTTCGACATCGACTTCGTGCGTTTCAAGGTGGTGGACAAGAAAGTGGCTAAACGTACGGCACAGCAGGAGACCTACCTTGAGCCGGTGCGCACGCTCAATGACCTCAGACGCATCGAAGGGAAAAGCAAAGGACGTGTCGTGTACGCTTTCCAAAAGGTGGTCATCCCCGATGACAAGCTCATCGAGGTGGAGATTTACGAAAAAGGCGGCGGACGCCACCAGCGGTTCCATATCGAGAACAGTGACCTGGTGGATGCCAGAGTGGTGGACGGACTGATAAAGGAGTAATTCCATGGGAAAGTATCTGTTTATAATGATATGCGCCTTCCTGTCCTCTTTGGCAGGCAAGGTTTCCGCCCAACGCTATCTGCCCGGACAGACGGGCCTCGAGCTGACGATGGGCGGTGTGGATGACTTCGCTGGGAACGTGAAACGTCTGAGGGGGAATTTCCAGGTCGGCCTGGCTCTAAGCCGTTATAACCGCAACCGCTCGCGTTGGGTATTCGGGGCGGATTATGTGAAGAAGCATTACGCCTATAAGAAAATAGCGGTTCCCAAGGAGCAGTTCACCGCGGAGGCGGGCTGTCTCTTCCCGTTCCTTTCGGACAGGGGCAGGAACGTGTTCCTGTCCGCCGGCCTGTCCGCGCTGGCCGGTTACGAGACGGTAAACCGGAACGGCAGGCTCCTTTACGACGGGGCGACCCTGCAGCACAAGGGCTCCTTCATCTACGGCTTCGCCCCGGTATTCGGGACGGAGGCGTTCCTTACGGACCGTTGGGCTTTTCTTTTCAATGTCCGGCAGCGTGTCTTCTTCGGCTCATCCGTAGGGCATTTCCATACGGTAGTGGCCGTCGGACTGAAATACATCATCGATTAATCTTAAAAAAACAGGAAACAATGAAATTAGGAATATTCATTATGGGATGCGTGCTGGCTCTGCTGGCGTGCATACTTGCCGGCTGTGACGACCGCCTGGAAGTGCGGCAGGCATACGACTTCTCGCTCTCTTCCTGGTACCTGCAGGAAGGCATCGCGCCCGATGATACGGTGGAGATCCGTCTGACGCTCAACCGTGAGGGGGATTACCGCGAGGCCCGTTACCGTATCGGATACATACAGTTGGAGGGTGACGGCGAGGTGTTCGGAACCGACGGCACCAGACTGGTGAACCGCGAGCTGACGGATCTCTCCGACATCGCGGGGCTGGACACGACGGACATCCGCCGCCAGGTGTTTACCCTCTTTTACCGGAACACGGGTAAGGACAATCCCGGAATCCGCTTCGTGGCGGTAGATAATTTCTTCGTGGAACGGACACTGGATATCCCGTTCTCCATTAAGGACAAGACAAATACGGCAACTGTCACGGGAACTGTCAAATAAAGAAAGGTGGAAGCTATGACGGAACAGGATAAATACGGCATGGAGCAGCTTGCCGAATATCTGGACATGCGGATACGGAACGAGGAAAAGAATATAAAGGAAAACCGGGACAAACTGGACCGGGATTACCTTTATTATTTTGCGTGGAACGGGGAGGATTTGTTCAAGTCCCATTTCACGGTAAAACAATACGGGGAACTCCGGCAAGTAATCCGACAGGCGGAAGCTCCCGGGGAGGTACATGGATATATACGGCATAAACGGGAGGAATGTCTGAAGGAGCTGGTCAGCGGAAGTATCCGCAGGCGTAGCACGAACGATATTTTCAATCTGGCACATACCTACCGGCTGGAGTGTATGCAGAAACTGGTCAGGGATTATACAGGCTTCGAACGGCTTCTGTCCATGAAGGCTCCCCGGAAGGAGATGAAGATGAAGAAGGATTCTGAAAGAAAGAAGCCGGACGGGTTAAAGATATAACGGATATGAGGCAGGAAAATGGGAGCGTCCGCAAACTACGGGAATTGCTGGACAACAAGATCGCAGCCGTTGAGAGCGTCATGCGCGAGGGGCTGGAGTCCGCCTCTACGGACTACTGCCGTTTCTTTGAGTGGAAAGCCGCGTACCTGTACAAGGGGGAGCTGCTACGCGGGCATTACCGCCTGTTACGTAATAAAGTCGGCAGGACGGAAGACGTGGAGGACCTGAAGAGGTATTTCGGGAATATCGCCAGGTACCACAGGGAAAGGCTGGCGGGCGGGAGGCCGACGGGAAGCGGCGCCCATCCGATGGCGGACACCTGCCGCGCGTTGTCTCTGGAATGCTCACGGCAGGTGCTGAAAGACTGCCTGGAATTCTCGCGTCTCCTTTCCCTCGGACAGCCGGAACAGGACGTGAAAGAGGAAAACGGACAACCCGTGAAACATAGGACGAACGGTTTAAAACGATAAGGTATGGAAAGACAAAACCCTGGCATGGTCCGGTTTATGGACCGGCTGGATGAGAGAATGGAAGTCCTGGACAAAAGGATCCAGGACAAGGCGGTAAAAGCCGGTGAGGATTACCTCTCCTTTTTCGAGTCACATGCGGAAGAGGCGTACAAGGAGTATTACCTGTACAAGTGTTTCAGGGACTTGAGAAAGAAGGCAAGGGAATCGGGCAGTCCGGAGAAAGTGTTGGAATATCTGAGAAAGAGGCAGAATATCTGCCTGGACACGTTGCTCAGGCAGGACATCGCCGCCCGTAGTACAAGCCCGATGGCGAACATGGCACACACGCTGCGGCTCGAATGCGTCCAGCTGCTCGTGGAGGATTACGGGCATTTCATCCGGATGCTTGCCGACTCGCTACGGCAGCAGGAGACGCTGCGGGATGCCCGGACACTGCGGGAAAAAGAAAACCGAAGGGGGCCAAAACTATAGGCTCCTTCCGCTCCCGGGTGACCACGGGTATAATGAAAATCAAGTCAAGTCATGGATAATGGGAATTGCAAAACATAGGGAATCCTACTTTGGACGGGTACGGAGACCTGCCTGTGGAAAGCGGGGCATCCGACAGGCACATCTTGACAGAACGGGCGCCGGAACGGATATATCAAGGGCTGTTCTCCCAAATAACGGGGGGGAACAGCCCTTTCTGTGTATGCCAGCGGCAAAGGGTTAAGAGAGAGGCAGGCTACTGAAGAGGCAGTGGATGAACAGACGGCCCTTCTCGGTCCACACCGTATGCATGGCCGTGCCGATTTCCCCGCTGCGGCTCTGCCAGCTGTGCGTATGGGTCCGTGTATATCCTTCCTTCTGATAGCGTGCAGTGAGCATCCAGGTTCCGCTCTGTCGGAACTGGATGCCGAGAGCTTTCAGTCTCAGGTTCAGTTCCCTCCCGCTCATGCCCAGCTCCTTGGCGATCTGTGTGGGCGTATAGGTGCTTGATGAACGCAGTACCTCATCGAAATAACGTATCTTGGGGGCTTGTAAACCCAATCTCAGGGTATTCAGGGCATTTTCCTTTTTCAGTTCGGATATGCGCCGCTCACGCTCCTTCAGCTTGTTCTCCGCCAGCATCAGGGCGCGTGAAAGCAGTTCAGCGTCCGTTTCCCCCTTTTTTTCCAGCAGATAGCCGCCCTCTTTGAGCGTGCGCGGGACCAGTTCGTCGAAAATCCAGCTCTCGAACCTCTCGGCTGATGGCAGACGGCTGCCGGCTATCAGACGATACAGGTTCCCCTCGTCGATGAACTTCACCTTCTGCCGTCCGCCCGCCGTAGGGATATCGTAAAATACGATACCCTTCGTCTTGCAATGGCGGGCAATGGCGTCATTGGTGTTCACGTAACCGAGGGCCTGTGCCACGTCAGCGGCACAGAACCACATTTTCCCTTCATTCTCTATGGTCCGGACCTTGCCGAACTGCGGATGTTCCGCAATGATTAACATATGCATGTCATGTTATTTATAGGTTGATTCTATCGCTTTGAATATCTCATGGATCACCTGGGGGACGATGGCGTTTCCGTATCCCTTGACGGACTGCTGTCGCCAGGAAGAAAAGGTGATACCGTCCAGCCCGTGGGGAACCCCATCATCTCGGCCACAAACAGGGGATTGAGTTGGAAACTTTTCCCAGTTTGGGCAAAGAAATCGGGAAGGCTGCCCTGCCGCGGGTTCTTCCCCTTCCTCTCGAAGTGCTCCAGCGTCGGCGCGCCCTTCCAGTCCCTTGCCGTCGGGGTCGGGAGCAGCCCGTGGAAGTCCAGGAAATCCGTCAGGCCGTTGGGGTTCTTTTCCCCGTCCTCCGCACCGTGCATGGACGTCCGACCCAGATGTTTCCAGCGTTCCACCCGTTGCCGGTGGTGTATCTCCGTCGCTGTCGGAGTGGGCAGCAGCATCTCGCGGATGATTTCCGGAAGACCCTTCTGGAGACAGTTCGGTCCCCTCGGGCTGTAATCCCTCGCCATCGGAGTGGGCAACAAACCATACACGGTCCCTTCTGTGCGGGGCACCGACGGCACAAGCCGGAATAAGCAGCGGCTGGACGGTATATCCTTCACGCTCAAGATCTCGGCAGATGGTCTCCACGATGTATTCCTCCCGTTTGCGGTATACAGGCTGAGCCTTTCCGAAAAGAGAGGGCTGATATCCCACGTGAGTCTCCTTGCCGGGCTGTACCACCTGGAGGATGCCACCAACGTTCTCACCAACAACCCAATCGGGCCGGATCTCGTGAATGGCACGGAGCATGTGAGGCCAGAGGTAACGGCTGTCCTCCGCACCTCTGCGCTGGCCGGCGACAGAAAACGGCTGGCAGGGGAAGCCTCCTGTGAGAACGTCGACCCGTCCCCTTCACCGGCGAAAATCCGTAGTTGTGATGTCTGTATAACTTTCTGCATGGCTGAACCAGTAATTTAAAATCCTGTTACAAAATTCATCTATATCACAATGGAAGGCGTTACGCCATCCCATTCATTCGGCGGCGAGATCCGCCGCTCCGAACCCGCTGAAAAGCGAGGCATGTACCAGTTGCTTCATGTTTATTAGCCGATTGAAGGTCCCGTTTCTTTTTTTTCTTTCCCCGTCACCTCCAGAATGATGGTTTTCTCATCTATCTTCCGGTAGACGCCCCCCATCTCAAGCATGTTCTTGAGGCGGAGGATGTCGGTGATTTCATAGACTGTCATGCCGTTCCGGTGGACGAAGCGGATGTAGCCTTTCTGCCTTTGTCTTTCCACTTCCTCACGGCTCATTTGTAGCAGTTCGCAGATTTCCTCCAGTGTGAAGGTCAGCTGCACTTCCTTTGTCGCGCAGGCATAGGCCAGGATACTCAGCATCTGCAGGCATTTGCGATGCGCCTTGACAAGAGACGCAAACTTGTTGCGCTCGATCATGATAACTTTACTTTGATTTTCCATCTTCTATGATTTTTTTTACGGGTTTGTTATTCCTGATATCCGGACTTTCGTCCCTGTATTCCTCACGGAGGAACCGGTATACATCCGAGGCCCAGAAGTATATCTTGCCGCTCAGTTTGAAATAAGGCAGCTTGCCCGAGTTACGCCAGCGGATAAGGGTCCGGTCGCAGACTTTCAGTTGCAGGCGCATGTCGCGGCTGTCCAGCATCTGCTTGCCATTGATGCTGGTCATGGCATCCAGTGCCGTTTCCAGCCGGGTGATGAGTTCACGTTGCTCGGAGAAGCTCTCCTGGATTAATGCTTTCAGCATTTCGATGTCTTCATTTCCTGTTTCCATCTTTTGTTCTTTTTCGTCCGTTATTTATCCTTCTTTCTGTCGCAAAGTTTGGGAAAAAGGAAATGTAAAAATAGGGCTGACGGATACCGCCAGCCCCATATTTTATCTGTAACATTCTGTATATTAAGTGTCTCTTGTCTGATAAAAATAACATTCATTTTTTGATGCATATGATGTTGCTATACCATATTTAATCACTGAAAACTTGTCTATCCGGACAAAAAAACTTATATTTGTAAACGTATCAGGTTTTATATAATAGATGACGATCTTTGATGATTATAAAAAATATAAGAACTTGTGTTCTGTCTCTCCGACACTATTGTGGGAGTATGACCTTTCTGATTTTGACTGGTGGAAATCCAGAAAAATCGTGGTACAGCGTATACTTGAAAGAGGGTGGCTGAAAGATTTTTATGCGGCTTTCAACATATATGGAGGGATAGAGGGATTTCGGGAGATAGTAAAGGAGGTTCCTTATTTGTCGCCCAGGGATATCGATTTTGTATGTATTGCATTTAATCTAAAAAAGGAAGAGCTAAGATGTTACACACGGAAACTGTTGAGGGAACAACTCTTGAGCTCTTAAGAAATTTGGAACAAGAGGAAATGCTGTCGTATTCAAAGATTTTTTGGAGAACAAGTACGGCTTGCATACAGGCTTTAAATGGAAAAGCCGTGATTTTATCCTTGTAAGTTTCTAATATTTTTTACACTAAATATTGTCTAACTTTACATTTGAAATGACGAAAGAAGAACTTGTAACACGGCTACGTGACATAGAATGGGACGATTTCGAAGTCAAAGCTGCAAAATCGGAATTGCCGAAGAATATCTGGGAAACCGTAAGTGCTTTCTCTAATTGCTCCGGCGGTTGGATTGTGCTGGGTGTGAAGCAGCTTGGCAAATCTTTTGAGGTTAGCGGTGTTGACAATATCGAGAAACTTGAACAGGATTTTTTTGGGACACTGCGTTCCAAGAAATTCAATGTCCCTCTTTTTGCAACACTTCACCGTTATGAGATTGACGGTAAGAACATCATAGCCTTTTATATACCGTCATCAGAGGTCAAACCTGTTTATTTTGGTTCCCTTGAAAACACCTTTATCCGCATGGGTAGCGGTGACCAAAGAGCGACACAACAGGAAATAATGTCAATGATTCGTGACTAGTCTTTTGGTGTCCAATCGCAGAAATCCATACCTGATACCAACATTGATATGCTCAATCGTGATGCGCTGGCTGATTTTAGAGGTGAGGTTCGTCATTGGGGATTAGTTTCACATCTTGACAGCGTAAGTGATGAGGAATTTTGTAAAGGAGTAGGCATTACCGACCATTTCGGACAACTTACCTTTGGTGGCTTAATAATGCTTGGAAAGAATCCATACACCTTTAATTTTGTCCCGACATTCTGTGCTGACTATGTTGAGATACCCGGTGTAGGTGTAGAGGCGATGACGAATAATTACACATACCGCATACCTGAACAACAAAATCTTTGGGAAGCCAGTCGGGTTATTCTTCGCCGCCTCCGTACTCTTGTCAATACGCCGATGGTTGGCATCAACGAGCGCGGACAATCTGTTGAGGATTTTTCTGAATACAACATCCTGCGTGAGGCAATGGCAAATCAAATGGCTCATGCCGACCATTTCAGTCCTCGTCGCAGTTGCATTCATGTTTTCGATGACCGGATTGAGTTCCTTAATCCGGGAGGCATGCCGATGCCGTTGGATGTGATGGAAAATTCGTTTGAGTCGCAGCCACGCAATCCGGTAATCGCAAAGCTATTCCGGCTTGCACACTTGTCAGAAAACCTTGGTTATGGGCTCCGCAAGCTTAAACGTTGGCAGGAAATAACCGGTCGTCCAATGCATATTGAAACGACAATTAATTCCGTAAAAGTCACTTTCGATTTCCAGACCCGTGAATCGGGGACGAGCGATGTCGCTAAAAATGTCGCTAAAAATGTCGCTAAAAACTTGACTGAACGCCAGCAACAAATCATGACTCTAATCAGCAAAAATCCACAGACAACCAGAGCTGAGATTGCCTCTGTCATTGGTGTTTCTGCTAAGACAATTGAACGTGAACTCGTCACCCTATCCGAAATAGTCCACTATGTCGGTTCCAAAAAAGGAGGACATTGGGAGATTATAACTTATTAGTAAACAACAACGAAATATTATGTCAAAATGATAGTGATATTTTGATTTATCAACAGAAAGACTGCCAATTAGGTTATGATGTTGGTAGATATAGAATTATACATCGATTTGGCGTTTCTTTTGTCGTGTTAAAGTATTGCAAATGCTGTAAAAGACAAGATAAATAAATATTGATAAAAATTGAATACAAGATAAAATTTTAAATACATTAAACAGGGCTTTGTGGCAAGGATATAGCAGACAGTTAGCAATATCTTCCAGTCCATATTTGAATATGTTTTTTACTTTTCTCCCGTGCTTTAGAATAAATAAGTGTTTGTGTATTCCAGTCAAATACGCCCATGTAAATTACTGCAAACAACCTTTCAATTCTATTCAATCTATCCAAGTGAGTCAGATGAGTGTCTTCAACATTATTGAATCCACTATACTTCATGGCTCTAAAGCATGTCTCAATCGAATTGGAAATATCCGGTTGATCCGAATGAGAACATAGACGGATACAGCTTTGAATTTAGAAATTTTATTAACTCATATATTTAACGCGTATGAAAAGAATCGCATTATTAATTGGCAATTCAAAGGGACTGCCTGGCGTAAAAAAGACATTGATCGTTAGAAACAATTTTTAGAGAGTGACCATGGTGATCAGTGGACTGATGATGAAATAATCATATCTATGAATCCTGCAAAATATAGTTTATTATTGACCATAAACAGGATTAAAGCAAGTAGACCTGATTTTGCCATTGCGTTTTATAGTGGACATGGTACATATCAAAAAACACTATTTTAGAAATCAATGAAAATGAAGAAGTCATAAATAAAGATGATTTGATAGGTATCACTTCACGTCAGATTTCGGCTTTTGACTGCTGCCGAAATCTACTTATTGAAAATCTGTCAGAGTCTCATAAATCAATGAGAATGTTTTCAGACGAAGGCTCGTTCAAACGAAGTATCAGACCCTACTATGACACACACATCATGAGTGCCATAGAGCAACAAGTTCGCTTATATGCTTGCTCTGTAAATGAAAGTGCATTAGATACAGGAGATGGAGGGTTATACACAACAAACTTACTGAAATGTTCGTCATACATTCCAAATAGCTATAAGCTTGTAGGGATTGCCCATGAGGAAGCAAAAGAACGTACCGTACGAGATGCAAATCTTAGAAAGCATACTCAGAATCCGGATTCAATTTTACCGAGATGTTTATCTAGCCAACAGTTAATCATTGCAATCAATCCTAATAATTTCTGAATCATAAATGATTGGGGGGTAGTTTTATTTTTCTGTTTTTGAATCAAAGTTTGAAAGTATGCAATATAGATACCTGATATTCAATTTTTGAATAAAAAGTTCTAATAATGTGATTCGTCAACGAAGAGGTGGTCGATGCCCATCTGTCTGAAATCGGTCAGGTCATTCGTCCGGTCATTTATATCCTGCTCCAGCTTTTCAAGTTTGGGCGCCAGGTTCTCCTTCTTTCTTTCCAGCCCTTTCTTTATCCAGCCAATCACTTCATTGCCCTGCTGTTCGAATACGGCAATGTTCTCTTCGATACCCTCTATTTCCTGCATATATCTCCTGCTGTATTTCGGGGACTGGGGTATTTTTCCGAACTGGTCGTATGTCAGGATGATGCGGTCCCAGTTGTTGTTCTTGATGTCATGGAATATTCCGATACGTTTCTCAGGAAAATGACGATATAGTCTAAATCATTGAACTTAGAAAGTGAAAGATTAGAAGTTATTCAGTGTTTGAATTCCAAAAGCATGCGTTAAATTAGAATTTATTCGTATATTTACGACGCAATCAAAAAATATCTGTTTATGGAAATACCTAATATACTTATACGACAAATACAAAATGGGAATGTTATCTTATTTTTAGGAGCAGGTGCAACAAAAGGTGCAATTCATCCAGAAGGGAAAGACTCTCCTTCAGGAAAGGAACTGTCTAATCTGATTGCAGAACATTTTTTAGGTTCAGAATATAAAGATATGCCTTTAGCCTCTGTAGCTGAATATGCAATATCCGAAAGCAGTCTTTTCTCCGTACAGAAATTCATTGCTGATATTTTCTCTAAATATGAACCGGCTGAAGATTCACATATGTTAATTCCTACTTATAAATGGAAAGCTATTGTTACAACGAATTACGACACTATAATAGAAAAAGCTTATAGCTATTCGTCTAAAAAGAGACAAACTTTGGTGAAAATTGTCCAAGATGGAGAGTCGATAGATTCTAAAATACAGACCCCTAATGACCTTCTATACATGAAACTTCATGGATGTATAAACGAAGCATATAATGATAAAATTCCTTTTATACTCACTGTGGATCAGTATATAACACATAAACGTCACAGGGAAAGATTATTTTCAAAACTTCTGGATTTAGCAGGTAACTATCCTATTCTATTTATTGGTCATAGTCTTGAAGACCCCGACATACGTTCTATACTTTTAGAATTGAATAAAGAGATTGAAAACAGAGAAAGATCTTATATTGTTATTCCTGAAGCCAAAGAAGCTCAAAAAAGATTATGGCAAAGTAAAAAAATTACAATAATTGAGGCTACTTTTGCTAATTTTATGCAGAAATTGCAAGAAGAAGTCAAGGAAGATATGTTACTTGATTGGGAAACAAAAAAAGAAGATCTTGAAAAAAAATCTCATTTTTTCAGATATATCAACATTTCCAATTTTCATCCGAGTGAAAATATTATTAGTTATTTAGAGAACGATTTAGAATTTGTAACACCGGAGATTGAAACTACTTCTATATCACCTAACCTTTTTTATAAAGGTTATTCTAATGGTTGGCATTCAATAATTGAAAATTGGGATATCAAGAGGACTTCTTTAGATGATATTTTAGCCGAGCTATTTATTGATTTCGAAGAAGATAGTATGCCGCATCTATACTTGATTAAAGGGCATGCTGGTACAGGAAAAACTATACTTAACAAAAGAATAGCTTGGAGTGCTGGAATTGATTTTAACAAAAAAGCATTTTATTTACGCGATAATTCTATTTTAAGATATGACATTATAGAAGAGGTATATTCTTTAATCAAAGAACGTATCTATATTTTTGTGGATAATGCCAGCAAAAATGAGTCCGATATTTATAATTTAATTATAACATCTAAAAGAAATAATATACCTGTCACAATAATAACAACAGAAAGGACAAATATATGGAATGTTGAATGTGTTAAGATAAAGAATTTTGTTGAGCAATCATATGAGTTGAAATATTTGGATTTAAGAGAGATTAATGAATTGTTAGATAAATTAAACCAAAACGATTCTTTAGGTGTCTTAAAAGGAAAAAGTAGAGATGTTCAAATTCAATCTTTTACAGAAAAAGCAGGTCGAGAATTACTAGTTGCATTATATGAAGCTACCCAAGGAAAATCATTCCAAGAAATTGTATGTGATGAATACAATAATATTCCTGATGAAGCTGCCAAGCCTCTTTACCTAGCAGTATGCCTTATGCATAGCATAGGCTCCTACACTAGAGCGGGGCTATTAAATCGTGTTTTCAATGTCAATTTTTCAGACTTTAAAGAGAAATTCTTTGAACCTCTTGAAAATCTTATATTGGATCGAAGAGATTATTATGTGAATGATTATGTGTATGAAAGTAGGCACAGACTTATTGCTGAGTTTGTAACTATGGGAATATTAACAAATGAACAAGAAAAATTTGATGAATACATTCGCATACTGAATCATTTAGACGTAGACTATAATTCTGATAAGAATGCTTTTTTATATTTGACAAATGGGAAAACTTTATTGAGAACATTTAGAAATTTAGATAACATACGACATTTGTATTTTATTGCCAGTAAAAAAAGTATTGATGATCCTAAACTGATGCAGCAAGAAGCTATTTTTGAAATGACAGCTCCTGGTGGAAATTCTAAAAGAGCAGAAGAGCTTTTGAAAAAAGCTAATGAACTTACAAATTCATCTGATATTCTAATACTACACTCCCTATCTGAATTGAAATATAATTTAGCAGAGAAAACGGAGAATATACTTCAAAAAAGAAAATATTTGCAGGAGACTGAGGATATATGCAAAGCGCTTTTAGCTAAAAGAGTGTATACTGCTCACCCATATCACACAATAATAAAATCCAAATTAGCAATACTTAAAATTTATTTAGATGAACAGGAATTAGCTCCTATTGAAAAAATATCTAAAGAAATAGAAAAATATATATCAATAGCTACGCAAGCATTTCCTGAAGAAACTTTTATTTTAGAAGCAAATGCTAATTTCAACACTCTTATGAATAATACACCTAAAGCTAAAGAACTATTAGAGGAGGCATTTCATCAAAACAATAGAAGTCCTTACTTAGCTTCTCGATTATCATCAATGTATGAGAATGAAGGATTTTTAGACAAAGCAATAGACGTTTTAAAGCAAACATTAGGAGCGCAACCTGCGGATAAAGACTTAAATTATAAAATGGGAGTTTTGTTGTCTAAAGAAGAAAATAAAAATCTAGATGATATTTTATTTTATTTAAGAAGATCTTTTACTAAAGGGGATAATCGATATCATGCACAATTTTGGTATGCACGTGCCTTATACTTAAACAACCAAATCTTAGAGGCGTTAAATTTATTCTCAGAATTAAAGGGTATAAATATTGATCCAAAAATCAAATATCATCCAAGGGGCATCCTTGAAAAAGAATTCACTGGTACCATTAATCGTTTATCTTTGAATTCAGGAATGGTCAGAAGGGATATATATGGAGATGATATTTTCTTTTTTAAACGTAATGAAAAAGGAGAATCATTAGATGAATTGAAAAGGAATGATATAATTAGCTATAATGTAGGATTTAACTATTGTGGTCCTATTGCTGTAAATATTAAAATAAAACAGAATTGACCATAAAATATCAATAGCATACTCAAATTTTTGAGTATATTGTAAAGACAAGAGCAGGATGAGAGTGCAAAATAAACTGTGTCAGGTTATAATAATTATGTAAGCATCTGATAAAGTATACATTGTGGATTCTTGTCTGCAAAATAAACACGGCTCTTTCATTTAAAGTAGAAGTAATGATATATTGCTCCTTACCCGATTCGCAATGAATCGGGCTTTTCTTTTATTTCTGTATGTCAGATAGTTATACTTTTGTCTAAATCTGTTTTTTGTCATTTTTGGCGAAGAAAATGTAAAAGTCTGCTAAAGTCCATTGATACCTCCCTCATGAGTTCGGCCATCCCCTTTCTCTTGTCATCCCTCTTTTTACGGAGTCCTTTCCATATAGAGAACAGCAAGTGTACAATTCTTTGTATGGTATCAAGGTTTCTAGCGGCTCTTGTCTACTTGCGTTTTATCCTGTCTTGCAGCAGATTGCAATCCAGCGTCCAGTGCATGCTTTCTATCGATCAGTGATTGCGCACAACGAACCCAACGCCGGAGTGTCTGTTGGCAGACTGCTTGCTCACATACAGCCTCTTTTCAGCGGTCTGTGTGCCAGACGACTTCTTTACCGTGTTGGATTCATATTCTATAACCCTCATGTTTCCTCCCCATTTTTCCTTGTCGGCTATGATGTCAAGACCGTCAAAGATACGATAGGTTCCGGTTTCGATTATTTAAGCACTTATTTTGCTAAAAATCAAAGAAATCCGTATCATCGAAAGCATATCTTCCAATCATCGAATCGCCCCATGAATTATGAACCGTGCGAGCAAAAAGCGCCTTCACCACCCAAGGAAACACTCACTATAAAATAACAATATTTTTAAGTGAGCAACGAAATCTTAAATGAAAGAGCCGTGGGCAAAATAAAAGTTTTTTTATGTATCCCTTGGTATAATTAGATATATTGCCTATCTTTGTGATAGGGATATTTGAATTTATGCAGAGAAACGCAATGTGCAGCAAGACTTTTGCTACCAATGTGTTACCTATTACCTTTGAAATTAGTCCTTACTTTTTGACTTTCAAAAAGATAAAATCAATCACTTAGTTTTAACAAGAGAAACTAAGAGTTTCCCTTAGGAAAACCATTGGTTTCAACAAGTAAAACCTTTTGTTTCAATAGCCGGAAACTATTGTTCCGACAAGCAAAACCAGCGTGGAAGTCTGCACAAAGCATCCCAAATCACCTGCTTTTTCGACTCAAAACATCAGATTTTCCACAGAAAAACGCTGGAATCGACCTAAAAAAGCATGGAATCACTTGCAAAAAGAGCCTGATTGTCGTACCTTAGTACACTGTAAGCAAACCATTTTGCCTGCATGTGACAAAACAAAAAATAGAAATGAAAATCACCCAACTGAGAGAAAAAGACGGGAATCTGACACTGAGCACGACAGACTTAGACACCTTCCTACAGAAAATCAAAACGGAGACCAAAACCCAGCCCGTATCCACTTTCCGCCAGCAACTGCGATACTGCTTGCCCGGCAAGCGCTGCAACGAGGCAGACCGACTGCCCAAAGTACTCCCGGCAGCCGAATTCCGCAAGACGAACGGTGTTTGCCAGATGAAAACCTACAACGGCATCGTGGAACTGACCGTAGGCCCGCTTTCCGGCAAGTCCGAAATAGCCCTTGTGAAACGTCTTGCCTGGGAACAGCCCCAGACGCGGCTCGTATTCACCGGTTCCAGCGGACGGACTGTAAAGATTTGGACTACCTTCACCCGTCCGAACAACTCGCTGCCGGGCAAACGGGAAGAAGCCGAGGTGTTCCACGCCCATGCCTACCGCCTTGCCGTGAAATGCTACCAGCCCCAACTGCCTTTCGACATTCTGCTGAAAGAGCCCAAGCTGGAACAGTACTCCCGCCTCTCCTTCGACCCCGAAGCCATGTACCGCCCGGACTCCATACAGTTCTATCTTGCACAGCCCGTCTCCATGCCCGACGAAACCACCTATCGGGAAGCCCTGCAAGACGAGAAGTCACCCCTGACGCGCGCCGTGCCGGGATATGAAGCCGAAGAAGCCATCATCATGCTGTTTGAGGCCGCCTTGCAGAAGACTTTCGCCGAAGCGACGGGTGCCGGTGCCGACAACAGCCTGCACTCCCTGACCGTGCGCCTTGCCGAGAACTGTTTCCGTTCGGGCATCCCCGAAGAAGAGACCGTGAAGCGTACCTATTTCCATTATTATCTACGCCAAAAAGAGACTGTCATCCGGCAGATTATAAGAAGCGTTTACCAAGAGAACAAAGGCTTCAATACCCAAAGCAGCCTCAGCAAAGAGCAAAGACTTGCCATACAGACGGACGAGTTCATGAAACGCCGCTACGACTTCCGCTACAACACCCAAGTGGGTGAGGTGGAATACCGTGAACGCCACTCGTTCCGTTTCCGCTTCTCCCCCATCGACAAGCGCACGCTGAACAGCATTGCCCTCGACGCACAGAGCGAAGGCATTCCCCTGTGGGATAGGGACATCAGCCGATATATCTACTCCAACCGCATCCCGGTATTCAATCCGCTGGAAGATTATCTGTACGACCTTCCGCACTGGGACGGGAAAGACCGTATCCTGGCACTCGCCCGGACAGTACCCTGCAACAACCCGTACTGGGCCGAACTGTTCCACCGCTGGTTTCTCAACATGGTGGCACACTGGCGCGGCAATACCGACAAGAAATATGCCAACAGCGTCTCCCCCTTATTGGTAGGTGCACAAGGCACCCGCAAAAGCACCTTTTGCCGAAGCATCGTCCCGCCCGAGCTGCGTGCCTATTATACGGACAGCATCGACTTCTCGCGCAAGCGTGACGCTGAGCTTTACCTCAACCGTTTTGCGCTCATCAACATCGATGAATTCGACCAGATAAGCAGCACCCAGCAAGGATTCCTGAAACATATCCTCCAGAAGCCGGTGGTCAACGTGCGCAAGCCATACGCCAATGCCGTGCTCGAGATGCGCCGATACGCCTCGTTCATCGCCACCAGCAACCAGAAGGACTTGCTGACCGACCCCAGCGGCAGTCGCCGGTTCATCTGCATAGAAGTGACGGAAGCAATAGACACCAACCGCCCGATAGACTACAACCAGCTTTATGCCCAGGCCATGCACGAACTGGACCACGGCGAACGCTATTGGTTCGACCAGTCGGACGAACGGATTATGACGGAAAACAACCACGATTTCGAACAGATACCGCCCGAAGAGCAACTGTTCTACCACTATTTCCGCGTTGCCGGAAATGACGAGGAGGGAGAATGGCTGTCGTCTGCCGAAATACTGAACCGCCTGCGCCGGTACAGCGCCATCCCGCTGTCCACCAAGAGAGTGAATGTATTCGGAAGGATACTGCAGAAACATGAAGTGCCGTCCCGCAGAACACGGTTCGGCACGCTGTATCATGTGGTGGAGTGCAAGAGACAAGAAGATTAGTCTTTAAAATATTCAGACACCGGCAATGCTTCTATCGTTTTATCTCCTACGGAAAATTTGTCATGTTGGTTATAAGTGAGTATCAGTCCATGCCCCATCTTGAAGAAAGACAAGGCATCCAGTAAGCCATCTACTTCCCTTTTCCGGTTTTCTGCGGTCAAGGCATAGCATACCTGGATGGCAAGCTGGGGCACAGAATTGCGTACAACTATAAAGTCGCATTCCTTCCGGTTCTCATTATAATAGAATATCTCAGAATAACGGCGACGCAATTCCGCAAAAACCATGTTCTCCAGCCTCCGACCCTCATCACGGGTGAAAGATGGAAAGGTGACAAATACAACACCATTGTCCACACAATACACTTTCTTCGGGTTCAACAGTTGCGCTTTATATGAATATGAAAATTTCGGAACAAAGTTTATCAAGTAAGTCTGTTCGAAATAAGAGAAATAATCAGACACAGTAGAAGTACTTTTCATTCCCAGTATCTGTTTCAGTTTTGTAGCAGACACCAGATTGCCCACATTCCCCATCAAATAGGCCAAGAGACTTTTCAAAGAGTGGTCATCACGTATATTATATCTCACGGCAATATCACGATATACTATATCATTGACTAAATCCGTCAGAACATCCTGATCATCCAGTTGCAAGTATTGAGGGAAGCCACCCTGATGCAGATAGTCGTACAAGGAACTGTCACCGATAGTCTTACCCGTAAAACCGCAATATTCAGCATACGAAAAAGGGAACAGTTCTTTCGTAATATGTCTTCCTGTCAACTTCGTGCCCAATTCACGACTCAACATCGAAGCATTGGAGCCGGTGATTCCCACATAAAACCCTTCATCCAACTTGCCCCGAATATACACCTCCCAACCATCAACAATCTGTATTTCGTCAAAAAGAAGAGCGATACACCCTTCATGTTCCTTAATAACTTCATCCACTATACGGAAATCACTGAATTCAAATCCATACAGTAAAGGGGTATCAAAATTCAAGGAGAGCACCTCTTCCGGCTTGTATCTATCCACCGATAATTGTGCCAGCAATGTACTCTTACCACAACGGCGAATACCAGATATAATCAGTGCATAGTCTGCTACCAAGGGAGGTAAAGACAACAATAGGTCACGTCGGAAACTTTGAAATTTCCTCAACCGTTCACGTTGCACACGTATGGCTTCTACTATATCCGATTTGCTTATCATAGGGCTATGTCATTTATATTCAGATACAAATATAAACATTCCATTCTGAATAAACAAATCTATCCATTTAGAATAGATAGATTTGTTTATTCGGAATGAAAGCACTACCTTAGCACCTCATTACAAAAATAACGCTTATGCAAGACATTATAAACGGACGTTGCGGCTGGTGCGGAACCGACGAGCTGTATGTGAAAT
>ENA-OURJ01000173-OURJ01000173.1-human-gut-metagenome-genome-assembly--contig:-NODE-173-length-52076-cov-4.13293_pt1 | contig 52076 bp, 41 predicted proteins | sample MGYA00242096_ERZ508981 | MGnify/ENA primary metagenome ERZ508981 (study PRJEB26280, sample SAMEA2531404) | human gut metagenome | biome: human gut; feature: human-associated habitat; material: faeces... | reverse complement strand
ATAACGAACTCACCGCCAGCCCTATAAAAACAATTGTCTCTAGATTGTTTTACCGTAGGAACGTGTTCTATAGTATATGCTTTTATTCTTGAGTCTTCATGAGCATGTTTTTCTATAATATCCCAAGAGTTGTCTATTGAGCCATTATTTACTACAACAATTTCCAGATTTGGATACTTTTGAGCTCTCGCACTCAAAATACATTTATCTATAAATTTAGCTGTGTTATAAACAGGGATTACTATTGAAATTAAAGGTTTTTCCATTATCCTATATTTAAATTGTCTTCAACCAATCCATGGTAAATTTTGTTCCTTCAGCAAAGCTTACTTCAGGAATGAAACCACAATCGTTTTTGATCTTTTCAATAGAGAATGTGTCCAATGGCATATTTGTACCTGTGAAAGGAACATCTCCAAACAATGGTGTACTTTCAGGACCACACGCCCCTACCATCTCCAGAATGAACTCTTTCAGTGGTTTTGCATCGCCAGAACCAATCATATACTCACAATATGGCTTACCTTTATCTGCTACCAGATAGAAAGCCTTGGCTACATCTGTCACATACACAAAGTCGTAATTCTGTGTAGCCGCTGTAAACTGGAGTGGTTCACCGTTAATAATTTTACGAAGAGTCGAGTTCACGAATCTTGGTGAGAACTCGCCCACACCATAGGTATTCGTAATCATAGACCACACCAATTCAATTCCGCTATTTACGGCAACAGCCTTACACATACAATGTGCAATGTGCTTACCCATGCCATAGATATAGCCCATTCCTGGTTTGCTTCCCTGTGCATGTATAGTAGCCTCAACCTCATACTCCATGATAGAACCGGCACACACAAAACGTGCACAACCTAGTTCCTTTGCAGCCTTCATGCACTCAACAGTATTGAGTGCATTCTGCATCTGGAGTTTGTAATCAAAACGAGCATCTCCAGCAGAACCTGCCCATGCGAAATGAATAAAAGTGTCATAAACACCCTTCTCGATACCATCAAGCATATCCTTGGTATCAGAAATGTCACACTGCATGTATTTGAGATTAGGATGTTCTTCCAATCTGCGTGCTGACGGCCCCCTATAAAGAGCTAGAACAGTCTTACCCTCATTCAGAAAATGCTTGACAGTATAACTTCCAACAAATCCGTCAGCACCTGTGATAATTACATTTTTCATTATGCTGCGAATTTATGTGTTGACTTAATACTGTTTAATATAGCGTATGTAGCTGAAGTCTTTTTGCAGTGTATATAATTGATTATCAACGATTTACCTTACACACACAACATTTGTATTATCTTCTGATAACCAATGGATTGTATTCATTATACCTGTATCAAAATTTGTTTTAATATAGTTGCCAATAGCCTCAACGAGATCTGAATTATCAAACATCTCCATTGAGTACTTGATGCCATCATCAGGACGGATACCAATACCTACCTTGTCGGCAAAACCTGCAAGTTCGCCAATGCGAAAAAGATAGTCCTTCAAAATGCGAGGATTGCCAGAACCGATGTAATAGAAAGATTTCTTGGTATCGTTTACTCCAAGGCGATAAACAGCCTCAATAAGGTCATCCACATAGATGAAGTCGTATGGTTGGAGAGCAGGACCGAAGGTTGCTTCCTTACCTGCCATCAGCTCGCCAAGGGTATAGCTTACAAGGTTACCGGTCTTATTGCCAATACCATAGATGTTTGAGAACTGCATCCAAACGAAAGGCAATCCGATATTCTTGCAATAGTCCTCAACAATCAACCGACAAGCGTGCTTTGCCACACCATACATCATACCGCCAGAAGTCTTCTCTAAGTCAGGAAGGCTATAGGTTGCATTCTCTGCCACTGTACCTGCACAGAGGAGTTTCTTTACACCCATCTGCTTGCATACATTAGCACAATCAACAGCCATCTGAATGTTGACAAGCTGAACCGTCGGATCTGCCTTTTCTGCACCATTCACACCCCTCCAAGCAAGGTGGTAGAATGCGTCATACTCACCAACAGGAATCTTGTCTGCAAGGGTTGCGTCAACACCAGACTCTATCTTTGTAATGAAACCTGATTCTGGCAATCGTGGAAGTGCAAAGCTCATATCCACAGCCAAGACCTTGACACCTTTATTAATAAGTATCTTGATAAGCGAACTGCCTATAAAGCCATTGGCTCCAGTTACTATAGTACTCTTCATTTATTAAACTAGTTACACATTGAAGTTGTACTCAATCTCGTCTATTTCCTTACGATCGCCTTCAGATGGGGCGTGTACTTCAGGTATCAAATCCATCAACATAGATGTCTGCTCTGAATCTGCTCCTGCAAATGCCATCCACAGTCCAGGTGCTACAGTGAGACGCTGGTAGTTGCCATTTGGTGTGAGAAGCACCTCCTGGAACTCGCCCTTTGTTGTACTACCTTCACGATCATCAAAGATAACGAACTTGACAGCACCACTTACTACCACAAGGTTAAGCACATACCGATTATGACGCTTCCAACCTTTGACAGCATGAGGTTTGACCTGAGTAAAGTAAGCTTCACCAAAGCCTACAAATCCTTCGTCTGTAGCTTTGAAAGCATGCCAAAGGTCACCATTTGGCACGCTTATCTGCTTCAGCGGATGTAAAGAAACACCTTCTATCATAATGCCCACTCCAAATTCTGCTTCTTTGCAGCCTCAACATACTCGTTGATCTGCTTTTCGGTAAGTGCAAACATATCCTTGTCTTTCTCTACATAGAAGGCACGATACCACTCGGCTATGAAGTTAACGCACTCCTCATAGTGGAGGGTTGAATGCCAGTGAAGGCATGCCAAAGCCTTGTCGCAATTCAGTTTCAGGAGAGTTGCCTCCTCGAATGGAACATTGCCTGTAAGCTTTACAACCTTATCCTTGTCAAGCCCCCAGAGAGTTGCCAAATCCTGAACCAGTTCGAATACAGTCTTGGTCTGTTCTGCACGAGGGCCAAAGTTGTATGGCTCTCCATTCACGCTCTTGCCTTCAGCAAGGTACTGAGCCAAAGTAAGATATCCCGAAAGTGGTTCGAGTACATGCTGCCAAGGACGAGTAGCCTTTGGCGAACGGATCTCAACGGTCTCATCCTGTGAGAATGCCTTCACGCAATCCACAATGATGCGATCCTTTGCCCAGTCGCCACCACCGATTACGTTACCTGCACGTGTCACACCAAACTTGATGTTAGGCATCTTCTTGATGAACGAATGCCAGTAGCTCTTGATGACCAGTTCGGCAGCACCTTTCGAACCCGAATAGATGTCCTTGCCACCCATGCCGTCTGTCTCGCGATAACCCCAAATCCATTCTACATTGTTGTAAGCCTTGTCAGATGTGATGAGGATGCAGGTACAATCCCAGTCGATTTTCATAATTGCCTCACAAACAGCAGCTGTACCCACGATGTTGGTGGTCATAGTATCAAAAGGTTCACGATAGGAAGTAAGTACCAGAGCCTGAGCAGCCAAGTGGATGAGGAAGTCAGGACGAACCTCCTGCACATATGCGTTGAACTCCTCCTTGTTGCGGATGTCGCCATAATGCTGATGAATCTTCTCCTCCAACTTCAGCGTCTCGAACATTGATGGGTTGGTAGGCACACTCAGTGAGTATCCAAACACATCTGCTCCCATCATGTTGAACCAAGTTGACAACCATGATCCCTTGAAACCGGTGTTACCAGCTACCAAGACCTTCTTACCATTGAAAATGTTGTTGAATGCCATATTTTGTTTCTTTTATATATACTTATTTAGCATAATCAGGAATCTCTGGGATAGTACGTTCCCACTTCTTCCAAGGTGCTTTATTCTCCGCAAGCAGCTTCTCTAACATTGACTTCTCGCGGATGTTATCCATACACTGCCAAAAACCTGTATGAACATATGACATCAACTGTCCTAGATTAGCAAGTTCTACCAAAGCGGTTTTCTCGAACACACATGAATCTCCGTCTAGCAAGTCAAAAACCTCTGGCTGGAGCACCATATAGCCTGCATTAATAGGCGCACCATCACTTGCATTCTTCTCACGGAATGCACGTACAGCCTGATCCTTGGTGATATCCAGCACACCTTTATCCTGGACCATCTTGACAGCAGTGAGGGTTGCGAGCTTACCGTGTGACTTATGGAACTCAACGAGTTTGTCAATCTCCACATCACACACGCCATCACCATAGGTCATCAAGAATGGCTCGTTGCCCACGTACTTTTGGATACGCTTAATACGTCCGCCAGTCATGGTGTTGTAGCCTGTATCGACAACAGTCACCCTCCAAGGTTCCATATTGGTTTGGTGAACGGTCATCTCGTTCTTACCATTACGGTAATCAAAGGTCACATCAGAGTTATGCAGGAAGTAGTTGGCGAACCACTCCTTGATATACTCCTGCTTGTAACCGGCGCAGATTATAAACTCAGTATGTCCGTAATAGGCATACTCCTCCATGATATGCCAGAGGATAGGCATACCACCGATCTCAATCATCGGTTTTGGTTTGAACTGAGATTCCTCAGATATGCGGGAGCCGAAGCCTCCAGCTAAAAGGACGACTTTCATATAGCGAATTAGGGTGTCCAATTTGATGTACCCACTTTCTAAACCAAAACCTCTTGAAATGCGCTTGCATAAAGGCCTTGCGATAGTATCCTTGGGGTACTCTTCAAATATCTTTGTTTTATTCGATCTTTAATTGAACTCCAAGTCAGAACAAGTTAATTAACAGTTATTTATAATATATTTAAACGATTTGTTTAAACCGAAAAGCGGGAACATCAGTTGTAAGCGTCCAAAACATGGTATACACCTTTCAAGCGAGTGCCGGTAGGCACTCGTCACTTGTCTTGGATATTAAGTTTTAAATTGTTTTCACTAATTCGTTAGACATATTGTCATGGAAAGTAGGTTGTCATTATCCGTTCGCCTCTTCCTGATCTCTGTCATATACTTGCAGAAGAATGAGCGGAAGCTGATTCTGGCCTGCTTGCAAGTTTCAATAAAGGTATTATAAACGGTCGATCGTAAAGCACCTTTCGTGCTACAGAAAAACAGGCTGTTTTTTCTCTGGATAGTCATCCTCGCGCTTATAAAGTTTGGATATCTGCTCCAAGAAGAAACGGGCCTTTTCGCAACCTTGATTATAGGCATCCTTGAACTTATTCCGAGCATGGGCAAGACAGCATAAATGCTCCATCTCCATCAGTTCGTCATCAAGATACATATAGACGTTATAACCATCGCTCTGCAAGGACTTGATTTGCGCATCGCCAAAAAATCCTTCAGCATGCTACGACCACGCCCACCCTCGTGCTTATTACCCAACTCGTCTAGGCGATCTTCATAGAAGAAAATTACAATACCCGCTTTCTTGTTCACAAGGCACCACATATAGGTCTTCTTATGACCGAAGTGGGTTTGGTAGCGACACCAGGTTTCATCAACATTCACATGATAACAGTTGAACAGAAGATACGATAATAAAGAGGCGGTGATATGAGTACCGGGGACTACCTCATCGTATAAAAGAGCCTGATTTTCACCATCGCAAGGAAGATATACCTGTTTGATACTGCCATCGGGATATTTCACTTTCAGAACCTCAAAATGATGTTCTTCAATCAGATTGACAACCGTACGGACTACTTTGGGCTTCATCACTTTCAGAATCATTGTTCTGGATGGTCATTATTAACCACACCCAGGCGTTCCTCGAGCTTCTTATTAGAACGAACCAGCTCGGCATTTTTCTTTCGAAGCTGATCTAATCCATCGGACATCAGAGCCATACGTTCAAACATTTTACTTTGCTCCTTGGAAGTAGACTTAAGCTCCGATAAATCAGCTAATACACAATTCATCTGCTCCTGCTTCTCTTCCAACTGACATAGAAGGAAGCGTACGTAACGTCTCATTTCATCGGGTTCCATATCGCCACAAGGATCGGTAGAGGCAGAAGAAAGGTTCAACTCCTGCCTCTCGAGATAATCTCGCATTAATATTCAGGTATGTAATTCTTCTTGATCCATGGCCTTTTTAGACATGAAAATATAAACATCACCTTGAAGAGGATCATGGTGATAACGTGAACGGATGATCTCAGAGACACGTGGAGCCTTGCACCGCATATCGTGAAAAGTAGGAAGATAATAGAAATTCTTCAAACCAAAGTAGTCCAAATTGTTTTTACGGATATCCAGACCATCACGAGTCTGAATACCTTTGGGCTCACCCTCAGTCTTGTAGAGAAACCATAACTTTTCAAAATCACTGCTACTGTACATAAAATTATTTTTTAAATGTGCAGCAAAGGTAAAATCTAATCGGCAACAAGTCAAGACGTCATTTTTGGACGCTGCCCAAAGTGTCTATGCATTCGAACGACTAATATTATCTAGAAGATTTTAGTCTCTACGGAAAATATCACGTGTAAATACCTTCTCCTCCACATCATCCAAGCAAGCGTCGTAACGGTTGGCGATGATGGCATCACTCATCTCTTTGAATTTGGTCAAGTCGTTCACCACCGTGCTGCCAAAGAATAATGTACCATCTTCGAGCGCAGGTTCGTAGATGATGATCTGAGCCCCTTTGGCCTTGATACGTTTCATCACACCTTGTATGGAAGACTGGCGGAAATTGTCGGAGTTCGATTTCATCGTGAGACGGAACACACCCACCACGGTAGGTTGTTCCCGCTGCGCATCCCACTGGCTGGAAGCGGTATAATAACCGGCTTTCCGCAACACCTGGTCGGCGATGAAATCCTTACGGGTGCGGTTACTCTCCACGATGGCCGACATCATGCTCTGGGGGACATCCGCATAGTTGGCGAGCAATTGTTTGGTATCTTTGGGCAGGCAGTAACCGCCATAGCCGAAACTCGGATTATTGTAATGGATACCGATACGGGGATCGAGTCCCACACCTTCTATGATGGACTGGGCATCCAAGCCTTTTACTTCAGCGTATGTGTCAAGTTCGTTGAAGTAGCTGACACGGAGGGCGAGATAAGTATTGGCGAAAAGTTTCACCGCTTCCGCTTCCTTGATGCCCATAAAAAGGGTCGGGATATCTCCTTTTATTGCTCCTTCTTGCAGCAAGGCTGCAAACGTTTTGGCGGCTTGCACGAGCATGGGGACATCGGTTACTGCCCGGATGGCTTGGTTCTCAGCGTCAAAACAGCTGCCGTTCATCATCTTCGGAGAGCCTACGATGATGCGGCTGGGATAGAGGTTATCGTAAAGTGCTTTGCTCTCGCGAAGGAACTCGGGAGAGAAAAGCAGGTTGAGACGTTTGGCGCCACGCTGTGCGTACTTGACGTAAAGACTGCGGCAATAGCCCACAGGGATGGTGGATTTGATCACCATCACGGCATCGGGATTAACACGGAGTACCAAGTCAATGACATCTTCTATGTGATGGGTATCGAAATAATTCTTTACCGGATCGTAGTTCGTGGGGGCGGCAATGACAACAAAGTCGGCATCCATATAGGCAGAAGTCCCATCAAGGGTAGCCGAAAGACGTAATGGTTTCTCTGCCAGATACTGCTCAATATAATCGTCCTGAATAGGAGAAATCTTCCGGTTGATCTTATCGACCTTTTCGGGAACGACATCGACTGCCACTACTTCGTGATGCTGTGACAGCAACGTGGCAATGCTCATTCCAACGTAGCCCGTTCCGGCTACGGCTATTTTGATATCTTTAAATTCGCGCATAAGGACTGCTTATTTTTTATTCACTTTCTATTCTTCAACATACTCCCACGGATAAGGATTATCCACCACAGTCTGAAACTCGTTAATAGCCTCTTGCTGTTCAGTAGTAAGTGATAACGAATCCCAAGAAGCGATAATTGCACGGGCTTCGTCAGCCAAAGGCTCGTCGAATACCTCACCATAGCAGGCGGTAAGCAGGCGGAGCTTCAATAGCGAAGCGGGAAGAGTATCGAGGATATCCCAGCAACGATCCAATATTTCCTGGATATGTTCGCGCTTTTCTCCGTGGTCGATGAACGATGCGTTGTAGCCCATCAGGAGAGCGAGACAGACAGAGGCCTGCTCTTCAACCGTAGAACCTTTGATACCGGAATTATACAATGTCGTGGTCAAGCGGTAAACTTCATTGTTACGGCGGGACAAGTCATCGCTATAAATGGGACTCCCGTCCATGCCCAAATACATCAGGTCGTGCGCGGCACGCTGAAGGGAAGCTACTTCTTCGGAAAGAGTCATAATAAATTTGAATTATGAATTATTTGATTACTTCTATAAGATCAGGATGAATGGTGGCCATGGCAACTGCTATGACACCTTGTATAGCAATGACCACGCGACGATCCCGGGCGCCTTTCACTTTCAGGAAAACACCTTCCTGACCCTCGAAGTCACCACCCGTAATACGGACTTTGGTGCCTTTGGACAGGTTGAGTTCATCGGGTTGAAAGTATAGGAGATGGTCACTGTAGGTGCCGGCTACAGCGATGAAGCGCTGCATTTCATTGTCGGGGATAATTATCTTCTTGCCGCTACGGGTATCGGTGATATACTGTAAATAAGCAACCATAGACTTGACACGCTTCACTTCGGAAGGACAAGCGTGAATAAAAATCAGATTGTGAATGATAGGAACCAGGACACGGACTTTTTTTCCTTTCTTTATACTTATCTTGTATTGCATGGGGACAAAACAGCCCAAGTTCTCTTTCGCAAGCAACCGCATAGCGTCAGTCTCCCGACGGTAGGTGGCACGCATAGCGAACCATATTTCGGTCTCTTTCTCCACTTCCATTATTCGATTATTTCAGAAAAGGACATTCTCCCGGGGCTTTGAACTTCTTGCACATACCTGAAATTCAATCACTTGCGAGTACTTTATGTAATATACAGCAAGCTTTGTACTCTCTTGCCACGGTTTCTTGCAGTTACTCATTACCTGTCTGGTAAGAAGCTATAAACAAACAAATTACACTAAAAAAACGTGTTTTTAAACGTTCGTCTGATTGAACACTGTTTTTGTATTCATTTATTCATTATCGAGAAATAAAATCAGACAGATAAAAAAAAGATTTTTATTCAGAAGTATCTGTTTGGCAATTAATACATTAAAGCAGAAAGTCAAGAGTGTAAATCATTTTTTTTATTAAACATTTTGCTATTATGAAAATAGCCCTTATCTTTGCGTTCAAATAAACGAACGTTTTTTGAAACATCCTTCCTTGAACAAACTATCGCATTATAAATCATCAATTTACCGACAAACAGAAATCAAACTCCACAATTTATCTTGTATTTGCAAGTTTACTAAATTTTTCGTCCATACCTTTGCCATATTTTACACAAATAAAAATCACTAAAATTAAAAAGAGTATGAACTACGAAAACAAACAACAAGAAGAAAAAAAAGGAACTCAAAAAAAACAAAACAGACAACAAGCAAACATCTGACAATAAAAGCCTTAAGTCAAACAGGGGACGAAAAAAGGAGAAACCCATACAAGGGATTGTTTTGAAACACTACGAATGCTTAAAGCTACTAATCACACTCTATCAAAATGGAGCAATGGGTATAAAAAAGGAGACATCACAAATTGCGTTAGCCCGATATATAAATGACAAAAAACTATTAGGGAATATTCGAAACGGAATATTCATTCCATTGAAGCTCAGCACCATTCTAAAGGAAATAAACACCATCTGGAACGAAACATTACAAGATAAATCCATTGGCATAAAATAGACAAGAAAACACACCATGAATTATTATACTCCAACTTAATCGGCAAACACTCTACCTTCGGGCCGACAAACAATTTATAAACTTTAAAATCGTATATGTATGAAACGAAAAAAAAGGCCGGCATCACAAAGTGAAGCCATGAGACTAAAATGGGAAAGACGTATCGTCTTCGAGAAAGGATACACCGAATCGTGTGCGGAATGGATGGCGGAACGCCTGGAAGCGTTATTGGATCACATGCAATATGGACATGCGGCAGTGGCTTACCGAAAACAGAACGGGAGTTTCCAACTGGCGAAAGCAACACTGATTTATTACAAAGCGGAGTTCCATAGGGAATATGATCCCACAGAAGTAGAGGGGGCGGTTGTGTACTGGAATGTGGACGAACAGCGGTGGACGACGTTTCAAGTGGAGAATTTCATGGAGTGGAGGCCGGTGGTGTAAAAGCGGACACCGCAGATTACACGGATTTCCACAGATAATTATTCATCCTAACCGACGGATCGATTCTGATATTCTATGCGAATCTCGTGTAATCCGCAGTAAAAGTATTGCAAATAAAGCAAACAACTAATCTAAAAAACAATATGGCGACAACATACGACGGGATCAACTATTTCCCGATAGGCGTAAACTTCATGGAAGAGAACGCAATGGAAGTGATAGAAGTAAAATATGGAATAAAAGGGTCGGCAATTGTGCTGAAACTGATGTGCAAGATTTACAAGGAGGGATACTACATACGGTGGGATGAAGAACAGTGCCTGATTTTCGCAAACAAGGCAGGGAGAGAAGTGCAAGCAGAAGAGGTGAAGGGAATCATCAAGATTCTGTTCATCAAAGGAATACTGGACGAAAACAGTTATCGGGAAAACGGAATACTGACTTCAGAAAGCATACAAAAGGTATGGCTGGAAGCTACGAAGCGAAGGAAAAGAGAACTGTCGGAGCTCCCCTATCTGATAGTAAAACCGGAAAAGGAAAACGGAAAACCCGATGCTCTTTCTACACCACAGGAAGCTCAGCGACCGGAGCTGTTCAAAGAGGAAAAAATACCTGTTAACCCGAAAAACGTAGTACATCATGTAGCCGTTGACGCAAAAAATGCATGCGATTCCGGACAAAGTAAAGTAAAGGAAAGTAAAGCAGAGGAAAGTAAAGAATTCCCCCCCTCAGCTCCCCCTGAAGGGGAGGGGGAAGAGCGGAAGGAGGATTCTGCTTATCTACAGATACCGGGATACGCCTTCAATACAATGACGCACAATTACTCGGGACTGATGGACACGCTAAAGAGATTGAGCGTTACCGACACCGGGGAAGTAAACTCCATACTCAGGCTGTCGGACTATGGGAGGAAGGGAACGACGGTATGGAAACTGATTGCAAACACTTGCTGGAGCGATATCGGAGCCAAAGGAAGATATCTGATAGCGGCGCTAAACAAGGCGAAAAGAAGATAGCAGGGAGTGTCAGTCCCCGATTTGTAGTTGACAAAAAAACAAGTATACAGGCTTTTGACCAGAAAGGGATTCAGTGAAACAAAGAAGTAAAGAGTGTGCTTAACAAACTAAAACACAGTGTTTTTAAAGCACAAGATTTCTCTCGCCCAAAGCTTTGTTTTAACGCTACGTTAAAGCTTGTTCTTTAAATGCAAATAGCAAGTGTTTTAAATGCAAAAGGCTTGTTATTTGCACACAAGAATAAAATAACGGAGAAATGGCGTTAACAATGTTAATTGAGGGTAAGTATTCTCACATAAAATTATACCAGTTTCTTTTTCTTCCTGTAGTTTTCACGAAACTCTTTGGGTGAACATTCTTTCTTCTTCTTGAAAATCCGATTGAAATTAGAAAGATTATTAAACCCGCATTCATAACAGATTTCAGCAATAGACATAGTAGAATCAACCAGCAGACGGGCAGCAAACCCCAAACGAATATCAATGATATAGTCCGAAAGATTCTTACCGGTACGCAATTTAAAGAAGCGACTGAAAGATACCGGAGTCATTCCTACCATATCGGCCAGCTGATTCAGGCGGATCTCTTCCTGATAATGGGCATTAATATATTCCTGCACCTTCTGTACGCGACGACTATCCGAATGAATGCCGATTTTAGCAAAAGAAGAACTTGACAACGTACGAGCTTCTTCGTTGAAAAGTGACAGTTCGTAAAGGATAGTCAGGAATTTGATAACAGCATAAAACCCCTGTTTCTCGGATGCCAGGGTATCGAGCAGAGGATAGATTTTAAGGATGGCCGACATCGGAAAACAAAGACCTTTCTGAGCTTTCTCAAGCATATCACGAATGGAATCGAACTGATTCTTATTGATAAAGCTTTTAAAAAAGAGATCGGAGGAAAACTGGATCGTTATTTCACGGATCTCTTTTGAATGGCAATCGTGCTGCTCCCATACATGTTCCAGGTCTTTTCCAGTAATCAGAACCAAATCATAATCACTGATCACTTCTGCCGAATCGCCGACAATGCGACGTACTCCGGCGGCTTTCTCCGTAAAGTTCAGCTCAAACTCGGCATGGTTGTGAATGGGATAGGTAAACTCCGTTTTATACCGTTCGGCAATATAAAAACAATCCTTGTCAGACAACGGAGTGATCTCCCGGATAATGTTGCTTTGTAGTGCATTCATAGCTAATATAGTATTATTAGCTACAAATATAATACACTTTTTTAATTTCTTCTACTCCACTCCCTAAAATCTTCTCCCGTAGGATTCTGGAATACACGTAATCCGAATTCCGGAATAATGGCAAGCAGATGATCGAATACATCGGCCTGGATTCCTTCGTAAGGTACCCACTCTTTCACAGCAGAAAAAAAGTAAAGTTCGACCGGAATACCTTGTTCGGTGGGCTGAAGATAGCGTACCATGCAAGTGAGATTTTTATTCACGTCGGGAAGACTTCTCAGGTAGTTCGTCAAATAGGCGCGAAACACGCCAAGATTGGTCTGGCGTCGCCCATTGACCAAAATAGAGTTGTCTATGTGATGTTCTTTATTATACTCTTTCACCACCTTCTCGGTCTGCTCCACATAATCGGTCAACAATTGGATTTTCTTATATTTAGCCAGCATTTCGGGGGTACAGAATCTGACACTGTTCATATCGATATTGATAGAACGCTTCACACGCCGCCCACCGGACTCCTGCATACCCCGCCAATTCTGAAAAGAATCACTGACCAGCAGATAGGGAGGAATGGTAGTGATGGTATTGTCCCAATTGCGCACCTTCACTGTATTGAGCGTCACTTCAATCACCGTACCGTCGGCTCCGTATTTGGGCATAGCAATCCAGTCACCTACTTTCAGCATATTATTTGCAGAAAGTTGGATGCCGGACACAAATCCCATGATACTGTCTTTAAACACCAACATCAGGATGGCAGCCGAAGCACCAAGCCCGGTGAGCAGCACCATCGGAGATTTATCTATCAATACACTGATAACAACAATTCCTCCAATGAAAAATAGTATCACTTGTGCTGTTTGCAACAAACCTTTCAATGGTCGATCACGAAACTGCTCTCGCTCACTGTATACATGATAAACAGCCGATAAAAATGCGCTGATAAAACGTAGAAAAACCGCAATGATATAAATCATGCAGATACGACGAATAAAATCGAGGGCACTTACATTTGGAATTGCCAAAGGAATCAACACATAAATAATGATGGGGGGGACAAGATGACTAAGATAAATCAGTACTTTACGATCGAATACAATATCATCCCAGGTTGCCTTGGTCTTTTTCACTAATTTAGCAACCACTTTCAAAAGGATATGACGGCAAATAAGGTCAGCCAGAAAGGCAACACCGATAATCAGTATCAGTGTTATAATAGGACCTACTTCATTGCTGTTAAATCCCCAGGAAACGAATAGGTTATTTATCTTTTCGGTTATTTGTTCCATATAAAAACTCTTTAATATCTTCTTTCAACCATTGATAGAGGTATAAATCTTTGTATGCACTGTTTTTGCGGAGCATTACTTCCACATTCACCTGACTGTTCTGATAACAAGTCAGTTCGTTATGAAATTGTTCATTGTGTTCTGCCAACTTCTTGATTTCCTGTTCACGCTCGCGCCTTAAAGCCGTACAGACGGGAGTCAGCACTTTCATCACTACATTATCCATAATATGATGCCCTTGAACAAACAAATAAGTAGTATCAGGAAGTACTCCGAGCCTTTCAAGTTCGGCCGATAATCTGTCGATCTCTTCGAGCCCCTGCGGAAAGCGTGTAGACAATTCGGACAACTTAGCTGTAACCGAACGTCTCACCACTTCCAGAGAACGTTCCGGATGTCTCAGGCTAACATCGTGCAAGCGAACACAGCCATTAAACTCACTCATGGAAAACGTATAAGTATCATGGCGGCGATAAAACCAGACAGACCATAGGAAAAGCGGATAAACAATCCGGGAGTATCGCTTCATAAACTCGTTGAAATCAATGAGGTGACGGTCATTCAAAGTTGCCTGTACACAAACCTCATGCAAGCTGTCGGCGTAACAATGATAGTTCTCAATGGCATAGGCATAGGTCTGAAAAATATATTTGTTACGGTTAATCTTACGCGAGGTGGAGGTAGCTCCCTGCAACAGAAAGTCATAGTCACTATCTACGCAAGCAATCAGGCTTTTCCCGAGCTCAGCGGTATTGAGAGTATTCATCAACACCATCTTCTTGCCTTTGGCCAACGATGTAGCGGAAGGAAGCATCACTTGAAAATAATGTTCTTCGTCCTCAAACTCTTCAAGCAGGGTACGCCAGAAAGCTACATCATCATAACTCTCAACATAAGCAACGATTCGGCGGCGTGCCTTTTTAGAGTACAGCTTATGGGCTGCACTGAAGTAGGAAGAGGTCAGATTATCTTTAAGACTAATTGCCATAGGTCGTGTTTTGGTTAAATGCTATTTATAACTAGTTGCAATATCACTGACTTCGGTTACTGCATCGAGCCATCCCTCCATGATGACTGCAGGCGAATGAGTGGTAAGTATAATCTGTACATTCGGATTCAGTTCACGGATCATCGCAATCAATCTTTGCTGCCATTCGATGTGCAATGAAGCTTCGGGTTCGTCCATAAACAAAACGCAATGGGCATTGTCCTGTACAAGTACAGTAAGCAGGATCACCAACATCTGTTTCTCACCGGAAGAGAGCTTATAAGGAAACAGAAGTTCACCATCCTGATAAAAAGCAATATCATTGCGTTTACGGTCTATTTTTTTACGGGTATAGCTGAACAGTTCATCGACCATGTCTTGAAAACGGCGCTTGGCTACTGAAAGAGTAGCTGCTTTGCCGCGCTCTTCCTCGTTATTACTACTCAGCAGATCGATCATCTTATTGCCGATATTGACCTGATAGTCAAGGTAGCGGCGCTGTAACAGGTAAAGTTGCCAGTCGAGCTCGGATTTCACATTCTTATCTGCCATACGGGCTGTGAAGTCTCCCATAATAAGCGGACGATCGTAACTGCGGATCACGTCATACGGAATGTAAGTAGCTTCCGGATTATCAAAAAAGACACGTACCCCGTTTTTTTCATCGCTCTTTACTTCGCCTGATAACTGTTCAAGATAACCGACTGATCGATTCAGGATAGTAGTTTTTCCTACTCCATTGATACCGGATAGTATATTGACATCCGGACGAAGGTCCCAGACTATGTTGAACCGGTCCCATAATCCGTTTATTTCAATTCGTTTGATATAATTGGCTGATAGTTCCATAAATGGTTGCATTTAAATTAAACAAATATAGAAAATTCAAACGATAAATTAGTTACTTTTGCATCAGTTTTCAATAAAGGTAACATTCGGTATGGAGATTGATAAGAATCTGAAAGGACATGCACTGGCATTTACGGCCAACGTGATGTGGGGATTAATGTCCCCTATCGGCAAATCGGCATTGACAGAGTTCTCGGCACTTTCGGTAACCACCTTTCGCATGGTAGGGGCGGCAGCAGCTTTCTGGATACTTTCCGCTTTCTGTAAACAAGAGCAGGTAGGGCACCGTGACATGCTGAAAATTTTCTTCGCTTCTCTGTTCGCCCTTGTTTTCAATCAGGGAATATTTATATTCGGCCTGTCTCTCACTTCTCCGATAGACGCATCTATCGTAACAACGACTTCACCTATCATCACCATGATTGTGGCAGCTATCTATCTGAAAGAACCGGTTACAAACAAAAAGGTATTGGGAATTTTCATTGGAGCAATGGGAGCATTGATCTTGATTTTAAGCAGTCAGGCGACAAGTGCAGGAGGAGGAAGCATCTGGGGAGACTTACTTTGTATGATTGCCCAACTCAGCTTCTCTATCTACCTGACCGTATTCAAAGGATTATCCCAACGCTATTCGGCCATCACAATTAATAAGTGGATGTTTATTTATGCATCTATATGCTATATTCCTTTTTCTTATCAGGATATAGCGGGCATCGAGTGGAACAGTATTTCGACCGCTGCCATTTATCAGGTACTTTATGTGGTACTATGCGGAAGCTTCATTGCTTACATCTGCATCATGACTGCACAAAAACTGATGCGCCCTACAGTAGTAAGTATGTATAACTATGTGCAACCCATTGTTGCTTCCATAGCGGCGATCTTAATGGGAATCGGAAGCTTCGGCTGGGAAAAAGGAGTTGCGATTGCATTGGTATTTCTTGGAGTCTACTTTGTGACTCAAAGTAAATCGAAGGCAGATTTGGAAGGTGTGTCATAACTCACCACAGATTACACAGATTTACACAAAATGATTTTAATCTACTGACAACCAATAATAATTATCTGTGTAATCTGTGGTGAATACGAATTTTGACACCTCTTCATCGTTATTTCAGATCTTCGAAATAAGTATCGAGTAAGCTCTTGGCAGCAACAAAAGAGGTGAGATTTCCCTTGAGCACCTGTTGCTCCTTTTCTTGCAACATCGATTCAATCTTGGCATTGTGATAAAAGCTGTCACGTAACTGTTCATTGATGCTCTCATACATCCAGTATTTGCTTTGTTCGTTACGACGATATTCAAAATAGCCATTACCTTTCACAAAATCGATGTACTCGTACACCATATCCCATATTTCCTTTACTCCAAGATTATAGAATCCCGAATAAGTAAGTACACGCGGTGTCCATCCGGAATCCGGAGCCGGGAAAAGATGTAAAGCATTACGGAATTGCGCAGCCGCCAACTTGGCTTTGTCAATGTTATTGCCATCAGCTTTATTTATCACAATACCGTCAGCCATCTCCATAATCCCTCTTTTAATGCCCTGTAGTTCATCTCCCGTACCGGCCAACTGAATCAACAGGAAAAAATCGACCATTGAATGAACTGCCGTCTCACTTTGTCCCACTCCTACCGTCTCCACAAAGATCTTATCGAACCCTGCAGCTTCACATAGAATAATCGTTTCACGAGTCTTACGGGCCACTCCTCCCAACGAACCGGCAGAGGGACTGGGACGTATAAATGATTTAGGATGTACAGAAAGCTGCTCCATACGGGTTTTATCACCCAAAATACTTCCTTTGCTGCGTTCACTACTCGGATCAATAGCTAAAACAGCTAACTTACCTCCTTTTTCAAGAACGTGTAATCCAAAGACATCAATCGAAGTACTTTTACCGGCTCCCGGCACACCACTGATGCCTACACGAATCGAATTACCGGAATAAGGCAGACATCTTTCAATGACCTCCTGTGCGGTAGCCTGATGTTCGGGACGCACACTTTCCACTAAAGTTACAGCCTGGCTCAGAATCGTCACATCCCCTTTGACAATGCCCTCCACAAACTCATTAACCGACAACTGGCGTTTTTTTACTTTTCGCTTCAGATAGGGATTTACAGATGACGGTTGTTCAATGCCTGCATTCACAACCAAACCTTTATATGCTTCGTTATTTTCAGGATGTTCCATGGCAGATATTAATTATGTGATTCGTTACTCGTAGCTTTTACATCGATCTCCACTTTCGGCTGTACCGGATCATTGGTGATCATCAGAATTCGCAAGTGTCTCTTCTTCTTTCCAAGGTTCTTTTTCAAGACAGTCACTCTCAGGCGGGTACTTTCGCCCGGCTGCAGTATAGTTTTCTTCAAAGCAACACCTACCGCAGGATTGAATACCTGCAGTTTACTGATCTGCAAAGGAGACTTACCTGTGTTAGTGATAACAATGTCATGTCGGGCTTTGTTTTTCTTAACCAAAACCCGGCTTAAATCAATCTTGGATTCGGACAGACGAATAGCAGGAGCTAAAGCTTTATCTTGCTCGGTCATTCCTGAAAAGTCAGGAAGAAGTATTGCTGACACGGGGATTTCATTTTCCTCACTCACTTTATCACCGGCAAAGCGAGCCAGATAAACAGAAGACTGAGTCAAACCTAAATCCATCAGTTGTTTGGTATCAAGTGTCAGGGTAATGGTTCCTTTCTTACCTTTCAAAAGGACGGTAGGATTAGTTTCCATTTTCAGATAAGGCGGAAGGTGCATCAATACAGGTTCGTATGGACGATCGGAAAGATTGACTACCCCCAACGTAATGACCGGTTTTTCTCCGCTGTGTACATCAGGAAAATCTATATCTGTACGGTCAATCCGGATTTGTCCGATTGCATAGGGATGGGTTTTAGTAAAATCCTTGATCTCCTGAACCACCTCTCCATCGAAGTTCAAATAAACCAAACCAGGCTGCGCATTGCTGTAAATGCCGATCGATTTATTGAAATGCCCCAACGCTTTTGCATCAAACGTAGCACTAACCGTTCCTTTTTCTCCGGGAGCAATCGGAGTTTTCGTCCAGTTAGCAACCGAACAGGCACAAGAGGTAGTAACATTAGTCAATACCAAAGGTTTATCACCAGTATTGGTAATAGTATACTCTACAGAAACCGGACGCTTCCATTCAATCTGTCCGAAATGATGGGTCTCCTTATTAGAAGAGATACGAGGTTGAGCTCCAGCCGATAAAGTAATAGTAAGTAAAGTAAATATGAAGAGTAAACTACGTTTCATTCGTTCCTATTTTATTATTGTTAGTTGTTTAAAGTACAAAAATAGGAGTTTTCGTCGAGAATCTGCCACTGATTACATATTTTTAAGCACAGGACATAGTGGCTTTACTCAAAAAAAACAGGGGCTGCGTCAAAACTCACCACAGAGGACACAGAGTAACACAGAGACGATTTTAGGTTGTTGATTATCAATAAAAAGACTCTGTGATACTCTGTGTTACTCCGTGGTGAAAAAAATTTCGACACACCCTCCTGAAAATATTTAATTTTATTTATTGAGATACGTTACAGCGAAACGAAGCTGAGTGGGCTGCATATTCGGGTGCATATGCACTCTGAATAGTAACAATTCCTGTTTCGTAACTTCCTGCACGATCGACACGGTAACTATATTCTAAAACATAAGTTCCTTTATTCAAGGTATCGAAAAAGAAATCAGTTGAAGCATCTTTTACTGCTACATAACAACCGACATCACCAACATTGCGATATCCGGACAGGACTTCAATCGGTTCGAGACAGGCAGCGCGCTGGTCTTTCAACTGTATAAAATCCATCGTACGATCAAGACGGACAGTCAGACGGACTACCACTTTATCACCAACCTTTAACTGAGTTTTACCAATAATCGGTTGCAACTGACGATTGTTATGAGCAATCGTTTCCACATATAATTTCTTATCTACATCCAGACCGCTCCCTTGGCGAACTACTTTATCAAGACTCTCTTCGAACTGTGCATATACTGCTCCCCAGGCAATACCCGGATCTCGTTTTTCAACAATAATCTCAGCGGCATCTACGGTCTTTCTGTCCGTAAAAGTCCTCCGAACATAGCCCAATCCCGGAACAATCGTTTTGGCAGGACTTACCGTTTCCAACACTTCATTGCCAAGAACAATACGGACATCTCCTTGATTATCCAGTAAATTAGTTCCATTGTAAAGCAGAGCATAAACAGCATCTGCAGTAGCTACCGGAGAATCCCATTGCTGGGTCTGTTTCTGCTTTAAAAGCCACATTTTCATTTCTTCAACAACCTGTGCATCCTCTCCCACTCGTTCAAAAGCTTCCATTACATCCACATGGGCAGGTACTTTCAGGTTATTCCAAGTATATGGACTGTCGGCTGTATCAAAAAACATACCCTGGTCATCTGTCCGAGTGAGATATTCTTTAAGGGATGCCATAAACTCCTGAGCCTCTTTCACCTTGCCTACTTTCTGCAAGATAATGGCCGACCAAGCTTTTTCGGTTACAGACTGCTGAGACAATGACGGAGCAACTCTTGAAAGGAAATAGGTATATGCTTCTTTCATGGATACCGGCACTTTTTCGTCAGAAATAGCAACCAGATAGAGATACTTTAATGCACTTCGTGAAATTCCTTGTGATTTACTGCCGTTTTTTTCGGCTTCACGAATAGAACGATATTCCTGTAAGGCCTCTTTATGAAGATAGTTGAAAGCCGACCGTTGCATATTCAAGGCTGCGCCTTCCAGTGGTTTTCCTGTAAGCAGGGCTATACGTGCATTCTGCTCCACAATAAAATCGGTAACAAAAAGACTACCGTCCATTCCTTTATACCAACTCCACGAACCATCAGGTAATTGGAGTTCCTGTAGTTTCAGTAAGGCTGCTGCATTATTATTACGGATATTATTCAAATCGAATAGAGTGGCAATGCGTTCTTTTTGTTCGCTTTCCGAGGTAGCTTCCATCACCCAGGGAGATTCGGAAAGAAGGATATTCTTCACTTCCTGATTCTTTTGCAAATTACTCAGGAAAGTTTCTTTGGTGCCTCCCCCGAGTTTCCAACTGTCAAAAATAGCTCGAATACGTGGTTGGGCATTCATTATGTAAGAGGCCATTGTGTTGGCATACCAGGAAGTAGCCCATGAAATGGCATCATCATTTCTGGGTTGCGACAACGCTGGCAATGCTTGTACGGCATACCAAGCCGGATTGGCAGTAAATTCAACAGTTAAACGCCGGTTGGTTGCAGTCTTGCTATGATGATTGAAAAGGTCTGCTAAAGAGAAAGTACGCGTTTGTTCACCACGGATAGGCATAGGCAAGGTCTCTGTCAGATTCTCTTTATTGCTGAGAACCGGAAGCAGGTGTTGTTCACCATCGCTGAAATTGCCTCCTTCGGCTATCATCCGGCATCCCAGAACTTCATATTTATCAGTAACCGTAAACAGGAAATCCACCCCGACAGTCTGTCCGGGCCCGGCATTAAATTTCTTTTGCTGGGTAGATATCACCTGATCCGTCATAGGATTGAAAAGCACAAGTTTCACTGTACCCGACATGCTTTTACCTGTGAGATTGCTGACAGAAGCAGCGATGGAAGTATGGTCTCCCACCCGGACAAACCGCGGCAGATTTGGGGTAAGCATAAACTCTTTACTGGTAACAGCAGTAGCATTTATCTGACCCGTCATCATATTCTGTGTGTGGGCATAACCACGGAAATTCCAGGTCGTAAGGCTTTGCGGCATACGGAAAGAGAAGCTGACCTCACCCTGAGCATTGGTATGAAGTTGCGGATAGAAAAAAGCTGTTTCAGCAAAGTTGGTACGTAACTCTATATCTGCAGCCCCATTCACAGCCGGATGGTCTGCCTGATTTACAGCCCCCGCATCTTGTGAAACAGAAATCAACTCGGATTCAAAAAGAACATCGTCTGCGGCCTCGCTTTTCATTTGTTGTTTCATAGCTCCCATTCCACGCATACGAGCATAGCGGGTAACCGGAGCGGCGTCATTGGTTATCGCCAACACCTCGGCAACAGCATATCCGACAGGAGGTAATACAAAATGATCGTAACTGAACGAAGGTATTTTCAAACTACGCTGACGGAAACCAAAATAGAAATAGTTCGAATCTGCATAGTCCCTCCTCCAATGGGAAACAGGAACGGAAAGATGATAATATAGCTGCAGAGACTGGTCAGCTTTCCAGATTTTATCCAGTGAAGCATCGTACATGGTAGCCAACATCTCGGCCAAAACCGGTGATCCTTGTGGATTCCGGATCGTCAGCTTCCATTCCTCTTCCTGTCCGGGACGTAATTTGTCACGGAATACATCCCAGCGTATATTCAAAGTATAATCGGGCAAACGCTTTGTCAGACTTACTTCCTGTTCGTAAACTATTCCTTTACGAACAAATGCAAAAGTAATGCCCAAGCCATTTCCATAAGCCTCCCGATAAGGGTACTCAAAACGGACAAGCGAATCGGACAAATGAAGAAGTTTGCTCTCCAGATGCTTGTTACCACTGAATACATCCATAAGTACATAAGCATCCTTTTCGGAAGTTCCAAAGTAGAATAGTGCAGGATGTTCTGCATCAAACCGGGTATTTACCTCATAATACCATAAAGGCATGGACACCGGTGGACGTTTATCATTCAAAGCGAAAAGGATCACAACCTTTTCCGTTTCTGATTTACGTCCCTGGGCATCCGTCACAGAAGCTACAAGTTTATAAGCACCGGAAGGTAGTGTTTTCCAGTCGGACAATAACGTCTCTTCATTGGATCTGAACGAACCTGAAAGGATTGCCTGAGCAGAAACCTTCTGATCTTTCACAGCTTTGGATTCCTCATAACCTGAAATAGAGAACAATTGGTAACTGCCTTCGACGGCAACCGGTTTACGTTCCAGATTATTTACCTGAAAAGTAGCTTTTATGGAATCGTCTTTACAGATAAGTCCGTTTATATCGGCAAATAGCAGCAAGGAAGTCTTTCCGGCCCGCAGGCTGATTTCCGAAGTCTGCGTTTCGCCCGCAACATTCGTGACCGAAACCTGTACTTTATAGTCATAATAGGAAGAAGTGTCATCACCATCGTCAAGGTCGGAGCCTGAAGTATCGGGTTTTAGGTCAACAGGGAGCTCAAAATTTCCATCTGCCCCCAGACGCACGGTGTCAGAAGCCAATATGACGGGGTTCACTCCCCACATCCGCCAAGAACAAAGGGAGCGGGTTATGGTATAAGTAACCGGAATATCCTGTAAAGGCACACCGCTGAAAGTCTTCACATTCCCTTTCAATTCGACACGGTCTCCTAAACGATAACTTTCAGTCACCGGCTCAAATGTAATGTCAAATGTAGGACGTTTATAATCTTCAACCTGAATGGTACGGAAACCATTTTGGGTATTCAGGCTGAAAGTGCCGTTCAAACAAACGGATGGTAATACGAATTCAGCGGTAAAAGAGCCGAAATCACTGGTACGCAACTTCTTTGTACCCACTTCCTGCCCATTGGCATCTGTAAGTGTCAGTGTATATTCTCGCCCGGCAAGCACATGGGCAGAATCCGGATACTGTTCATAAGCAATCCCTTTCACATAGACAGTCTGTCCCGGGCGGTAAAGAGAACGATCGGTAAGCAAAGTTACGGCAGAAACCGGCTTTGTATCATCTGTAAAGTTATAATTCCCACCCCATAAATAGATTTGAGGCATAGCCGTATCGGCTCCTTTGGCAGCCGTCAGGTATCTGTACTCTCCTGATGAAGCAAACTGTGCTTTCCCCTCAGCATTAGTGGTAGCGGTCAGAAGCTGTTTGTTCTGTCGGTCGAAGACTGAAAGTAGAACCCCCTCTATAGGCTTCCCACTCATATCATCGAGTACAGCTACCTCACTTAGCTTGGAAGGCAAAGAGCGGGTCAGCACTTTGAAGCGGGTGGAAGACAGAAACTTCGCAGAATTAGAACGAACCTCAGCATCCGGAACAATACGGAGGGCATAGAGGCCTGTTTCAGGAGCTTTCATATGAAATATAGAGTCTTGCATTTTATAGTCACCAGACGGGAAAAGGACATAATGCACCGACGAAAGCAAGCGCCCATGTTTCTTTAAGAATGTTTCATCAGGTACTTCCACTGCATTGGGGCGAGCCGGCAAATTGATCGCATACAACTGAACAGCGAAACTCTTCAGATTCTTAAAACTGACTTTCAAGTCGAATTCCTCACCGGGATAAACCGCTGACGGCGTCTGCACTGTAAAATCCGGGCTCAGGATATCCTGCTTCAGCTCTTTCAAGGCATTAATACGGTGATAAGCCGGATAGCGGGAAATGGCCTCATCACACAATTGCAATCCGGAAGCAGGTACGCCGGCGTTCACTGCCTCCTGGGCCTTAAGTAAATAAACCTCGGCACAAATGTCACGTGACTGGTTCTCGGCAATCAGTTTATTCAATGCTGCCAGATAAGGATCTTGCGTCAGCCCGATTCTACCTTCGGGAGCATGATAAGGACGAAAACCGGGATCGGTGCGCCTTTTCCACTGCAGATAATCCAAGTTAGTAAGCAACAGAGCGTCTGGATTATCGGTCCGGCGATATGAATCCATCATGTGTCGATAAATCCCTTCGATACGTGCATTTATCAGAGAATCACTGCCCAACCCGGATAAACTCTCTAATGAAGCAATGGTACGGGAAGCTAAAAGATGATACATATCATGATGATAATAATCACTTGTTACCCCCAGCTCGACAAAAGGAATGTAACTTCGGGATGAAGTATCGAGCAGTAACAGGGAATCCTGAAACGTTACGGCTGTTTCTGACATCACTTTCGTTACAAACTGATTTTTACTCCACTCCCGAATATCATTTGAGGGAGTCACTTCCTCCAAATCTGTACGGCGGTTTAGTTTCCAACGATTTTGAGAAGCATAATCGGCATACATACTGCCGATAAGCGAATGCAGAACCGCGCGGTCCAATGGCTTATCTGTAGTTTTCACCCACTGCTCTAATCCGTTCAACGACACATAGAAACTATCCGGAGTGATCCCTTCCCTGAATCTCATCTGCCAGACATAGGCTTTCAGCATTTGAGGAGAGTTCTTCTCAATTTCAGCTTTCTTATAAATTTCATCGGTCAACCGGACGATAGTCTCGGGCAAGCTTTTCTGTTGGGCCTGCTCCACTTGCTTCCATAACTTATCGTATGATTGGGCATGTGTCCATGACATCATTCCCATAGAAAGTAACACGATAATACAAATCAGTCTAATCTTCATATCTTAAAAGTTTAAGTATCAATATATAATTAACAAAGTAACAAAATAAAGTTTAAAGATCTGTTCTTTTTCTTATAAAAAAAGAGAACAGATCGGGCATATTTCCATAACCAGCAAGAGTAAAATTAAGGTCTTTTAACGTAAAGTCAAATACTTGTAACTACTCAGATCTATTTTTACCACAATCAATAAAAACATTAAAATTCTGATTTTTCTTGAAGGATCACGAACTAAACAGCTGTATCCGTCCCTACTCTTAAAACCTTGTATCCAAGTTTATTATAATGAATCTCCGTTTATTTATCCCGGCCCGCATACCCGATCCCGGGTGGCGGGGATGGGACGAAGAACGGAGCATTTCGGACTAAACAGCAAAGGAAAACAAAATGCTCTAAACAGCCTTTCCGGTTAATTAATACGCTTCTCAGTATTGTATATCAGCATCTTAACATTTGAAAGACGATGGAAGATACGGGTGGAAGATGGAAGATCGAAATGATTTTTTGTAGGAACCTTCTTGAAGTATATGCTGGCGATTGCCGCATGATTATTCAATGGAAAAAATCCGAGGTGAAACGAATTCTCGTGTAGGAGAATGACCCTCGCAGTCCAATGGGTGAAGTAACTCCCCAATAAAAAAAGTGGGGAACACTTTTATTTAGTGTATCCCCACTTCATCATTTCATTTCTGCCGGCTTCTCTTAAACATCTTTCCAGCAGATGCATTACTACTTTTTTCATTGCTTCAAATACTAATAATAATTACCTTAATTAATAAACACACATCGAAAACCTAAAGGGGAAAACGCTTAAAGCGTTACATATCCCCAGATGTTAGGATTGGCATTTGCCAAATTCTTTAATAAACTTCTTACAATCTTCATAATCTTTTTACCTAAAAAAACTGTTACCTAAAAACTATGTTATCCTAATTCTTATGTTTTACAGCACAAAAATAAGGCCTAAATAGATACGTTGTACTCAAAAAGGGAAGAAAAATATGTTTTAAAACATATTTCTTGATGTATATCAAGAAAATCGGTTTCTATTGGCAATCATATGACAAAACCGGACATAAATAAAGTCAGAAAGGCAGGTTGCCATTGACAATTCTGCATTCGGATGACAAGTCGTCATGAAACAGGAAAACAAAAAGAGATCCTTAAAAAAGAAGAGAGGCAAACGCTTGTAACGCTTGCCCCTCATTCATATATTCGCAGATGAACCTTTATTTAATCGGTGTCTGTTCTAATGTAGCAACCAGAAAATCATAGAATTTCTGCACAGTCGGAATCAAGGCTCTTTCATCAGGAGAGTGCGGTGAACGCAGTGTAGGGCCAAATGAAATCATATCCAGTCCAGGAATAATAGCCCCAATGATACCGCATTCCAACCCGGCATGAATAACTTTCACTTCCGGCTCTGTACCAAACTGCTTTTTATAAGATTCTTTCATTGCATGCAGAATCGGAGAATCGATGTCGGGTTGCCATCCGGAATATCCTCCCGTCATCTCCACTTTCATACCCGCCATAGAAAAGCAACATTCAAGGCTGGTAGTCAGACATTCTTTCATGCTGTCGCTGGAACTACGTGCCAGAATCTTGAAAGAAGCTTTTCCACCACCAATATTAATGATTGCCAGATTTGAAGAGGTTTCTACTGTATCGGGAATTGTAGGAATCATTCGCATCACACCATTCTGACAAGCAAAAATAGCATCGATCAGATTATCCTGAATCTCTTCAGGTACTTCTCCTGCAGGCAGTTCTACCCGCTCGGCAGTGAAGCTGATAGGAGTTTCGATTGCTTTATACTCTTCATTGAAAATATCTTCGCAATACTTCACTAAACCCAATAGTTCTTCTTCATTTTCAGCGGGGATAGTTACTACTGCATGGGCTTCACGAGGAATGGCATTCCGCATATTTCCACCTTCCCAAGTTGCCAGGCGAGCTTCATAACTTGCTACAGCTTCACGCACAAAACGTACCAGTAATTTGTTGGCATTGGCACGTCCCTGATTGATTTCCAGTCCGGAATGACCGCCACGAAGACCTTTCAAACTTACCTTAATGGCAATATCACCATCTTCCGGAGCCACTTCCTTATACTCAAGAGATGCGGTAACGTCCATACCACCGGCACAGCCGATATAAAGTTCACCTTCGTCTTCAGAATCGAGATTAAGCAGTATTTCTCCATTCACAGTACCCGGTTTCAGACCAAAAGCACCAAACATACCTGTTTCTTCATCCTTTGTAATCAAAGCTTCCAACGGTCCGTGTTTCAGATTCTGATCTTCAAGAACAGCCATGATAGCAGCTACTCCCAAACCATTATCGGCTCCAAGTGTAGTGCCTTTAGCTTTCACCCATTCACCATCTATATAAGTTTCAATCGGATCTTTCTCAAAATCGTGAACAGTATCATTGTTTTTCTGTGGTACCATATCCATATGTGCCTGAAGGATTACTCCTTTTCTATTTTCCATCCCCGGAGTGGCAGGTTTACGGATAATCACATTGCCGGCTTCATCTACAAAGGTTTCCAAGCCGAGACCTTTACCGAAATTTACCAGAAACCCGGTAATTTTTTCCATATGTCCCGACGGACGCGGAATCTGCGTCAAAGAATAGAAGTGCTTCCATACATTTTGTGGAGCTAAATCAAGAATTGTGCTCATAAATGAATTATTTATAGGTTTTAAATCAATTTCTAAAGGTCAAAGCTACTAAAAAGAATGGAAAAGAAAGAATTACCGGAAGAAATTCAAATAAAAAAAGTTCAAAAACCGGATTTACAGATTAAATATGTATAGCAATAACACACATATTGTTTTAAGTCAGCAAAGCGCATTTCCTGAAACACAATTGTTATCAGCAAATATTATTTTCGTCGGAGGAAGGAAATAGCCGCCAACCCGTAAATGCCTAATAAAACGACCAATAAGGTTTGAATGCCATGAACGATCAATGCAAATATTCCGGCATCTGTCGCATTTACCCCATAAAGCATCATCATGGTGATCACTGCAAAATGCCACGGACCGGCCCCATTCGGAGTAGGAACAATTACGGCAAATGTTCCTCCGACAAACATGACCAATGCAGCAAGAAGTCCCAGATGTGCCGTAAAAGCAAAACAATAGAAAGTGAAATAAAAATGGAGAAAATAGCTGAGCCAAATCAAAAAGCTATAAAGCAGGAAAAGCGGAAGATTTTTCACATTCCGCAGTGACATAATGCCTTCACAAACATTCAGTACAACTCCTTTCACTTTCTCGAAAAAAGAAAGGGTACGAATCAAATAATAAAATAGCACAACAACTCCGATTCCACAAAACAGAATGATATAGAACCAAACAGACGTAAGTAAATGCATCAATGAAGGAATCTTCGTACCGGTTTGTTCAAGAAAGGTGACAAATACAGGCATTTGCAACAAAACCGTGACACCGGTAATCAAAAGAATAGTCAGTGTATCTACCAGACGTTCGGTTACCACAGTACCTAAAGATTTAGCAAAGGAAACATCATCGTATTTTGCAAGTATCCCACATCGGCTCACTTCTCCTACCCGCGGCACCACCAAACTGGCTGCATACGAAATGAAAATGGCATTGACGCAATCACTTCTTCGGGGAAACGCTCCCAAAGGTTCCAGCGTCTGACGCCAACGCCAACCACGAAACACTTGTGCCGATATGCCGAAAAGAAGTGAAAAAGCCATCCACCACCAGTTTGTGCCGTGTTGCAAAACCTCCGCGGCTTTTACAAAATCGAAGTCACGATAGACCCAATATAAGATAAAGCCTCCCAAAACCAATGGTAAGATAAGTTTCAGTGCCTTTTTTATTAGTTTCTTCATCCCTAATTCTTTATTCTTCATTTAAAAGAATTACCTTTGTCTGCTGCAAAAGTAGTTATTTAGTTGATAAATGAAATTAGTAAAGCCTAAAAAGTTTCTCGGACAACACTTCCTGAAAGACCTGAAAGTGGCACAGGACATTGCCGATACAGTAGATACATTCCCCGAACTGCCGATTCTGGAAGTTGGGCCGGGAATGGGTGTGCTCACTCAGTTCCTTGTCAAAAAAGAACGGTTGGTAAAAGTGGTGGAGGTCGATTATGAATCAGTAGCCTATCTGCGAGAAGCCTATCCGTCACTGGAAGACAACATCATTGAGGATGACTTCCTGAAAATGAACCTGCAACGTTTATTTGACGGACATCCGTTCGTATTAACCGGAAACTATCCTTATAATATATCCAGCCAGATATTTTTCAAAATGTTGGATAACAAAGACCTGATTCCATGCTGTACAGGAATGATCCAAAAGGAAGTAGCCGAACGCATTGCGGCCGGGCCGGGCAGTAAAACATATGGCATTCTCAGCGTTCTGATACAAGCCTGGTATCGGGTAGAGTATCTTTTCACTGTAAGCGAACATGTGTTCAACCCACCTCCAAAAGTGAAGAGTGCAGTCATACGAATGACACGCAACGAGATACAAGACCTTGGTTGTGATCCGAAGCTATTCAAACAGGTAGTGAAAACTACTTTCAACCAGCGTCGAAAGACATTACGAAACTCCATCAAACCGATCTTGGGTAAAGATTGCCCGTTGACAGAAGACGCTCTATTCAACAAACGCCCTGAACAACTCTCGGTACAGGAGTTTATAGACCTGACAAACCGGGTGGAACAAGCGCTGAAGTCCCCGATAGAAGCAACTTCTCAAAAAGAAATTCCCAATGGGGAAGCCGGATTATCGGACTGAACAAACGTAGTATACTAAACGTGACTTCCTCGATTTACGGGAAGCAGGTAAGGATGTAATTATGAACGAAGAATACATTGACAACGTAAAAGAGCTTATCGGAGAAAAAGATGCCGATAAAGTAAAAGAGCTTCTTATCGATCTGCACCCTGCTGATATAGCGGAGTTGTGTAACGAATTGAATCCGGAAGAAGCCCGCTTCGTCTATCGATTACTTGATAATGAAACTGCCGCGGACGTACTTGTAGAAATGGACGAGGATGTTCGTAAAGAGTTTCTTGACATCCTGCCATCAGAAACCATTGCCAAACGTTTCGTTGACTATATGGATACGGACGATGCCGTAGATTTGATGCGCGAACTGGATGAAGACAAGCAGGAAGAGGTACTTTCGCACATTGAAGACATCGAACAGGCAGGAGACATTGTCGACCTGCTGAAATATGACGAAAATACCGCCGGTGGTTTGATGGGTACGGAAATGGTGACCGTCAACGAAAACTGGAGTATGCCCGAATGCCTGAAAGAAATGCGTCAACAGGCAGAAGAACTTGATGACATCTATTATGTATATGTGATAGACGATGACGAACGTCTTCGCGGAATATTTCCACTGAAAAAGATGATTACGTCACCCTCTGTATCCAAAGTTAAACATGTGATGCAGAAAGACCCTATCTCCGTACACGTAGACACACCTATCGATGAAGTGGCACAAATTATCGAAAAGTATGACTTGGTTGCTATCCCGGTTCTCGACAGCATCGGCCGGTTGGTAGGACAGATTACCGTCGACGACGTCATGGACGAGGTTCGTGAACAATCGGAGCGCGACTACCAATTGGCATCCGGTCTCTCACAGGATGTAGAAACGGACGACAATGTACTTCGTCAGACTACAGCCCGCTTGCCCTGGCTATTAATCGGTATGATTGGCGGCATAGGTAACTCTATGATATTAGGTAATTTTGATTCTACTTTCGCCGCACATCCCGAAATGGCTCTTTACATACCGTTAATTGGCGGTACAGGTGGAAATGTGGGAACCCAGTCATCGGCACTTGTCGTACAAGGCTTGGCAAACAGTTCTCTCGATGCTAAAAACACGTTCAAGCAAGTCAGCAAAGAAGCTGTAGTTGCATTGATTAATGCCACAATCATCTCTTTACTGGTATATACTTATAATTTCATTCGTTTCGGTGCAACGGCCACTGTTACTTATTCGGTATCCATCAGCCTGTTTTCAGTAGTGATGTTTGCCTCCATCTTCGGTACTCTGGTTCCAATGACACTGGAAAAGATGAAAATAGATCCTGCTATAGCTACAGGGCCGTTTATTGCCATTACAAATGACATCATTGGTATGATGATGTACATGGGAATTACGGTGTTATTATCGTAAAAAACGGCTATAATGAAAAAAAATAAAGGAAAATAGTATGAAGTAATCATTTTATTTCATTAATTTGTGACCTAATGGATTTAAGGACAAATCCTGTTTTCCTAAAAACGAATATACAATGATGGACTCTCATGACACTAACCAACCTTTGAAACAAGGGGAATTAGAAGAAGAAAAAAAAGCAGTTGAGGTTTCTGAAGAGATTACAGAAACTCCGGCTGAAGAAACGATTGCTGAAAAATCAACCGAATCAGGTTCAAAACTGAACACTAAAGAAGAAGTGCTGTCCCGATTAAAAGAAGTTGCCCAAGATGCTGAAAATGCAAGTAAACAGGAGCTGGATGGTTTAAAGCAGACTTTCTATAAAATTCATAATGCCGAACTCGAGGCTGCGAAAAAGTTATTCGTAGAAAATGGTGGTGCCGAAGATGAATTTATTGCACAGCCTAACGGTGTAGAAGAAGAATTCAAAAGTTTAATGGCAGCCATCAAAGAGAAGAGAAGTGCTTTGGCTGCTGAGATTGAAAAACAGAAAGAAGAGAATCTTCAAGTCAAGCTGTCAATTATCGAAGAATTAAAAGAACTGGTGGAATCACCCGATGACGCCAATAAATCCTACAATGAATTTAAAAAGCTACAGCAACAGTGGAATGAAGTAAAGCTGGTACCACAGGCTAAAGTAAACGAGTTGTGGAAGAATTATCAACTGTATGTTGAGAAGTTCTACGATATACTAAAACTGAATAATGAATTCAGGGAATATGATTTCAAGAAGAATCTGGAAATCAAGACACACCTTTGTGAAGCTGCAGAGAAACTGGCCGACGAACAAGATGTAGTCTCCGCTTTCCATCAATTACAGAAACTACATCAAGAGTTCCGCGATACCGGCCCGGTTGCCAAAGAATTGCGTGACGAAATATGGAACCGCTTCAAAGCTGCCTCTACTGCTGTCAATCGTCGTCATCAGCAACATTTCGAAGCATTAAAAGAGAGCGAACAGCATAATCTGGATCAGAAAACAGTTATTTGCGAAATAGTAGAAGCAATCGAATTCGATCAACTGAAAACATTTGCTGCATGGGAAACCAAGACGCAAGAAGTAATCGCCCTGCAAAACAAATGGAAAACAATCGGTTTCGCTCCACAGAAAATGAACGTGAAAATCTTTGAGCGTTTCCGTAAAGCTTGCGACGAGTTCTTCAAGAAAAAAGGAGAATTCTTCAAGTCTCTGAAAGAGGGTATGAATGCCAATCTGGAAAAGAAAAAAGCATTATGTGAAAAGGCAGAAGCTCTGAAAGATAGTACCGACTGGAAAGAAACAGCCGAAGTCTTGACTAAACTACAAAAAGAGTGGAAAACAATCGGCCCTGTTTCTAAAAAATATTCGGATGCAGTTTGGAAACGTTTTATCACTGCATGTGATTACTTCTTTGAACAAAAGGGCAAAGCCACCTCTTCCCAACGTTCTGTAGAACAAGAAAATCTGGAAAAGAAAAAAGCAATCATAGCCCAATTAACCTCAATTGACGAAACAACAGATGCTGATGAAGCAAGCAAAGAAGTTCGTGAATTGATGAAAGAATGGAATAATATCGGGCATGTTCCTTTCAAAGAGAAAGATAAGCTTTATAAGCAATATCACGGTTTGATTGACCAGCTTTTCGACCGATTCAATATCAGTGCATCGAACAAGAAACTGAGTAATTTCAAATCTTCTATCGGTAATATTCAAAGTGGAGGTTCGCAATCTATTTATCGTGAACGCGAAAAATTGGTTCGTACGTACGAGAACATGAAAAACGAACTCCAGACCTATGAAAACAACTTGGGCTTCCTCACTACCTCTTCCAAAAAAGGAAACAGCCTTTTGACCGAAATTAACCGTAAGGTAGAAAAGCTCAAAGCTGATCTGGAATTGGTATTGCAGAAGATAAAGGTAATTGATGAATCAATCAAAGAAGAATAAAGGAAAATAATTTTTAGTTCTATGTAAAGCGAATCAGGAGGCATAAGCCGCTTTGATTCGCTTTTTTATATACGAAAATTATAAATAGGAAAGAATACCAACAAAGAGAGCGAAGTTTTATATGAAAACTTCGCTCTCTTTGTTGGGCTATCTGGACTCGAACCAGAAATGACAGGACCAGAATCTGTAGTGTTACCATTACACCATAGCCCAATGTCGCTTAACGATTCACATCCTTTGTTTCTCGTTTGCGGTTGCAAAGGTACAAAGTTTTTTTTAATCACAAATACTTTTCGCTCTTTTTTTGCAAAAAAATATCTAATACGCCGGATTCCAAAGAGATGCATCCCTAAAAAAAAACAAAAAATGAAATAGATTTAGCATATAACTTTCCTTGATACAATAAATCAGCGTATATTTGTAAAAAATATCACGTTTATGACAGGAAAACAAAGAATGCCCCTTCCTTGTTATAAACAGAAACTAAACATTGATTATTTAATTTCAACCTATAAATGAACGAAACGAAAGTATTAATAGAAAAGATAACCGAAGGTATACAAGAAAAAAAAGGTAAAAACATTGTCATAGCAGATCTGACAAACATTGACGACACGATATGCCAATACTTTGTAATCTGTCAGGGGAACTCCCCCAGCCAGGTCGTTGCCATCGTAGATTCCATAAAAGAATTTACCCGAAAAGGTGCCGGCACTAAACCCTCTGCCATCGATGGACAACGAAACGCAGAGTGGGTAGCTATGGACTTTTCTGACGTATTAGTACACGTATTCCTGCCGGAGGCCAGAAACTTTTATAATTTGGAGCACCTGTGGGCAGATGCCAAACTAATTACTATTCCCGACATTGATTAATCTATCAGTATGGACAATAACAGCAAGAAAACCAACAATAAAGTAAATATGCCCAAGTTCAATCTGAACTGGATGTATATGATTATCGCCCTGATGCTTTTAGGGCTGTATTTCGCTAACGGAAACAGTTCTGTTAACAAGAACATCTCTTATGATGAATTCCAACAATACGTACGTGACGGGTATGTCAGTAAAGTGATTGGCTATGATGACAACACAGTTGAAATTTATATTAAGCCACAGTACGTAGGAGCTGTATTCAAACAAGATTCTACACGTGTAGGCCGGAATCCGATGATTACCACCGAAGCTCCTTCACGCGAAAATCTGGATAACTTCCTGCAAAAGGAGAAAGAAGAAACACATTTCGACGGTTCTGTCAGCTATGATAAGAAGAAAGACTACTTCAGCGCAATACTTTGGAATGTGCTGCCTATTGTCTTTCTGATTGCCTTGTGGATATTCTTCATGCGCCGCATGGGCAGTGGTGCCAGTGGTGGAGCAGGTGGTGTATTCAATGTAGGAAAATCGAAAGCACAGCTCTTTGAGAAAGGTGGATCCATCAAAGTGACATTTAAAGATGTAGCCGGCTTGGCAGAAGCCAAACAGGAAGTAGAAGAGATTGTCGAATTCCTGAAAGAACCCCAGAAATATACGGATTTGGGAGGTAAAATTCCTAAAGGCGCCTTGCTGGTAGGCCCTCCGGGAACAGGTAAAACATTGCTTGCAAAGGCTGTAGCCGGTGAAGCCAATGTACCTTTCTTCTCTTTGGCCGGTTCCGATTTCGTTGAAATGTTTGTCGGTGTAGGTGCATCCCGCGTACGCGACCTTTTCAAACAGGCTAAGGAAAAGGCTCCCTGTATTGTTTTCATCGATGAGATTGATGCCGTAGGACGTGCCCGCGGCAAGAATCCTGCGATGGGCGGCAATGATGAACGTGAGAACACGTTGAACCAGCTGCTAACTGAAATGGACGGTTTCGGCTCAAACAGCGGTGTTATTATTCTGGCAGCCACTAACCGTGTGGATGTACTCGATAAAGCATTACTCCGTGCCGGACGATTCGACCGGCAAATTCATGTAGATTTACCGGATCTCAACGAACGTAAGGAAGTATTTGGTGTGCATTTGCGCCCCATCAAGATAGACGATACAGTAGATGTAGATCTGCTTGCCCGCCAGACCCCCGGATTTTCGGGAGCTGATATTGCAAACGTATGCAACGAAGCAGCCCTGATAGCTGCACGACATGGAAAGAAATTCGTAGGCAAACAGGATTTTCTGGATGCTGTAGACCGTATCATCGGTGGACTTGAAAAGAAAACCAAAATCACCACGGAAGCCGAACGCCGCTCTATTGCTTTGCATGAAGCCGGACACGCAAGCATCTCTTGGTTATTGGAATATGCCAACCCATTGATTAAGGTAACCATCGTTCCTCGTGGACGCGCATTGGGAGCTGCATGGTATCTGCCGGAAGAAAGGCAAATTACCACCAAAGAGCAAATGCTCGATGAGATGTGTGCCACTCTGGGCGGACGCGCAGCAGAAGATCTCTTCATTGGCCGCGTATCCAGTGGAGCTGCCAATGATCTTGAACGTGTGACCAAACAGGCTTATGGTATGATCGCCTACTTGGGAATGAGTGAAAAGTTGCCGAACTTATGCTATTATAATAATGATGAGTATTCGTTCCAACGTCCGTATAGCGAAAAGACTGCCGAACTGATTGACGAAGAGGTGAAAAGAATGGTTAACGAACAATATGAACGTGCCAAACAAATCCTCTCGGAACACAAAGAGCAGCACAACGAATTGGCGCAGCTACTGATCGATAAAGAAGTAATCTTTGCCGAAGACGTAGAACGTATCTTCGGTAAACGTCCTTGGGCTTCCCGTTCGGAAGAGATCATGCCAGCCAATAGCAAACAAGAAAATACCGCCCACTCTACGGATGGAGAAGATACTGATACTCCACAAGCAACAGAGTCTCAAGAAGACAATGCGCAACAAGAACCGGCGGCATCACAAAACTAAAAATGTAACAGCACCTTGAAAAACAACTTTTTACAACGCGCCATAACAGGAATATTATTTGTAGCCATCATAGTGGGTTGTATACTGTACGATCCACTGGCTTTCGGAACACTTTTCGTTATTGTCAGTGCTTTGACCATACGTGAGTTCGGTCATCTTGTCAATCAATCGGGGGAAGTAGCCATCAACCGGACCATCACCATGCTGGGAGGAGCTTATCTGTTCCTTGCTCTCATGGGATTCTGCATCGATGCTGCCGATTCCAAAATATTCATTCCTTATCTGGTATTGCTCATTTACCTGATGGTAAGCGAATTATACCTTAAGAAAAAGAATCCGGTACTCAACTGGGCTTATTCCATGTTGAGCCAGATGTATATCGCTCTCCCTTTTGCTTTACTGAATGTACTCGCTTTCCAGAATGATCCAGAAACAACCTGCGTCTCTTATAATCCGATATTACCGCTTTCTATATTTGTATTTCTATGGCTGAATGATACGGGCGCCTACTGCTTCGGCTCTCTGTTTGGCAAGCATCGTTTATTCGAACGTATTTCTCCGAAGAAGTCATGGGAAGGTTCTATCGGCGGCGGTATCGTAGCCATTGCCGCTTCGTTTGCATTTGCCTATTTCTTTCTGGTCATGACTTGGGCTGAGTGGGCCGGGTTGGCACTGGTCGTTGTTATTTTCGGAACTTGGGGAGACTTAACGGAGTCACTTCTGAAACGTCAATTGCAAATTAAAGATTCTGGAAGCATTTTGCCGGGACACGGTGGTATGCTCGACCGCTTCGACAGTTCGCTTATGGCCATACCGGCAGGAGTTGTCTACTTATATGCACTGACCCTGTTCTAAAATCGATAAAAAAATAATAGCCGCAAATAAAAACGGGCTACAAACGTAAAGCATCCCGCAGAATATAGCGAAACTTCCGTTTGTAGCCCGTTATTTACAACTCACCCTTTTTACATTACCTGAACTTCGTTTGAAAGCTCTATATTCTTTGCACCCTCGGGTATCGGCTGTTCTTTTACATCAAAGACTACCTCAACTTCTCCGTTTTCAACAGAATTCAGTTTCACTTTAATGCCTTTCTTACCAGTCAGATCCAACGAATTCAAATTAAAAGATACCGCACCGTTTAAACAACGCTTAGTCACATCACCATACGTATTATAACGATATTCCAAATGGATATACCCGTCATCACCATCTTTAGCCATGTTTCGCGTATCGCGAACCAGACTGAAGCGATGTTTTTCTTTGGCCGGTAAGCACTGGCGAAAAATGATGTTCAGATATCCGCCTCCAATCCACATCATATCTTTATATACAAGAACAGGGTCATTGCCTATTTCCGCTTCATTGTCGGCAGTCAGGTCCTCTATTTGTTTGGTCAGGACGTCATAGTTACACTCTACTTTTACCCCATGATCGTATCCTTCATAATTATCATAAAGAGGATTGAAATAAGTAATCACACGCTGTCCGTCTATCGGCCTATAGCCCGGAATCGCAGTCGCAGCAGGCCAAAGACTTCCCCAATGGTCGGCATTCAGTGCATAAGTATCGCCACCGACTACCCGGACTGTAGCCCAGTCTCTTGCTATATCGCCCAATGAATAACCGTCACCGTCATCACACGACTGCAATGCCGGCAGTATCAACGTCAACATTGCCACCCAAAGTAGTTTAACTCTTTTCATATCTATTCTTAATTTATTCCTTTTACCCTATAAATAAAAAAACCGGGCATTTACTGCACCGGTTTCTGTCCTATTATTGAATAAAAAACTATTTTTTAAGCAATTTCACCATTTCTCGGGCGGCATGCCTCGGGGCTCCTGCCGGTCCGAGCAACCGTGCCATTTCTTCATAACCATCCAACATTTTCCGTCGATAGTCTTCCTGAAACAACAAACGTTTCAGCTCGTTCCGCATATTCTCCACCGTCATCGTATCAGCCACCAATTCCCTGACTACTTCCCGTCCGGCAATCAAGTTGACCAACGAGATAAACTTCACCTTCAAGATATGTTTCCGGAGGAAAGACACCAGCTTCCCTACGGGAGTATGATAGCAAACCACTTGCGGTACGCGGAAAAGTGCCGTCTCAAGAGTGGCAGTTCCAGATGTCACCAAAGCGACATCCGCCTGTTGAAGCAAGCGGTAAGTCCGGCCAAAGATTACTTGCAGATTTGTCCCTTTTACGAATTCAGCATAGTATTCCGGAGAAATGCCGGGAGCGGCAGCCAGCACAAGCTGATAATCCGGAAAAGCCGAGGCTGCCCGAATCATATCGGGGAGATTATCCTTAATCTCCTGCTTCCGGCTTCCGGCAAGCAAAGCAATGATAGGCTTATCCGCTAACTCATTATCACTGATAAAATCGGCAAATGTTTCCGGATTTGCAGCCTTGAAAGCGGTAACTTCATCCACCGTCGGATTACCAACGTAATGAATCGGGTATTGATGCCCTTCAAAAAACTCAATCTCAAAAGGGAGAATGGAGAAAAGCTCATCTACATCTCTTCTTATATTTTTGATGCGATATTCTTTCCATGCCCAAATCTTGGGAGAAATATAGTAATAAACCGGAATCTTCGTTTTCGCATGCACAAACTTGGCAATATCGAGATTAAAGCCCGGATAATCCACCAAAATAACAACATCCGGCGACCATGCCACGATGTCCTCCTTACATCTCTTCATGTTGGCAAAGATGGTTCGCAGATGCAGCAATACAGGGATAAAGCCCATGTAAGCCAGCTCCTTATAATGCTTCACCATCGTTCCTCCTACAGCAGCCATCATATCACCGCCAAAGAAACGGAATTCAGCCCGCGGATCCTCCTCTTTCAGTGCAGCCATCAAGTGAGAAGCATGCAAATCGCCCGAGGCTTCGCCAACAATCAGATAGTATTTCATAATTCCCAGGATTTCAATTCGTCCATAAAATGATAAGCAGTCATATCCACTACCGTCGGTGTGATGGCTACATATCCGTTGGCCAACGCCCAATGATCGTTCTTCTCGTTCTCCGGTTCGTGATCGATAAACTCTCCGGTCAGCCAATAATAATTCGTATCGTCTCTCCGTGGACAGGCCTGCCACTCTCCGCTCCAGTGCCCTTTGGCCTGTTCGCAGATTTTCACTCCCTTCAGTTCCGGAGTATTGGGAAAATTCACATTGAGGCAAGTCAGTGGCGGAAGTCCCTTCTCAAGAACCATTGCCGCTATTTTCCGCACATAAGGTCCTGTAGCATCAAAATCAGCTCCGGGGGCATGATCACAAATAGAAAACCCGATAGAAGGAATTCCGTTAAGGCAACCTTCGATTACAACCCCCATCGTGCCGGAGTAGTGTACATTGGTAGCAGAATTGTCACCATGATTAATCCCACCGACAACCAGATCGGGTTCACGGTCAAGTATCTGATTTCGTGCCAGTTTTATACAATCGGCCGGCGTACCGGAACACTTATAAACAGTCAACCCCACATCTTTTTTCAATAACTGATAATGCACCGGCTGTGTCACCGTCAGTGCACATCCACTGCCGGAACGGGGGGCGTCAGGAGCCATTACTACGATTTCGCCCAGCGGACGAAGAAATTTAATCAGTTCACTAATACCTTTTGCCATAATACCGTCGTCATTGGAAACGAGGATCAAAGGCCTTTTATTTTCCATACAATCTTACCTTATCTATTATTTTATGTTTTCGAAATGCACAAAAGTAGCAAAAAGAACTTGTATCGACAACAGAACCAAATAGGAAAGCGAAGGTCTATTAATATTGTATTCACAGCAGATAAGAAACAAGAGTGGAAAACATCCGGATGTTATTGTGAAGAACATCCGGATGTTATTAGATATAACATGGGGATCTTGTTATCAAAAACATGGGGATGTTTTATCAGCTAACTCTTAATGGAAGTCTTGAAACCATCTGATGGTTAGCCATGCAGACTACCCGTTTACAAATCTTAATCTTCTGCAAGTGAGTAAAAAAAGGAATTGATATTCAATTTTAATACGTATATTTGCGAGCTAAAAAGAGAAAAAATGCCCGTATCTCGCCTGGCAGTTATTAACAAAACAGGTGACTTATCAACAGATTAAGCAAAGTTTCTATTTTTTAGTAGGCGCTCTGAGGATTTATCACTTATTTCGCTGCCAATAAATTTAGATAATATGGGAAAAATAATTGCTTTGGCCAATCAAAAAGGTGGTGTAGGAAAAACAACGACTACGATTAACCTCGCAGCTTCGCTGGCTACGCTTGAAAAGAAAGTACTGGTTGTTGATGCAGACCCACAGGCAAATGCCTCTTCCGGATTGGGAGTCGACATCAAGCAATCCGAATGTACTATCTACGAATGCATTATCGACAGAGCCAACGTACAGGACGCTATTCATGACACTGAAATTGATTCGCTGAAAGTCATTTCATCGCACATCAATCTGGTAGGCGCCGAAATTGAAATGCTAAATCTCAAAAACCGCGAAAAGATACTGAAAGAAGTGCTGACTCCGTTAAAGGAAGAGTATGATTATATTTTGATAGACTGTTCTCCTTCGCTGGGATTGATCACAATCAACGCCCTGACGGCAGCAGACTCGGTGATTATCCCCGTACAGGCAGAATACTTTGCCCTCGAGGGAATCAGCAAACTGCTGAATACCATCAAGATTATCAAATCAAAACTGAACCCGGCACTCGAAATAGAAGGCTTCCTGCTGACGATGTACGACTCACGCCTGCGCCAAGCCAACCAGATCTATGACGAAGTGAAACGCCACTTTCAGGAACTGGTGTTCAAAACCGTCATCCAGCGCAACGTGAAGCTCAGTGAAGCACCCAGTTACGGACTGCCCACCATCTTATATGATGCAGAATCTACCGGAGCAAAAAATCACCTGGCACTGGCTAAGGAACTAATAAGCAGAAATAGTAAATAAACGAAGATATGGCAACACAAAGAAGAAATGCATTAGGCCGCGGGCTCGACGCCCTGCTCTCCATGGAGGAGGTGAAAACCGAAGGTTCTTCGTCTATTAACGAAATAGAACTGTCGAAAATCTCCGTCAACCCCAACCAGCCACGTCGCGAATTTGATGAAACGGCACTGGAAGAGTTGGCCGATTCGATCAGGGAAATAGGAATTATCCAACCCATCACCCTGCGCAAAGTCTCGGACGACGAGTACCAGATTATTGCCGGGGAACGTCGCTACCGCGCTTCACAGAAAGCCGGACTAGACACGATTCCTGCATACATCCGCACAGCCGATGATGAAAACGTGATGGAGATGGCGCTGATAGAAAATATACAGCGCGAGGATCTTAATTCGGTAGAAATCGCACTGGCTTACCAACACTTGATAGAGCAATATGACCTGACACAGGAGCGGTTAAGTGAACGTGTCGGCAAGAAACGCACAACCATTGCCAACTATCTGCGTCTGCTCAAATTGCCTGCACCGATACAAATGGCATTGCAGAACAAACAAATAGACATGGGACATGCCCGGGCATTGATCACACTGGGCGACCCGAAACTACAAGTTAAAATTTTCGAAGAAATTCTGGAACACGGATACTCTGTCCGCAAAGTAGAAGAAATAGTAAAATCACTGAGCGAAGGAGAAGCCGTGAAGAGCGGAACCAAAAAGATTACCCCGAAGCGGGCCAAACTGCCCGAGGAATTCAACATGCTGAAACAACATCTATCGGGATTCTTTAACACCAAGGTACAACTGACTTGCTCTGAAAAGGGCAAAGGGAAGATCAGTATTCCTTTTAGTAATGAAGAGGAACTGGAACGTATCATGGAAATCTTCGACTCACTGAAGAAATAAATGACGAAAAAAAGTAAAACATATCAGCTATACATTGCCCTGCTTCTCTGTTTCTTTCAGGTAGCAGGGATTGATGTGTATGCACAGGAGCCTGTAAAAACAGTCCAGGATTCCATCTCTCCGGTCCGCGAGGCTCCTAAAGCACGGGCACGCCGCCATCGTGAACCGGTAGTTTCTTCGCCGGTCGCCGACAGTGTGAAAGTGAATAAAGCGGTTATCCTCCCGCCGATAGACAGTTTGGAAAACCGGAAACCCGCCATTGTTACGGCAGACAGCCTCGAGGAAGTCAACCGGCAGAACCTGGAAAAGATAGAAACACCTGTCATTCCGTCAGTCGTAAAGACAGATAGCCTGCCGCCTCCCATCATGCCTAAAAAAATGTTCGTACCTAACCCGACGAAAGCAACCTGGTATGCCATCGTGTTTCCGGGTGGCGGACAGATATATAACCGCAAATACTGGAAACTACCTATTATATATGGTGGATTCGCCGGATGCGCCTACGCATTAAGCTGGAACGGGAAAATGTATAAGGACTATGCTCAAGCTTATATGGATATTATGGACAATAATCCAAATACGAACAGCTATCAGGATTTACTTCCGCCGAATCACAATTACACCGATACCCAGCTGAAAGATATACTCCGCAAACGGAAAGATACGTATCGCCGTTATCGTGACCTCAGTATATTCGCTGTCATCGGCGTGTATCTGATTTCCGTTATCGACGCCTATGTAGACGCGGAGTTATCCAATTTCGACATATCACCCGACCTAAGCATGAGGGTGGAACCTACTATTATAAATAATAACCCGTTACAACCCGGCAGTAAGTCGGTAGGCGTGCAATGCAGCCTCAGATTTTAACCCATGAAGATTGAACAAATAAGAATGAAGAAATTAGCAAACTATTGCCCCCTGATTTTATTGTTTTTGTTTGCCACCCCAAAGGTAAACGCACAGAGTGTAGACGTAGTGATTCGCGACAACGGCAAAGAACGCCAGGAAAGCATCGAGCTTCCGAAAAGTATGACTTATCCCCTCGATAGTCTGCTCAACGACTGGAAAGCCAAAAACTACATTGACTTAGGAAAAGATTGCAGTACGGCGGAAATCAATCCGTTGTTCAGTGACTCCGTATATATCGACCGCTTATCGCGCATGCCGACCGTAATGGAGATGCCATACAACGAAATCGTACGTAAGTTCATCGATATGTATGCCGGCCGCCTGCGAAATCAGGTATCTTTTATGCTGAGTGCCTGCAACTTCTACATGCCTATCTTCGAAGAAGCTCTCGATGCGTATAATCTGCCATTGGAACTGAAGTATTTACCTATCATCGAATCGGCTCTGAACCCGTCGGCAGTATCACGCGCAGGTGCAGGAGGTTTGTGGCAGTTCATGATAGGAACCGGCAAAATGTACGGGCTGGAATCGAACAGCCTGGTGGACGACCGTCGTGACCCGATAAAGGCAACTTGGGCAGCAGCACGCTACCTGAAAGATCTATATGATATTTATCATGACTGGAATCTTGTGATCGCAGCATACAATTGCGGACCGGGCACCATCAACAAAGCCATCCGCCGTGCAGGAGGAGAAACCGATTATTGGAGCATCTATAACTACTTGCCCAAAGAAACAAGAGGATATGTACCGGCATTTATAGCAGCCAACTATGTAATGACCTATTACTGCGATCATAATATCTGTCCGATGGAAACCGATATTCCGGAAAGCACCGATACGATTCAGGTAAACAAAAACCTTCACTTCCAACAGATTGCCGACTTGTGCAATGTTCCGATGGATCAAATCAGAAGTCTCAATCCACAATACAAAAAAGAGATAATTCCGGGTGAAAGCAAACCTTATACTTTGCGCCTTCCACAAAACGCCGTAAGTTCGTTCATCGATCGCCAGGACACTATTTACGCCCACCGTGCCGACGAATTATTCAAAAACCGACGTACAGTAGCCATTAAAAATGACAGTCCTGCTTCCAGAAGGAAAGGTAGCTCTGCCAAAGCAGGCAATGGTACACCTACATATTATAAAATCAAAAATGGAGACACCTTGGGAGCTATTGCAGCAAAATATGGTGTACGCGTAAAAGATCTTCAAAGTTGGAACGGACTGCGGGGAACTAACATTTCCGCAGGAAAACGTTTGAAAATATACAAATAAATCCCCTTTCGCTTGCCTGATGTTTAAATTTGATTATTTTTGCAGAAAAGGAACGAAAGGACTAAATTATGGACACTGAGAACCAGAAAGAAATAGCTGAAGAGCAAATGATTGAACAAGCTTTTCAAGAATTGCTGAACGATTATCTTGCTACCAAGCACCGTAAACGTATTGAGATTATAACCAAGGCCTTTAATTTTGCCAATCAGGCACATAAAGGCATCAAACGACGCTCCGGGGAGCCTTATATCATGCACCCCATTGCCGTCGCAAAAATCGTATGCAACGAAATCGGGCTTGGTTCGACTTCCATTTGTGCTGCCCTTTTGCACGATGTCGTAGAAGATACCGACTATACGGTAGAAGATATCGAAAACATTTTCGGAGCTAAAATCGCACAAATTGTCGACGGGCTAACTAAAATTTCCGGAGGTATCTTTGGTGACCGCGCTTCGGCACAGGCAGAGAACTTTAAAAAGCTCCTGCTCACCATGTCCGATGACATCCGGGTGATCTTAATCAAAATAGCCGACCGTCTGCACAACATGCGTACCCTCGGCTCTATGTTACCCAACAAACAGTATAAGATCGCAGGCGAAACATTGTATATTTATGCACCTCTTGCCAACCGCCTGGGACTGTATAAGATCAAAACAGAGCTGGAAAACCTCAGTTTCAAATATGAACATCCTGAAGAATATCAGGAAATTGAAGAAAAGCTGAACGCAACAGCGGCCGAACGTGACAAGGTATTTAATGAATTCACCGCCCCGATACGAGAGCAACTGGATAAGATGGGACTAAAATACCGTATCCTGGCACGCGTGAAATCAATCTACTCCATTTGGAACAAAATGCAAACCAAGCATGTTCCCTTTGAAGAAATTTATGACCTGCTGGCTGTACGAATTATCTTCGAACCACGCAATATGGAGGAGGAACTGAATGATTGTTTTGACATCTATGTCTCAATCTCTAAAATCTATAAACCCCACCCCGACCGCCTGCGCGACTGGGTGAGCCACCCGAAAGCCAATGGATACCAGGCACTGCATGTCACCTTGATGGGAAACAACGGACAATGGATCGAGGTCCAGATACGTAGCGAACGGATGAACGATGTGGCCGAACAAGGATTTGCCGCCCACTGGAAATATAAAGAAGGAGGAGGCAGCGAAGATGAAGGTGAATTGGAAAAGTGGCTGCGTACTATTAAAGAAATACTCGACGATCCGCAACCAGACGCCATCGACTTCCTCGATACAATCAAATTGAATTTATTTGCTTCGGAGATTTTTGTCTTCACTCCGAAAGGAGAGCTTAAAACCATGCCACAGAACTCTACTGCGCTGGATTTTGCATTCTCCCTGCACACAGATATAGGAAGCCATTGCATCGGCGCCAAAGTCAATCATAAACTGGTGCCCCTAAGCCATAAATTACAAAGTGGAGATCAGGTGGAGATACTGACATCCAAGTCGCAACGTGTACAGCCACAATGGGAAGTATTTGCCACTACTGCAAGGGCAAGGGCAAAGATTGCAGCTATTCTGCGTAAAGAACGAAAAACCTTCCAGAAAGAAGGAGAAGAATTGTTGAACGAATTCTTTAAGAAAGAAGAGATCCGTCCGGAAGCAGCTGTCATCGAGAAGTTATGCAAACTGCATAACATGAAGAATGAAGAAGAATTCCATGTAGCCATCGGCAACAAAACCATCGTATTGGGAGACGCCGACAAGAATGAACTGAAGGAGAAGCAAAGCAGTAACTGGATGAAGTATCTGACTTTCTCTTTTGGCAACAACAATAAAGACAAACAGCAGGAAGAAAAAGAACCGCAAGAAAAAGAGAAGATTAATACCAAACAGATTCTTAAACTGACGGAAGATGCCCTGCAAAAGAAATATATCATGGCCGAATGTTGTCATCCCATCCCCGGTGACGACGTACTGGGATATATGGATGAAAACGACCGCATCATCATCCATAAACGCCAATGTCCGGTAGCGGCTAAGTTAAAAAGCAGTTATGGCAACCGTATCATTGCCACAGAATGGGATACACACAAGAAACTTTCTTTCCTGGTATATATTTATGTAAAAGGCATAGATAATGTAGGATTACTGAACGAAATCACGCAGGTCATTTCACGCCAACTGAACGTTAATATCCGAAAGTTGGACATGGAGACCAATGACGGCATTTTTGAAGGAAAAGTACAGTTATATGTGCACGATGTGGAAGACGTAAAAGCCATTTGCAACAATTTGCGCAAGATTCCAAATATAAAGTCAGTGACACGTGTAGAAAACTAATGAACCATCAGCGATGAACGATAACAGGAGTGCCAACCTGCGTTCATCGTTCCTCTCCGTTCGTCGTTGAAAATCTATCAAGGGCATTCCTCATTCCAAGCAGTTCTTCTCTAATCTGCTTAAGACGATTGATAATCTCAAAGTTCCGGATTGTTGCCTCTCTATTATCTTTCAATTTTTGGCGGGCTCCGGGTAAAGTCATCCCCCGTTCCTTCACCAAGTGATAAATCAGACGGATGGTTTCTACATCCTCTTTCCGGTATTGGCGTACCCCACGGCTACCCTTTTTAGGGGCAATTTGCGGAAACTCCTTCTCCCAAAAACGAAGCAACGACTCATTGACATCGAACATCTGGGCAACTTCACTGATAGAGTAATATAATTTCAGATCCCTTTCTGTATTTTGCATAATTCTCTTTTTGTTTAGTCAAACACTTTACCGTGGTTGGCGGCTATCTGAATCATACGTTCATAATCTTCCGCACTTAAATCCATGAAGTAATAATTAACCGGATTCACCACTTGCCCCTTGACATGCACTTCGTAATGCAAATGCGGTCCGGTGCTCTTTCCGGTGCTTCCCACTCCGGCAATCACCTCACCGCGTACCACTTTTTTACCCAGTTTAGTACGAAACTCCTGCAAATGAGCATAACGGGTACGATACCCGAAGCCATGATCAATCTCAACAGTATTGCCATAACCGGTCTCCCACCCCATTTTCACCACTGTCCCGTCACCAGTGGCATACACATCCGTCCCGGGATGAGCAGAAAAGTCCATACCGGCATGAAACTTCGTCGTTCCGTAAATAGGGTCGATACGTGTACCATAGCCGGAAGCTGTCTTCCGAAGATCTTTATTAGATATCGGCTGGATGGCAGGAATACACTTTAACATCTGGTCATGATTTTTACACATCGCCACCACGTCGTCAAACGACTTGGATTGTATATAAAGTTGCTTACTCAGCACATCCATCTTCTGAGTCGTATTAACCACCAGTTTTGAGTTGGCCATATCCATCAGTTCTTCATAACGGTTCGTACCGCCATAGCCCGCCTGACGAATGGCCGGTGAAACGGGATCGGCCATAAAAATGACCCTGTAAAGGTTATCATCACGTTGCTGAATGTCCTGAAGCACTCCCATTGCTTCGTCAAGACGACGAGAAAGAACATTATATTGCGCCAAAAGTTGGCTATTCTCTTTCCGCAACTCCTTCTCTGAAGGAGAACCGAAAATCAGTAACAATATAATGAAACTGCCGGCCCCCAGCCCCATCCCGATAAAAAGACGTCGGAGAATGCTCAATGCCCGTTGTCGGACAGTCGGATAAATCCGGTCATAAGTCTGCGTTTGCGGATTATAGATATAGTAAACTTTGCGCATCTTATAAATATTTCGCTTGTTAATACGGCAAAAATAATAAAAACAAGCTATCTTTGCACTGCTTTTTTCAGAATATTAACCTCAACAATAGATATATAGAAGTATGTTGACTGCAAAAGAAACCAGAGATTCGTTTAAGAATTTCTTCGAGTCAAAAGGACATCAGATTGTTCCTTCGGCTCCGATGGTGATTAAAGATGACCCTACCCTGATGTTTACCAATGCAGGGATGAACCAGTTTAAAGATATTATTTTGGGTAACCACCCGGCGAAATACCACAGAGTCGCGGACTCGCAAAAATGTCTTCGCGTAAGCGGAAAGCACAATGACCTTGAAGAAGTGGGACACGATACGTATCATCACACCATGTTCGAAATGCTGGGTAACTGGTCATTCGGCGATTATTTCAAGAAAGAAGCCATCAGCTGGGCATGGGAATATCTGGTAGATGTATTGAAGCTGAACCCGGAACACCTGTATGCCACGGTGTTCGAAGGAAGCCCCGAAGAAGGGCTGGAACGTGATAACGAAGCAGCTTCCATCTGGGAACAATTCCTTCCCAAAGACCATATCATCAACGGCAACAAGCATGATAACTTTTGGGAAATGGGTGATACAGGCCCCTGCGGTCCTTGCTCGGAGATCCACATCGACCTCCGCCCGGCTGAAGAACGTGCTAAGATTTCAGGACGCGATTTGGTGAACCATGATCATCCCCAGGTAATAGAAATCTGGAACCTCGTATTCATGCAATACAACCGCAAGGCCGACAGCAGCCTCGAACCGCTACCGGCAAAAGTTATCGATACCGGTATGGGATTCGAACGTCTTTGCATGGCTTTGCAAGGTAAAACATCCAATTACGACACTGACGTATTCCAGCCACTGATCAAATCAATCGCTCAAATGGCGGGAACAGAATATGGCAAGAATGAACAGAACGACATCGCTATGCGTGTGATTGCCGACCATATCCGTACTATCGCTTTCTCAATCACCGACGGACAATTGCCGTCGAATGCCAAAGCCGGTTATGTGATTCGTCGTATCCTCCGCCGTGCCGTTCGCTACGGATATACATTCCTTGGACAGAAACAAGCGTTTATGTACAAATTGCTTCCGGTTCTGATTGACAGCATGGGTGATGCTTATCCGGAACTGATTGCTCAAAAAGAGTTGATCGAAAAGGTTATCAAAGAAGAAGAAGAATCATTCCTACGCACTTTGGAAACCGGTATCCGCTTGCTCGACAAAACCATGGCGGACACAAAAGCCACCGGAAAAACAGAAATCAGTGGTAAAGACGCCTTTACGCTGTATGATACGTTTGGTTTCCCGCTCGATCTGACAGAACTGATTCTGCGTGAAAACGGCATGACAGTAAACACAGTGGAATTCGACGCCGAAATGCAACAGCAAAAACAACGTGCACGCAACGCCGCTGCCATTGAAACAGGCGACTGGATTATTTTGAAAGAAGGCACAACAGAATTCGTAGGGTATGACTATACAGAATATGAAACCTCTATTCTGCGTTATCGCCAGGTGAAACAGAAAAATCAGACTCTGTACCAAATCGTATTAGACTATACCCCGTTCTATGCAGAAAGCGGTGGTCAGGTAGGTGACACCGGTGTATTGGTAAGTGAGTTCGAAACTATTGAAGTGATCGACACTAAAAAAGAAAACAATCTCCCGATACACATAACAAAAAAACTTCCCGAACATCCGGAGGCTCCGATGATGGCTTGTGTAAACACCGACAAACGTGCAGCTTGTGCAGCCAATCACTCTGCCACTCACTTACTGGACGAAGCGCTCCGTGAAGTATTGGGAGAACATGTTGAACAGAAAGGCTCCTTGGTAACTCCAGATTCTCTGCGTTTCGACTTCTCTCACTTCCAGAAAGTAACGGACGAAGAACTCCGCAAAGTAGAGCATCTGGTAAACGCTAAGATACGTGCCAATGTTCCATTGCAGGAACATCGCAACATCCCTATCGAAGAAGCTAAAGAACTGGGGGCAATCGCCCTGTTCGGTGAGAAGTATGGTGACCACGTACGTGTTATCCAGTTCGGCTCATCCATTGAATTCTGTGGAGGTACTCACGTTGCTGCTACCGGAAACATCGGTATGGTAAAAATTATCTCTGAGAGTTCAGTAGCTGCCGGTGTACGCCGTATCGAAGCATATACCGGAGCCCGCGTAGAAGAAATGCTGGATACGATCCAGGATACTCTGAACGATTTGAAAGCTCTTTTCAACAATGCTCCCGACCTTGGCGTAGCCATTCGTAAGTATATCGATGAAAACGCAGGGCTGAAAAAACAGGTGGAAGACTTTATGAAAGAGAAAGAAGCCGCCGTCAAAGAACGCCTGCTGAAGAATGTACAAGAAATTAACGGCATTAAAGTCATTAAGTTCTGCCTGCCGATGCCTGCGGAAGTAGTGAAGAACATCGCTTTCCAACTCCGTGGCGAAATTACAGAGAACCTGTTCTTTGTAGCCGGAACAGTTGATGCCAACAAGCCAATGCTGACGGTCATGATCAGCGATAATCTGGTTGCAGGCGGATTGAAAGCAGGTAATCTGGTAAAAGAAGCTGCCAAACTGATTCAAGGTGGCGGTGGCGGTCAACCTCACTTTGCGACAGCCGGCGGTAAGAATCCGGACGGACTGAACGCTGCTGTTGAAAAGGTACTGGAACTGGCAGGAATCTAAAAGTCCCGACTCTCCACGAGAAGGGAACCACGCTGTCCGAAAGTTTCCATATAAAGCTGGAAGTCAGATCAAACCTCATAGTCTCCCGAGTAAAGAGCCCGGTATTGTGCCGGGCTCTTTCTATTTCATTCCCCCTTCATCGGACGCAAATATCATAAACTCACTTTATCCAATGGCAAAGCATTATTTACCGACTTCATAAGTATATATCTTATATGGCTCCTGTGTATTCAATGCATACAACCGACCGTCGGGAGAGACAGTAAAATTATCATAGATTTTATCAAATAAAAATCTCTTTTTCAGCTTTCCCTCCCAATCCCATACTTGCAATTCCGGTATTGCTCCTTCACTATATATTACTTTCTCAGTAACTCCTTGATAAAAAAGAACGTAAATTGCATCATCAGTAGCCACAGCCTTGCGCCAATAAGGATACACACTTTGTTCCCTGAACTTTTCATACGTATTATGCCTGTCCGGAATATCCTGCAACCTAATTTCCTGCAACAGCTCTCCCTTTATACTATACTTTCGTATAAGATTATGATACAAATAAAAATCCAATATAACCTTCTTTCCCATTTTTCCCGCTGTAAACTTATAATCGAATTTTGCTTGCTCCATCTTCTCTAAATCCGTAGAAGGATAATCTCCAAAAGGGGTAAATTCCCCTTTAGAATATATGAAATGCTCTTTACCCGAAGCTCCATCCGTTTTACCGCTCATGATATAATGCCCATGATCCAATCGAACCAGCTGATTTATTGCATCCGAAACGGCTATCGGAATATTATTTAGTATACAAATGCCCCTGTTTTCAATCTTGATTTCTCGTTCTATATCAGAATCTAAGATAAAGAAACTGGAATCGGAGCTTGTAAAGTAATCAGCGCGGGGACGAATCAGCTCATTGGGGCCTCCGCCTATATACCCCGATGAAAACTCATACTTCAAGCTGTCTGACGTCCAGAAAGAAAGTGTCGGATTGTTTTTTACCTCAACCAATATCAAGTGATGATCAAAATAAAAAAGTCCGCGCGGATATAAGATATTGGTAGAATCTAAGTCAAATTCACGAAAAGAACAGAGTCTCAACTCCGCATCATTCAAACTTATTTCCTTAAAATGGGGAGAGGAGCAACCTGAACATAATATCATTGGCAATATACATGCCCAAAAACAAATATATTTCATACAATTTCTTTTTGAGGAAGAAAAAGTGTTTTTTGATGTAAATCACCTTTTTCCCGAAATTAGTTTTTCATAGTCCTGTTACTATGGTTGCAATAATAGCAAGAATAACCCGGAAAAGCAAGAATTATCTTTTTTATTCTACTCCCACTACGCGGCTCTTTCATTTACCCCGCCTTCTTCTCATACAAAAAACACGTTTCGATCTTCCATCTTCCACCTTTTAGAATGCATATCGTTGATTGTGAGATGTATATATTGATGGAAGATGCGGTTTTTATACCATTTATCTTCCACCCCCATCTTCCATCTTCCACCCGCTGTTTTAGGGGAAATTTCAGTAGTAACGGTTTGGAAAACAAATGGATATATCCAATTTCTTATCCGTTTATCTCTCTAAAAGCATTTCATTTCCCTTACTCTCTT
>ENA-OURJ01000170-OURJ01000170.1-human-gut-metagenome-genome-assembly--contig:-NODE-170-length-52423-cov-8.41529_pt1 | contig 52423 bp, 40 predicted proteins | sample MGYA00242096_ERZ508981 | MGnify/ENA primary metagenome ERZ508981 (study PRJEB26280, sample SAMEA2531404) | human gut metagenome | biome: human gut; feature: human-associated habitat; material: faeces... | reverse complement strand
TTTTCTATTTTTCGGCAAAAGTATAATAAAATCTATCATTTCCAACTATTATCCCAGAATATTTCACTATTTTGTTCATCAAAATTAATTTTTCGGGATAAAACAAACAAATAATCTGATAATCTGTTGACAAAAGCTAACACTTCAGGAGAAATTGTACAAGTTTCGGACAGAGTCAGAATGCGACGTTCGGCTCTCCGGCAAATCGTACGGCACACATGACAAACAGCCGCTCCACGGCTGCCTCCGGGTATGATAAAGGCACAAAGTTCGGGCAGCTGTTCGTCCAGCTTATCAATCTCGCGCTCGATGCGTTCCACATCTTCCGGGGTAAGGATACTGGCGGCTTTCAGTTGTGTTTTTTCCTGGTCAGTTGCTAGATGTGAACCGATAGAGAATAACTTATGCTGTATACTCAGGATAAAATCCCGGTCTGCCTCATCCAGCAAATACGTATTCAGCCATCCCAGATGGGAATTAAGTTCGTCAATTGTTCCGTATGCTTCCAAACGAATATGGGTCTTCGGAACGCGGCTTCCGCCGACAAGACTGGTAGTTCCTTTGTCACCGGTCTTTGTATATACAAGGCTTTTTTTCATAAACGTCTATTTTTCATCATTACTATATATAAGATTAACGTATAAAGGTGATCAGAAGTTGACGATATAGTGCTGTTTAATCTTTGTTGTATCAAAAAAAAGCAAACCTACATCATACAAGTCAAAAGTGATTCCCACCCGCTCATCATTCTGTAACTGTTTCCAAAGATTTTTCATTGCCTTTGAATAGCAGATACCACGAACGACAAACAAACTTTTCAAAGTCGTTCTCCGGGAACAGATGTTAAAAACTTCTTCCACCAAGTCCGGATTCCGATAGTCATTCAGATACAGAAAGTCTACCGGAGTATCGGCATCCAAAAAGAGTTCCGATAAGTCAGAAGCAAAAAGATACTCAGCCGACGGTTTGGCTGACTGTAGATACAAGGAGGCTGCCGATGGCTGTCCTACTTCTAGGATAGTAGCCGGTTGCACTTTGTTCACCAGGCGGAACAACAGACGGTTGATTCTTGGTATTCCTTTCTCCCACCCCTGTGTTGTGATTCGCTTTTTCTGTTCTGCCTTCAGCAGGTCGTATGCATAATAAGGCATCTTCTCATAAATCACATCTGTGATCAGACTGAAAGCAAAAGGAGAGTGCACGCCATATCCGCAACGGTAGCGGAAACGGGAGAGCCGGATAAAAGGTCTTTTTAGGTAATACAGAGGATTCATAAACCAGTCTTTCATTTTTTTTGTTCGTGACGCAAAGATATATTATTTTATTGAAAAAAGGGCCGGCTCCCGCGGTGGACCGACCCTTTTAATCATTTATTTCAAGTAACTACTGCAGTCTGAATACTACAGGTACAGTATATTTTACTCGAACTTTCTTACCATTCTGCACTCCGGGCTTCCACTTTGGCATTCCACTTATCACACGGATAGCTTCTTTATCCAGGTAAGCATCTACCCCTCGTACAACTGTCGGATTAGTAATCGATCCGTCTTTGTCTACGACAAACTGAACAATTACGCGTCCTTGTGAGCCTATTTCCTGAGACATTGTCGGATATTTGATATGAGTACTCAAATATTTCAGCAATTCTGCCGCACCACCGGGAAATTCGGGCATGACTTCAACACTTACGTGAATAACGTCTTCCACCACTTCTTCTGTTTCCACAACCGGCGGTATCCAAACAACCTTGTAAGGTTCATTCACATTATCCGGCACTACTGAAACGTTATCCGTCACCTCTTCGGTATCATCTACTATTTCGATCCATTCGGATTGCTTGATTTCCGGTGGAGGAGGCGGTTCCAGTTTTTCTTCCGGGAATGTGATTGGAACGAGCTCCGTTACAAAGATGGATTCATCATCAGATGATACTGCCGCAACTCTTACATCATGCTGTGTCCATTCGAACGATACGAACATGAAAGCAAGCGCAACAACCAAACCCATCAACAACCAAGAACCTCTTTGATTCTCAATTGCAGCCTTTTTTGATTTCTTGGCTTCCATAAAAAATGTGTTTAAGTAATTAATAATAGAAAATATATAGTATATACACTACTTTTCGTTTTCTGTCTTAAGCATTACTTAAAGTGCTCTCTAGCTGCAATAAATATAGTATTTTTATGGATAGGATGTAACTTTGCTTCTTGTTTATTTTATTCTTTTTCCTTCTTTTGGATAAAATTTATGAATTAATCCTCATATCGGACGACCTGCCCCCTCCTGTCAACAATTACCCTCGAATACATGTCTTTCAAGGCACACAAGAATAAATCTTTGCTAAGTACAGTAATGTTATGATAAACAGGCGCAGTAAGAGGCTTCCCCTTTTCATCCATCAACCCATATAAATTGTAGCTACCATAACTATAAATTCCGGTAGGCTTCATAATTGTTCCTTCGCCGCCTTCCGTCCTTTCCATCGTGTCATAATCCAGTGAAGTCACATCGTGATAAACATTCTTATTCAGTATCTTCCCATCATAGGCGATCTGCAACTGAACTCCATCCGGTCTGTCTGCCACCAAATAGTCATCTAATAGTTCAATGCTTCTATATTCTGCGGGAACAAGCACTTGCAAGGAGTCATCCAGCACTCCATACCGCTTTCCGTCATTGAATATTCTTTTTCCATATTGCGGATTTTGTATATACTCATAAGACGGTTTCAGCACCCATTCCCCTTTTTTATTGATGATGCCACATTTCCCGGTTGCATCATACATACTGCTATGCCCATCGTGAAACACAAGCCCAACTTGCTTCTTATTATCCTTGGCATAAGGAAACTGAAAATCAATCACAGTCTTTCCTTGATGATCGATAAATCCAACCTTATTATTCAGTACTACAGCTGCCAAGCCTTCGGAGAAGATCCAGGCATGTGTATATTGTGCCGGTATCACATTCGCTCCCGTATAACGGTCAAAATATCCACGTTTGAAGTTCTTGGAATAAACGACTAATGAATCTGTATATGCATCCGCCGCAAACAGCCAGTCAATACCGTCAATCGTGGTTTTTCCGGTAGTCATATTGCGTATACTATATTTCTCGTCGCTGATAAAAGAACGACACCCGCTGCTGTATATATCAGCCAATTGCTCGTCACTCTCATAATGTTCACAGAAGCTGATAGTTAACATAGTGCTAACCCAAAGCAGGCACAATACGGCAATTGAGCCCAGAGCTTTTCCAAAAGTTATCTTTTTCATTTTGTCTTTATATTATTTCTCATCATCAAAAAAATTATCCGCCAAATTATTGCAGTTTTTCGCCAGTTTATCAAAGAAACGCATGCGGCTAGTACTTTCTTTGGCAAACATCTGATTGGTACCACAAGGAGTACTTTCAAAACTCATTACGTTTGTTACTGAGATTGTCGCAGCTACCTTTTCTACATTCTGATTAGCTCCGATATAGGTAAACACCCAACCTACAGCTTTCAATTCTTCAACCATTTTCTTTATCAGTCTTCCATCATATTCCGAAGAGCTATTTTCCTCCCCGTCTGTTATAATCGTAACTAATACCTTATAATCATCAGTTTCAGGTAAAGAATAGCGCAACTTTGTCAATGCCATTCCCATTGCATCATACAAAGGAGTACAGCAATTCGGACGGTAGGTTTCATGCGTTAACTCCGGCACCACATCTACACGGACTTTATCAAATACTGTTCGGATACTATCTGAATTGAATATGACCAATGAAACAAAATGCCGTTGTTCTTCATGCTTCCTTTGCGCAGCAGAAATTGTTTGAATCGTTTCATTAAAACCTGAAATAGTTTGCTTCTCAATGCTGCTCATTGATCCACTCTCATCCAAAATAATTAAATTATAAACTTGTGTACTCATGTTATTTTTATGTTTTTAGTTTATCGGAAAAAATCTACAATCATTTTATCTACAATCCTACATACAAACTTTTCTCCTTTCTTAAAAGAGAATTGTCTCCTTATCTGATTAGGAGTCCCTACAAAGCAACTTGATGACATTCTTCCCTCATCTTTAAATCCTATCTCCACATATACCAGGCAGCATTGTTTATCTTTCACCCCTCTGATATATTGAAATGAAAGAGAATCATAACAATCATCAACTTTTTCATTCTTCTCCAACAGTTTTACTTCTCTCTCGGTTATAGTCCCTTTCATATCTTGTACTACAATCTCAAGAAGTCTGTTATTCAATCGAGACATAAGTTCACAAAGATGGGAGTAGTCAAAATCACTTTTTTTTCTACGCTGTTCTTCCTGTTTACGCTCCCATTCCTCTCTCTTCTTTTCCCGTTCAGGAGTCAGTTCCACTATCCAATAGGTATCTCTCAACTCTTCGCACTGATCTAATACAGACCTCTCACTGGCTTTCAACGCTTTATTGGCTTTTTCCCGAGTTTCAAAAGTGCCTACCAGATAATTCTCTCGGGCAAAAGTATCTTCACCCCACACTTCATACATTACCTTATTATTCATAATTCCTCCTTGCCATTAAATACTTGGATATTTTTCTTTCAATTTTTTCATAAAAGGCTTGGTTATCTGTAAAGTATCCGCCTCATCAAACGGTGGAAGCAACACGCAATTATTATCCTTTATCAGGATCAGATATCTCACATTAATGATGAATGACTGACTAACCTGAACTAGGTGAGGATGATAACTCAGTATCTTTTGCGAATTTGTATTCCTTTTCAACATCAGAGTATGTTTGTCACACAAGACGGCTTCCCATTGCTTACTTTTGGAGTTATAGCGAAAATAACCAATGTGTCCCAAACGGATCAGTTGCAAATTACCAGTCATTGTAGCAGATAAAAAGATATTGTCCTGATCTCCGGCAATATCAATGTGGTTCCAATCGTCCATGTTCAATTCATTTTAATTCGGTTATACATTCTTATATTACCATTGTAAATACTTAAAAACTCTTTTATAGCCCGGTGTTTAATATTATAGATATTATCCACAGTTTTATTCCATTTTCGGGCAACTTCCTCAGGAGAATATCCCTCAATGATCATTAACCTCAGAATATCCGCATAACGTTCGTTTTTCATCAGAGACATTACCCGTTTCACATCTATAGCTATTTCAATATTCAATTCTGTATTATACGTATTTTTACAGGAACTTATCAACTCCTCTTCAGAATCCTTCTCCATCAAAACCATCTTCTTTTTATAGAAAAAATGCCATGACACGACAGAGAGCCACGTTTTCAGATGACAATCATTTACCCCCGAAAAAGAATCCAGTCTTTTCCAGTTTCCAGCATTGAGTTCCAGATATAGCTCGTTCACAAGTTCATCATATCCGACTTTACCATTGTAAAGTGAATACTTGATTTCATTCAATAAAAAATAGCATTCTTTATAAAAGAATTGATGAGTTACCCTGTTATCCAGATTTTTAAGACCATAGATATAGTCATTATCACTTAATAAAGGACTTTTAGTAGTATACGATTTCATAATGGTAAACCTTTAATTTACCACTTAATGTATTTTATACCTTCAAAGTAACCCTACTTTGGAAGAAAAATGTATTATTTTCTATTTTTTAGTGTCAGTCCAGCATAATAAAGCCTGCCCAGTAGAAAGGTTCAGGATAAGTTTGCCGTATGAATGCTTTTGCATCTTCAAAAGCCTTTCTCTTATTCCAGCCGTTTTCTGTCAGATTTCTGTAAAAATGCACCATAAATTCTTTGGTAGTCCAATCACTCACTCCCCATAAACTCATCACCAAAGTTTGCACACCGGCTTTCTTAAAAGCACGTTGTAGTCCAAAAACTCCTTCGGGGTTGATACTGCCCAGTCCCGTATCACAAGCAGACAAAACGACCAAATCCGCACCTTTCAAATTCAAACGGGAAATATCATCTGCAGTCATAATGCCATCTAAAACACCTTCCGGTAGTATGATTCCCTTCCACCCTGCATTACCACCGGACATAATCACACCGGATAACAACATTGCATTCTGATATCCTGCCAACCTTGACACATTCTCCGCATCCGTCGGAGTATAGTAGAAGCCATGTGTAGCCAAATGAATAATTTGAGGTGCCCGCCCATCCAAATGAAAGAAAGATTCCTCAGTGCCTTGAGTTCCGGTATAAACAGTCGTATCTATCCGGCAGTCTCCCAACAAATCAGCAATGCTATTTATCTCCTCTTGGGTCATAGGAAGATAGCGGTAAACAGAATCACTGACCATGGCTCCACTACGCAACGCAAAAAGTCGGGATATATCATATTTCTTACTTTCCGCATCCATAACGGACAAATCGACATCATAATATAACCCTCCGTACAAAACCGCACTTGTATGTCCAGTATGTTGTAATTCTCGCCTGCAGATTTCTCTGGTAGAAGACAATCGTATAAAATGATACTGATCTCCCAATATAGAATCAGAAGTAACAGCAACAGATTCAAGAGATAGCTGATGTAAAGTACCAGCCGGAACATAATAAACGGTCTCACCCAAATGAATATAATGAGACAGTGATTTCCAACAAAGCTTCAACAAAGATTGAGAATAAGGGAGATGATAAAGACGGTCTGTTATATTATTTACAGTATTATATAATGAGTCCAATTGATTCTGATTAAAAAGCGGAACCAATAAGGGATATTCCCACTCTTTCCTTAAAACATAAGCTGCATAACAATGAACGGAATCTAATCTAAAATCCGTAAAGTCAATGGCAACCTCACCTTCTTTCAAAGCATTTTTTATATCCTCATATTGCGTATTCAAGAACTGGGTATAGTTTCCATAAAAAGAGCACTTGCTTGCCAATTGTTTATCAATCAGATCAATCTGAGAATAAAGTTCATTGGCGCTCTCTGTCCCCTTACCTGTAGTGCGCTCTACTTCAGCCAATCGACTTTGCAACAGTAACATTTTATTATACAGTGTCAAGTCTTCTTCAGTGCCACTCTGCCGTAATAAATTCCTCATAGACCTTTCAGACTCCAATAACAATCCTTTCGAAAAGACCAATGCATTATATGCATCGCAGGCAAAAGATTCCTGCTTTACTCCTGTTTTTACAGCATAAGCAGTCATATTCCATAATATATCAGAAAGGTCATTCCAGTATTTAGTTCTGGCGTTCGTTGGCAAATATCTTAATTGCTTTTTAATAAGCTCTTTCAATAAAAATGCAGCCTGCCTGTAATCTTTGTATCCATCTTGCTTTTCATTAGTGAATCCCTCGATGTTAGCTAAATAGTAAAGTGAATTTGCATACTCCACAGACTGATCTCCATATTTAGATTTACACAAAACTGAATAATGGGAATATTTTTTTTTAGCGACAGCAAAATCTCTTTTATGATACCAACAATTAGCTATAGCCAGCAAAATATGCATTCTACTATTACTATCTTCCGGATAACGGACAGATAGCAAACTGTCTGCATATTTATAATCTGCTATTGCCAAGTCGTATTCATCAAAGTTAGCATATAATAAACCTCTCTGCACATAATGCCCGGCAATCGTTTCCATAGACACCGACTTCAACTGATGGCTCAAGAATAAGGAATCCATACAGCAAAAAGCACTATCCTTTAATCCCATTTTCTGATAAATATATGCACGATTCAGGTAAGGAGAATAACGATTAGCTGACGCAAGACTAAACTCTGAAGCATAACAAGCCAAACACTGAGTGTTATATTTTAATGCGTCATCATATCTTTTCTGTGCTATCTTCAGATCGCATAAGCGTAAACTGGTAATAAATAACTGGCTATTTCTTACCCCTTCCTGCAAACTGGGAATCAGACTTAAATTCTTTAAATAAAATGATTCTGCCAGTGCATCATTTCCCCACATTTTTTGTGCATTGTCCCCTCTTTCATAATTCAATTCCATCTGAATATTGACATCATTAACGTTTGACATCAAAGAATCCAGCCTAAGTGACAATTGCACATATTCCTCCCACTCTCCAAGCTCTTTCAATACACCACTTTGTCCTTTCAAGGCATCAATCCACATAAGTGTATCAGGTATTTGCCGGGCAATGTTCACCACCTCGTTATATCTTTCCATAGCCTCATCAGCCGAATAGAATCTTTTTTCTATCTCAGCCATTTGCTTTAATACGGACATCTCATCTCCCTTATCAGAAATCTCCTGAAAAGATTTACGTGCTTCTATAAAACATTGGTATGCTTCTTTATTCTTATTCTGCAGTTTAAGAACACAACCTTCAAAGTACCAGCTCAATCCTATTTTCTGTATGCTTTTTATACGCATCTCGCCTGTAGCAAACGCCAAACCTTGCTGCAATACACTTCTCGCCTTTTCGTAATCACGCTTTAATATCAGTTCCAAAGCACGTGAATAGTAAGTCGAGTCCGACTGCACTTCAGTATACTGCCGGGCATTTACTCCGACAGTCGCCATTATGAACAATATGTAAGTCACCAAACGTCTCATCTTATCATCTTTATCTAAACAACACCCATAATGAATCCGCCTTATCGCGATAATCGCCTTTCTGCAATCTATACTGTTCTAACGATTCACGGACCTCATGATATTTTTTTTGTCCAATTAATGTCTGGATACGTAACCACTCTAACTGATAGAGAACAATAGAGTCACATTCATGTACATAAACATCTTCCTCTGTCTTTATATTTTTGGATTGTACCAGAGAGTCTTCACTCCTATATACATTTCTTAAAGAATCTATTAAAATCAAAGCTCCCCCATATTGGCTATCATTCAATAACTTCACAACATCCTGAGTATGTGTTCCTCCCCGTTCGTATAGCCCCAAGTCAGTTGGGATAGTTACGGGGATAGACAAATGATCATCTCCTACACGAAGAAAAAAAACAGCCAATACCAAACAAGCAGCCAAAACAGATACGATTCTTCCAATCTTGTAAACCTTGTTTCGTTTAGACCGTACTGCATCCAGTGCAGCCAAATGCTCTTTCATTGCACGTGTTTCAACTGCATCTATTATATCTTTCATCAATTCTACTTGCTGACGTAAAGCATCATCTCCTGCTAATATATTCTCAAAGGCATTCTTCTCACGGTCCGTCATTTCCCCGCGTAGATAGCGATCTATTTTATTTAAAGTTTCCTCTTTCATATATATAAGGTTTCAAGTTATGCATGCAGAACTTCTCTTCAATACGCTTCTGTAATTGCTCCATACATTTATATTTTCGTGTTTTCAATGCATCCTTGCTTGTATAATTGTCAGATATCTCCATGATTTCATCATAATTCTTTTGCTCGTAATAGAAAAGTGAAATAATCTTGTAGCAAGAGGCAGGCAAACCTTTCACACACTCTGCAACAATCTTTGATTTCAACTCCTCTATATAAGTCGTTCTATCTACATCGTCCACTTTGTCATTCAGAAGTTGTTCCATATACTGCAAGCCTACTTCTTTTTTTCTAAGATACTGGTTATAATCATTTTTAGTTATATCCATCAGATAAGTTCGCAAACTGCATTTCAATGGATTTATCTCTCCAAGCGCATTCATCTTGTAAATTTGATTATCTTTCACGAAAATAGAACAACGACAGATCTCTTTCCAAAGTTTGATAAAAGCTTCCTGAAAGAAATCGGCTTCCTGATTTTCTTCCTGAAACAATTTCTTATAAGTCTTACAATAATAATCTCGGCAAAAAGTGTAGAAGTGATCAATTACTTTCTTATTACCGCTATAAATTTCCTGAATATAAAATTCATCCGTATATGATGATGTAAATCTCAACATTATCTTTCTCCTCCAAATATATTTGCTATCTCATATTTCAACTGCCCCGTCAAGACAGGGGTTTGCGGCAAACTTCTCCGATTCTCGTCCATAAATAGTTTTATACACTGGATTAATTGGTCATTAGACAAACTGGCTAATATCTCTCTATATTTATATAAACCATAACTCAATTTTCCATATCCATTTGGTAATTCGGTATTAGATTGATAACTCTTACAAGCACTCAACGTCAGCCAGTATTCCGGAGCCTTTTCTTTCTTAACAACGAGAGACGCATCAACTGGAATCACAAATACTCTTTCCGTCCCTCTTACGCATTCTTTATTTATATCTCTGGACGAATCTCCGCTATGACAAGCATCTACTGATACCAACAAATGTCCGGAGTCTCCAATTCTATTGCGTATATCCGTCAGTAGTATGCCTATCTCATCATCTACCAAGTGTTTCTCTCCACGGTCCTTATCTCCATATTGTAAATAGCCATCGTATGGTATCCAGGCTTCATCCAGTCCATCCTCCTCGTCTCCATCCCAATCTGTCATCCGCTGACCATGCCCTGAGAAATGAATATATATAATATCACTAGACAAACACCGTTTGGCTAGTTTCTTTAATTCAGATATTATTTGTTTCTTGGTAGCCTGTTGGTTTATCAACGTTTTTATATCACTATACTTATACTGTTTCAGCATTTCCACAATAATAGGGACATCTTTATCACCATGAATGGTAGACCACTTAGTGTCTTCATATTCACCCAAGCCAATCACCAATGCCCTCTTATTCTGTGCTTGCAAAGACAGAAAGAAAAACATACCGAATATCACTATTAATATTTTCAGCTTCATGCTCCAAACTATTCCAGACTTAATTCATATTCCAACCCTTACTTTTAAAGACGGCTTTACAAGAAGAACAAAAATCATCTAACTGAGAAAATCGATTCTGACCTTCCGCATCATGCATGATGCAATTTTCCACTTTACAATGCGATAAACCTTCTACATGTCCTAGCTCGTGTAACATCAACTTCCTCAAATGCTCTGTGCGTTTTGATGGTATACGGAGTCGACAAGTGGATATTATAGCAGCCCTTTTATTCAAATAGCTTAATCCCATCACTCCCCAATTCTCATGTTCTTTGTATTTCAAGCTGATATCCTTTGTCGTCATTCCTAGAACCATATCATTATTAGGTTGTAAAGCCATCATTGTATTCAACAACTTAGCTGCCAGATATCTGTTTCTAGGCGCATAATAGGCTGAATCCGGCAAGGATATTTGCCCAGCATAATGTACTGAAGGATATAGTTCTTGAAGTTCTTTAATCATCTGTTTTCCCAAGTCGACAGGAAAATCACCGAAAAGATAAACATGAATAGTCCGTGGTTTATCTCTTAGCTCTATCTGACTAACGGCTGTTTCATTAGTCTTCATGACATCTTGCTTGGTATTACCTCCACAAGAAGTAAATAACGCTACGCAACATAATATACTTAAAAAAATATTTTTCATCATTCCGGACTATTTAATTCTCATTACTTGCCTTCCTTAAAGCTTCCCTAGCCCACTCTAATCTAGTTTTACCTTTATTTCTAGCCTCATCTGCCCATCTCGTACGTGTCCGAGCCTTATCCAAGGCATCCTTAGCCCATCGTTGATAGGTAGCAACTTTATCCAGATCATTTTTTCCCGCATAATATTCAGCATCTTTCAAGTATTTCTGTGCCTGATTATTATAATACCGAGCATCACGCTCATAACCTTCAGCCTGATTAAAATAGAACCTAGCTTCACGTTGATAACTTTCTGCTTGTTTCAAATAATAATCTCGACTCAACGGAAAAACGATCAAATTCATCCCGCAAAGGAATAATCCCAATAATAGAAAACGTTTCATAATAGATACTTCTTTTAGTTTACAATCTAACATCCTAGAGTATCCAATATATAGATTTCTAACAAAGGAAACCAACATTTATATTATCATAACCATATACCTAACACACCCAATAAGGAAATGATTCCAGAAATTACAATTACAATACCAATTATATTCAAACACAATTGGACAAATGAACGTGCTTTAGCTGTCCCAAATTCAATCCAACCAGGTACTATTCTCCAAATAAATAGTCCTAAAATAATTTTAACTACTGCGACTATCATTTTTTTAAGTATTAAAAATGTATTTATTAATCTATCATTTTATCCCAGTCCCGCCACAAAAGGAACATTCAGACTTACCTTGTCCATTACAGGACACACAGTCCAACCTCTGGGGATTTCCATAAAGATCTATTCCAAGAAAGATCGAACCTTGTCCAAAACAAGCAAAACAAGTAACTTCACCAGTACCATTACATTGACGACACTTTCCCTCTTGTTCAAAGAAAATAATCTGTTTTTGCTGGTCAACTGATATAGTTATATAACCTGAACGTGAAAAATCCGAGTTTGAATCAAATTTTACAAATAAATATCCCTCATGAGCAGATACATTGCAATAATCAGGGCACTGAACATTGAAATCATCTCCGTCCGTATCCATATTGATTGTAAATTTTGAGGTACTACGTTTGGCCACTAAGCGAGTTTCTGATAATTTCAAATAGGTAGCATGCCCATATTGCCCTACTGCAACTTGCAAATTACATTTTCCTGACACAAACGTAATCCAATCTTCTCGGTCTTCTGATGATAAGTTCCTCCTACAGGTAATATTCAAATGCATGTCTTCCTTATCAATATCACACCAATCGGGATAGTGCGTGACTTTCCACCTACGACCATCCGTATCAATATCAAGTCTTGTTGTGCCACCCGATTTTAAAAAAGCAACTTGTTTTTCAGACACAACAAGATATGTCGTCTTATCCTCACCAATATAGCCCAATCTCTGAAAAACAATCAATAGCACAATTACAATCATCAAAGGCCATATCCACCATTTTTTTGAGAATGTGTTTCTATGTTTATCAGGCTCCTGCTCTAGAAAATCCTTACCACATTTTGCACAGAACTTTGCTCCATCCTTATTTTCAAAACCACAATCTAAACACTTTTTCATTCTTCAACCGTATTATATTGTTTCACCTCATCCAACCCCATATTAATCAATATCAATACAACGACCCATACTGCCAATGTCAAGACACAAGGTATAAGATAAATATCAGAACCTATATTTAAAGGCATATCCCATACAGCATGCAATACAACAGGAATAAAGAATATTCTCCAAAATCTCTTATTCAAGAAAACTTCAAATGTTAAAGCCTTATTACCTTTCGCTATCATAATAGCAGCTCCCGAGATTGCAGCCCAAGTAATATGTCCTCCCGGTGCTAAGAAACCTCTTAAATAGATGTTATCCATCATCATATCCAATCCATAGCCGTTTACTAAAATATTGAAAGCATATCCAGATGATTCAAATGCAGCAAATCCGGCACCCACTGATGCACCTATAAGTAATCCGTTAAGAATAAAATTACAACTGAGTAGTCTTTTTATAAAAAAATATACTATAATAACCTTTCCTACTTCTTCAATAATTCCAATCATACATGCACCTGCAAAATCCATTTCACCAAAGCCTATTATGGAAAATAGAAAGAGAGTAGCAACCAAGGAAGCACAGCCTCCAACTAAAAGTGTCTTAACAATATAATAAACACTTATATTTCGGAAAGCATTTACCTCAAGAAAAAAGATTAAAGTCGTTAGCGGTACCGTAAATGCTCCTACAGCAATCATCCCAGGAATAACATTCGTATTATTAAAGAAATCCCAGCAAACTCTCAACAAAATGAACGTCAATACAAAAATAAAGAAGACACGACTATAAAGCCATGGTCTAGGCCAAGTAGCCGAAACCTCAGATAATAATGGAGTAGTCTTTTTTGTTCCACAAATAAAAATATCCTCGGCTTCATCCACAGAATGTGATTTAAATACATCCGTAAATAAGTCTTTCCAGTTCAAGTTTACAGAATTGGTATTACCAACATATTCATTAAGAGAGTCTATGATAGACCCCTTCTCATCTACCAAATTTGTAATAGGTTGACTATTTCCAGCATCAACATTTCTTCCACAAGAGTCACAGAACTTATCTATATCAGAAAGTAGGTTACCACAATTTGAACAATATTTCATATAACAAGGATCACTAAATTATTCAACGATATAAGATCTCACTATAAAACAATACAACGCAACAAAATATGCCACCAAAGAAACAAAGATTAACTTGTCAATTGTCCATTTCCAACAACCGTAAAGTTGGCTTATTTAATAGACTCAAAATGAAAGTATAAAAACCATGATCATACTAATTTATTTTTTTCCAAGACCATTTGCCTCCTATACACGGATAAGAATCTCTTCTCGAACTACAATCATAGTATTTACCACCAGGGTATGCTGCCTGCCAATCTAAATTCAACCATTTTCTATTTCCATCTTGACGTATGCAAAGTGATGATATATCATATTCTGAAAAATAATTTCTAATTTGTTCCAAAACATCAGAGGTATTGAACTCAGATATATCGACTTCTGTAAAAGCATGTCCACCCGATGGATTATCTCCTGTATTTACGCATACATTAGCACCAACAGCTAATAAACATGATGCCATAAGAACAGAAAAGTCGTCACAATCTCCAGTTAAAGAAGCAGCAATAGTTTCAGAAGCACGTGCCACGTATTCATGGCCATTGGGGTCATTCACATACTTCCATTTTTTATAGCAATAATCAAAAATTTCACATATTTGACCAGGATTAAAATTACCTTCTGAACGGCCAGCTAATTGATTTGCAAAACTTTTGGTATATGGCAAATCATAATCACATGCTTCATCCAACATTTGCAAATTTAGATTGCCATCAGTATACCATGCACTATGTTTTCTTTCTCCAGATGGTGTATAATTAGGTAATTTCAAATCATCCTCACTATAATTTATAGTTGGGACTGGCGTAGGAGTTGGTGGTGTGACAACTAATTCTTTTCCTTTCGCAACATACCTACGAAATACATTCAGACTATCTTTACAGTTTTCCACAAGTGTTGATTTCCCTTGTTTCAAAATTGTTGAATTTATACATTCATACTCATATTGGGGAATAAGAACATAAGCATATACAACAGATGATTTATCTAGTCTACTTAATTCAAAAGGAGCTGTGTAATCAGGTATTATCTCAACTTTCTTACCAATTAAACCCTCCAATTCCTCTTTTCCTTCTTGCGTACTAGAAACACCTAAAAGTTTAACAGTTATTCCATTAGATAAAATTATAGTATTACCATCCTCTACAATGCGAATCGTCATTGAATTGGATGGCCAAACAAAGACCGCTATTAATATTATTAATAGCATAAAAATTAGAACACTCTTTCCATTTAATCTCATATGATTTTATTTAATACATGTAACCAAACATTTCTTTACTACTTTCCAATAACTCCCATCTTCTAAAGTCAAAATTCCATAGTTTTCTTTTTCCACTTCAAAAGATTCGCAATCTAATAAGTCTGTATCCATATCGCACACTGGCATAAATAAAGAAGTCAAACTGTTCTTAAAACGTACTATTTTTTCTTCTAAAGGATAATACAATGCAGTATTTCCATCAATAAGTTCAATTACATAAAGTGAACGAATCCCCTTTTCCTCTGTAATATCATCAATCTCGAATCCGCAGCCTGCAGGTTGCCCACAATATCTAATCTGAGAAGAAAAAGGCTCAGAGGCATTGTTTTCTTCTGCAAAAGAGACTTCTGAAGAAACATTTTTAGTATCATTCTCAACTTGCAACATTCCCCAACTCTGTTTCTGCATTCTATCAACTCCATCATCACTACTTGTAGATATGCACTCTTGCTCCTTTAATCTCAAATTATCAACAGATATAGAATCCTCAATCTTCAATAATATTCTTTCAAAACGATCAAAACGATCACATAATCCATTTATCATATCACTGAGTATCGTTATGCGCTCTTCTAAAGACAAGTTTTCTGATTCATCAAATATATTTTTCATTGAATAATAATTTAGATGCGAAGAATGGTGCAAATGCACCACCTTCGCAAAGTGCAATAATTACACTACATAATAATCACTTACTTTTATTATCATAATTATCCTTTAAATCAAATGACAACTTCTGCATAACCAAAGCTACATATTGAAAGAATAAGGAGTCTGACAACACACCATTATCACTAATGCGCAAGTGACTATCACCACTGACATAATCCACAGCCTTAATTACCTTATCCTTTTCCAACACCGGAGAAGCTGTAGTATAAACAATTTTATAGAACATTTCAATGAAGGTCTTAATATTTACCTTAATAGCTTCTTTATAGTCTCCATCAAAAGAAACCTGAGCACCACCTTCACCTACTTTCACATCAAAAACAGTACTCGCGTCACCAAGCATAACAACCTGATCCGCAGTAGCACTTGCATTAGTCGCAAGCTGTCCTTTACAATATCCCTTTAAAGCTCCATGTACAGTTGCGGCCTTAGGATTTTTAGGATTTATGATTTGCATATCAGTAGCAGCACTTGCTATTATTGCACTGTTTTCACTACTTTCATAGACATATTGGAATATGTTGCGAATCATATCTTTATATCCACTATTTAGCACAAACAATTTAGATCCATTACCAGTCAAAAATACTGAAACGGGCATCTCATTTGGCGATTTTACTCTACAAAGCTGTGCTATGTGGTATATAAGTGCTGCATTGTGCATTAATAACATAAACTTAGGTCCTGCATTGTCAAATATCTTACGAAAATTATTAAAATCCTTTGCGAATCCATAGTTCATTAGTGTACTAATAGCATCGTCCTTAGATATTTTCTTAGTTTTGCTTGTGCCTTGTTCATAATTAAATATATCTTGTTTGCTAACGAAATGCTTAAGGATAGTACCATTCATCGCATTTGGTTCCACAGTATTAAGACCACCATCCAAATATAAAGCATTTCCAGCAAAACCAAATGAAGAAATAAACATTGGTTTTTTATTCTTATACCCAATAATATCAGTAGAACCTCCCCCAATATCCGCCAACAATGTAAGATGATCCACTGTTGCAGGATTATTCAAACATTCGAAAATAGGAGAACGAGATTCATTCGTGTAATGAACATAATTTTCAATATCACTGTCTTTAACTAATGGATTAATAATTTTCTTATAGCCCTCATTCCACGTATCTATATAATCCTGAACTAATTGCGGAGAAAATGACAAAGGATACGACCAAAGAATATGTGTATTTTCCAGACTATATCCTTTAGATACAAGATGGCTGCGAACGATAAACAAAAGTTCAGAAACAAATGCTTTAAAACAAGCTTTTGCAAATTTATCTGTTTTAAAGTCTCCATCTTCGTTCTTTTTATAAAACCACTTAAACCTACTACCATCCTTAATAAGATCATGATAGTTCTTCTGCTGACTTTGACGAGTACCGCGTTCGTAATAAGCAAAAGGAATAGCGCAATGCAATAATGGTATAAGTTCTTCATTATAAACAACTTCCACACGTTTTGCGTTTTTTCTAAGGAAATTGATAACAGTAGGAATAGGGAAGCAATAACTTTCATTTTCAAGATTTGGATCTACTCGCGAAGGAATAAACTCACAGAGTTGACTATCAAGCCATTCATCTGAAGGTTTTGCATCCTGCCGGTCGGAAGTACGTAAATACAAATCTTCCCGATTCTTTTCTGGAGCATTAGGATCATCCTTCTTTTCGCACTTTTTATTCATAAACGTCAGTTCATTCCATTCCTTATTATTTTTTTCAACTTTATGATTGGTACAAATCTCCTCGACATCAGGAACATCGCCACTATCTTCGTCACCAATCGGTTGATAAGTATAGGCAATATAAGTATTTGAAGTACCAAGATCTATACCAACATTAATAGTACCTGGAATATCATGAACAATTCTTAACTTAGGGACTATAAGCGAGGTACCTTTACCTTCGACAGAAAGCTCAGCAAATTCTAAACCATCCTTAGTTTCTAAATGATGGTATTCACAATTGACTGGCAACTCTTCTTGATTGGTATTTATATCATTGGTCTTGTTACATTTACATTCCGTCGCAAGAAATTTTTGAATTTCACCATTATCATCTCTCTTATAAAATGTTATATTATATTGCTCTTCAAAACTATTATAAAATAAAACCTTATAAATATTTTGGTTTTGATTAGACTTTACAAATGGATAAATGCCAAACGCAAAAGGTTTCATAGCTTCCCCATTTACAATAATGCCATTAGGAAATTTTTTATCTCCTACATTATATTCACGCCGGAGTACAACATGACCTCCATTAGCAAGATCCACTTTTAATGTAACGACATAAACATTCTCCTCACGACGAATAATAGTCATATTATCAACAAGATTGTCTATTGTAAAAAAGTCCAGTGCAAGTCGTTTTATAGGCAATAAACAGCGACGTCTCATCTGTCCGTCTACAGTCTTGTCTTGATAAGGAACTATTAAGTAGTTTTCATTAATTTCATATGTGAGAACATAGAGGGCATCAGACAACAAGTCATTAGCTCCAATCCAACGAGTAAATTGGCCTGTTTTTGAGGGAAAACGACGTTCAGTAAGATCAGTGAAATCATCTGGATGGATAGTCAATTCTACTGGCGTCTTTAAATAAAGTAAATACTTAATATATGAACAATCCAAGCCGTCCGGCCGTATAAATAAATCATCTGTCCCCGCAACCTTTTGAAGTGGGTGCACCCCAATATTGAACTTCTTGTATTCTGGAACATCAACAAAACGGATCGTATCTAATTTTGTTTTAGTAATTGACTCAAAGGTATTATCTAAAGACAAAAAAAGATTGGTGAATATATCCTTCAATCCAGTATATTTTAACAGAAGATACAAAAACTCCCTAAATTTTAAATCCCGTTCATCCAAAACCCTCCATGTAGTAGGATCCTTTGAAAGAATTTTTCTTTCATTAATTATAATGTTCGCTGAATCAAGATCACAGTCTGACTTTGCCGAGAAGCCTGTAAATGGAGAAGTAGAAGCAAAAGTCTTACTATTATATTTGAGAATATAAAGTGATGAAAAATCGAAGGAGTAGCTTGCTACATTCTTATCTGCTATCACTTTCTTATATTCATTTCTAAAAAGATCCAATGTAGCAATATATCTACCAAGTGAATTCAAGTTATCGTCCCCGTCATATAAGATGTCATGAACATCTGTTTTAGTACTATTAGTACTTATAAGTTCTATTTTTTGAAGTGTGATCCCTAACTCCTTCAGATCGTATTCATCTGAATGAAAAAGGAGTTCAAAAATATCGAGACAATGTGACATTGCACGCTTGTAGTCAGCAGACACTTTTCGTACTGCTTTTTTTGTTTTTGTCATAACCCCGGAACCACAATTGTATTCCTGGAAAGCCAGATCAGTTATGTGCATACGAGCATAAGGAGAAGGAATAGAAGTAATTCTTCCTGTATCTTCACTCACACTCATATGTTCCGGATTGTTAAAATAGGCTTTATTATAAGGATTGTAATTACCACCTTCCTTAGAGCTATATTCAACAAAATCTCTATTAGTCGCAGAAACAGATTCTTCCGCATTCATTCCAAATATATAATCTTTCATATTTATATCTTAATTAAAGAGTGACTATTAGATTGATATACAATTATTTCTAATAATGTTATCCAAGGCATCAGATATGATTTGCAGCATTATTGGTAACTTCTTTGCATCATCTATTTTTTGAGCATCTTCAGGTCTACCTTTAGGGTATATCTTTTTATATGCAGCTTCTAAAAATTCCGCAACATTAGCAGATACAGGAACATTTTCTGGTGTAGAAAAAGGATATTTCTTTTTCGTTGTAATCTTAGCTATACCATTATTAGTATTTGCATAAAACTTACTTGTTATATCAGCATCTGTAGCTTCTGCGGTCTCATTGTAGAAAAGAAATTTTCGTTTTGCTCCAGCACGTCCTAACTGTTCTACCCACTCCATCCATTCCTGAATAAGATAATTTACCCCCCATGAATATTCAAAAGTATCTACCTTGTCCTTATTGCAGACTGATAAACGCATAGCTTCAGTAAATCCAATATTTCTCACATAGTTTTTGTTCTCAGCAATAGCCCATTTAAGAAAATTATCATTTGTAAATATTTGTTTCATCATCTCAAATTTCGCCAAAGCCTTGCCTAAATTTGAATTACGAATTCCAGAGAAATTAGTTGGTATTCTATCCCCTCCAGCTTCATTGAACCCCCAAACCGGTGATTTATAGACTACAGATGTAGGGCGTTCTTTTACATTAGAAAAATCTATAATAGAAAGAGCAGACATCAATTCTACAATATGAGCAGGATTCTCCTGTTTTTCTCCTCCTACATAATGTTCGTACACATCTTTTGATGAACCATCCCCAACATAATAAAGATAATCCATATCTCTCATGTACTCATCATAATACATGAGCGCAGCGCGAGTCTTTACATCAAACGAGTCTGAATTTACATCCCATTTTGTAGTATCAATAATTCCTGTAGACTTATCTTTTGATTCTATAGAAAAATAGGGTAGTATAGCAACCCCACCAAGCAATGGCTTACGCGCTGCATCTATTGCGTTAAATGTATTTATAATCAACGGGAAACCAGCAGCTCCAGTACCACCGAACAATGAACCTATAACAATAACTCCATCGTCTGCAGTTATACTATCACTAATTGTCCCAAATGAAGGATCACCTAATGAAAGACTATTTAACACAACGCTACCTATATTAGGATTTCCGACAAAGCCTACATTCAATGGCATCTGCAAGTCATCTTGCGTGAATAGCAGGTCTCTTTCCTCTGCAATATCAGAAAATATAGATCTATCCGTATCCACAGAACCTATGATTGTCTGAAGATTACCGATAGCACTTCCTGTCTTATTCAAAATAATTGGCTCACTTATCGAAGTCTTAAAAAAACTGGGCCAATTATCAGAAGCATTTGACACATTTTGATATACAGTATTGGCTCCCATCTTTCCCCCTGCTTTGGGATTTGAATTATAATATTTAATCAAATCTAAACATTTAAGAAGGGCATTTGATTTTTCATCATTATCGACGAAAACTGGTATAATTTGGTTAACTTCAGCTTTAACGCCAGAGGCTAGTGTTAGAATTAAAGATCTCATAACACGTTCACCACTTCCACCAACAGCAAAAACATATAAATTATTCATCTTAATACATTAGTTTTTTAAAATAGATAGTAAATCAATATCACCTGCTTTTGAATAGCCCTTCATTATCAAAGAACAAACTTCGAAAAATGCAGTATAATATATAACATCAATAAGGCATAGTTTTACCATATTGAAAGAAGATAGTACATTTACGTCAACAACGAGTTGCATGCCTACATAGTTAATAACTACAAGGCATATATACCCCATAATCCATGTTATTACATAATTTTTTTTCGTAGCATTTTGTATGTTCGAAGCTATTACATAATAAAACACTCCTGATGTAAGAATACTCAAGATGACAAGAAAGAAAAAGCAATATTCCATGCCATGCCCTCCTTTTATACCATCATTCGAAAAAATGGTAGTGTATAGACTTCCGCGTGGGTTAGTCCCCTCGCTTGCATCCAAAACCCATTGGTAGAGAAAATTGGATAGTTTTACGGTAAAATCAAAAGTCATAATAATAATATTTAAAGTTAATATTTACTATACCCAAAACTAAATTCTGCTATAGTTTCACCATCTGTTTTTTGTTTTCCATGAAATGCAAGGTCTATGAATGATAATATAGTGCCGAATCCCCAGGTGCGCCGTTCTATTTTATCTACAGCCTGAGCAACATCATTGTCTATATTGACATTATCTTTCCAACTATTTGACGAAATAACAGAAAATTCAGCTGTGCCTTCTTTCTTTAATTGATTAAAAGGTTTAAGATTAACAACTAATGTTAGAGATGAATATTGTTCATCATAATGTATTTTAGAAATATCAACACTTTCAATTGATTCATTGACCTTAACAGTGATAGATCTCTTGTTTATATATGAAGGAACTTTAAAATCATTACATTCAATTTTAAATTTAGTTTTTTCAGTCCCTAAGTTAGAAGTCGTCCAAAATACTCCATCTTCCCCTTCATCATTTCCTTTCGCCCAATAGCTACTATTTTCTTCGTTTATAATATAATCTATAGGCTTCATATCACCTGCTTCGAGTCCAAATGAAGAATAGACATTTTCCGATTCCTTAAGACAATCTTTATTTAAGATACTTTTTAAGCACTCTTTTTCACCTATCAAAAAAATATAGAACGGTCTATCTTTCATAAGAGTACCTTTATAAGAGGCTAATCCTTTCAAATTCTCAGTATAGTTGTAGTAATAATTACCATTAAAAGAACTATAATACTGCAATAAAATAACATCAAGTCCCTTTGATTTAACACTCGACATAGCGCTATGTATAGCACCTCCTAATTCGTCTAAATGATGTTTGTTATATGCTGTATCATTTTCCGCAAGAATTTTAGTTCTTCCATATGACAGTATCATATCTGAAACAATAGCAACTACATTTGTTTTTTCAGCCTTCACACTCGCCTCGGCTATCATTTGTTGTAAAAGCGTAGTTCCTGCATTAAAAATGGATTTATTTTGCATTGCCTGACGAAAAACATCCTTTGCATACGTTTTATTACCACAATAACTTACAGTATTTATTTGATAGTTACTCTCGACATTATCAAGAAATGTAGTAACAGTGCTAAGCATTGTATTTTTCGCTTCACTGGAATTGGGTAATCCCGAAAAGTCTATATACCCTCTCATACTTCCAGAAAAGTCAATGAACAAATCAAGTCCAGAAACTTTTGCTTTCGTAGATTCAACCACAGGAATTTTTGCTAGAAACCTACCTCCTCTTGGACCTTTTGGATTAGGCCAAAGAATTAAAATAATGATAATGATTCCAATAGGAATCCAGAAAAGTTTTTTATTCATATATTACTATTTTTATTTTACTCCTGTGCCTTAACATAGATTTTAGCATCTGGTCTATGAGCACCAGCCAGATATACTATACAATTTTCTATTTCTAAAATTTCTCCAGTTGAAAAGCCTGCATCAATTTGAGTTACTCGAAGATCAATTTTATTTCCAACCTTTTCAAACAACCTGACAGCCTCAACTGTAATTTCAAGATTTCTAACCGCATCTTCTATCTCACTTCGATACTGCTTGAATTGTCTCACATCTTTCTCTGTTAGACCTTCAACCATTCTATCAATTCCAGCTAATGATTCATTCAGCACAACAATAGCGTTGACATACTTTGCTAAATAATTATCAAAAAAATACAATTTCATAGAGTTATACAGTTGATCCTTACTATTATCTTGATTATAAGTAGACAAAACCGTACCTTCTAACACCATTCCTCCCTTTGCAATCATATTTACATCTGTATAAAACATATCCATATCAATTAACGATAAAGCCTTATTATATTTTGCAATACACTTCATGATGTGATAGGGATCTTCTAATTGAATATCTAATAATGCAACAGCTGATTTATTTATATTAATTGCAATATCTATTAAACTCTGAATCTTAGCTGAGTAACCTTCTGCAAATGGTACATAAGTTAATTTTGTACTATACATTTCCTGAGCTTTCTCTAATCGCGAAACTTTAGTATTAGAAACCTCTAATTCGTACATCATAGAGTTTAACTTTGCACCTGCATTTGATAATGCCGATTTGGTAGTAGCCAAATCAGATAAAGCACTGTCCCTCTCTTCCGTTATCACTCGCTTTTCCTGTCCAAACTGTTCTATTAACTCATCTTTTATAGTCTCAGCCTTTTTCTTTGCTTGGTCACGCTCTTTTTCTACAGCAGTAATTTTATCTGTTACTTCACCTATTATTATTTCAGTATCTTTTTCAATACTACTTATTCGCTTTTTAGCATCTTCTTTTATTTGATTTATTTCTTCTTTTACTCTCTTTTCAGTAGCAGCAATTTTCTGTTTCAGATCTTTTACCTCACCCATCAAGCCCTCGTTCAGCAGCAAGAGTTCTTTATATTTTTCCTTCAATTCTGAATCCAAAACCGAATATCTAAAGTACTTAATAAATGATGAACAACTATTAACTCCATATATATCACCATTTTCTGCTTTTTGCTTAAAAAGGAGTTTAAAAGAATCTAATACCCCACGTATTTTTTGATTATCAACAACCGACTCTTCTATCACTTGCCACTCCGGAGGAATCAAATATTCCACAGTTTGAAACAAAATCCCTTTCATTAACACGTTTTGCCCCGGAACAAGATCTTTATGAGGAAGTTCTTCAACAGTTGACAATTTATGTGTTTCGGCAATCTTTTTTGAAGAAATTCTTTTTTCCCACACAACGATAAGGTAACCGCCAATATTCGTTTTCTTTTTTCGTTTCATAAAGAAAACAAAATATGAGATACTGCAGATTACCATTAAGCCAACAATAACGAACGCCCATTTCAACCAATCCAGGTCCGGATCTGGGTTCGGAATTGGTGGAACAGGTCCTAATAGTTTTCCTTCGCCTAGTTGTTCTTCACCTATTTTCCTATACTCATATCGCAAACTATCTTTGACCTCAACACAAGTATCGACTTTGACCACTGGTATATCTTTAACTCTAATTAAACTTGCAACATGATTTTCTGGAGAAACACGTAATATTGTACTATCATTTAAGTCTTTACATACGATCTCCACATACTTACCATTATGGCCAGAAATAGAATCCAATCGTTTGTTTTTTGTTTGATTGATAACATAAAACCATTTAGAATCCTCAACTTCAGGAACTTTAATATACAGACTATCATGATCACGCCCAAAAGAAATAGGGAGTTCTTCATGACCTTCTATAGGTGCTTTAAGTGAATAGACAACTACACCCAAGTTATTTGTCACCAATATATCATTGCCTAAAATTATGTTTCCTATATTTTTTGCCTGAGTAGCAAACCATTCATACCTAAAGACTTTAACCTTAACTCCTTTTTTAGTAATAGGGTTCCAATCTGCTTGTGTATCACTGACAGGTCGGCACCAAATAGTATCATTAACAGCATTTGCACAAATCACGCAAAAATTACACATAATGACTAAAATCAAAAGAAACTTATTCATAATTTCTATTTTTCGTTTATTTATACCACAACTTAAAAGCGTCTACCTACCCTAATATGACCAAGCAACTCATCCTCCACAAGTGCATTTCTTGTTGCGAATAAATACGCTTCACTATTCTCATCCGTTATTTCAGTCTTAATTTGAGCATCTGTAAGTCTTGAGTAAGGATTCGTTTCCTTTGTCACTGGTTTTATTAATCCTTCAACAAAAATTTCATAAGTAAAATTATTCTTATTGTCTACAAACATATCAATATGGCTGATCCGACTAGGAATTTGTTCAGGATGCACTTCATCAAGAATATTAAATTTATGCTGGATTCTTTTATCAAGAATCTCGTCATAATTGTTTCCTAACATTTGAACAAATTTCACACAACTCAGATTTTGCGCCTTTGGTTCAACAGAACGTTTAATCACACCTTCATTATTAAATACTGTGTTTCGTTCCAATACAGGTATGAATTTTTGCTCCAACCCAACCATATCAATGTAGCCAAATGTTGATGTCAAGATATCATGATGAATTGCAATCTTATCGCTATACATTGCATACCAACATGCACCAGTTGCAACAACTGTTTTAACAAGTTCTGGACTAAAATGTCCTTCAACATCATTAAATCCACTCCAAGGAGCTTCACAAATAAATCCCGAATTAAGTATTTGCTCTATGACGTGTTCTTTTATACCAGGATAGAGCACACTTCGACCACTCATAATTAGCTCAACTTGGTTATTATCACGATCTATAGATGACAATAATTCTTCGATAGCATCAGTTACATTTTGAAATACATATTTTTCCATCATGGAATGACACCTATATTCTTTAAGGAGATATTCGCTATCTTTTTCTGTTATTTCAGGTATAATGACATTTAATTCTTTATCAAATTTAGTACGGATATGACCATAAAATAAGTCTAAACTCTCAACGATGTTTCCGGGACGAACATTCTGATTTTCTTTATCAATTATTGACAACTTAATTTCTCTGGCCAATTCTATAAGTTTGCCTTTGTACTTACGTTGATGATCCGACGAGTCCCCTCCGATTACATCCTTTACAGAAGGAATATTGTATAAAATCTGTATAATCGCAAAATCAATATCATCACCGCCAACTCCATATCCAATCTTAGCTTTAGTGCCAACATCAATACTACGGATATATGAATTCCCTTTATTTGTTTCTATGTTCACCTGAATTCTAAACACAGTGGCATTAATCGTCGCTCCCCCCATGTCGAAAACTACAAAAACTTTATGTTGCAGTTTATCCAATTGCTTCCAATTCTCTCGACAATACACCATCATTACACCTTCAGACTCATATAAGAAGTGTACTTCTTTAAACATATTCGTTCGTTTAATAGTATCAACCATTTCTTGAATCTTTACTAAGGTATAATTATTCGGTACAGCTACAATAGCACGTTGTGGACAAAATTCTTCATTTTTAAAAAACATATTTCTGATATGAGTATCAACATTCCTATCATATTTTACATAGTCTTGAAAATGATTATAAAGACCACACACCAACATGTAGGCTAAATCTTGACCAGAAATCTCTTTTATATTCCCTTTTGCATCCACTATTTTTTGCAAAGTTGTGTAACCAAGAAGTTTTTTAATAGATTGAAAACAGTTCACGCCATTTTCATTCCACAAAATTTCTGCTTGGTTACCAAACATAAAGTCCTCCTCGTCACCTTCTTCAAGTTCTCTAACTGAATAACCACCATCAGCAAACAGACGATTTGAATTTTTATTAACACGAATCTTAGAAGGAAATATATGCGATTTATCTTTCCCATTATCTAAACGATCATATTCATTTTCAGCCAAATAAATATCGTCTTTATCATTAGGATTGGCACATACGCCATATGCAATACATGCTCCTGTCGTACCTGGATCAAATGCCATCCAAAGATTACTATTATCTATTGCTGGTTTTACAATAAAGTGATACTCTTTACTACAATCTGATTCACTACTATCATCACAACAAGTCTTTAATAGTTTTCCTCTTGAATCTACCATAACAACACGAATCTTAATCTTCATGCTCAATATATTCTCACGATTAAAGTTTGGTATCATTCCTGGTTCCAAAAACACATTAGCATTAAAACTAAATTTACCGTCCGGATCCATTGGAACTTCATAATACTTTCTTGCTGTACGCTCACTACCATCCAATTCTTTAATTCGCGGATCAGGCTTAAATGAGAAATCTTCATTTATATCTATATCCTCAATCCAATAATCGACTCGGTATCTATATTTCTTCGCAAACACTTTTTGTTTTATAGTGCACAAGCCTGATACATAAATGTTACGATTTGTCTCACCCGGTCTCCAATACCAGCAATCGAAAGAAGACACTTTTTTATCCTTAACTTCCATGAATTTCGTGTGGGTAATCGGCCAAATAGCAAAATTCGCAGTTACAACTCTAGAATAGCCTCTTGAAATGTAAATTTTTATAGTAGCAAAAGTAAGTGCTACTAAAATCAATAAAATGCTAATACATATCATAATCATAGTTGTTCTATCTTCTGCAGGAGATATTATATTGACACTCGTAAACTCAAAGTCTCTATCTGCAATAAAGACTAATGGTAATAAAGCATTTCCCTTTTCATCTATCGCCTTTGTGTAAAATACATATTGAAATTTTAGTCTATCATTCTCATGATACACTTTCCCCAAATTAAGCGTACTATTTTTAATCGTATAGCATTTCTTATTCTCATCAAAACTTGCAACACTAGTTACCGTTCCTTTATGCACAAGACCATCTTTATCAGTAATTTTAAGATTTATGCTATCTACTACTAGTAGATTCTTATTATGATTAAATGAAATCTCCACGTCATCAAGCTTATACGTAGGCTCATTATAACCAGTCTCTATGAGATTTAAATTGGAAATGAGATAAACAGAAATACCCTGAAGCGATTTCAAACCCAATTTAGAACCTAATACAGATGGACGAGAATTAGAATCTCCATAAACTGTCTTTATTATAGGAATCTGATAAAATGGCTGTTCTAAAGCTGCAAACCTTCGCTCAAAATATTCAACATATTTAGGATTTTTGGAAAAACCCAACATTGCACGCATTTTTTCAACATCTTTACTTGTTCCTAAATCATCTAATCCTGATTGAAAATTGCTTACTATAATAATTATATATTCCGAGGCAGGGACTGTATAATCAATATAGCCATTCTCTAGAATACATGGATACACATATCTTGAAAATGTCACTCCAGTATCTTTTGAGATCATTTCATGAAGAGCATCCTTCTGCGAAAATAGAGGTAAAAGCTGAGTTTTGATAAATTCCTCCAACGATAGCCCCTTCTTGTGTAATGCACTAAATTTGGCTCTTTTTTGAATAAAATGTTTAGTGAACAATTTGTATACCTCATTCTCCTCTGCACCATTATTCGCTTTGACATTGATTTCCCTGTAAATCCCCGACATATAATCTCCATTATTATGGTATGCACCAGATAAAGCAAAAGTAAACAAAGATAACTCATCCGTATCTTCATTAAAAGTTATACTACTAGAAAATCCGTTACTTGATATAGATTGATTACCAAGGAGGTTATTTTTAATATAGGAATAAATATCTTTTAAATGTGGATCACCCTGCAAATCTGGCGTTTGATCCACAACAATTATTATGTGCTTTCCATAATAATCCACAGAATACATTGTTGTTAAATATAAAAGAGATATTATTACTAATATAAATCGTTTCATTATAAATGTGTTTCTTATTTATGCAACTTCTTTTCTTAATTCACTAAAAAACATCGATGCATTGCATTCCATACAAAAGGTCAGACACAAAAAAAGCGCAGACCCAATTGCCATCCGTCCCCAGGTATCGCCAAACACCTACTGCACAAATGAACAAATTCGTCTACGCTTCGTTATATTATAAGAAGAGTCATAGTACTTTCCCAACCAAAGTAATAGGAAAAAGGGAAAGCGCTTAGATATACAGGTTATAATAATACAAGCTAAAGACCGTTTGACATCATCCTGGCAGTTCTCAAAATTGGCGATTTCAGGGAACCAGAATCAGCTTACGCTCGATAACTATATTTCACTATAAAAAGATAAATCTCTTTAGATTCATCATCATCTGCAAAGATAAAGGGAAAAAAGAATTATGCAAATAAATTTGCCATTTATCTAAATAAAATAAAAAAGCAGCACGATAATCGATGGTTATTTTTAACGAAAACGATATACCATGCTGCTAAAATTTGTCCTAGCGCAATCTTAAAATTTGGCGATTTTAGGGGACTAGGACAAATCTCTTTTTTTATTTTCCATCCACTATATCGTTACAGATAAACTTAATTTCAGCAGATATTTTATGCATAGATTTCTTTCATTATATTCTCGCATTCAGAATTTATATTTTGCACTACTCCATACATAGCCACTTTGACCATTTCTTCATTAATGGCCCCTTCATCAACGGTTGCCCCCCATCGCAATTGTACTTCGCCATCGTTAGGATCAACAAGCCAAGATGTAAACAGAGAAGCCCTATTCAGCTTATTAAATATGGGATATAATTTATCTACAAATTTCACAGGAATGTTATTAGGGAAATTTCCCACTACAACAAACCACTCTTTCTCTTCATCAATAACCAGTTTCACTCTAACTATACCAGCATCAGTTTTAAACCCAAAACTGAAAACATCATTAGCCTCATTAAGGTCAAAATGTATCTCCTCTTTTGTCAATACATCTTTGACAACACTAAAAATTTTATCCATATGCTTCTTGTATATAAGTTATTATCATTCTCTTTAAGCACATATTAGCATTACTCCAACTCTATTTTAATCGCTATGAGTATTCAAAAATAGCAATTAATAAAGCATGAAAAAACACTAAAAACGTCTATTATGCCTAAACTGACAAAAAGCGTGATCATTACTTCAAAAAACATGTCCATCAAGACATTTTTTTATATTCTCTTCAACCATCACATCATAACCAACATATATAACAATTCTCTATTTTAATCTTTCATCTTTCACTAACACCAATCAATCGATTTATTTATCGTACTTTCAACTGGTGAAAGATCCCTTTTCTATCTTTCACCTCATCTTTCATCTTTCACCTCATGTCTCGTCCTGATTTTGGTGGTTCTTCTTCACTTTAGTTGAAGACTTTTCTTCGTCGGTTTTATTTTAAATCTCTTTCCTACTTGTTTTTGTAGTAATAAACAGTAAAACTTTATTTTTTATTATATTGAATATTAGGGTGTTCATTCATTGTTTTGTATCTTTATATCGCCAAACAGAAAGAACAAAATGATGTCTAAACACCCTAACATTCGCAAATATAATAATAAAAAGTGGGAACAAGCGTTTACTTGTAGATTAGGTGACCAACTAGGATTAAATCAATTTTTCAGTTCCTCACATCTTCATATAAAATCCTCTCAAATCATAAATACAGAAATTTATCTGCATTTAAGGTCCTTAGATTCCTTTGGCATCTGTCCTTACTGTGGGCAAATAAGTTATCAAGTTCACAGTACTTATGTTCGCACATTGACTGATTTGCCCATTCTCAGTCAAAAAGTTATACTCCTATTTGAAGCTCGCAAATTCTTCTGTAAGAACGATGAATGTTCCAGAAAAACTTTTGCAGAACAACCTGGAGACGAGATATGTAGATACCAAAGACGGACTCGTCGTTGTGAAAATGTTATTGGTAATTTATGTGTAAGAATGTCCGCATCATCTGCTAGTTTACTATTGCAGGCAATGGAGATTCCAGCAAGCAGAAGCACGGCTCTGCGAACTATATACCGTATGCCAATTCCTCATTTTGGCGTAGTTACTGAACTTGGGGTGGACGACTGGGCATTCCGTAAAGGGGTGACTTACGGTACTATTCTTGTGAACATGCAAACAGGGGACGTTATTGACTTGCTTGCGGACAGAGAAACAGCCAGTTTTGAATGTTGGATAAATAAACATCCTCAGATAACTCTTGTCAGTCGTGATCGCTCCACTGATTATTCCTCAGCCATAGCCAACACAGGAAGAGAAATCATTGAGATAGCAGACAGGTTTCATCTAGTGAAAAATATGACGGACTGTATAACCAAAGTAATTAGCGAGAACTATGTGGAATACAGAAAATCGCTATCCGTACAGAAAATGACTATCATCAATGAGGCACATGGATCTCCTGATAAGCCATCTGTAACCGATATGGAATTTGTAACTGATATAAAAATAGATACAAGAACTAATATGTTCAATGAAGTGAAAGAACTTCAGGCAAAAGGTTTTAAAATTAATGCTATAGCTAAAAAGTTACACATTGCCAGACAGACAGTTAGGAAATACATGCTTTACAAAGAGTTGCCTGCAAGAAGAAGTAAAGCAAGAAATGAATATTACAAGTTTGATCAGTATGTGGAACATGAGTATATTAACGGTAAGTCTCTATCCCAAATTTATAGGGAAATTAAATCAGAAGGTTTTATGGGAAGTATTTCTCCCTTTCATTATCACTACAACTATCTAAGCAAACGGAAGCAGAAGGAGCCTAAGCAAATAAAAAGCAAACCTGTAGATAACCGAGAACCATTGGTCCCTATAAAAACAATATCTATTACCGCTTTTAAAAGCATTAAAGGATACAGGTTAAATGAAGATACAAAGAAACTGATAGATAAATTAATGTCATTTAGCTGGTTTGAAAACATATACAATGCAGCCAAAGAATTTTATGAGATAATAATGGGAGATGATTCCGGTAAATTAACTGGTTGGATTAATGAATACAAGAATACAACTATCAAGAAATTGGAAACATTTATCAAAGGTATTATACTTGATGAAAAGGCGGTGAAAAACGCAATTGATTATACTCAGTCAAATGGAATAGTAGAGGGACTCGTCAATAAGTTGAAAACTATAAAACGCACGATGTATGGAAGAGCCGGATTAGAACTGCTAAAAAGAAAAATGGTACTAACAAATAAAAGCTTTCAACTAAAGTGAAGAAGAACCATTTTGGTTGACTGGTTTAACTTTTTAATCCTATAACAGGTTGTCTCATTTCGTTACTTAACATAGTTGGTCTGTCTAATCCTGTCCTTGGTTGACTTCCGGGGTACCCCGGAAGTCAACCAAGGACTCGGCTACAAAGTTACACCAACTTTTTCAAATTTGTACGCATCTTGCTTTTCCTTATAGTAAGTTTTCCATTGCCTCTTTAATGCCCCCGTTTGAACATGCGCCTGTTCCGGAGTGAGGTAGTTGTTACTCAGATGCGGTCTTTTCTTGTTGTATAAATCTATAATTCTTCCGATGTCCTCCTTTCCTTGTTCTAATGATTCTATGTTTTCTCTATTTATCCATTCTTCTTTTAATATCCCATTTACCCGTTCCGCCACAGCGTTTTCTTTAGGGTCCCCATTCTCGGTCATACTTATCTGTATGTTCCGCGCTTGTAAGAGTCCCACATAGGCTTTGCTGCAATACTGTACCCCTCTATCCGAATGGTGTATCAGTTTGTGTCCCCAAGGCAGTTCCTTCAATGCCATTTTTAAAGCATTGATGGGAGCCTCCATGTCAAGTCTGTCCGAAAGTGCCCATCCCACTATTTTATGTGAATAGACATCTGTCAATAGACTTAAATAAAGGAACGTACCGTCGCACATTCTTATATAGGTAATGTCTGCAGCCCAAACCTGGTTGGGTGCCTCCGGTATCCGGCCTTTCCACAGATTACTGAACTTATGGAAATGATGCCAGGATATGGTCGTTGTCGGACGGAGCTTCCGCTGCTTCCTAATCAGCAAGCCATGAGAACCAAGCATCCTGAAGAAAGCATCCCGACCGGGAAGCAGTGACTCGGGGAGACGTTGACCGAGCAGGCAGAACAGCTTGCGGCCTCCCAAAACCGGAAGTTCACGCCGGATGTCAAGAACCTCCTGCAGGAGGAGCTCTTCTGCAAGAGCGGTTTTCTCTTTTCGTTGACGCTGCTTATAATAGGCTTGTTTGGTGATTCCAAGCAATGCACAGCAAGAGCTGATGTTTATGCGCTCTTTGCGGTGAAGCCTATTCACTGCTTGGAACCAAAGTTTTTTCGGATATCAATATTGAACTTCTCTTCGGCCAAATCAATCATTGTATCTTTGATCTGCAGGTTAAGGGCTGTTTTTTGCAACTCTTTGTCCTTCTCGGCCAATGAACGTTGGCAGGCGGACAAGGCACGCTCCAATTCTTTTATGCGGGCCGATTGGGCCGATTCCATATCTGTGAGAAGCAGACGCTTATTACGACGTTTTACCATTTTTGTTGAAACTTTAAATTCTTCCGAGTCGGCAAATTTACGCTTCCAATATGACAATATGCTAGCGTCAGGCAAAGAATATTTCAATGCGACCAAATGGCGGGGCATACCACTCAGATAATCACGAAGGGCGGACGTGCGAAGGGATACGGGATAAGCCTTACCCATCTGACCACGACGTTGTTTACTTTTTTCTTGTTTTATTGCTTTCATTGGGGTGATTTTATTGGCAACCTATGTTAGGACAAGACATCATATCATTTCACACCAAACCTATATTACTTGTCCCCAAAAGCATTAGTAGATAAGTGCCGGTCTATTAGACATGAACTTCCTTTCCTCTAAGAACAAACTTCCGCTTCATCAGAATCAAACTATAAACGCAAGTTCTGTTTTTATAAATGCAAGCTTCATTTATATAATTAAAGCTTTTGTTTTTATAAACGCAAGTTGCGTTTATAGATTACGATTATACAAAAGCAACTTATCTATTAGAAGAAAGGAACTTTGCTAAAGGAAGAGAATAACTTTACTATTAATAGATGACACAAGAAGTAGCGGACAACAACCTCAATAAAGAATATAACTTATATATTTGGAGAGGTAAACAATAAAACATACCTTTACCAAGCTTTTATAAGAACGACATAAACAATAACAAATTTATCATGAAAATTACTTTGATGCGGGATAACGATGGGACAGCAACCATGCGGACATTAGATATAAATCTACAAATAGAGGCGATGAAGCATGAAACGAAAGCCCAGCCGGTTACTAATCTACGTACGAGCATACGTTACGCATCACCGGACTACAGGCTGGACGAAGCCAAGAAACTAGCCAAAGTAATCCCGGCAGCAACTTTTCGGAAAACAGTCAATGGAATACAGATGACCGGATACAACGGAATCATCCAAATAGAAGTAAACCATTTGGCAAACCGGGCAGAAGTGAACCGGGTGAAACAGGAAGCGGCAGAACTTTCACAAACTTTCCTTGCCTTCATGGGTTCCGGCGAGCATTCCGTAAAAATATGGATAAGATTCACACGTCCGGATCAATCACTCCCTCAGAAGCAGGAAGAAGCAGAGATCTTTCAGGCACATGCGTACCGAAAAGCGTTCAGCCTCTATCAGCCTGCACTCTCCTACCCCATTGAACTGAAAAATCCTACACTGGAACAGTTCTGTCGGCAAACGTATGATCCGGAACTTTATTACAACCCCGATTCTACCATCATTTATATGCGCCAGCCACTGGAGATGCCTTCGGATACGACTTACAAGGAAACAGTGCAGGCAGAAACATCCCCGTTCAAACGACTAATACCAGGATACGACAGTTTCGATACGCTCTCTGCACTCTTCGAAGCAGCTCTGAATAAAGCATATCGATCATTAAGCGAACTTCAGCCGCGTGTGCACACCCGCTCTAATGAGGATTTGAAGCCTTTACTGGTTCAAGTAGCCAGGAATTGCTTTCAGGCAGGTATACCGGAAGAAGAAACAGCCCGCTGGGCAATCGCTCATTTCTATACCCAAAGGAAGGAATACCTCGTTCGCCAAACGGTACAAAATGTATATACAAGTGAAAAAGGATTCGGCAAGAAATCTTCCTTGACAGCAGAGCAGGAACTGGAATTCCGAACAGGGGAATTTATGCAGCGACGGTACGAGTTCCGATACAATACAATGACGACGGTAACGGAGTATCGGGAACGAAATACGTTTTGCTTCTGTTTTCGTCCTTTAAGCAGCCGCATCCGGAACAGCATTGCCATGAATGCAAGACTCGAAGGACTCAATCTTTGGGACAGGGATGTAATCCGCTATCTGGATTCAGACCGCGTCCCGGTTTTCAATCCTGTCGAAGACTTCCTTTTCGGATTGGATATTCACTGGGACGGACACGACCGGATACGTGAACTGGCATCCCGGATACCTTGCAACAATCCTCACTGGCCCGATTTGTTTTATCGTTGGTTCCTGAATATGGTGGCACATTGGCGGCAGATAGACCGGAAATACGCAAACTGCACAGTTCCGCTACTTGTCGGTCCGCAGGCATACAGAAAATCTACTTTTTGCCGGAGTCTGATTCCACCCGAATTGCAGGCATACTATACCGACCGAATTGATTTCAGTAACAAACGGGATGCAGAGTTGTCTCTCAATCGTTTCCTGCTTATCAATATGGACGAATTTGATCAGAACAAGGCAAATCAACAGGCATTCCTGAAACATATTCTCCAGAAACCGATTGTCAATATCCGACGACCACGCGGTACAGCTACTCAAGAGATGCGTCGGTACGCTTCTTTCATCGGAACCAGTAATCATAAAGATTTGCTGACCGATACTTCCGGCAGCCGACGCTATATTGTCATCAATGTGACAGGACCGATTGATTGCTCTCCTATTGATTATGAACAGCTTTATACACAAGCCATACATGATTTGTACAGAGGAGAACGATACTGGTTCGATACGGAAGACGAAAAAATCATCACTGAAAACAATCAGGAATTTCAAGTCATGCCAGTTGCAGAGCAATTATTCCATGAATATTTCCGGGCTGCAAAAGAGGAAGAAGAGGAATATGAGCAACTTCTTGCTATCGAAATACTGGAGCAAGTACAACATGACAGCAAGATTCGTGTATCTGTCTGCAGCATTGTTGAGTTCGGAAGAATCCTACAAAAGAACAAAGTGCCTTCGGTGCATACCAAACGTGGCAATTTCTATAAAGTTGTTCGGATTAAGCCGGGAAGAAAATAAATGTATATGGGAGCATGTTACGCATGCTGACCATTCATTTCATCAGTTTCCTTCACTTTCTTCCCGCCAATAATATTCAGAATAATGTTCATAGCTCCCTTTCCCACGAAAGAAGTACCTACCACGACAACTTTGGGCAAAGACTTCAACGCCTCTTTCACGGCTACACGCTTTGCTTTTCTTTTAGCTTTGATTCCATTTAATGAATTCATTCCATCAATCAGATAGTTACGCGTCACATAACCGATACGCAAAGTCATCAACGAATTCACAATTCCATCGCATATCGAGCCGATGACTACACCCGGTATTTTCACATTAGACAGAATGCTCAAAAAGCCGGTATCTCCCGAAACGGTATCACCAATGTCATCCAAATCAACATCGGCAGCGTCAACAGAAGCATCGGAAATATCGATATCGGACGCTGCATCCGAAGATTGATCCGCTAATGAGCCGAAGGGAGCAACCGAGTCCATATCTTTAAATACTTCGGATGCAACGAATGTCATTAATGAAGTAACCAGGATATTGACATACTGCCGGAACAACTGCTGCCTCGTAGGCCGGAAGCCGGAAGCTACAATCACATCCTCTATCATTTTATAATTCATATAAAGCACGGATACCGTATCCAGCTTTCCGTTCTGCGAAATAGCCGTAATCATAAAGACAGATTTTGACCATTCTATAATACGACGATTAATACCGATGATACGAACCGAATGCATATCTTCTGTACGCGGACCTGAAGTTTCTTTCAGTTCTCCCCCTTCAATACGCAATTTCAGTTCCTCGCTTATGATTTGCACCAGTTCTTCCTTACTCGTTGCATAACGTTCCAAACCTTCACGCAATCTCTGCTGATGCAGTTTTCTCAACTCGGGACAGGACTTATCCTTAGGTATATAATTGCAGTTATCCGCCAGTTTATGTCCAAACGCAACAAGTTGTGCAGTATTCCACTCCCCATCAATAGATAAAGCCGGAATCTGCGGAGCACGATGCACCCGAATGACCGGACGTATAACGACGGCATAAAACACAACCAGAATCAAGGTGTAAAAAGCATACTCTGCCCACGCAACCTGCGATAAGGAGGCTATTTTCTCACCAATAATAATGATGTTACCCAACAATAATATCACAAAAGAGCCCAAAAACAGGAGTGTGATAATTAATAAATTTCGTTTCATAGGCTTATTCTTATCTTATTGAATCCTTAAAACTCTGAACTTGCGCATTTATTGACCGAAGCAACGCATCCTTCCTGTCAAATTCTTCTTTATCAGACACCAGCGTATTCAGATATATTGTTTTTTGTTGTTCCAAAAAATCAATGATACTTTGTTTGCGTACAGGCACATACTGATCGTAAAGGTCATTAGCCGCCTTATATATACTCTTCCCGACAGTCAGCTGAAGATATCCTTTGATCGTTTTCCCGGTATGCGTATGATCTATTCCGGTGATACATTCCATCGCTTTCCTCAGGAAATTCTGAATTTCCATTGTCGAATAAGTCCCGAACGGATTGGGTATTCCGATATGCGGAACTGTCGGATTATTAATATTCTTCACATCAAAAGCTCCCTGCAAATCAAAATCGACCGCCGGAAAATCCCTCACTTGCGGCACTGAGTCAAAAGGTGCACAACCTTTCTGCTTCAGAAAAGTATTCATCTTCTCTATAAAAGCCGCATCATCTTTCAAGTTAGAGAGTTTCCGCAAATACTGCCGGGCCAGACTATGTTCATGGGAATCAAGGAATTTACTTTTTATCGCCACTGACGAATCAGTCATAAACTTTGTAACAAGGCTGCGTGTCGCATCTTTCCCCTTCGCTCCACCGGCAAATGCGGAATTGCATCCGGAATCATAATACTCCCTAACGATTTCAGTAAACTCTTTCAAATCATCATCCATATAGACTTGCACCATTTTTCTAAAATCGCTCCCATCGTAACTAAGTTCACTCGCCTGACAGAGTAACTCGTCAAACGAAGTTGCCGCAGCCTGATATTCTATATCGATTGCTTCCTGTTGACCAATTGATTCTCCGACTAAATTATCCAGTTTTTCCAACTGATTCAGCGTTCTTCCGATTACACTTCTCAGGCGTATATCAGTACTATTGGAGATCACCTTGCCATACAAATCCTTCTCAAATCTCTGAAACTTCGCAGCTTCTTCCTGAAGATCCGCCATTCCCGCATAGCTGGCAGCATCCGCCACTTTTCCCAAGTTCAAACTATATACGTTCTCCTTCAGCTGGAAGTTACGTCTGCCCATTTCATTCTCAGCAAATTCTACCTGTGCTTTAATTACAGCCTGCTTCTCCTCTTCCGAATGCCAGTAAGCCGCTTCAAACACATTATGCAGAAGACAAACCGGAACTTTCGGATTATTCTCCTGCAGCAACTTCAGAAAACGATTGGAAACCTTCGATATAGCAGAATTTGAACTTTGCACAAATATCACGAAATCTGCCCTTTGAGAGATCGTTTCATAAATAGGATTATCCAAATTTGCATACCCGCCATCCAGCCCGGGCATATCCACCAAAAATATATTATCTTTCAAAAGCTCCCCACCGGAAGTTGTTATGGATGTCACCAGCGTATGATCTGTATTTATCACGCTTTCTTCCAAAGCTAACGAAACACACTCCTCCAGATTAGCATCATTCAATTCTTTCTTTTCAATGCTTATCTCGGAAATGTTTTCCAGTTTTTCAAATCCGCGCAGGCTATCAATGACCGAATCAAACTGTTCTACCTTTCTAGCTTTATCAGCAACAGAAAAAATACGGGTAATGGATTCCTCCTGTCCTTTTGAAATAATGGACGGACGCACCGTACACTCCAAGAAATGAGTGGGGCTGACGTGAGCATGTGCTATGAGATTTACTAAAGTAGATTTTCCCGATTTCACGGGTCCAACCACTAATATAAGAAAAGATCCTCCGTCAAACTCAGAAACACGATTGTTTAGTTTCTGAGTTGATTTACAAACAGCCTCCAAATCTTTTATTCCCCTTACTGACTCCAGAGTTGACATCAATTCCTTAGATCTGCTCTTCAGTATATTCAAGAATATCTTAAGCTCCGACGAAGACATTGTTTCCACTCTTTCTTCTATAAATTTGTATTTACCCATAAACGAGATTTAAATAATGGTACAACCGACTATTCACATGTCATTATAATAATGATGATAAAGTTAGCAGTTTGTCGGGAAATAAAAAATGTATAGAGCACAAAGATTGCATAATAATTGAAAGTTCGTCAAAGTTTTATGGATTCAAGTTCAATTTATCAACAAAAAGTTTCTTCATATCCGCAAAAAACAAGATGTTAAAAACCGAAAAAGCATGCAGTCTTTTCGGTTTCTATTCATCATATTAAAATAATACACGCACATGGATATAAAAGAACTTGTAGATTTATGTAAAAAAGGGAATGAGCAGGCATTAAGTCTACTTTATAAAACCTATTCGAAAAAGATGATGGGAATATGCCTTCATTATATACCTGATAAACAAATCGCACAAGATCTCCTACACGACGGATTCATTGTCATTTTCACTTCGATTGAGACATTACGTACCCCCGAAAAACTGGAAAGCTGGATGGGAATAATTATGAAGAATATTTCATTAAGGTATCTCAACCAAAAGAGTACAAACTCTGCAATTCCCTTATCTGATATCCCTGAAGACGAGGAGCCTATTGATAATCCGCTATCATCTGATTCTATTCCTTATGATAAAATAACAGAAATGGTAGAGAAATTGCCAGAAGGATACAGCAAAATCTTCAAGTTAGCTGTATTGGAAGGATTATCTCACAAGGAAATAGGTAAACTGTTGAATATAGCTCCCCACTCCTCCTCTTCTCAATTATTCAGGGCAAAAGTCTTACTTAAAAAGATGATTTCTGATTACAGGCTGATTCTTATACTAGTGATTTTATTTTTTTTCCCAACGATACACGACTATCTATACTGGAAAAGAAAAGAGACTAAAGATAATCATTGGTCTAACAATGTCATTCGGAAAGTGAAATTAGATAAGAAAGAAGAAAATGAGAGCATTACCTCTTCCGGACATATCTCTCACTACAAAGAAGACCCCCCTTTTAATACTACTTTAGCAAACCTCCCCCGGTTAGCATTAGACACAAGTGCAACAGGATTATCTACCACTTCTGAAATAAAAGACTCAGTAGAGAAACAGCCTGTTGCCAAACCATCTTTTACATGGGAGCATGCAGAGAAAATTATTACATTCTCATATTCAAGCCAAGAATTCACTTCACTCCCCAAAAAGAAAATAGGGAAATGGAAAATGATGTTGGCAGGGTCAGTCGGACCACAACTGGCACAAAACCTATACAAGTTGATGACAACACCACACTCTGACGGTTTGGAAAGCGGTCTCCCCCAGCAAGTCAATACTTGGGAAGAATATTATGACTATTTAAACACCCGCAATCAGGAAGGAACCTTAGGAGACTCGCTTACGCTAATGACAATTGCCAAGAACAACAGTGGAAGAATTATAGAACATCAACACCATAATAGCCCCATCACTATCGGACTAGCATTGAACAAAAAGTTGAATAACCACTGGAGTATAGAAACCGGATTACAATATATTTATTTAAAATCAGAGTTCACCACAGGAAAGGAATATCGGATTCAGAAAACCCAGAAGCTCCATTACATAGGTATTCCTCTCCGTATTTCCTACCGTTTTGGGAATTATAAACAATTCTCATTTTACTCAACAGCCGGTTTACAAATGGAAATCCCGATAAAAGGAACTCTGCATACTTCTCATGTCACAGATAGTGTCCCCATTAATTTGGGTTACCAGTCATTAGATGTACCTTTGCAATGGTCAATCAATGCGAGTACAGGTGTACAATACCACTTTACACCTCACACCAGCATCTATATAGAGCCAACCATTAATTACTATATTCCCGATGGAAGTTCATTGCGCACAATCCGAAAAGAACATCCGGTTACGTTCTCTGTTCCTGTAGGCATTCGTTTCTCTTGGTAAAAAATTCATTCTCCATGCAGTCTTCCGGCTGATAGTTTATCATAACTATAGAATAGTTAGAAACAATAGACAAATCAGATGCAAAAACGACATACAAACCGTGAACGTTATTTTGAGGAACAAGCTCAGACTACGAGAAATTATTATATTCCTTATATTAAAGAATATACTGGAAATCTGCCAAACAAAGTATTGGAAGTAGGGTGTGGCGAAGGAGGGAATCTGCTTCCCTTTGCCGAGCTAGGTTGTGATGTCATTGGAATTGATATTGCCGCATCCCGAATTGAACAGGCACAAAACTTCTTCATCACTAAAAGGCAAAAAGGAACTTTCATCGCTTCTGATATCTTCTTATTAAAAGATCTACAGAAACATTTCCCGCTTATTCTCATACATGATGTAATAGAACATATCGACAACAAGGAGCAATTTCTGCGCAACTTAAAAAAATATCTATCGCCTAACGGAATGATCTTCATTGCTTTTCCTGCCTGGCAAATGCCATTCGGCGGACATCAGCAAATTGCAAGAAGTAAGATTATCTCTCATATGCCATTTATACATTTACTACCTCGTATGTTGTATAAACGGATATTGGAATTATTCAGCGAACAAGAAAGCACAGTCAAAGAGTTATTAACTATCAAATACACCCGATGTACAATAGAAATGTTTCGAAGAGTAGTAAAACAGACTGATTATCAAATCGTCAATGAACAGTTATACTTTATTAACCCACACTACAAAATTAAATTTGGACTAACCCCTCACAAATTAAACAAAACAATAGCATGTATACCTTTCATTAGAAATGTATTCAGTACAAGTTGTTTCTATTTAATAAGACCAACATAGCATTTTATTTCATTATTTACATTAATATTCAGGAAGTTATCAACAGGCTAACTATAAAAGACAAACAGCATTATCAATCATACAAAGCACACAAAAGTCATATTTTGTTCTTTATTGAACAGTATTTTTCCAAAACTATAAAAGGGCTGCGTTAAATTTGCATCTGAAAAAGTACGTTAACATTTTAAATTCTAAAAAGCATGCATTTATCTAACACATTGCCCCATAATAATCGTATAGAAATAGCTGATGTGCTACGTGGGTTCGCTGTAATGGGAATTACACTTATCCATTTTATCGAACGGTTTAGCCTCAATAGCTTTCCGGAAGAGACCTGTAACTTTCTGATATTTACGGATAGGGTAATTTGGGATAGTGTATTTTTCACCTTTTCCGGTAAGGCATACTGCATCTTTGCATTGCTTTTTGGATTTAGTTTTTTTATTCAAGACAATTCACAAAAACTTAAAGGGAAAGATTTTCGTGGGCGGTTTGCCTGGCGATTAGTATTACTTCTTTTTATAGCTTGTATTAATTCGGCTTTATTTCCGGGTGAAATATTGGTACTCTACGCCTTGCTTGGTTATGTACTGATCGCAGTCTGCCGACTCTCTACCCGAACAGTCACGATCATAGCAGTCATTCTTCTACTTCAACCTATTGAATTGGGACAAATAATTTATGCACTTATCAACCCCGACTATGTTATTAATGCTGATCTTGATGCTCCATACTGGGAGTTAGTCAATACAGCTCAGAAAGAAGGTTCTTTCCTCGAAATGTGCAAAACTGCCATATGGACGGGTAATGTTGCCAACATGGGTTGGATGCTATTACACGGAAGAGTTACTCAAACCGCCGGTCTGTTTATGGTAGGTATGATAATTGGGCGTAGCAACGCGTTTCTCTATTCAGAAAAGAATATAAAAATCTGGATTAAAGTATTCATCATAGCCGTTACCGCCTTTTTCCCCATTTATGGTTTGATAAATATACTCCCCGACTTTATAAGTCGCGAAGCACTACTTGTACCTTCTGTCCTTCTATGCAAGTCACTGTCAAATATTGTATTTACAGGAATCATGTTTGCAGGTATCATACTGGTTTATTACCTGACAACCCTTAAGAATGTTCTTCATAAATTTGCACCTTATGGACGCATGAGCTTGACCAACTACCTGTCACAATCTTTAATCGGAGGGTTCTTGTTTTACAACTGGGGATTAGGACTTTATCTGCATACAGGCATTACAGCGTGTATCCTTATTGGTGTAAGCGTATTCTTTTTACAATACTTTTTTTGTAACTGGTGGCTTCGTTCACATCGCCAGGGTCCATTAGAATGGCTATGGAAGAAAGCAACCTGGATAAAGGTAGGCAAGGGATAAATGATGCTGAGAGATAAGAAAAGGTGCAATTCACTTTTACGATGAATTGCACCTTTTTAGTATTTTTGCTGCAAATAACACAGTCTATAGAAAATATCGAAAACCTTCTGGTAGTGCACATTAGAAAGAAATACCCTATAACAAAAAAGCCAAGTAATTGATTGCTCAATTCTTAGCTTTTCGTGGTACCCAGACCCGGGGTCGAACCGGGATGGAAGTGAATCCACTGGTGTTTGAGACCAGCGCGTCTACCGATTCCGCCATCTGGGCATGCTTGATTTCTCAATTGCGGTGCAAAGATACGACAATATTTTGATTCCACAATAGTTTGAGAAAAAAAAGGAGCAAAAAATAATAAAACATGTCCCAAAGGCTTCTGTATTTAGAGAATAAACCGTACATTAGCAAAAACATTTAAAAATAGAGTCACTATCATGACAAACATGGATAATTATTGCGTGATTATGGGTGGTGGTATCGGTAGCCGCTTCTGGCCGTTTAGCCGCAAAACATTGCCCAAACAATTTCTTGACTTCTTCGGAACCGGTCGTTCACTCCTACAACAGACCTTCGACCGCTTTCAAAAGGTAATCCCAACCGAAAATATTCTTATTGTCACCAATGCAATGTACGCCGATCTGGTGAAGGAACAACTTCCCGAATTGGATGAGAAACAGATTTTATTGGAACCCGCAAGAAGAAATACCGCTCCATGCATCGCATGGGCTGCCTATCACATCCGCGCTTTAAACCCGAATGCGAATATCGTCGTTGCTCCCTCAGATCATCTGATTTTGAAAGAAGAAGAATTCCGTGCCGCAATCATTAAAGGACTGGAATTCGTTTCTCACTCTGAAAAGTTACTGACACTAGGCATCAAGCCCAACCGTCCTGAGACCGGATATGGCTATATACAAATTGACGAACCAACCGGTGATGGCTTCTACAAAGTAAAGACATTCACCGAAAAACCGGAACTGGAATTAGCCAAAGTATTCGTAGAAAGCGGTGAATTTTACTGGAACTCCGGATTATTTATGTGGAACGTCAATACCATTATTAAAGCTGCAGAAATCCTGCTTCCCGAATTAGTATCCAAACTGGCACCGGGAAAAAATATCTATGCTACAGATAAAGAGAAAGCATTCATTGAAGAAAACTTTCCCGCATGTCCCAATGTATCCATTGACTTCGGCATCATGGAAAAAGCGGACAATGTATATGTATCTTTAGGCGATTTTGGCTGGTCTGACCTGGGCACATGGGGATCACTCTACGACTTATCAGAAAGAGACCGGGAAGGCAATGTGACCTTAAAAAGTCATTCTTTGATCTATAATGGAAAAGATAATATGATCGTACTCCCCAAAGGAAAGCTCGCCGTGATCGATGGCTTGGAAGGCTATCTGATAGCCGAATCGGACAATGTCCTGCTAATCTGCCGTAAAGACGAAGAACATTCTATCCGCAAATACGTGAATGATGCCCAGATGCAACTGGGAGACGATTTCATTTAAGAATGAAGAACTAAAAAAAGAAGAATGAAGAATTGCTATGCAGCATACAGCGCAGCTAATTCTTCATTCTTCTTTTTTAATTCTTTATTTAAATAATTTCTATTCCCTGCTCCTTACAAAGCTGCAATCCAAGATCTTTCAGTCTGAATTTCTGAATTTTACCACTGCCTGTCATCGGGAACTCCTTCACAAAAAAGACATATTTCGGTATCTTATAACGGGAAATCTTATTCTTACAGAAGTCACGAACGTCCGACTCATGCATTTCCACCCCTTCCTGCAAGATGATAAAAGCACCAACCGCTTCACCATATTTCTTAGAGGGAATCCCTGCTACCTGAACATCCTTTACTCCATCAAGTTTATAAAGGAATTCTTCGATTTCACGTGGATAGATATTTTCACCACCACGAATAATCATATCCTTGATACGCCCTGTGATCCGGTAATTTCCGTCCTCATCTTTAATGCCTAAGTCGCCCGAATGCAGGAAGTTATCTTTATCAATCACTTCAGCCGTAGCTTCCGGATTCTTATAATACCCTTTCATCGTATTATATCCACGATTGCACATTTCGCCTTGTACGCCTACCGGACATTCTTCGCCGGTTTCAGGATCAATCACTCTGACTTCTGTAAATTCAAAGTCGCGTCCTACCGTATTACAACGTACATCAAACGAATCATCGATGCGGGTAGCGGTCATACCGGGAGCGGCTTCAGTCAGTCCGTATACACTGGTAACCTTCATGTACATCTTTTCTTCTACCTGTTTCATCAGTTCAACCGGACACAACGAACCTGCCATTATACCGGTACGCAGACAAGACATATCAAACAAGTCGAACATCGGATGATGCAACTCGGCAATAAACATCGTAGGCACTCCGTAAAGAGCCGTACAGCGTTCTTTATGAATGGAAGCCAACACGACCAACGGATCAAACCGCTCTACCATCACCTGTGTACACCCATGAGTCAGACAGTTCATCGTAGCCAACACCACTCCAAAACAATGGAATAGCGGCACACAACAACAGAGTTTGTCATCCGCCGTAAACTTCATGTGTTCGCCGGTCAGAAAACCGTTGTTGGCAATATTATAATGAGTCAGCATCACTCCTTTCGGGAAACCGGTAGTTCCTGATGTATATTGCATATTTACCACATCATGACAGTCCACTTTACTTTTAAGTTCAGTCAGGCGGTCATCTTCCACATTATTCCCCAGCAGCAAGATTTCCGCAGTATTATACATTCCCCGATGTTTCTCCTGACCGACGTATATCACATTCTTCATATACGGAAAGCGTTCACTCTTCAAATGACCGCGTTCGCAGGTTTTCAGTTCAGGAAGCATCGTATACGTCATTTGCACAAAATCACTGTCCTTTTCACCATTGACGATACAAAGTGTATGCATATCGGAATTCTGGCAGAGATACTCCAGCTCGGCCTGCTTATAATTCGTATTCACCGTGACGTATACCGCACCAATCTTGGCACAAGCATACAGCAATGTCAGCCAATCGGGCACGTTCGCCGCCCAAATACCGACATGAGTACCACGTTCCACACCAACAGCGATCAGTCCTTTCGCCATATCATCCACACGCTGGTTAAGCTGGCTCCATGTAAAACGAAGATTACGGTCGGAATAAACGATATATTCCTTATCGGGAGTCTCTTCAGCCCAATGTTCCAGCCATTGCCCAAGAGTACGTTCAAATAATTGCATGCGATTATTCTTAATATTTGGTATCAGATTTTATTAAATCGGAGTGTAGACTACAGCCAATATTTTAGCAGCCTGCCCTTCGTAAGCATGTACATGATGAGGAACGATGGAGTCATAGTAAATACTATCACCTTCTTCCAGCAAATAGGTATTCTTACCATAGCTGATTTCCATAACCCCTTCCATAACCATGATAAACTCTTCTCCTTCATGCGAAGAAAGCACAAAGTCGCTGTCCTCTGTCGGCATCACGTCAATGATAAACGGCTCCATGTGACGATCCGCTTTCGATTTAGACAATGAATGATATTCCATGTGCTTGCGTGAATGAATCGCATTATTGGAAAAGCTGATGGCATCTTTAGCCTCTTTTTTACGGCATACCACAGGCCCGATTTCATCCTGATCATCCAGGAAAGTGCCCAGACGTACCCCCAGCACACGCGCTATTTTAATCAGCGGTGCAAGAGACGGTATATCGATGTTATTTTCAATTCGTTCGATCTGCTCGATAGCCAAACCCGAACGCTGTGCCAATTCCTCTATACTTATTGATTTATCTTCCCGGAGCGCTTTAATTTTCTCTCCAACAATCTTACTCGTATCCATATTGAAAGTTTTTTAGTTAGCAAAGGTGATAAATTAGAATAATTAGGTTGCAAAAATAGCAAAATCTTTAGATGAACACAATTATAATCCTAAAATATCTCCCATAATATATCTCTTTTCACCTACCTGCCTTGAAAATGGATTAAGTAATATATAGACTGGAGATTAACACTAATTAAACTCGGAATTTTCATATTATCATTATTTTTTCCTTTCTTGCATAATCATAGATCATAAGTAGTTATTGTTAAGCCTCTAAAATATATAGCTTATGAACACACACAATCAATTCACAAGTAGTAAGGAAAGAATCCATTTACTATTAGTATTATTCCTCTCAATCATTTTTTGCAGTTGTACGAAGGAAGACAGCCCTGTTAGTATAGAAGCGACCAGTAAAGTGGTAACAACAAGAACGAGCCAGGACGAGTATTTTGAGCATGCAAAATTACCTCAGATTATTAAAATAGAATGGAGTCAATATATTCCATTTCCACCTTTGCTAAATATTCAGATACGACAAGGTCAAGGGAAATATGATCAGATTCAATTAGGAGCAAGTCGTGATTTTGATCCTAATCCAGTTGAATATTCCTTCTTTCCTGTCCGTGAAGTTTTGGTTCAAGAAGGAACCTATGAAACAATCCAAATACCTGTAACCGATCTACAACTTCCCGAAGGAGGAGGATATATTGCGGTTCGTGCTACCTGCTCAGAGTTAGTGTATGATCGACCATATCCTGATAAAGGCCCATGGAATCCCTATGCAAACTTCGTCGGATATGATTTTGATAAGCAAGAGTACACTTTCTCTAAAGTTAATTCAATGTATGGTTTTATTTGTTTTCGTTTTCCACCCGATATACCTTTCCCTATGGCATGCGATGTACTCATTACAGGCAGTGGTTATTGGGAACCCATTACGGTCTCTGCAGTCTATGATCCTTGGAATAAAGACTCCCCTATTCAATGGGGATACTTTTCTTATGATACAAAAGGAGATGAAGTATCATTTGCTTATCGCACAAATTATTCCAACTCCAGTCATTACGATGGCTCAACTGTTCATTTCGCAACAGTTAGTAATCAAACAAGTATAGTTATGCTAACACTTGACGTTCCCCAACCTTCAAGTTACTGATCATTCAAAATGTAATGAGAATACGCTCCATAATCATCACTTTCTGCCTCCTATCAAGTATAGCCGTGCAAATCCATAGCCAGCAAGTTGCGGATTCTATATTCGCAACTTACTTTGCCCGTTCTCAAGCCTACGCCGATGCATATCCACGCGAGAAAGCCTATCTGCACTTGGACAACACCAGTTACTACATCGGAGACACGATATGGTATAAGGCATACGTAGTAACGGCCGAGCAAAACCAACCTAGCCCAATTAGTACCCCCCTTTATGTTGAGCTATTAGACCAACTGGGAAATACTAGTGAACGGCAAATCATACAGTTGCGGGATGGAGAAGGAGAAGGACAATTCATACTGACAAAAGCCTTATTCTCCGGTTTTTACGAGATCAGGGCTTATACGAAATGGATGTTGGCATTCAGTGAAAAGCAATATTTCTCGCGTACGATCCCTGTATATAGAAAACGGAGAAGCGAAGTAGACGAAAACCGGAGCATCATCACTTACCGAATGGATGAATCTATGAAGCAACGTCCGCGTTCAAAAGAAAAAGATTTCATGATTCGATTCTTCCCGGAAGGTGGACAATTAGTAGAGGGAGTACCTTCAGTCGTTGCATTCGAAGCGACAAGTAAAGAAGAAGGTACAGTAGGCATTTCAGGAACTGTTTATGGGCCGGATGATGTAGAACTTGCACAATTTACAACTCTCCACGACGGTATGGGATGCTTTACATACACCCCTACAGACAAACAAGCCAAAGCTGTAGTGACCTATCAAGATAAAAAATACTCATTTCAGCTACCGAAGGCTTTACCCCAAGGATATGTGCTAAATGTGACGTCTAAAGAAAAAGCATTAGTCATCAAAGTTCTCAGAAATTCGACAAGTCTCAAAGATACACTGGCTTTATTCATATCACATCAAGGACGTCCGCTCATGTATCAGACCCTTGATTTTAAAGATCAAACAGTATATCATCTCCCGTTATCCACTCAGGGATTGCCGAGAGGAGTCATACAACTCTCTTTAATGAATAGCAATGGGGCAACGTTATGCGAGCGTTTTTGCTATGTGATGCCTTCTCCATCTTTACAGTTAACAGCCACATCCACCAATGCATTATACTATCCTTTTGAACCAATTGAGTATCATATCTCAATGAAAAACCATACAGGTCAACCAATACAAGGACATTTCTCCGTAGCGGTTCGGGATGCTTTAAAATCAGACTTCCAACGGTTCGATCAGACAATTTACACAGACCTTTTACTTACATCAGATCTGAAAGGATACATTCATCAACCTGGATATTATTTCGCAAACAATTCTCCCAGACGAAGAGTGGCATTAGATATTCTGTTGATGATTCACGGATGGAGAAAATATGATATAAGCCAAGCCATCAGTGCCACTCCAGAAACACCAATCTATCTGCCGGAAACGAGACTGACTCTACATGGACAGGTAACATCTTTTCTGAGAAACAAAGAACAAAAAGAGATCTCTGTAAGCGTCATTGCCCGGAGAGATACGATATCAGCAGCAGGTACTACGGTCACAGACTCTTTGGGATTCTTCCAAATTCCAATGGATGCCTTCAATGGTTCCATGAGTGCGGCTATTCAAACTCGCCGTAAAGGAAAAAAGCTGAACCGGAAAACAAACATATCACTTTTCCGCAACTTTACACCCGAACTACGCAAATACGCTTACGAAGAGCTACATCCTAAATGGGAAGATATTAGCGGACTCAGTTGGTGGAGCAGTCTCTCCGACTCTCTTTATCTAGATTCAATTATGGGACACGATACTCATTTGTTGGATCAGGTAACGATTAAAGCCAAACGTACGAAATACAAAAAAATTCTAGCTTTCGAGCAATCTGTAAGAGCTTATTATGATATCCCTAAGGAACTGGATCGAATGCGCGATGAAGGAAAATTCATGGACTATTTCCCTTGGCTAATGACCACATTAAATCCCAATATTCAAGTGAAGTCTAAGTGGAAGGGAGATCCACCATTTATAACCATGAAATACAAGAATCATTATATACTATGCGTCATAAATGGAGTTCTTTACTCAACATTTGATCGGGAGCTTTTTATAGATAAAAATATCGATGCGATAAAATCTGTTATGATTTGCGACGGCACGACAGCAAGTGCCGGAATTGATGACGACAGCGCTTATCACCTGAGCGACGAAAGTCTAAAAAATCACATGGAAACTTCCAGACTCTCTCCCTTTGAAGAAAAAGCTCTCAAAAGTTATCTGAACAACACAACTCCCAATAATCAACCGGGAAATCAATTTGCAATTTGCTATATCACTACCATCGACAATTGGGACCCGGAAAAGAAGTACCAATCACGTGGTATCCGAAACACACAGATCCAAGGTTACTCCCAGCCCATTGAATTTTATTCACCCTATTACCCGGATATCAGTAAAGGACAAGGCAATGACCACCGCCGTACAATCTATTGGAACCCTAAAGTTACCACCGACGAAAATGGAGTAGCCATCATTCGCTGTAATAATGCGAACTCGTCTACATTCCTGACAATTAGTTGTGAAGCACTATACAACGGACAGCCGGCTGCAATCAATATGCACAGCATAAAATACTAATCCTTCATTGAAAGCCAATAAAAAAACCGTTCTCAATGTGAGAAACGGTTTTTAATCTTTTCGCGGCAAGTAGATTACTTACGCAAACCAAGTTCTTTAACAATAGAACGATATCTTGTGATATCTTTGTCCTTCAGGTAATTCAGCAAACGGCGACGTTTAGCTACCAACATTGTTAAAGCTCTCTCTGTACTATAATCTTTTCTGTTGAGCTTCATGTGCTCAGTCAGGTGAGAAATACGGTAGGAAAACAAAGCTATCTGCGCTTCAGTTGAGCCAGTATCAGAGTTAGACTTCCCGTACTTTCCAAAGATTTCTTGCTTTTCAGCTGCGTCTAAATACATAATTTTTAGAATTTTGATATAGTAAATTATTCTTTTGAGCGTGCAAAGATAGACATTATCTTTATATCTCACAACGTTTTACAAGAAAAAATGGGGCTATTGCATTTATTTCTAATCCTATTTTCGTACCTTTGCAGCCAAATAATAGGTATTATATGCAAAATATTCGAAACATTGCAATCATTGCCCATGTTGACCATGGGAAAACAACGCTGGTTGACAAGATGTTGCTGGCCGGAAATCTATTCCGCAGCAATCAAAATAGTGGTGAACTTATCCTGGATAACAACGACCTGGAACGTGAACGTGGTATAACGATCCTTTCTAAAAATGTATCCATCAATTACAACGGTACTAAAATTAACATCATTGATACTCCGGGACACAGTGACTTCGGTGGTGAAGTAGAACGCGTATTGAATATGGCAGATGGCTGCATTCTGTTAGTCGACGCTTTCGAAGGTCCGATGCCCCAAACACGTTTCGTACTTCAGAAGGCACTGGAAATCGGTTTGAAACCAATCGTGGTAGTAAATAAGGTAGATAAGCCTAACTGCCGCCCTGAAGAAGTTTACGAAATGGTTTTCGACCTGATGTTCAGCCTCAACGCAACAGAAGACCAACTGGACTTCCCCGTTATTTACGGTTCCGCCAAAAATAACTGGATGAGCACAGACTGGCAAAAGCCGACAGATACCATTACCCCGCTACTGGATTGTATTATTGAAAATATTCCTGCTCCCGAACAACTGGAAGGTACTCCGCAGATGCTGATTACTTCTCTGGATTATTCTTCTTATACCGGTCGTATTGCCGTAGGTCGCGT